>Ga0070726_10000447_pt1 | contig 51778 bp, 49 predicted proteins | sample tdAd471_FD_67275 | JGI IMG/M metagenome (GOLD analysis project Ga0070726, IMG submission 67275) | Marine sediment microbial communities from the Atlantic coast under amendment with organic carbon and nitrate - tdAd47.1 | ecosystem: Environmental > Aquatic > Marine > Coastal > Sediment | place...
TGTCAACCAGCCCGCAGAACGTGTCCAGTATCTGAGCACTGGTCACGGTTATCACATTTATCGATTCACTGCGAATCAGGCTGTGCAGTTGTGCGCTGCTGTCACCCGGTGGCCGGCGTTCATAGGTTTCTATGTAGTCCACCCGGGCACCGCGGCGACGCAGGGTTTCCGCCAGCAGTTCCCGGCCACCGACGCCACGGAACAGGGCGATTTTCCGATCATCCACCCGGTTCAGCAGCGGCAGCGCCAGGATGTCCTCGCTTTGCATGCCGGCCGGGGACACCTGCACTTCGCAGGGCAGTTGCTGCAAGGCGGCGGCGGTGGCCGGTCCCACGGCAAGAACTTCGACACCGGCAGGGAACTGGGGCCAGAATCGGTCGATCCATGCCAGGCCGAAACGTGCCGCGTTGGTGCTGACAAAGATCAGGACATGGTAATTGTCCAGTTCCTGGATCTGCTGTGTGATAACCGCCTGACGGGACGGGTCGGCAACCGGCTCGATAACCAGCAGGGGGAAATGTACCGCCCGGGCACCCATTGCCCGGATGGCCGCCACCAGCGACTCACCCTGACCCGCCGGGCGCGTCACCAGGACGGTCAGGCCCCTGAGGTCACCCGTCTCTTCACCGGACTGCCTCCCGGATCGGCTTCCGGATTCATTCCCGGACTTGTTCCCGGTATCCGCCATAGTGATTCCCGATAACGTCGGCAGACCGTCAATGCCGTCCGACAATGTCACGGCTCAGCGTAATGCCGCCAGGATGCGATCCGCGCCCTGGCTGAGCAGATCCTCTGCGACTTCCAGTCCCAGGGCCTCCGGATCTGCCGCGTGGCCCTCGTGGCGACTCCGGAGCAGCACGGATCCGTCCGGGTGGCCAACCCGGCCACGCAACACCAGCCGTTCTCCCTGCAATTCCGCAAAGGCCGCCAGCGGGACGTGACAGCCTCCCTGTAAACGATTGTTAACCGCCCGCTCCGCGCGAACCCGGATGGCAGTGTGTTCATCGTGCAGGCAGGCCAGCAGTTGCTGCAGCTGTACATCATCGCGACGACACTCGATGCCAACCGCTCCCTGGCCGACCGCTGGCAGACTGTCGCCATAATCCAGCCGTTCCCTGATGCGATCCTGCAGTTCCAGTCGCAACAGGCCTGCCGTGGCCAGGACAATGGCATCGTAGTCGCCGGCATCGAGTTTTGCCAGCCGGGTGCCGACATTACCGCGCAGGTCGCGAACCTGCAGATCCGGTCGCAGGTGGCGGATCTGACACTGGCGCCGGAAACTGGAAGTGCCCACCACCGCCCCTTCCGGGAGGGAGGCCAGGGACTCGAAGTGATTGGACACCAGGGCATCAGACGGGTCTTCCCGCGGACAGATCACTGCAAGCTCCAGGCCCTCGGGAAACTCCACCGGCAAATCCTTCATGGAATGAACGGCTATGTCGGCTTCGTTGTCCAGCATGGCACGCTCCAGTTCCTTGATGAACAGCCCCTTGCCACCCACCTTGGCCAGGGGCCTGTCGAGAATCTTGTCACCACGGGTGGTGAAGGTCAGCAACTCGATAGCCAGGTCCGCATGGTTTTCCTGCAATCGATCCCTGACATAGTACGCCTGCCACAGCGCCAGGGGACTTTTTCTTGTGGCGATAGTGAGTTGCCTCCGGGTCATGAATTCTCCTGTATCAGCATTCTGTTAAGCAAGTGGCTAGTGGCTTCCTGGCATCGGACCGGTAACGCTGTCGAGTCCCATCGTTAAAATTTCAGCATCAGGCGGAATTTCCGCCCACCGCCGATGGCGAGAGCTGCAGTGTCAGAATGACAGTCACCGAATCACGCTATTCTACGGGATATCCCGTCACAGTCCGAATAATATTGCTATAATCGCCCCGCTATTCAACCTGACCCCGCAACAGCAAATCCGTGAGCACTTATCATGAGCAGTAACAAGGACGCCGACAAGCTCTGGGGCGGACGTTTTTCCGAACCCACTGACCACTTTGTGGAACGCTTTACCGCTTCCGTGGATTTTGATCAGCGACTGTCACGGCAGGACATTGCCGGTTCCATCGCCCATGCACAGATGCTGCAAAAGGTCGGAGTCCTGACGGAAGATGAGGCGTCAGCTATTGTCGAGGGGCTGCAGGACATCGCCCGTGACATCAATGCGGGGAATTTCGACTGGTCAGTAGCCCTTGAAGACGTCCACATGAACATCGAGGCGGAGCTTACCCGACGGATTGGCGTTACCGGTAAAAAACTGCACACCGGCCGCTCCCGCAACGACCAGGTGGCGACCGATATCCGTTTATACGTAAGGGAAGAAGCGGATATCATAGGGACTTTGATCACCCGCCTGCAGCAGGCCCTGCTGAATCTTGCCGAACAGGAAGCGGACACCATTATGCCCGGCTTCACCCATCTGCAGACCGCCCAGCCGGTTACATTCGGCCATCACCTGATGGCCTGGTTCGAGATGCTGGACCGGGATTACGGCAGATTGATAGATTGTCGCAGGAGACTGAATCTTTCTCCCCTCGGCGCTGCGGCGCTGGCTGGGACCAGCTACCCCATTGACCGGGAGTTTACGGCGTCGGCCCTGGGCTTCGATGGACCCACGCGAAATTCGCTGGACTCAGTAAGTGATCGCGATTTCGCCATTGAACTGGCGGCCTTCGCCAGTATTCTGCTGACTCATCTTTCCCGGTTTTCCGAGGAACTGGTGTTATGGGCATCGAGTCAGTTCAATTTTGTCGACCTGCCGGACAAATTTTGTACTGGTTCTTCAATAATGCCGCAGAAAAAAAACCCGGATGTGCCCGAGCTGGTGCGTGGCAAGACCGGGCGGGTGACCGGTCACCTGGTTTCGCTGCTGACCTTGATGAAATCCCAGCCACTGGCCTACAACAAGGACAACCAGGAAGACAAGGAACCGCTGTTCGACCTGATCGATACGGTGAAAGACTGCCTGAAGGCATACGGTGACATGGTCCCCGAAGTCAAAGCCAACCGCGACAGCATGCGCGACGCTGCTCTGCGTGGCTATGCCACTGCCACCGATCTCGCTGATTACCTGGTAAAACGGGGAATTCCCTTTCGCGACGCCCATGAGATTGTCGGTAAGTCCGTTGCCTATGGGCTTGACAGGGCCAAGGACCTCAGCGAGTTCGAGCTGGCGGAATTCCATCAGTTCTCCACCAGAATCGAAGCTGACGTTTTCCGCCACCTGACCCTGGAGGGCTCCGTGGCTGCCCGCAATCATCCGGGGGGCACGGCGCCGGAACAGGTAAGGAAAGCCATTCAGCGGGCCAGGACCGACCTTGAATCCCGCGGCTCCCCTCAGCAATAGGTATTCATCAGCCTGTTAATCAAATGGCCGGCAGGAATTCGCGCTGATTTATGGACAGGGTCGCACTGCCTTTCCGGGAGACTGAACACCATCATTCAGGAGGCGGCATCAGGCGAACCTGGTATTCCAGGTTCTGGTTCGCACGTCGGGACAGTACCGTGACCACGTCACCCGCCCGGTGATTTTCCAGCACGGTCAACAGGTCGTCTTCATTCCGGACCGGCGTGTCGTCGATGGCCACGATCACATCGCCCAGCAGCCAGCCTCGACTTCCCTGGGTGAGACCGCGCATCCCCTGTCTATCCAGGTCGCCGCCCGGGACAACATCCAGGACGATGACTCCTTCTATGCCGTTGGTCCGCCGATAGTAGTCGGCCTGGGCCTGGGAGAACAGGGAAACTCCCAGTACCGGTGTCTGGACCCTGCCGTACCTGATAAGGTCCGGGACAATCTTGCGCACGGTGTTGATGGGAATGGCGAAACCGATGCCGGAACTGGCACCGCTGGGACTGTAGATTGCCGTGTTGACCCCGATGAGCTCGCCCAGGGAATTGAGCAGTGGCCCACCGGAATTGCCGGGATTGATGGCGGCATCGGTCTGGATCACGTCACGGATCTTGCGCCGGGTCATGGAATTGATTTCGCGGCCCAGGGCACTGACCACGCCTACCGTCAGGGTGGTATCCAGGCCAAAGGGATTACCGATGGCAATCACCTTGCGACCCACCTCGAGAAGTGACGAATCACCCAGCCTTACCGGTACCAGCTGTTCCGGAGGCGCATCGATTTTCAGTACGGCGAGATCCTTGTTGGGTTCGAAACCCACCGGAGTGGCATCGTAAGTGGTGCCGTCGTGCAGCGTCACGGTAACCCGGTTGGCTTGCTGGACAACGTGGTAGTTGGTAACAACATAGCCGTCCTTGTTCCAGATGAAACCCGAACCGCTGCCCTGGGGAACTTCCTGGGGATTCAGTGAATAAATCGAGCGAACCAGGCGCGAGTTGGTAATAAACACCACGGAGGGGCTGGCCTGCTTGAAGACCTGGATATTGTTTTCTTCGTCATTGGTCCTGAAGTCCTGGTAATCCTGGGCTGCAACGAAACCGACGGGTACCGCCACCAGTGATAGGGTCAACAGAATAAGTAATTGCCTGAAAAATCTGTGCATGAGCTCCTCCACGCTATGCCGCCTGCGCGCTGTCTGACATCAGGTTGGCATTTGGTGTTCCAGCTGTATTCCGCCAGCCCACGGCGCGCAGCCACCGCGGAACAGTCTTGGTTGCCTCGCCCTGACTGGCCGACGCATACCGGCGGCAAGGCGCCTCGTCAGTCAACTTGTCTGAACGCCAGAGTATTTCCATAATTAATCAGAGGTTCCTTAAAAATAGGACCGACTGCTGCGAAATTCAAGAGTGCCAGGCGGTCCCTGTTACTGGTCCTGGTACGCCTCGCTGAGTTCCAGCCATTTTTCCTCCAGATCGACAAGCCGGCTGCGCAGCTCACCCTGCTCCTGCAGCAGCTGCTTGAGCTGTCGGCGATTGGCCTCCTCGTAAAGTTCGGTGTCCAGCAGGGTTTCGTCCAGGGCTGCCAGTTCAGTGCCGGTTTTTTCCATCTCCCGTTCCAGCCTGTTGATTTCTTTTTTCAATGGCGCAAGTTCCTGTCGTCGGGCAGCGGCCTGCTGGCGTTGGGCACGCCGGTCACGGGAGGGCTCGGTAGCGGAAGTGTTGTCCTTCTGATTGCGGTCCTGCTGTCCCCTCACCGATTCAGTCTGTACCAGTCTCTCGTAGTCCACCAGGTCTCCCGCGTAGACATCGAGAACGCCGTCGCGGATCAGGTAAAAATCGTTTACCGTGCTGTTCAGCAGATGGCGATCGTGAGACACAATGATTACGGCACCCTGGAACTCCTGCAGCGCCACGGTCAATGCCTGCCGCATTTCCAGGTCCAGGTGGTTGGTAGGTTCATCCAGCAGTAGCAGGCTCGGCCTTTGCCAGGCAATCATGGCCAGCGCCAGCCGGACTTTCTCGCCACCGGAAAACGTTTCGATCCGGCTGTCAATGTGGTCTTTGCGGAAATCGAAGCCACCCAGGTAATCCCGGGCGGACTGTTCACTGGCAGCGGCATCGAGACGAAGAAACATTTCCAGCGGCGTGCTGCGGGCATCCAGGACATCGACCTGGTGCTGGGCGAAATAGCCGATCTGTAAATGTCGCGCCTGGGTAATATCGCCGGCCAGGGGCGACAGCTCACCGGCGAGCACCTTCAGCAGCGTTGACTTGCCACAGCCGTTCACGCCCAGCAGGCCGATCCGGCTGCTGTCCTGTATGGCAAGATTGATGCCCTGCAACAGCGGCGTTGCAGTAAAGCCTATTGCCAGATCGCGAAGCGTCAGCTGGTGCTCGGGTATCCGGTCGGGCTCCCGGAAGCGAAACCGGAATGGCGAATCGACATGCGCCAGCTCGATGTCCTCCATCCGCTCCAGTTCCTTGATACGGCTTTGTGCCTGTTTTGCCTTGGACGCCTTGGCCCTGAAGCGCCTGACAAAATCTTCGATTTCGCTGCGTCGACGCAGCTGTTTCTCGTAGAAGGATTTTTCCAGCGCCATGCGGGCGGCGCGCTGTTTTTCGAATTCCGTGAAGTTTCCCCGGTACAGCTGCAGTCTGCCATTCTCAAAGCTGATGACAAAGCCGATGACCCGATCAAGAAACGCCCGGTCGTGGGAAATTATAAGCAGCGTTCCCTGGTAGGCGATCAACCACTGCTCCAGCCACAGAGTCGCCTCCAGGTCCAGGTGGTTGGTTGGCTCGTCCAGCAGCAGCAGATCGGAAGGACTCATCAGGGCAGCAGCCAGATTCAGCCGTACGCGCCAGCCGCCGGAAAAACGGTGTACCGGCAGTTCGAACTGCTCTGGTGTAAATCCCAGCCCGGAAAGCAGCTTCTCGGCCCGGTGAGTCACCGTGTAGCCATCGATCCGGTCCAGGGCGTCATGGAGCCGGGCAACATCATGGGCATTACCCGCCTGCTCCGCCTGCTGCAACTGGTGCTGTAACGTGCGAAACCGGGCGTCTCCATCGATGACATGATCCACTGCCGTGCGCGAGCTGCCGCCGGTTTCCTGGGCCATGGAGGCAATACACAGGTCATCGGGACTGCCCAGGTCGCCCTTGTCCAGGCCCAGGGTACCCTGCAGGCAGGCGAAAAGGCTGGATTTACCGCAGCCGTTACGGCCCACCACGCCGAGTTTCTGACCATGGTGGATGGTGAAACCGGCATCGGCGAACAGGACCTTGGAGCCCCGCATCAGGGTCGCGTTACTGAGAGTAATCATGATTGTCGCAGACCAGGCCGGCAATCCGGCAATGCTTCAGTTCCGCCATCGGGGTAACTCATTGATTTCGACAGTCCTTACTCGTACTATTGCTGGACGGATGGAGTCAGCCTGCAGGCATGTGATTCCGCGCAAGCATAAGCATAATTATAAGCCATTGCCGTATTTTTAAATTGCCGCTTTCGGTCCTTTCATCGGGATTACCTGCCATCTATGAAAAAAATCCTGATTATCGACGACGATGAGAAGCTTGGACAACTGCTGACTCAGTACCTTGAACGCTACGATATGGAAGTTCATGTCGCCCACACCCCGTCTCGCGGCTTCGAGCTGTTGAAACGCGTCAAGCCTGACCTGCTGATCCTGGACGTCATGCTGCCGGAAAAAGACGGTTTCGAAATCTGTCGTGAAATTCGTGCCAAGTCTTCCCTTTATGGCCAGCTACCGATAATGATGCTGACCGCCCATGGCGAAGTTACCGACCGCATTGTCGGCCTGGAACTGGGGGCGGACGATTACCTGCCCAAACCATTCGAGCCAAGAGAGCTGGTGGCAAGGATTCAGAACATTCTTCGCAGGGCCGGGGATGAGGGCAACACGCCCAAGGAAATCAAACCGGTCGATGGCCTGGAGATCGACGTTTCGCGACGCGAAGCAAAACTCGATGGTGAATTGCTGGAGCTGACCACGATGGAGTATGAGCTGCTGGTGCTGTTCATGCAATCACCTAATAAGACTTTCACCCGAGACGAGTTGATGAACAGGTTACGCGGTATTGATGCGGAACTTTTTTCACGAGCCGTCGATACCCTGGTCAGTCGCCTGCGGCACAAGTTGAAGGATACGTCTAAAACACCGCGGTTTATCAAAACCGTGTGGGGACGTGGCTACACTTTTGTCGGGGCGGATTAATGACGCCACTGCTAAACCAGGTAAAACGCTCATTATTTCTTCGCCTGCTGCTGATATTCGGCGGCACTGTTGTCCTGATATTCGCCATAATTTATGTCTCACTGCAGCAGCTCAACCAGATCAACAACAACCAGATAATTGAGATCCCGGACTATTTCGTCCGCAATTTCGAAACGATCATCATCGATGACATCGGCACTCCGCCGGACCTGGAAGTGGCCGCCCTGCTGGCACAGGACCTGGAGTGGACAATCCGCATTGAACATCCCGCCATGGTCTGGCGTTCTGACAATGATTACCGGCTACCGGTGGAACTGGCGGAATTCAGCCGGACCCTGTCCGGGGGTGCTGAGATCCGCACCTGGAACGGCGAAGACGTTATCGTTGTCGATCGCAACAATTACCGGTTCTACATGCACCAGCGCTACCTCGATTCCACCGATTTCAACTATGTCGTCCTGTATTCCGGACTGGGGCTGGCGGCCATTGTGCTGTTCCTGAACTACTTTCTGATCAGCCGTCTGCTGGCGCCGGTCAGATTGCTGAAACAGGGTGCCGAGAAAATACAGCACGGTGATCTGGGCTACCGGGTGCAGACCGACCGGCAGGACGAACTTGGCGAACTGACTGCCAGCGTCAATCATATGGCGGACTCGCTGCAATCCATGCTGGAAGCGAAACGCCAGCTGTTACTTGCTATCAGCCATGAATTGAGGACCCCGATCACGCGGGCAAAACTGCAGCTGGAGTTCATGGACGACGAACAGACCAGGGACGCACTGCTGGACGACATCAACGAGATCGATCTGCTGATCTCCGATCTGCTGGAAGCCGAAAGACTGAACAACACGCATTCAGTCCTGGTGACCGAAACGGTGGAACTGTCAGCGTTTATCCGGTCCGTTGTGGAGACCTTTACCAGTGACAGCTCGGAAATCCGCTTCAACGGCCTGGAAAGGGATGAAGAGGTGACCCTGGACAAGCTGCGAATACGCCTGCTGGTCACCAACCTGTTGAATAATGCCGTGCGTCATGGTCGCGGCAGAGCCATCAAGGTCTCCCTGCGGTTCGGTAACGAAGTAGCCACCATTGTGGTTCAGGATCAGGGCGAAGGAATTGCCGAGGAGCACCTGGCAGACATCACCGAACCGTTCTACCGTGCTGACAGCGCCCGGCAACGCAATACCGGCGGGTTTGGCCTGGGGCTGTATCTTTGCAAGCTGATCGCCGAGGCCCACGGCGGCACTATCGACATCCACAGCGTAGTTAACGAAGGCACGAGAATTGAAGTTGAAATTCCGCGGCAGCCACCGGAATTCAAAACGACGAATTGAAATACGTAATGAGCGCAGCCTGGACGACGTGAAAACTGTCGAAAAAGCGCAGTTTACCCGGTGTAAATGAGCAGTTTGAGAAAGTTTGCAACGAAGTATTGGCAAGCACAATAGATTTCAGAAGCCTGTCAGGCAATTTCTGAGTAAGTATGGAAGGGTTTTGTGAGTCTGTCGGGCGTCATTGCCAGGCAATTCAGCCCGGCAATGCGCCTCGTGGCCTTCATACCGCCTGCTGTTTGCGACGCTGGGCTCTCAGGTAGGCGAGTACCAGGGCTGCCACTGTCAGCAGGAACGGCACCAGGAACGTATTCAGGATCATCAGGTTTCTGCCCAGCCGTTCAATATCCGCATTCAGCTGAAATCGTACTTCGCGAAGACGACGACGGGTTTCCAGGATTTCGCCATTCACCCGGTCGATTTCCTGCTGCACTTCCGGAGTAATCTGCAGTATCGGATTACCTTCTTCGTCCTGGCTCAATTCATTGAGGGTCTCTTCCGACGCAGACAGCGTATCCAGCAATTCGGCTTCTTCCTGACGCAGCCGGTCATCGGCTTCACGCTGCAGATCAAGCACACGCGTGAAAGGTCTGGAGTAGCGGCCCCGACTGCGAATGCTGACCAGATCAGCACCACCGCTGAGATTGTCCAGTGAATTGATAACGAAATCACCGTTGTTGGCGAACGGGCGTGGAATCCGTTGACCCAGAAACTGTGCGACCTGGACCCAGAGTCGGTCACTCAGGATATCGGTGTCCGCGACAATAATGATATTGACATCGCCGGCAGAGTCGACCAGGTGCTCGCGGACCACCTCATCGTCGGCTTCTTCCGCTTCCGTTGCATCCTGGTCACTGCTATCCGCCACTTCGACCTGTGCATCCGCAGACGCCGCGTCGTCGTCAGCAGCGGCTTCCACCTCCTGGTCGGCAACCTCTTCTCCGGCACCCTCTGCCGTTTCCTGGCCATCATCTTCTGCACCCTCCTCCTCTTCGGGAACAGGTGCCCCATCCGGAAACGCGGTATTTATTGCGCCGCTGACCCGGGCGGCAATGGTGAAACGTTGATCCGCCGATTCGAATTCGTCAAACAGCACGGACGGGTCGTCCACGTCCTGGAACAGGCCGAGATCCATCAGCATGGCATTGTTGCTGGACTGGATCAGCGGTTCGAACCGGGTGCCGGCATTTTCCATCGGACCTATGGCGCCGGTAGAAGCCAGGTTGATGGATTCCAGCCGGCTGGTAATGACATCATCCGTGGTGAGACCGTTACGTTGTATACCCAGCATACCCAGGTGGGCAATAGGGCGCGAACCCTGACCCAACATCACCCGCAAGGCCAGGTCGGCATCGGTCAGTACCTTGATACTGTCGTACTCGACGCCCCAGGCGGACAACAGATCCGGAATGTCGGAACTGACACCAGCGGGGATACGGGTGCCGAACTGGGAGCGCTCGATCATGGACTCTGCATTGGGATCAAGAAACACCATGGCCTTGCCATTGCGCAGGACATGCTGGTCGATGGCGTAACGCATCTGCTCGGACAGCCCCTCCGGGTGCACGATAAACAGGATGTCGATATCCTCGTCGATTTCGCCGGAAGCGATATCCACCCGCCGCACCTCGTAAAGCTGGCGCATGATGTCCATGACCATCCACGCTGGCGTGGGTTGGCCAAAGGCGGGGTTGAAGCCACCGTCTAAATCCAGCTCAGTTATCAGTCCAACCACCTGGCGATCCGGATTTTCCACCCGCGTTATGAGCTTTATGAACTCATATTCCAGAAATTCTTCCTGGTCCGGCCTGATCAACGGCATGGTTTCCGACACCCTGGCTGCCATGGGTACGTTTTCATCACCCGAGTCCTCGACGGCTACCAGGCCGAAATAGACTTCCTCTCCACCCTGGGAAATGGGAACCGCCTGAATGCCGAACCCGGTGGCCAGATCCTCATCCTCGGAAAACGGTTCCGGGTCCACCACTCGCAGGGACAGGTTGCCATTACTGGCAAGTACGATCTCCTCGAGTAATTCCTCGACCCGGTTGGCGTAACTTCGAATCTGCGGCACGTCTTCCGTGGCCTGGTCGGAATAGAAGAATATAAGTTCGATGGGCCGGTCAAGGCTGGAGACGATATTGCGTGTACCATCGGACAGGGAATACAGGTTGTCTTCGGTCAGGTCAATACGGACCGATGGCAGCAGGCTGATAATAAGGACCGAAAACAGCAGGAACACTGCAATGGACAGGAGACCGGTAGTGGAAAATAACGCTTTACTGTTCATAGTCGGCTTCTCTAACGCTTCTTTCTGGCAAATCGAAGTGGTCGCTTCAAAAGCCCGGGTTCACGAATTTCGATTAAACGGATCAATTGCCTTTCTTGATTTCGATTACCACGGCACTGGCCAGCAGCCATGCGCCGATGAACACCGCGAAATACAGCAGGTCCCTGATATCCAGCACACCCTTGCTGATTGAATCGAAGTGAGTATAGAAACCCATGGCGGCAAAGGCGTCGACGATAAACTGCGGCATCCAGTCGGGAAAGGCATCGAGCACAATGGGGAAACCCATACCGACAAACAGCAGGCAGATACTGACGGTCAGGATAAAGGCAATTACCGGGTTCCTGGTGCTGGCGGACATGCAGGACCCGATGGCCAGGAAACCGCCTGCCATCAGCCAGCTGCCAAGGTAGGCGGCGAAAATGACGCCGTTGTCCGGATCGCCCAGGTAGTTGACGGTAATCCAGATCGGAAAGGTCAGCGCCAGGGCGATGCCGGTCAATGCCCAGGCCGCGAGAAACTTGGCGATCACGGCTTCGGAAAGCTTGACGGGCAGGGTCATCAGCAATTCGATGGTTCCGGTTTTGCGTTCGTCGGCCCAAAGACCCATGGCAACTGCCGGCACCATGAACAGGTACAACCACGGATGAAACGAAAAGAACGGCAGCAGGTCGGCCTGGCCGCTGAGGTAGAAACCCCCGATCTCGAAAGTAAACACACCGTTCATGATCAGGAAGATAACGATAAAGATGTAAGCCAGGGGCGTGGAAAAGTAACCGGCCAGCTCACGCTTGCAGATAATACCCAGATTGTTCATCGCTAACTTGTCCCCTGGGTCATATTCCGGAATACGTCTTCCAGTTGACCCTTATTGATATGAAACTCGGAAATCGGCCAGTCTCTTGTCTGTGCCAGCTCCGATATCGTGGGAAAAATTGTTCTGCCATCTTTCGACAGAATGGTGAAATGCAGTGGATCGGAATCATCCTGCTGGACCTGGGCAACGTCTGCGACACTTTCCAGGTCGGCGGCCAGGTTATAGTCCCGGGTTAGCCGAACACTGACCGCCTGGTGGAGTCGTGAACGCGCCTCCAGTTCGGCAGGCGTGCCGTCGACGACGATCCTGCCGTGATCGATGATGATCGCCCGGGTACAGACCGCGTTCACCTCCTCAAGGATATGGGTGGAGATAATGACAATCTTGTCTTTCGCCAGGTTTTTGATCAGTTGCCGGACGTGATGTTTCTGGTTGGGGTCCAGGCCATCGGTGGGCTCGTCGAGAATCAGCACCTTGGGGTCATGCATGATTGCCTGAGCCAGGCCGACCCGGCGCTTGAAACCCTTGGACAGGGTATCGATGGTCTGGTGACGCACCGAGCCCAGCGCCACTTCGTCAATTACCCGCTGGACCCGCTGGCTCACCTCTTCTCCACGAAAACCACGGACTTCGGCAATGAAATTCAGGAAGTCCAGGGTAGTCATGTCGCCATAGCTTGGCGCGCCTTCGGGGAGATAACCGATCAGTGACTTGGCCTCGATGGGGCTGGTGGTAATATCGTTGCCGTCAATTCGAACCGTTCCGCTGGTTGGAGCCAGGAAACCGGTGATCACTTTCATGGTGGTGGATTTTCCGGCACCGTTGGGACCGAGAAATCCCAACACTTCGCCTTCGGAAACTGTAAAGCTGAGGTCGTCGACCGCCGTAAACTGGTCGAATTTCTTGGTCAAGTGACTAATTTCTATCATTCTGTCAGTCCGCGTTATTGGCTGAACCGGCGGCCGGCAGGAACTGCCGGAGGCGCCGTAATTTTCTGTAAAACCGACGAAAATTGGAGACCGGCTAATATAGGGGTGTACCCCGTATTTTTCAAGGCACCTGGTCAGACCGCTAAAATTACGCTGGCACCTGCTATCCTGTATAATCCCGGGTTCTTCCAGTCAATGACCCGATTTTCAGTAACGAGAGGCCCGCCGGTAATGGTACCGAAAACCTGCAGTCTGCTCCTGGTAACGCTGCTGGCGTTGACTATGACGGCATGTGGACAGAAAGGTCCACTGCGTCGCCCGGACGCCAGCACACTGACCGCTGCTGCTGATACCGGGGTGCTGACAGTCCCGCCGGCAGCGGGAACATATCGACCTGTTGCAGCCGGGGAATCAGGCTATTGATCACCGGGTATACAGCCACCCGGAGTGCTGCTGACCTCCATTTACAGGGGTAGCCCCGGTACTCCGCTTACACCCATCCCGAACCCACACTCGCTGAAAGTCCAATAAAGACCGATAAAGTCCCATGCAAACGTTCCACTACAGCCAGGGCGAGATGTTCGCCGAACAGGTTCCGCTGACGAAACTGGCGGCAGAATTCGGTACCCCCTGCTTCGTCTACTCCCGGGCGGCCATCGAGGGCAACTTCCAGGCCTACCAGGCAGCGCTGCAGGACGCGCCTCATCTCATCTGTTATGCCGTGAAAGCCAATTCCAACCTGGCGGTACTGCAGGTTCTGGCCGCCCTGGGTGCCGGCTTCGATATCGTCTCCGCCGGGGAACTGCAGCGCGTGATCAAGGCCGGTGGCGACCCGGGGAAAGTAATTTTTTCCGGCGTGGGCAAGACCGCTGCTGAAATGCAGGCGGCCCTGCAGGCGGAAATCCGCTGCTTCAACGTGGAGTCGGAGGCGGAATTACTGCGACTTGACCAGGTTGCCGGCAATCTGGGCTGTCAGGCACCGGTATCACTGCGGGTCAACCCGGATGTCGATGCCGGCACCCATCCCTACATTTCCACTGGCCTCAAGGAAAACAAGTTCGGCATCGACAGCGATCGGGCACTGGCTGTGTACCGGACTGCGGCTTCGCTGCCACATATCGACGTCGTCGGTATCGACTGTCACATCGGTTCCCAGTTAACGGAAATCGCCCCGTACCGGGATGCCCTGGATCGCTTGCTGCATATCATCGACCGACTGGCGGAGGACGGTATCAGCCTGGATCATCTTGATCTCGGTGGTGGACTGGGAGTGACCTACAACGACGAGCAGCCACCCTCACCGGCACAGCTGGTGACGGCAATCCAGGAAAGGCTGGCCGGGCGCAACCTGACCCTGCTGCTGGAACCGGGCCGCTCCATCACCGCCAATGCCGGTATATTCCTGGTCGAAGTGGAATACGTGAAGCCTACGCCGCACAGGAGTTTCGTGATCGTCAACGGTGCCATGAACGATCTGTTGCGACCGGCATTATACGGCGCCTGGCAGAATATCAAGCCGGTGCAGCAGACCCGGGATCTACCGGAGACGCACTGTGACGTGGTCGGACCGGTTTGCGAGTCTGCCGATTTCCTGGGCAAGGATCGCAGGCTGGCGGTTTCGGCCGGTGACCTGCTGGCAGTATGTGACGCCGGTGCCTACGGGTTCGTCATGAGTTCCAACTATAATTCCCGCAACCGGGCCCCGGAGATCATGGTTGATGGTGACCGGGCTCACCTGGTACGGCGTCGGGAAACAATAGAAGAACAATTGGCCCCTGAACAACTGCTGCCCCGCTAACAGGCTGCAACAAGATTCCGGTCCCGTGTCGATATAGTTCAGGAACCTCTGATGAATACAACTGACTTTCAATCGCCTGGCCGACACGCAGGAGTCGGACAATGTTAGTTTCATTTACCAAGATGCACGGCCTGGGCAATGATTTCATGGTGCTGGACCAGGTGACATCGCCGGTGCAGCTGACGGCACAACAGATTCAGCAGCTGGCAGACCGGCATTTCGGCGTCGGCTTTGACCAGCTGTTGCTGGTGGAGCCGCCTGCCAGCGCCGATGTTGATTTTAACTATCGTATTTACAACGCCGATGGTATCGAAGTGGAGCACTGTGGCAATGGTGCCAGGTGTTTCGCCAGGTACGTGCACGACAACGGACTCACCACCAGCAACCCGATCCGGGTGAAGACGGTCAATCGGGTGCTGGAACTGATCCTGGAAGAGGATGGCCAGGTAACCGTGGATATGGGTAGACCATCGTTCGATCCTGCCGACATACCATTGAAAGCCGCTCATCCCGCACCGTTATACCAACGCCGGGTGACGGTTGGCGGAATCGGGCATGACCTGGAGTTTTCGGCACTTTCCATGGGCAACCCCCATGCCGTGCTGGTGGTGGATGACGTTGACAGTTTCCCGGTGGGACCTGTGGGTTCAGCCCTGGGCAGTCATGCCGACTTTCCGGAGGGTGTCAATGTCGGCTTCATGGAATTGCAGGACCGTAACCGGGTAAAACTCCGGGTATACGAACGTGGTGCCGGCGAAACACTGGCCTGTGGAACCGGTGCCTGCGCCGCCGTGGCGGCCGGCTGCCATCGCGGCCTGCTGGACGGAAAAGTCACGCTGCAGCTGCGCGGCGGAGAACTCACGGTGTCCTGGCAACAGGGCGATAGCCCGATACTGATGACCGGACCGGCAACTACCGTTTTTCAAGGGAGACTGGAACTATGACGACAGAGACAGGGGCTGTAGAACAGCTACCGGAGGTAGCGACAACGGAACTGGACGATAAGGACGTTGCCGCCTACCTGAAAGAAAATCCCGATTTTTTCCTCAGCCACCAGGATCTGCTGGCAGATCTGACCCTTCCCCACGAAAGCGGCACGGCAGTCTCCCTTCTGGAACGACAGGTTTCTCTGCTCAGGGAGCGGAATAACAGTACCCGGGCACAATTGGGCAGCCTGTTGGCCAATGCCAATAAAAACGATCAGCTTTTTGCCATTACCCGCAGACTGATCCTGGCTTTACTGCGGGCTCAATCGAAGGATAAGCTGGCAGAGGATGTGCGCAGGACATTCACCGACCAGGAAAATATCGATGCCTGTGCACTGGTCCTGGCTGACGACGAAAAGGAAAGGGCCGACGGGGAGCTTCGGCGGTCCGCAGACATCTCCCGGGTCTTCGCCAATGTTTTCAGGCTCAATCACACCCATTGCGGAAAACCTGAAAGCGGGCAGCTGGAGTTCCTGTTCGGCGCCGCGGCGGATACCATCAGGTCTTCGGCGATCTGCCCTATCCGCATGGACGGAAAACCCCTGGGTATACTTGCCATCGGCAGCAACAGGAACGAGTATTTCAATCTCGACCTGGACACGCTGTTCCTGGATTTCATCGGTAATGTCATAGCGGCGGTGTTGGAAGGACAGCTCTCCCGGTAGAATACACGGTATCAGCCATACCGGGAGTAGACATGCATGACCGCTAGCGACACCAGCCGTGGGGGGGATTCTCCGCTAGTTTCGGTCATTGTGCGCAGCATCGACAGGCTGGAACTGGGTCAGGCGCTGACCTCCGTGGCAGCCCAGGACTATCGCCCCCTGGAAATCATCCTGGTTGATGCCAAGGGTCGGGGTATACTCAATACCAATGCCCACAGCGCTGCTGCCGACGTACCATTGACGAATGTGTCCGTACGGGCGCCCCTGAGTCGACCTGAAGCAGCCAACCATGGCCTTTTCGCCAGCCGGGGCAGCTACCTGATGTTTCTCGACGAGGACGACTGGATCGCTCCGGCTCATATCAGCGGTCTGCTCGAGGCCATGTCGGCACAGTCAGATATCAAAGCGGCGTACAGCTCGACCCGTAAAGTGGATACCGCCGGCGAACCGCTACAGCTGGTGTTCGACCATGCCTATGATCCCGACCTGCTCAAGCGGGACAACTTCATCCCGATTCATGCCATGCTGTTCCATCGCTCCCTGGTCCACGAAGGCTGCCGATTCGACAAATCCCTGGATATTTACGAAGACTGGGACTTCTGGTTACAGGTGTCCCGTAAAACCCGAATTCTGCATGTTGACCAGCTGACAGCATTTTATCGACAGGGTGGTGCATCCCAGACCGACGCCGAGGATGATGAACTGCGTTTCAAAGAAGGGCACCCGCTGGCGCAGGCGCGGGAAAAAATTTATCGAAAATGGGTAACGCGCTGGGACAGTGCCGAGCTCAACCGGTTTGTCGGCAACACCATTACCCATGGCGAATTCGCGCGGACCGTGGAGCAGTTGGAGAACAGATCCCGTGAGGTGCAGGAACTGCACGACGTCACCGGCAGCCTGCGCATCATGTTGAACCGCGTGACACGGGAAAGTGAAGCACGCAAGCGGGAAGCGGAAGAACTGCGCAGGTCAGTGCAGCGCATCAAGCGCGATCACGCCCTGTCGGACCTGCACAGGGACAAAAATATCCAGGATCTGGAAGAGCAGCTTAACGAAATTTATACCATGCCGTCATGGCGACTCATGGCCCCGTTTCGAATAGCCAGGCGACAGCTCGACAATCAGCTGCTGTTTCCACTGAAAAAGAAAATTCATTATTGGAAATACGGTACAGAACTGGAAAGCCCGGGGAACACCCCGTTGGAAGTCAATCCTCGGGATACAGCAGGCGACGAGCTTGCACCTGTCGGGCAGGACACGGAACTGAAGGAACGGTATCGCCAGGACGCCCGGGATCACCTGCAGCTGTTTTTGCAGTCCGATTCGCAGCTACCGTTCCCTGCATCGGCTTCACCCGGGGTCTCGATCCTCCTGGTGCTGTTCAACCAGGCCGAACTGACCCTGTTGTGCCTGGAATCAATTCTGAAATTCGCCCCCCCCGCCTGCGAAGTAGTGATAGTCGATAATGCCTCGAAGGATGATACCTGTGCCCTGCTGGAAAAGCTTGCCAATGTCACCGTGGTACGAAATGCCGAAAACCTGGGCTTTGTCAGGGCGGTGAACCAGGGCCTGGAACGCTGCCGTGGAAAGTACCTGTTACTGTTGAACAATGACGCCATGCTGCATCTGTACGCCATCGAGTCGGCAATCAGGACACTGGAAACGACACCGGATGCCGGGGCAGTCGGCGGTCGTATCCTGCTGCTGGATGGCAGCCTTCAGGAAGCCGGCAGCATCATCTTCAGTGATGGCAGCTGCCAGGGCTATGGTCGCCAGGGCATACCGGATGCTCCGGAGTACATGTTCAGTCGACCGGTGGACTACTGCTCGGGTGCGTTTTTCCTGTGCGAGACCGATCTGTTCCGACAAATGGATGGCTTCGACGATGACTATGCACCGGCCTACTACGAGGATTCGGATTTCTGCCTGCGATTGAGAAAGCGGGGGCTCAAGGTCATCTATGATCCCGGGGCCGTGATTACCCACTATGAATTCGCCAGTTCCGGTGGCCAGCAGCAAGCCGGCGAGTTACAGGAACGGCATCGCCTGGTCCTGTTGCGAAAACACCGGGATATTCTCCGCGACCAGCCCGACGTGGATGCCGGTCCGGCGCTGTTCAGCCGTACCGCCAATGACCAGCGAAACCTGTTGATTATCGATGACTGCGTACCCCACGCCAGTCTGGGCTCCGGTTATCCCCGCAGCCGGGAAATCATCTCCGTGCTGGCCGCAAACGGGTTCAACGTCTCGCTGTATCCACTGCAGTTTCCCGAGGAATCCTGGGAAGCCACCTACCAGTCCCTGCCCGGCAACGTGGAAGTCCTGCTGGGTCACGGCACCGACGGCCTGGCTGACTTTCTCCGTCGCCGCCAGGGTTTTTTCGATACCATCCTGGTCAGTCGCATTCACAACATGGAATTCCTCAACAGCGTGCTGGCCGGACAGCCGGACCTGCTGGGGGAAACTCGGCTGATCTATGATGCCGAGGCCATTACCGCACCCCGGGAGATCATGCGCCGCGAAATGCTGGGTGAATCGTTTACCGAGCAGGAGCGCTACAGCCAGGTGGAGCAGGAAATCGGGGCAGCGCGAACGGCCGACACCATTATTGCCGTGTCGCCGAAAGAAGCCGGGGTCTACCAGCAGCATGGCTTCAGCAACACCGTGGTCCTGGGACACAGCCTGTCGGCCAGGTCCACGGCCAATACCTTTGACGACAGGGAGGGGTTGCTCTTTGTCGGCGCCCTGCGCGATGAACAATCCCCCAACGTGGATTCCCTGCATTGGTTCATTAATGAAATCTGGCCGCTGATCATCGCTGCAGAACCGGCCATGACGCTGCAGGTGGCAGGTGATAACGAGGCGTCGTCGCTGACCCGGCTGGACGCCCCGGGGCTGCTGTTTCTTGGTCGTGTCCATAGGCTGGAAGACCTGTATAACGCTGCCCGGGTGTTTATCGCACCTACCCGTTTTGCCGCGGGCATTCCGCATAAAGTACACGAGGCGGCAGCCAGCGGGGTTCCCTGTGTAACCACGACACTGCTGGCGGACCAGCTAGGCTGGGACAATGGTAATCAGCTGCTGGCAGCGGACACGCCCCGGGAGTTTGCCGACCATTGCCTTGCGCTGGCTGGTAATCCCCAATTGTGGCAGCAGGTGCGCGACGCGGCGCTGACTGCCGTGGACCGGGACTGTTCACCGCGGCGGTTTCGGCAGGTACTGCTGGATACGCTGGGCTGATCCCCAGGGAACTAATTATGGAAATACTCCCATAATTAATCAGAGGTTCCCTAGAATCTCAGCAACCGGAACAGGATGCGCTGCAACAGAAAGCTCTCGGTTCGCAGCCGTCGGGCCAGGCCCAGTTGCAGTCGGTTCAGCGGAGAAAGTTCTCTGCCATAACACCTGGCGAATTCGCCGGCCTGCTCGGCAACGGCAAACAGCAGTGGTTCCGGGTTTTTCCGCAATAGCTGATTGAAGGTTGAGCGACTGAGCAACCGGGGCGGCACGTACTCCCTTGCCCCCAGGGCATTCTGTCCATGCTGTCGATATCGAACAAGCTGTTGCGGCACAAAGTGGATCGTGCCGAAGGCCGCAGCCACCAGGGCCAGCCACCAGTCGTGCATCAGTGCCCCATCGGGGACCGGCAGGGCTTTACGCGCCAGCGGCTCGTTCAGCAGCGCGGTGCAACCGGTTACCGTATTGCTGAAAATGATGTTGCGCAGGTCGTTGCGTGATGCATCCAGGCCCTGGTAGCGCAGAAACGATTCGGCGATGGGCTCCCCGGACGCGTCAACGACTGTCAGGTCACTGTGCACCAGGACGGGCATGCCCGGGTTTGATGCTTCTTTTGCCAGCATTGCAGCCAGCTGCAAGCGGGCTTTATCCGGCGCCCAGACATCATCCTGGTCGCATAACATCAGGTAGGCGGATGACAGCCCCAGTGTGGCCCGATTATCCAGGACGTACTGCATCAGCAGGGAAAAATTCCCGCATGGGCCAAGATTGCTGCCATCATCCCCGACGATGTGCAGCAGACCGGGATAATCGCTGGCGTAGCCTGCGACAATGCCCCGGGTGGCATCCGTGGAACCATCATCACGGGTGACGATAACCAGGTTCACCGCATGCTGGGCGATCAGCGAATCCAGTTGCTGCGCCAGAAATCTTTCACCATTGTAGGTTGGCAGCAACACGGCAATTTTCGGATAGTCAGTCATGCTGTCCTATTTCAATGCCCGGGAATCGATGACGCCCCTGCGAATGTTCCGCCAGTATTGCCAGCGCTGCTCAGACATCAGCAGCAGCCAGATGGTCTTGAACAGGAATCGGACGCAGTCCCGGACTTTCCAGCCCCATGGCGCATAAGGGCTGCGGTACAGGTGGACACGGTTACGGCTTGAATAATAGGTTCGAGCGGGACTGTGCTGGGCGATCAGGCCTCTTTTTACCAGCGGGTTACTGCTGCGTTCACCAATGGCGTGATAAAGAATCGCCTGGTCTGTACCCACCAGTGCGTAACCCCTGGCCCGGGCCCGGAAACACCACTCCAGGTCAACATTGTCAATGAAGTAGCTGGACTTCATGACACCGATTTCCTCCAGTACGTCCAGGGCGATCAGTGTCCCTGAAGTGATAAGGAAGTCAGCCCGGAACAGATCCGCTGCACCGGCTATCGGCGAGTCACTGCGCCGCACCAGCCGATTGAACAGCTTGAAAGGCATCTGCCGCAGGCTATGGGGATTGATTATCCTGGGACCCACCGCTGCCACTTTTTGCGGGGAAAGTGCAGCCGCCTGGTGATAGGCCTCCACCAGACTCTCTACGTACAGGTCGCTCAGACCACTGTCCTGGTCGAACAACAGGGCGAATCGGTAACCTCGTCCCCGCACTTCCTCCAGGCCGAGATTCAGAGCCTCTGCCAGGCCTACGTTTTCGTCAAGCTGCCGGCAGCCAACACAGCGCGGGTAGACCAGGATAGACTGGCGATATCGGTCGGCATCCGGCGAGCAGTTGTCGATAACCAGGAAATCCGTTTCCCTGTTGATCTGGCTGAGCAGCTTCAACAGTACCGCCCTTTCCGGATAATGGGTGACGACTATCGCACAGCTTGCTGTTGCTGACTGTTCATCATGGGCGGCTGACATGAAAAGCCCCCTCGGCCGTATTTATTGTTCGATAGAAGAGACACCCGGTACTTCTGGTGAAACCGTGAGCAGATCGGGCCTGACAAACAACTGTACAAGATAGTAGAAAATAGAACAGACGCCCAGGACCAGCCCGGTTACCACACCGGCATCAACGATACCCCGCCAGGGCTGGGCCAGCATGCGTACCAGGATGACGAAACAGACGATCATGCTGGTCAGGGAAATGGAAAGAATCATTCGCCGTCGGGTTGCATGGATAAAACCCATGCAGAACAGCGGCGCCAGGAAAATGCGCAGCAGGCTGGCGTTCTCCCGCAGGTAGCGGGCCCGGGCCACCAGCCGGGGTGCGAAACTCTTGTGAAAGCCCCGGTACCCCTCGGCGTAGGCCATGTAAACGATGCTGAATGCCAGGCCGGCAAGCTGCAGCGGTGAAAGCGTGAAGCTGGCAAGATCCAGCGCCATGGGAGAGAGGCGATAGATAGCAAACAGCAGAAGCATCAGCACGCCACCGATTCCCCAGCCAAAACCAATTACACCCACGACCATGACTCCACCACAATTCGGCGGCCATTATAGCCGTTACCGACCCCAGACTTAAGCACCCTCTGATCACCCTCTGATTGTGCACTGCTGATCGCGATAGACGGCAAACATTGCTATCATCCTGGCAGGATTACAGACGCTGCCTCACCCGGCAGCCAGGCAGCACAACAGGAAAAAGCCAGAATATGAGCATCAAGGTCGGCGTGGTCATGGATCCTATTCAGGACATTTCCTACAAAAAGGATACCAGCCTGGCCATGCTGCTGGCCGCGCAGAAACGTGGCTGGCAGATTCACTACATGCTGCAGACCGACCTGTACATGGAAAGCGGTGTGACCAAGGCCGTAACCCGGAGGCTGACGGTACGGGAAAATCCCGATGACTGGTACGCCTTCGGTGAGACACAGGATATTCGTCTGGGTGAACTGGATGTCATCCTGATGCGCAAGGATCCACCCTTCGACAATCACTATATCTATTCCACCTACCTGCTGGAGGAAGCGAAAAAAGAAGGCACCCTGGTGGTCAATGACCCCCAGAGCCTGCGGGACTGCAATGAAAAACTGTTTGCCGCCCAGTTCCCCCAGTGTTGCCCGCCCTTCCTTGTTACCTGCAACGCGGACAAGCTGCGGCAGTTCCACCGGGAAAACCAGGATGTGATCTTCAAACCGCTAGACGGCATGGGCGGTACGGCAATTTTTCGACTGCGGGAAGGCGATCCCAATATCAGCGTGATCATAGAGATCATCACCGAAGGTGGTGAAAATCAGATAATGGCCCAGAAATTCATCCCCGAAATAGTCAAGGGAGACAAGAGAATCCTGCTTATCGACGGTGAGCCCATACCTTACGCCCTCGCCCGCGTGCCGGCGGTGGGTGAAACCCGCGGCAATCTCGCCGCCGGGGGCAGCGGCCTGGCCCAGGAACTGACCGCCAGAGATCGCTGGATTTGTGAACAGGTTGGACCAGTTGTCAGGAAAAAAGGGTTACTCTTCGTGGGACTGGATGTAATCGGCGATTACCTGACCGAAATCAACGTCACGAGCCCGACCTGTGTCAGGGAACTGGATGCAGCCCATGATCTTGATATTGCGGGAGATTTAATGGACTGCATCATAACCAGACTGGATAAATAGACACCGACGGCAATGGCTTCTCCGGTTAGTGAACATCAAAACGAACGATTCGGGTTTACGATTTTCCTGTCTGCCTGCGTGCACGCCATGATCATTCTTGGCGTCGGCTTCACCTATCTTGAAGAAACCAACAGTGAACCCACCCTGGAAATCACCCTGGCCCAGTACCGTAGCGAAGTGGCCCCGGATGAGGCTGATTTCCTGGCCCAGGAAAACCAGACCGGCAGCGGTACGCTGGAGGAGCGGGCAGCGCCAAGTTCGCCGTTCACCTCCGAATTCAATGCCGATGTTATCCAGGAGGTCTCCCCCGTCAGGCAGGCCATGGCAGCCCGGCAGAACCAGGTGACCACAGACATTTCCGTGCTTACCGCGACCCGGGCACAGGATCAGGTTAACCAGACCCTGGACGAGGAATCCACCGAGGCGGAAAATCCGGAAGGCGACGACTTCAGCGAGGAAGAGTTGAGCCTGGCCATCGCCAGTCTCCAGGCGCAACTGGACCTGCAGCGGGAGGCCTACGCCAGAAAGCCCCGTAAATACACCATCTCGTCCGCTTCTACCCGGAAAAGCCACGACGCCCTTTACCTGGACAGCTGGCGCAAGCGCATCGAGTCCGTGGGTAACCTTAACTACCCGGAAGCGGCCCGTCGCCAGCAGATTTTCGGTGACCTGCGATTGCTGGTCGCCCTGAATCCCGACGGCTCCATCAACGAAATCCTGATCCTGCAGTCTTCCCAGAACGCCATCCTCGATCAGGCGGCCATCGACATCGTCAATCTCGCCGCACCGTTTGAACCCTTTCCCGAAGAACTGCGGGGACAGTACGATATCCTGGAAATCATTCGCACCTGGCGATTTCAGGAAGGGGCGGCATTTACCACCGAGTGACGATCTGGCATAGTGGCTCAAGTCAGCAAGCCCTGTTACCGAGATCGGCTTTCAACCGGCGGTTGAGCCCGACAGCGAAGATGTCAGATTCTGAATTGGAAAACTCCCTGGAAGATCAGCTCCTGATCGCCATGCCGCAGCTGGCAGACCCCTATTTCTCCAATACCGTTACCTATGTGTGGAAGCATTCCAGCGAGGGTGCGCTGGGCATTGTCATCAACAAGCCCCTGTCCATCAGCGTCGCCGATATTTTCGACGAGCTGGATATCGAGTGCTCGGTGGATGACACGCCGTTCAAAAATCTGCGGGTGCTGGCCGGCGGACCGGTGGAAAAGGACAAAGGTTTCATCATTCACGATGCCGATGCGGAAGGAGCGTCCTCGCTGCGTATCGGTGAGCGGTTCAGTCTGTCCACCTCCCGGGAGTTGCTGCAGGAGATCGCCGACGGCAAGGGTCCCGACCGCTACCTGGTGGCGCTGGGTTGCGCCGGTTGGGACGGCGGACAGCTGGAGCGTGAGCTGAGCGAAAATGCCTGGCTGACGGCACCGGCAACGGCGGAACTGATATTCTCCGAGGACTACGAACACAAAGCCGCTCAGGCTGCACGCCAGTTGGGCATCGATCTTTCCCAGCTGTCACCGGAAGCCGGTCATTCGTAAAGGAACCACTTATTGATTGTGAAAGTGCTCTGGTTTACAGGCGAGTCCACTGCCTTCGTTACTTCGCCTTGACACGTCGACGCATGCCGGCGGCAAGACGCCTCGTCAGTGAACTCGCCTGAAAGCCAGAGTATTTCCATACTTAATCAGAGGTTCCGTGAGCAGAGGTTCCTTAAGTCGCAGGACAGCGGCTACCGGCAATGGCAAATGTCATGTCACTATCTCAGCATCTTCCCGACACAACCAGGCCCGTGACGGCCATGGGCTTCGATTTCGGCACCCGTCGTATCGGCGTGGCCTATGGCCAATCCCTCACCGGCACTGCCCGACCTCTGCCGGTACTTGCGGCACGGGACGGTATTCCCGACTGGCAACTACTGCAGCGGCTCATCAGCAACTGGCAACCCGATGTACTGGTTGTCGGGCTTCCGTACAACATGGACGGCACCGACGGAGACATGGTGCAGCGTGCAACCCGGTTTGCCAATCGCCTTCACGGTCGCTTTCACCTGCCCTGCTATGGCATGGACGAACGGCTCTCGTCCCACGCAGCCGCGGAACTCAGCGACAAACCCATCGGCGAACCCCTGGACAGTCTTGCTGCCCAGCTGATCCTGGAAAGCTGGTTTGCAGAACTTGGTGCCAGGCGCTGACGCACCGGGACAGGGACAGGGACAGGGACAGGGACAGGGACAGGGACACAGCAATGATATTTTGACTGAATCCAGCCAACCGATTACTCTCGACCAGCGGAAAATCGACATTGCCGGGGAATGCCCCATTCACCATCGGAGACAACTATGATTCGCCTGTTTTCAACCCTCATCACTTTTTTCCTGTGCTGCGGATTCGTCAGCGCCCAGGACTATCGCCGTATTGAAATGGATATCGTCATTGACGAGCCCGCTGCCGAGGTCTGGGAGGCAGTAGGTGATTACTGCGCCATCAGCGACTGGCTGAACCTGGACTGTGCCATTACCTCCGGCGATGGCGGCATAGGAACGGTGCGCGCCCTGGCCGGTGGCCGAATTCTTGAAATCCTGGTAGCCCAGACGGAACTCTCCTACGGCTACACCCAGCCGGCGCGAGAAGGTCAGTTCTACAATCTGTACCACGGGTTCATGGAAGCCCGCCCCATCGATGAAGACAGCACGCGGCTTATCTATACGCTGGTACTGGACGTCTCCAACCTCGAGGACGACGCGGCCAGGGACGCCGACATTGCCAGGAGACGGGCGACCTTCGAGAACGCCCTGCAGAACATGAAAGAACTGGCCGAGTCCCGGAATTAGTGTCCGGACCTAGAAGCTGTCAGGTACCTTGGCCTTGGATCGGGCGTCGTCTCGGGTGACCAGACCCTTGGCCAGCAGTTCCCGGAGGCACTGATCCAGGGTCTGCATTCCGGCTGAGGCGCCGGTCTGGATCGCGGAGTACATCTGGGCCACCTTGTCCTCCCGGATCAGATTCCTGATGGCCGACGTGCCGATCATGATTTCATGGGCAGCCACCCGGCCCCCACCCGGTCGCTTCAGCAGGGTCTGGGAAATGACAGCCTGCAACGATTCGGACAGCATGGAGCGAACCATGTCTTTTTCCGCCGCCGGGAAAACGTCGATGATACGGTCTATGGTCTTGGCGGCCGAGGTAGTGTGCAGGGTACCGAATACCAGGTGACCGGTTTCCGCCGCGGTCAGGGCCAGCCTGATGGTTTCCAGGTCCCGCAATTCACCTACCAGGATGATATCGGGGTCTTCACGCAGCGCGGATCGCAGAGCTTCACTGAATCCATGGGTATCCCGGTGCACTTCCCGCTGGTTAACCAGCGACTTTTTACTCTCGTGGACAAATTCGATGGGGTCCTCGATGGTCAGGATGTGTTCGTATTTTTCCGAGTTGATATAGTCGACCATGGCGGCCAGGGTGGTACTTTTACCCGAGCCGGTGGGCCCGGTAACCAGTACCAGCCCCCGGGCCTGATCGGATACCTTGCGGAACACGTCACCCATGCCCAGCTGTTCCATGGTCAACACCTTGGACGGAATGGTTCGAAATACGGCGGCGGCACCGCGATTCTGATTGAAGGCATTTACCCGGAATCGGGCCAGCTTGGGGATTTCAAAGGAGAAGTCGGTTTCCATGAACTCTTCGAAATCCTTGCGCTGCTTGTCATTCATGATTTCGTAAATCAGCGCATAGACCTCTTTGTGGTCCATCTCGGGGACATTGATCCGGCGAATATCGCCATCGACTCGAATCAGCGGCGGCATGCCGGCCGTGATGTGCAAGTCGGAAGCACCCTGTTTGACACTGAAACTTAAAAGTTCGCTAATATCCATAACCTGCACCCGTCATGTTGCGTAAGTTGTTTGGTTTTCTGATCGAACACCTGCCAGTGAGCGTAATGTGGGGATAAATCAATTTATTAGCCAACCCCCGTAAATGCGCAGAATAGCAGACAATATTTCCGAAATTCGCGAACGAATCCACGCTTTTGAACAAAGGTACCAGCGGCCTGCTGATGCCGTGAAACTGCTGGCAGTCAGTAAAAAACAGCCGGAGGCGCTGATTCGCGAGGCGTTTGCCGCCGGCCAGCGGGATTTCGGCGAAAACTACCTGCAGGAGGCAGAAGAAAAAATCACAGCCCTGGCCGACCTCGAGATCAACTGGCACTTCATAGGACCGATTCAGTCCAACAAAACCAGGTCCATCGCCCGGCTCTGTCAGTGGGTTCACAGCGTGGACCGACTGAAAATCGCCCGTCGTCTCAGTGATCAGCGTGACCCGGCTCTCCCACCACTGAATATCTGCATCCAGGTGAACCTGTCCGGCGAAGACAGCAAATCCGGCGTGGACCCGTCGGCCACGGAGGAACTGTGCCGGCAGGTAGCCGCCCTGCCAAACCTGGCAGTGCGTGGACTGATGAGCATTCCCGCGGCGGAAACCGATTTTCAGCGGCAGCGTGCGCAATTTCAGCGGCTGGCCACCCGGTTTTACCGGCTACAGGAATCTTTCCCACAGTTTGATACCCTGTCCATGGGTATGAGTAACGACTTCGAAGCGGCCATCGCCGAGGGATCGACCATGGTACGACTCGGCACGGCCCTGTTTGGTCCCAGGATATAATCCCTGTCCTCTGCTTAAGGAACCGCTGATTAATAATAGCCATACGCTGACTTCCCTGATTAATCAGAGGGTCCATAGGTCTGCCAGTTAAGATAGAATATCGCTTTGTTTTTTTCCTGCTGAGTGGCAATTCAAGTGAACCTGGAAACCAGTAAAATCGGCTTTATCGGCGCCGGCAACATGGCCAACAGCCTTATCCGCGGCCTGCTTGCCCGCGGCGCCTCTCCTGACAGCCTGATGGCAGCAGACATTGATTCGGACAAGCTGGCGGTACTGCGCAGCGAATGCGGTATAGCAACCGTCAACTCAAGGGACATCGCCACCACCGCTGACGTGGTGGTGCTGGCGGTAAAACCCCAGGTGATGAAGGACGCCTGCAGGCAGCTGCAACCGGCACTGCAAGGCAGATCCTGCCTGGTCGTTTCCGTTGCCGCCGGGATAACCTGTGAGCACCTCCAGCGCTGGCTTGGCGACGGCACAGCACTGGTGAGATGCATGCCAAATACACCGGCACTGGTGGGCCAGGGCGCGACGGCGCTGTATGCCAATTCCCGGGTGGACGCCACCCAGCGAACGCTGGCAGAAAACATTCTGAGCGCCGTGGGCCTGGTTACGTGGCTGGACAACGAAGAAGCCATGGACGCGGTCACAGCACTGTCGGGAAGTGGTCCCGCATATTTTTTCCTGTTGATGGAAGCCATGCAGGACGCCGCCCTGGACATGGGACTGGATGTCGAGACAGCGCGACAACTGACCTGTCAGACCGCACGCGGTGCCGCCGAGCTTGCCGCCAGCAGTACCGCCACGACGGCTGAACTGAGGCGCCAGGTGACTTCACCTGGCGGTACCACCGAAATGGCCTTGCAGCAATTCGAAGCCGGCGGGCTGAGGAAGCTGGTGGCGAAAGCCCTGTTGGCCGCCCAGCAGCGGTCACGTGAGCTGGCGAAGGAATTTGGAAGCGACTAACCGGTAATTGTCTAAGGAAACATCATGGAAATATTTGCAAACCTCGTCAGCACCCTGGGTGGGCTCTACCTGCTGGCAATACTGCTGCGATTTCTGTTGCAGATCGCGCGCGCCGATTTTTACAATCCGCTGACCCAGGCCGTGGTGCGCATTACCGATCCCCTTGTCAGGGTTTTTCGCAATTTCATTCCCGGCTATCGCGGCATAGATTTTTCCAGCCTGGTGCTGGCCCTGGTCATCGAGGCCGCGCTGGTAACGGCATTGATCTTCCTGTACGGATTTCAAATGCCCGGCATCGGTTCCATTGTCACCTGGTCGCTGGCAGGCGTGATTTTTTTCATTATCAATATTTACTATTGGGCAATCATTGCTTCCATAATCATGTCGTTCGTCATGCTGTTTTCCGGCAACATGAACCCGCACCCTGCACTGCAACTGATCTGGCAGCTTACCGAGCCGGTCATGGCCCCGGTGCGCAAGGTAATTCCACCCATGGGTGGACTGGACTTCTCACCTATTTTCATCTTTATCGGTATCCAGCTGCTGCGACAGGTACTGCTGCAGACGTTTCGTATCACCGAGTCCATTGCCCTGGTTGTCGTCGGCGTCTAGCCAGGGTGTCAGGGTTGTATTGTCACTGGCGGGGTGATGCACTGATCCTGTCCTGTCGCGTTCAACCGGGAGAAAAGGAAGATGGCTGTTAATGCCTGATGTCATACCGGAAAATTCCGTCGGCCTGGTGAAACCGGAGGTTTACCATTTTGACGAACCTTTGACCCTGCGCAGTGGCAAGGTCCTGCCCGCCTATGACCTGGTGGTGGAGACTTATGGCCGGCTCAATGATCAGGGCAGCAATGCCATACTGATCTGTCATGCCCTGAGCGGTGATCATCACGCCGCCGGATACCACGCCGAGTCGGACCGGAAACCGGGATGGTGGGAAGAATGTATCGGTCCTGGAAAACCCATTGATACCAATCTGTTCCACGTCGTCTGTCTCAATAACCTGGGCGGCTGCAGCGGCAGTACCGGCCCCCGGAGTATCAACCCGGCCACCGGCAGGTATTACGGACCGGATTTTCCAGTCATCACCGTTCGTGACTGGGTCAACAGCCAGGTACGGCTGGCCGATCGACTGGGCATCCGTAAGTGGGCGGCGGTCATCGGTGGCAGTCTCGGCGGCATGCAGGTATTGCGCTGGGCGATCAGCTACCCTGAACGACTGGGGCATGCCATTGCCATTGCCACGGCCCCGAAACTGTCGGCCCAGAATATTGCCTTCAATGAGGTGGCAAGGCAGTCGATAACCAGTGACCCGAATTTCCACGAGGGTCGCTACCTCGATTTCAACACGTCGCCGAAAAAGGGACTGATGCTGGCCAGGATGGTAGGCCATATCACCTACCTGTCGGAAGATGCCCTGCGCAGCAAGTTTGGTAAGGACACCGCTGAAATCGGCCCGGGGGGCAGTAATTTCGGTCGCGACCTGCGAACCGGCAAGCTCAGTTTCGGACTCAACATCGACTTTCAGGTGGAAAGCTACCTGCATTACCAGGGCGAGCGGTTCTCCGAAAATTTCGACGCCAACACCTACCTGTTGATGACCAAGGCGCTTGATTATTTTGACCCGTCGGTGGACTTTGACGGCGAGTTGAGCAGGGCCTTCGCCAACAGCGACTGCCGGTTCTTCCTGCTGTCGTTCAGCACCGACTGGCGCTTTCCGCCGGAGCGGTCCAGGGAACTCGTGGAAAACCTGTTGCAGGCCCGCCGCCAGGTAAGCTATATCGAAATCGATGCCGACCAGGGCCATGACGCCTTTCTATTGCCCATACCGCGGTACATCGAGGCGTTCCGCCGCTACCTGCTGCGCGTTCACGAGGAGCTGTCCTCATGAGGCCTGACCTGGAAATCATCCGCCACTGGATTGAGCCGGACAGCCGGATTCTTGACCTGGGATGCGGTGACGGAAACCTGCTGCAATACCTCAAGGAAACCAAGAACGTGTTTGATATCGGTCTCGAAATCGATGCGGACAATATCAACGAGTGCCTGTCCAAGGGCGTTAATGTCATCCAGCAGGACATTGACAACGGCCTGGCCAACTTCCAGACAGACAGTTTCGACACCGTGTTGTTGACCCAGACTCTGCAGGCATTGAGCAACCCGGACCTGTTGATCGAGGAAATGTTACGCATAGGCCGGAAGGGCATCGTGACCTTTCCCAATTTCGGCAACTGGAAATCACGTCTATACCTGTTTAATCGGGGCCGCATGCCGGTATCCAAGTTCATGCCCTACCAGTGGTATGACACGCCCAATATCCATTTCTGCACGGTGAAGGATTTCGACGTGCTGTGCGAAGAAAAAAATATCCGGGTTCTTGCCCGCACCGTCGTGGACAACGAGCACCAGGGTAACTGGTACATGCGGGCCTGGCCGAATTTTCTCGGCGAGATAGCCATTTACCATCTGACCCGCGAGCCGGGTTGATCAGCTTACGGAACAGGTATGTCGATAACACCACAGAAAATCGTCCTGGCCAGCGGTAACCCGGGCAAGCTGCGCGAAATGCAACAGACCCTGGGAAGCAGTGACGTGGTATTCATTCCCCAGACCGGGCTCGATGTACCGGAAGCGGAGGAAACCGGCCTGAGTTTCGTGGAAAACGCCATCATCAAGGCAAGAAATGCCTGTGAGGCGACGGGACTGCCTGCCATCGCCGACGATTCGGGACTGGAAGTGGATGCCCTGAATGGCGAACCGGGCATATACTCGGCGCGCTACGCCGGGGACAGTTCCGCCTCGGCGGACAGTTCGAACAATGCCAGGTTGCTGAGGGAACTGGAGGGCGTACCGGATGCCCAACGCAGCGCCCGTTTCCACTGTGTGATTGTCTATATGCGCCATGCCAATGACCCCATGCCGCTGATCTGCCAGGGAACCTGGGAAGGACGTATTCTACCCGGGGAACGGGGCGTCAACGGCTTTGGTTATGACCCGCTGTTCTATGTTGAAGAATATGCCTGTGCTTCCGCCGAGCTGGATCCTTCGGTTAAAAATAAACTGAGCCATCGCGGACAGGCGATCAGGCAGTTGCTGAAATGCTGGAACTCCCGCCGCTAAGCCTGTACGTTCACGTTCCCTGGTGTGTCAGGAAGTGTCCCTATTGTGACTTCAATTCCCATGAAGCACCCCGGAGTAACCTGCCGGAACAGGAATATCTCGATGCCCTGCTGGCGGACCTGCACTATGACCTGTCCTACGTTCAGGGCCGCAAGCTGCAGTCCATATTCATCGGTGGCGGTACACCCAGCCTGCTCAGCGCAGAATTTTATGGCAAGCTGCTGAACCAGGTTGAGCGCATGGTCGGTTTTGGCGAAGGGCTGGAATGCACCCTGGAAGCCAATCCCGGCACGGTGGAGGCACAGCGGTTCGGTGATTTCAGGTCTGCCGGGATAAACCGGCTGTCACTTGGTATTCAGAGTTTCAACGACTCATTTCTTGCCACGCTGGGACGTATCCATGACGGCAGTCAGGCGGTTGCGGCAATCGATATCTGTCGTCAGGCGGGCTTTGACAATTTCAACCTGGATATCATGTATGCCCTGCCCGATCAGGACCCGGCCCAGGCCCTTGCCGACCTGGAACAGGCCCTGGACTTCGCACCGACACACCTGTCCTGGTATCAATTGACGCTGGAACCGAATACGGCGTTTTACAGCAGCCCGCCACGACTGCCGGACGAGGACACCGTCGTCGCTATCATGGATCAGGGCCTGGCCGCCCTGCAGCGGGCCGGGTTACACCGCTACGAAACCTCGGCTTACGCCAGGCCCGGAAGACAATCGATTCACAACCGCAATTACTGGGAGTTTGGCGATTACATCGGCATAGGTGCCGGCGCCAGTGGCAAAGTGACGTTGCTAATGGAAAACCGGCTGATACGCACCCGGAAAGTCAGGCAACCGGACCACTACCTGTCCAGGTCCGGGTCTTATGTTGCCACCAGTGACACTATTGCCGCCGACAGTCTCGACCTGGAGTTCATGATGAATGCCCTGCGACTCCTTGACGGATTCGACCGGCAGCTTTATGAAGCCCGTACGGGCAGATCTTTCAGTGACATTCAAAAGGAGCTAGAATCACTGGAATTGAGCGGTTTCCTGCAAATCCAGGACTCGAGGATCCGGCCCACGTCCAGGGGAGTCCTTTTCACCAACAGCGTGCTGGAACACTTTCTGTAATTCTTCCCGTTCATCGCGTAAAGAGCCGATCATGGTGTATTCAGGCAAATTGTACAGTTTATCCTGTGAAGCCTGCAGCGCAGATTCGCAACCGGTGGATCCGGACCTGGCAAAACAGTTGCTTTTGGAAATTCCCGAATGGGAACTGGTATCTCAGGACGGTGTTGATGTACTGTCGCGACAGTTCAGTTTCGACAATTTCCGTGAAGCGTTCATGTTTGCCACCCGGGTAGCGGATATTGCCGAACAGGAAAACCACCATCCGCTGCTCCAGGTTGAGTGGGGCAGGGTCACGGTCCGCTGGTGGACTCACCGCATTGACGGGTTACACATGAACGATTTCATCATGGCGGCCAGAACTGATCGACTCAGTATGCCCTGATGTCCATCGAATAACCTCTGAGTTTCGTATCAACATGTCCGGCAAGATTCCCGACTTCATCGACAACCTGGGCGAGCTGGTCAGTCGCGCCAGCGTCAGTTCGGCGAACCCGAAGTACGACATGAGTAATCGGGCAGTAATCGATTACCTGGCCGCCTGCTTTGAGGATCTTGGCTTTCGCTGTGAAATACTGGAATGCCCGTCCACCACCGACAACAGGAAATACAATCTGGTGGCTACGCGGGGAACAGGAAATGGTGGCCTGGTCCTCTCCGGGCATACCGACACCGTGCCGCTGAACGAAGAATTGTGGTCAGTCGATCCGTTCCGGGTAACGGCAAAGGAAAACCGGCTTTATGGCCTTGGCAGTACCGATATGAAAGGATTTTTCCCGGTGGTCATGGAAGCAATCAGAACTCTTGGTGACGTCGAATTCCAGGAACCGCTGATTATTCTGGCGACTGCCGATGAAGAAACCTCGATGCACGGTGCCCGGTCACTGGTGGAACAGGGTATTCCCAGGGGCAGGTATGCCATAATCGGTGAACCCACCGGACTGGTACCGGTGCGGGCTCACAAGGGCATAATGATGGAATCCATCAGGCTGTTGGGCAGAAGTGGTCATTCCTCCGACCCTGCCCTTGGCAACAATGCCCTGGATGCCATGCACGCTGTCATCGGCGAACTGATGAACTGGCGCGAAGAGTTGCGACGGGACCATGCCAGCGACCTGTTCAAGATCGCCTACCCCACATTGAACCTCGGCTGCATTCATGGTGGTGACAATCCCAATAGAATCTGTGGGCACTGCGAACTGGAAATCGATATACGACTGACCCCGGGAATGGAGCTTGATCACATCAGGGAAGAACTTGTCAGGCGTGTCAGTGGCATTGTCGATCCCCTGGATATACAGTTTGAACTGGTTTCACTGTTTCCCGGCATTCCAGCCTTCATGGCGCAGAGCCACAGTGAGATCCTGCACAAGGTCGAGTCGCTGACTGGCCAGGAGGGTATCAGCGTAGCGTTCGGTACCGAGGCCCCACACCTGCAACAACTCGGCCTGGATACTATCGTTTTCGGACCGGGTAATATCGATCAGGCCCATCAGCCGGATGAATACATGTCCCTGGTTATGGTAAAACCCGGAATCGATTACATCAGGCAGGTCATTGAAAGTGTCTGCCTGTAATGTGGAATTCAGCGGTAGAATCAGGGAATCTATGATTAGTTATGGGAGTGCTATGCGGGAGTATATCCATAATTAGTCAATGGTTCCTAAGTCATCCAGGGAAAATAGGAGCGTCGCTACGCTACGGGTCATGAACAAGGATACTCAACACTATATTGAATGGTTTCGTTATTCCTCCGCGTACATCAATGCTCACCGCGGCAAGGTGTTCGTTATCCTGATCACCGGTGAAGCCCTGGCTGATGACAACTTTGCCAATATCGTCTATGACATCAGCCTGCTCAACAGCCTTGGCGTAAAACTTGTCCTGGTGCAGGGTGCAAGGCCGCAGATTACCCAGGCACTGCGCAATGCCGGTATCGAACCCCGCTACCACCGTAACCTGAGAATCACCGATCCGGCCAGCCTGGGGCCGGTCAAGGAGACCGTGGGCCGACTGAGTATCGACATCGAGGCGCAGTTCTCCCTTGGACTGGTCAATTCACCCATGCATGGCGCCGACATCCGGCTTGCCCGCGGCAATTTCATCACGGCGCGACCCTACGGAATATACGACGGCATTGATTTCTGTAATACCGGCCTGGTGCGCAAGATCCAGGCAGAAGCCATAGAGCGACGCCTGGCGGCGGGCGAAATAGTACTGCTTTCCAATCTTGGCTATTCCCCGACCGGCGAAGTGTTCAACCTGTCGGCGGAACAGGTGGCCATGGAAACGGCGAAGGCGCTGAATGCAGACAAACTGTTGCTGTTTATTCCGGGACAGGGGGTTCTGGATGACAGCGGCGTGCTGATCGATTCCTTCAGCCCGGATAGCGCCGAGGATTATCTGCGGAAGCATTCCGGTTCGGAGGACGCGCAACAGAAAGTGACCAATAACGCGTTGAGCGCGGCAGTCAATGCCAGCCGCGCAGGTGTCAAGCGCGTACACCTGATCAGTCACCAACAGAACGGCGCCCTGCTCCAGGAACTGTTTACCCGCGAGGGCAATGGCTCACTGGTGAGCGATGACAGCTTCGAGGAGTTGCGACCCGCCACGGAACAGGACGTGAGCGCGATTCTGGAGCTTATCCGGCCCATGGAACAGGCCGGTTTGCTGGTTCAGCGATCCAGGGAATTACTGGAAACGGAATTTGCCAATTTCCGCGTGGTGTCCCTCGAGGGTATGTTGATCGCGTGTGCTGCGCTGTACCCCATTGACGATATCAGCGGTGAAATAGCCTGTATCGCCATCCATCCCGATTACCAGAAGCGAGGGCTTGGCCGGCGATTGCTGGGCAGCCTGGAAAAAGCCGCCCGTGGCCATGGCATGAACCGTACTTTTATCCTGACTACAGCTGCCACGCACTGGTTTCTTGAAAACGGATTCCGCCTGGCTTCCATCGACGAATTGCCGGAATCCAGGAAACAGCTGTACAACTTCCAGCGGAATTCCAAAGTTCTGGTCAAGGATCTTTAAGCTGCGCTGTAGGCAATCAGAGCGACAATGGGGGTCAGAGCAAAAATACAGCAGTCCGATTGTGTATCAAGCTTGTAACAGCGAAGCTTGATGTAGCAAACACTGTATTTTTACTCTGACCCCAGTTATCACTGCTTATCAGCCTGGTTTTTCACAGCGATCGTCGGCGGGTAAGCAGCAGCCCGGCCAATCCAATACCAAGAAGACCGATCGTTCCAGGCTCAGGAACTGCGTCGTATTCGAATTCCGTCACTGCACCTGACCCGCTGAATGTCACAACCATCTGAGTTACACCGGAAATTGAGCCGAAGTCAATCTGCTGGTAACTGTTATCGCCGATTGCCTGAAAGCCGAACACGCCCAGGGAACCGCCAACCCCGAACAACTCAACGCCCTGGCCCTCGGAACTGTCGATGTCAAGGATGCCGAGGGATTTCATCATCACGTCACTGGTGAAATCGAAGGTCAGCGTTCCGCCCCCGGAGGCATCGTCAGGATCGGAGCTGTTTCCGTTTTCGCTGATAATCAGGATATTGCCCAACGCAGTACTGTTGGAGGGATTACCGCCAGATCCGACACCGGGCCCACCGAATGCGGAATTCGGTGTCCCCAGGTCCGGGTCATCACCGGTTGGTGACGAACTGTCAAAAATCATGGCGTCACCGCTACCGCCGGTAGCGGACACGGTGATTCCCAGCGAAGAATACTGGGTGGTGATAATGTTGCCGGCGTTAAGGGCGAATCCATCCCCATCGACTTCAAAATCGATGAGGCCTGCCTGTGCCGTGGAAGCCAGCAGTAAGAGCGCCACCAGGACCTGGCTTGATAAGCGTAACAATTCTGATATCCGGTATCTCATAAGGTTCTCCCTGAAAATAAAAATCGAGCTGACGATTTATTTTCAAGCAAAAATCACGCCCATTGTTTTATATTATTGTTTTTTAGAAAGTTATCCTGCCCTGGTCCTTGTTGAAGCCAGCATGAATGTCAAATTTTCTGACAAAATCCCTGCAGGCGCTTCGGTAACTGCAAATATTCCTGACAAATTCGCAACCTGCATGTTAAGGAACCTGTGACGATTGATTCTTTAACGGCCGGTTAATTAGGGGCAGAGTAAAAATTGAGGTGGCCACCAGGCGCTGCAATCGAGTGTCACAGCCAACATGGCAGGTAAGAGTGTAACATTTTGAGGAATTCCTGACCCCATTTATTACCAGCAGGCGGCAGGGGAACGCAGACCGCGAGGGTTAAGGGAATTGACGGTGAGCGTCAATACGGTACAGCCACTGTCGTCAGCCTGGGTGGTGCCGGATACGGCTGTTGCCGTGGATACGTAACCGGTTGCCGACGGCGAATTGACCGCCACCGTGTAGAAACCATCATTGGAAGTGGTGCCGGGATATCCCGATTGCGCCAGGGTTCCGTAGGACGTGTTATTGGCGCGGTATTTTTCCTGCAGGTTCTGAAGATAGAGTAACGCATCGTAAGCATCTGCACGGCGTGCCGACTGTACATTGCCCTGGTAAGCAGGAAGAGCGATCAGGGCCAGCACACCGGTTATAGCCACTACGATCAACAGTTCAATTAGGGTGAATCCCCGACTTTTCATTCCTGTTTACTCCGCAATTCGGCGCCAGCTTCAGCCGGCAGGTTAGTGTTCACGAGCGTGCATTTGAGGCAGCGAGCTGCCTTTTTAGGGTAACTGCGGTTCCAATATTTTCTATTGCGCATCAACAATTAGAAATTTTCTTGTCGATAACCACCGGGTACCCGGAGGTGATGTCGTGGTTCAGCCCGGAAAATGAATAGTAGCCTGAACCGCTGGACGGGCCAGGTATGCACACTACTTTATTGGTATAGAAGGTCACGGTGAAATCAAGCGAATCCCCCACTTCCACGGAATCCGCCGTGCAGGTCCAGGAACTGCTTGTGGTGCTGCAGTCCACCGGGTAGTTATTGCCACTGACCGTGGTGCCATTGAACTGCGTGCCATTGGCTTTCGAAAACGAGCTGGTTACCACGACAGTGTAGGTAGTCGGGGGCGAACCGCCACCGTCATCGCCACCATCGCCACCATCATCACCACCGTCTCCGTCATCACCATCATCGCCGTCATCACCACCGTCTCCGTCATCTCCGCCACCGACGTCGCCGCCACCGTCATCGACAGTACCCCAGGTGTTTTCCACGCTGGCAACCAGCTTGGCCTGGTCGATAACGGAAAGCAGGCTCGATATGGGCGCCGTGGGCTGTTCAAAAAACATTTCTGAACCGACTTGCACTGACTGGGAATCGCCAGCCCGGTCTGTCCAGCTCACCGAAACAGCGAGATTCTTCTGCCGCGTCATGGTGCCATCCGTAGCCACGGTCCAGCTGCGGGTAAACGTGGTATTGGTACCGCTGGGATTATCGGTGGCGGTGGCATCATTCATCCGCGTATCGTTCTCGCTCAGGAAACTCTCCAGCTCCTGCAGCTTGTCTTCGGCCAGCGCCACGGCTTCCGCTCTGGTCTTGGCTTCTGACGTCGAATTCTGATTGGCGGAATGAAAATTCATAATCGCCAACAGCCCGCCAGACAGCGCGAGAAACGCCAGCATGACTTCGATCAGGGCGAAACCGTGAGATCTTTTCCGTGTCGTGTTCAAATTGGTTAGTCGATCCATAACTACCACCTCTTGATGGCTGATAAATAGTTGCTGACAGACTTAGAAGTCACGCCAGGATCCAGGAATCTCGGTGAACTGAGGTACGCTGAAACCGATATCAATCTCGGTGCCGGTACCGCCGGATTGTCCGCCATAGTCCAGGTCAGTACCGAACAGTTCAGTATTGGAATTCAATTTAACCAGATCACCGGCCTTAGCCAGGGTACCGTGAATATCGCCACCGCCGAATCCATTGCTGGTACAGGTTGCATCTGCATAGAAGACAATACCCCAGATCACCGTATTGCCATTGATCTTGTTGCAGTACCCACTGGCAAAATACAGTATCACCGGCTCGGTAGCCGAACCGAGGTCGGCATGCCAGTTTGTGCCCAGTGACGGCTGGGAACCATGATAGGGATAATTGTCATCGACAAAAAACATCCGATCGGGCATTTCCTCCTGCATGGCCAGCAGATCCGCTTCGGTTTTGTCCGGACCGAAAATCGTATTCCACAGCGATTGCGAAGGAGAAAGCGCAACTCTTCCGCCGCCATTCATGTCCAGGTGTCCCGGTGGCAGGCATATGTCGTCGGCGGTGCCCTGAGTTGTGCCAACAGAAGTTCCATTCAGCGGATAGGCATCCGGATTACCGGTGATGGAGCCGAAACAGTCTTCGACGATTACCGGCGGTCCGGCGAACCCGAGTCCGTTTGCCGAAGACGGGGAGAAAAGTGAGGTACTGGACAACATGAAGGTAGACGACACCGTCTTGGTCACATGACTGTCATTGACCGCAGTCGCCGTAGACGAGATTTCAACAATCCGCGGCATGGCCTCGTCCACGGGATTCGCCGAGGAACGCAGTGTATAGGTAATGGTCCGTGAGTAACTGTCTGCGCTGAGCGCCAGGTTGGCCATGGTCGGAGGCGACGCGGTATCTCCTTCTTCCGATTCACCATCGGAGTCAGCATCGGTCCAGGTAATGCTGCTGAAATTCTCTTCCAGCCAGGTGGCTCCATACTCCAGGCCACCGATTGCCGCCGCATAAACCTCCTTGAGGCGTACGTCGTTGCCGGCAACACGCTGTTCCACCTGACCGACACGACTCATCGTCAGCACGCCGATGCTGGCCACGGCAAGCAGTACCGCCGTCATGGCGACCAGCGCCGCGCCACGTTGCCGGGCTCCGGGTCCGACCGTATTTTTCCGGTAGATGTCACTGTCATTGTTCATTGTTCTACTCATCGGTCAAGGCACGTTAAGGTAGTTGTTCTTGTTTTTGACTGTTGAATTCAGCGACACGATCACGTTGGCGTCGGAATTCAACCTGGCCTGCAAGGAGACATCAAGAGAGCGGCTCAACAGGCAGAAGGTATCCGCGGCAACAGGCGTCGGGTCACTGCCGTCGGTATCAGTGGGCGTGCAGGTGTTCTGGAAACTGCCGTTCCAGGTTCCGTCGCCACTGAGCTGGAACATGCTGGAATCACTGCCTGTTCCCAGGGCCGTGGCGTAGACAAGGGAGAAACCCAGGCCGTTGATTTCCACGGACGAGTCGTTTATTGCCGCCCACTGACCGGTATTGCAACTGTGTACATTGCCACCGACCCGTAATTCAACATTGCCGGCATTCCAGCGCATCCCGAACAGCTCGTTGTTGGCCGTGTTCTGATTGGCTCCCGGGGTACCACTGCCGATTCCCTGCATGCCGTCCTGGTTCAGATCATAGCTGTAAAGCACGCAGTCACAGTTCGTGGTACAGCCGGCAGGTGTGCCGCTGGTCGCGTCACCCGGCGAGGGGAAGTCCCAGAGACTGATATCACCGATAAGATCGATGGCGGGCAATGAACATTGATAGAAATCCAGGATATTGACGCTGCCGTCGGCGTTGATATCGTCCAGAACCCCCGGCGTGGTTCCGTCCACGCAGTTATCCCAGGGATCGAACCAGTCCACGTAGGCAGCCCGCTGCAGTTCCTTGGTTACCTGGTCCATAACCAGCCGGGCCTGCTGGGTAACGCGGGAGGCACCGACAGTCTCACCGGCGGCCGAACTCACCCGGACCACAACCAGGAGGGTACCGGCAAGAATTATTGAACTGACCAGCAGCCCCACCATCATTTCCACCAGGGTAAAACCTGCCTGGTCGGAGCCGGGTTTGCCGCTATGCCCATTCCTGCAACCTGTCATCAGCATGATGTGTACCCCGGTATGGAATCCGTTGCGTCGTTGGGATTACAGATTTCGACGCTGCCGTCGGCATCCACCACGACATTCAGTTGCCAGCTGCCGTCGGTTATCGCCACGATCCCGGCCTGGGAGGCGGTTCCCCGGATACGGCTGAAGGTGGTACCGGTCCCGGTGGCGAAGCTTTCGGCGATGACAACGTTGTCAAACTCCGCACCACTAAGGGTTTGCAGCACGCTGGTGCCGGCGACATTGACCGTGCAGGAACTGGTGTTGGTGCAGTCACAGCCGGGAGTGGCCGAGAATCCGGCGCACCAGGGTGTCGCTGCAGGATTGGTATTGAAGGACATGTCGACATCCCTGATGGTGCCCTCGGATTTCGCCCTTAGCAGAAGTCCGAAGATTTCCTCGGCGGCACCGGCAACACGATTACGTTCCAGGGAATCGGTATAGGAGGGCAGTCCGACAGCCGCCAGCACGCCGATAATTGCAATCGCGGCAAGAACCTCGATCAGCGTATAGCCACGCTGGTCGGAAAATTTCTTACTGGATATCACCAGTCGTACCTCCAATTACGAATGCCATGAAAATCAATAAACCTGGAGAAGAACCGGCGCTGTTGCCTGTTAGCAAGAGCCTGTTCAACTTCCTTATATTTACGGCCAAGCTTACATAGGGCTTGCTCTTATTTTTTAGTGGTACTTCACATTTCGGGTATGACAATGGGATTTTTCCGGATTAAATATGAAAATTCCCGGGGTTTTCTGTGATAAGACCGTTTACATAGTTAACCGCAGTTGTCAGCAGCTGGACCGTCGATACTGATTGCATGGCAGTCGGGCCTGGTAAGAAGCGAAACCGGGAATTTTGACAGAAAGCTCGCGGACAGTGGCATCGCGCTTCAGGCTATCCACTGCTTCAGACTAAAAATCCGGGAATGGAATACCGAAACTATCCACGGAAAACCTTAGATAAAAAACTTTTACTGTAAAATACTTACAATAAATTTACGGAGACACCTGGACCCTTATCAGTTTGACTAGTCATCATCGGCATTAAGAATTCATTGGTCTGTTAGTCGCGTCACACTTTACTGGCTGACATCCGGGTACCATGATTTTCGTGATCTGCCCACCGCAGCTGACCACATGAGGTGTAGTTTTTTCAGTCAAGTGAGTGAGAACAATGCAGACAGATTTCAGCCAGGCCGGTTTTACAATGATCGAGGTAATGATTGCCATTGCCATCGTGGGAGTACTGGCAGTTGTTGCGATGCCGGCCTATAACGCTTACAGAAACGAGGCCAAGTTCGCAGAAGCGATTCTGGCAGTGGGGAACTACCGTTCAGCTGTAGCAGTTCAGGGACAGTCCGGCAGGTTTATCGCTCTGGGTGATATCGATGCAGGAACCAATGGCGTACCACCGACCCAGGCGCGTACCGCCACCTTACACGGCATCGATGTTGTCGATGGCGTAATCACGGTAACCTGGCGCAATGACGGTACCGACCTTGACGGGGTAACGTTCTCACTGACCGCGTCAGGACCAACCCCCCCGATAGAATGGACCAAGGGCGGCAGCTGCCTGGCCCTTGGCTACTGCTGATAAAACGGGGTCAGCTGGGCTGCTTGGTTGTCCGCAGGTACGGTTTGATCTTGTTGAACCCGTCCGGAAACAGCTGCTGAGCCTCCTCGTCGGAAACAGCCGGGACAATGATGACGTCTTCACCCTTCTTCCAGTTTACCGGCGTTGCCACCTTGTGCCTGGCGGTAAGCTGCATGGAGTCGAGGACCCGCAGTATCTCGTCGAAATTACGACCGGTGGTCATGGGGTAAGTCAGCATCAGCTTGATCTTCTTGTCCGGTCCTATGATAAAGACGGACCTGACGGTGGCATTGGTTGCGGCAGTGCGTCCTTCCGATGTGCCTTCCTCTTCAGCCGGCAGCATGTTGTACAGCTTGGCCACGCTCAAATCGGTATCGCCGATCATCGGGTAATTGACCGCGTGGCCCTGGGTTTCCTCAATGTCCTTCTCCCATTCGGCGTGGCTGGACACCGGATCTATACTCAAGCCGATTATTTTACAGTTGCGCCTGGCAAACTCGTCGGCCAGTCCTGCCATGTAGCCCAGTTCGGTGGTGCAGACCGGGGTGAAGTCCTTGGGATGAGAGAACAGGACAGCCCAGCTATCCCCGATCCATTCATGAAAATCGATGTCACCCTGGGTGGTCTGCGCGGTGAAATTGGGTGCCTCATCGTTGATTCTAAGTGTCATGATCATGCTCCTGATTGTTGATTATTGCGTTGATCCACATTGCTGTCTCACCAGTTGCCCGGATTCCCGAATTCCGTGCCGTGCCGTGCAACCTTCTATAAGAAACCGGATAACTGAACATCCGCAGATCCCGCCGTATCGACCCGGGACCGCGGTGACGGCTTTAAGGACCCCTGAATAACCATGGAAATGCCGGGGGGTCGTTAACAGCCTGTTCTGGCTGGCAACCCGGAATGCTGATTTTCCCGGTTCAGGGAAATAAGCCTGTCAGGTATGCCTGCGGCTTTGCCGCCGTCAGGGCACTTTGCCAGCCTGGCGGCGCATTGCCCAAGTTTAGACCCGTTTCGTCCGGAATCCCACCCCGTGCCTGCTTGATCCAGTATTCAGTTCACTGTTGTACAACAGCCATATTGGCCATGGAATCGATGCATCGGGCCAGGACAGGAATTTCTCTCAATCCCGCCTCTCGAACACGCAAATACTGTAAGGATAGGGGTTGAATTCGTCGGCATCGAAATACGCTTTTTCCACTTCTTCCCATTCCTGCACGTCAAGGTCCGGGAAATAGGTGTCGCCATCTTCTATTTCGGTATGGACCATGGTCAGATGCAGCCGATCCACGAAAGGCAGCGCGTGGCGATAGAGTTCGGCGCCGCCGATAATAAAAGCTTCATCGGTGCCGTCGATGAAGGCGACATTCTCGGCCATTGCTATGGCGTCTGAAAGACTGTCCACCACCCGGGCGTTATCCACCTCGTAGTCACGGTTGCGGGTGACGATAATATTGGTGCGTCCCGGCAGCGGCCGTCCGATGGATTCGTAGGTTTTGCGTCCCATGATGATGCACTTGCCCATGGTCGTACGTTTGAAATACTTCAGGTCTTCTGGCAGGTGCCAGGGCAGGCGGTTGTTACGTCCGATGACCATGTTTTCGTCCATGGCACAGATCAGTGAAAGTTTCATGTGATTCCGCCTGGCCGCCTGACTGCCCGTTGATAATCTATTGTGTTTGCCATCACGTGGTGCAAAGCTTATCCAGATCGCTCATTTACACCCGGTAATCTGTATTTTTTAGCCGGTCTCCCGTGGCATCCGGGCAGCGCTGGACTCGTTGTTCAACAGCCAACTAAACGGCAACGGGCGCAGGAATGTGTGGATGGGGGTTATAGTCAAGCATCTTGAAATCTTCGAATCGGTAATCATAGATGGAATCCGGTTTTCGATCGATACGCAGGTTTGGCAGCCCCCGGGGTTCGCGGGACAGCTGCAGTTTTACCTGCTCCAGGTGGTTGCTGTAAATATGGCTGTCTCCCGTGCAGATAATAATTTCACCGGGCTGAAGGTCACATTGCTGGCCCAGCATATGCGTCAACAGGGCAAGCGACGCCAGGTTGTACGGCAGCCCGAGCAGGGTGTCGGAGGAACGGATCAACAGCTGGGCCGACAGCCTGTTTTCCGCCACGTAAAACTGGTAAAGCAGGTGACACGGAGGTAGCGCCATTCTGCCCTGGCGGACATTTTCCTGGGGCGAGATGCGTTCGTCGGGCAGATATTCCACGTTCCAGCCGTGAAACAGGATACGTCTGCTGTCAGGATTTTCTTTCAAACAGTGTACTACGTAGTCGATCTGATTAATGGTGCCGCCGTCACGGGTAGGCCAGGCGGTCCATTGCTTGCCGTATACTGGCCCCAGGTCTCCCTCTTCGGTAGCCCATTCATCCCAGATGCTGACACCGTTTTCATTCAACCAGCGCGTATTTGTATCTCCATTCAAAAACCAGATCAGCTCGTTGGCAATACTCTTGAAATGGAGCTTCTTGGTAGTCAGGAGTGGAAATCCATCCCGCAGATCATGTCGAAACTGTCGGCCGAATACGGAAACGGTTCCAGTCCCGGTGCGATCCGACTTCTCAATGCCATTGTCGAGAATATCCTGTAACAAATCCAGGTACTGACGCATTACTGCTGGATCTCCTTTTTAACCGGGGTTTTGCCGTATGCCAGGCAGAGCAGGAACGCTCCTATCACGATCATTGGCAGACACAACAATTGTCCCATTGTCATCCAGCCGAATGCAATGAAACCGATGTCGCTGTCGGGTTCCCGGAAAAATTCGACGATGAAACGGAAGACCCCATAGCCAAGGCCGAAAAGCCCGGACACCGCGTAACGGGGGCGTGGCTTCGACGAGAACCACCAGACAATGGCAAACAGGACAACTCCCTCCAGGAAAAATTCATACAGTTGCGACGGGTGCCGCGGCTGGGAATCGGGATAGGGAAATACCATGCCCCAGGGCACGTCCGTGGGTCTGCCCCACAACTCGCCACCGATAAAATTCCCCAGGCGACCCGCGCCGAGGCCGAACGGGACAAATGGCGCAATGAAATCCAGTACCTCGAACCAGGGCCGTTGCAGTTTTCTCGAATACCAGTAGAAAGCCACCAGCACGCCTATCAGGCCGCCGTGGAAAGACATACCTCCTTCCCAGACCTGGAACAGCCAGAGCGGGTCCTGCAGTAAACGGTCAAAATTATAGAACAGCACTGAACCGAGTCTGCCGCCCAGCACTGCTCCCAGCGCGCCATAAAAGACCAGGTCCGAGATCTGTTCCGGCGTCCACCTGTCCGAAGACTTCCTCGCCCGGTACGTGGCCATTGCCCAGGCGCCGGCGAAAGCGATGATGTACATTATTCCGTACCAGTGCACATCAAGTGGACCGATGCTGAAAGCAACCGGATCAATATCAGGGTAAGTAAGCATTGGGTTTTCCCGCTGTGCCGTGGCTGTCCCGGACGTCATTCGGCCGAGTACCGTGTTGCCGGGGATGCTCCACTATGGGAAATGCGCTGTCAAGAATAGCGGCGCTAAAACTGCGGAAAGGCCCGCGAGGGAAATAAATGAAGGCCGACGCTTTCGTTCCTGAATGCGCCGGCCTCCTCAACGTCCCTATTGAATACCCTGGCACTGCAAGCAATCTGCCGGGGAAGTCCGTTATGGGCTATTATGCTGAATCACCCGTTCATTACTATAGGAGAATTGAGCGGGTTCCCTAAAATGTGAGGTCGTTCGAATTTATTCCGGGTTTTTGTGAAGTAACCGCGGATTATCACTATGTGTCTTATCGTCATTGCCCATCGCTATCATGCCCAGCTGCCGCTGGTTATCGCGGCCAACCGGGACGAATTTCATTCCCGTCCCACCCGCGACGCGCATTTCTGGGCAACGCAGCACCCGCAGACCGACCTGCTTGCCGGCCAGGACCTGACCCAGGGAGGCACCTGGCTGGGCATGTCCCGTGATGGCCGGATTGCCGCGGTTACCAATATCCGCACCCCGGCCCCTGCCCGGGGTCGCCGGTCCCGGGGTTTTCTCACCCGTGACTACCTGCTGGGGCTGTTACCGGCGGAAGACTACCTGGCAGGCCTGCTGCCCTCGCTGCATGAATACGCCGGATTCAACCTGCTCATCGGCGATGACCAGGGTCTGTTTCACCTGAACAGTAATGCCGGACAGATCGAGAAACTGCCACCTGGTATTTACGGGCTTTCCAACAGCGAGCTGGATTCGGACTGGCCCAAGGTGCGGCGCAGCAAAACGGCCTTGCAGTCCCTGCTGGACGCCGGGGAAAACGACATTGCCACCGGGAACCTGATTGCGATCATGACCGATGGTCGCCAGGCCCCGGATGATCAATTGCCGGACACGGGCATTCCGCTGGCAATGGAACGGCAGCTGTCCTCCAGTTTTATTGCCAGCACGGAACGGGGATACGGAACTCGCTGTACAACTGCCATCGTTGGCGACGCGGCTGGTAAAATCCGCTTCTGCGAGCAGAATTACGCTAGCGATTCCCGGGTCGCGTCCCGTCGGCTGTTTCAGTTTGACCTGCTGGACCCTGCCGGCAAGGCTGATCAGTGAATGCGGGAGGACCGCAACAGCCGGTCGACGCCGGCGTTATAGAGCGCCATGTCCACGGCGCTGCGAATGGTCGCTGCGTCTTCCAGGAGCAGAACCTGTTCGAGAAGATCCTGGGCGGCTTCGAAGGTTACGGTTCGAATGACCGACTTGACCTTGAGCAGGGTCGATGCGTTCATGGACAGCACATCGAACCCCATGGCAATCAGTAACACGGCGGCGCCCGGATCACCGGCCATTTCGCCACAAATGCTGACCTGCTTGCCTTCGTGGTGGGCTTCGGTTACTACATGACACAGGGCCTGCAACACCGAAGGATGGAAAGAGCTGTACAGGTTGGCAACCCGGGGATTATTCCGGTCCACACCCAGTATGTACTGGGTCAGGTCGTTGCTGCCCACGGAAATAAAATCCACCATACGGGCCAGGGACCGCGCCTGGTAAACCGCGGCGGGCAATTCGATCATCACACCGACCTTGGGGTACTTGACGTCATGCCCTTCCTGGAGAAGCTCCCGGTAGGCTTTTTTGATCAGCTGGCTGGACGCTGTCACTTCGCTGATGCTGCAAATCATCGGCAGCATGATCTGCAGATTGTCCAGCCCGACACTGGCTTTCAGCATCGCCCGGATCTGCGCTGAAAATATTTCCGGGTGATCGAGAGTCACCCGGATCCCCCTCCAGCCAAGGAACGGATTGGCTTCCTCTATGGGGAAGTAGGGCAGATCCTTGTCTCCGCCAACGTCCAGGGTCCGCATGGTCACGGGCATGGGAGCGAATGCCTGCAGCTGTTCACGATAAATTGCCGCCTGCTCCTGCTCACTGGGGAACCGTTCGCTGAGCAGAAACGGGACTTCAGTACGGAACAGCCCAATGCCTTCCGCACCCTGGTCCAGTGAACGGATCACATCGGATATCAGCCCGGTGTTAACCCATAGATGAACCCGGTGATGATCCGCCGTTTCGCAGGGCAGGTCGCGGATATCCGCCAGGCCCTGGGTCAGCACGTCTTCTTCGCGGATGGTATCCTCGAAGCGCTGACGCAGATTATCTGTCGGATTGCTGATTACCTGGCCATTGTAGCCGTCGACGATCACTTCCCTGCCGTCCAGCTGGTTGATTGGCAGGTCCACCACGCCCATCACCGTGGGCAGACCCATGGCCCTGGCCAGGATGGCCACGTGTGAACTACCTGACCCTTTTACCGAGATCAGTCCCTTCAGGTCGTTCTTCGGTACGTCGGCCAGCATGGCGGGTGTCAACTCCTCGCTGACCAGCACCGTGTTCTCGGGATACTCGGTTTTTACCGGTTCCCGTTCCTGCAGGTAGGCCAGCACCCGGCTGCACAGATCCTTGATGTCGACAGCACGTTCCCGCAGGTACTTGTCGTTCATCATTTCAAATCCGCGAACGTGCTCATCGGCCACGTGGGCCAGGGCCCCCTGGGCCCAGATTCCTGTTTGAATCTGTTGAACCACTTCCTTCCCGAGGGCGTCATCATCCAGCATGTGCAGATACACGTTGAATAATTCACGTTCCCCTTCAGGCATCTGACCGGCGGTTTTTTCGTAAAGTGACGATATGTCAGCGCGGACAGCTGCCAGGGAATTGTTGAACAACTCGATTTCGTGCTGGATATCGTTCACCTTGCGCATCGGTACGTGACGCAGATCGGCGGGTGGAAAAACCACTACCGCGGTACCGATAGCCACACCACTGGAGCCGGACACACCGGTGAATGCTGTATCGGCGGTCTTGTGGCCGGAGGGACTGGTGCCCTCGATAGCGCCGGTAGCTTCGGCATGGGCGATCACCCCTGCCAGCTGTGCTGAAAGCGTGATCAGGAATGCCTCTTCACCCTCGTCGAAGCGACGCCGCTCCCGGTTCTGCACCACCAGCACACCCAATACCGAACGATGGTGGATAATGGGAACGCCGAGAAAGGACTTGAACGGTTCCTCACCGGTTTCCGGGAGAAAATGGAAACTGGGATGCTGGTCGGCGTCGACCAGGTTAACCGGCTCTGCCTGTTTGGCTACCAGGCCTACCAGGCCCTCACCCATGGCCAGGCTGACATGACCCACGGCCTCTTTCTTAAGGCCTTCCGATGCCATCAGCACATGGCCGTCAATGTCGGTGTCCAGCAGGTAAATCGAACAGACTTCCGTGTCCATGGCCTCGCTGACCCGGGAGACAATTATATCCAGGGCCGATCGCAGGTTCTTGGCGGAATTCACTGCCTGCACAATACTGCGCAGGTTGTCCAGCATATTGCCGTTCCGGTCCATACTAAAACACTGTCCGATGGAATTCAGAAATGATCAGGGAATTTTTCTACAACCTGAGCGGTATTTCTGATTATTGTTGTAAATACAGGTTCAAGGGTTTGTTCAATTCCTGCAGCGCCCGGCGATAAACGTCGCGCTTGAAGTCGATGACTTCTTTCAGTGGGTGCCAGTAGTTCACCCATCGCCAGTCATCAAACTCCGGCTGTTTGCTGCGAGCCAGGTCGATCTCGCTTTCCCTGCCCTCCAGGGCCAGCAGGAACCACTTCTGTTTCTGACCAATGCAGACAGGAAGCGAGTGACGCCGGATGAAGTTCTTGGGAAGTCGATAGCGCAGCCAGTCGCGGGTCTGATGAATCACCCTGACATGCTCCTGCTGCAACCCCACTTCCTCATCAAGTTCGCGGTAAAGAGCCTCTTCCAATGATTCTCCAGGCTTTATGCCCCCCTGCGGAAACTGCCAGGCTTCCTGACCAATCCGCTTGGCCCAGAGGAGGTTACCCTGCCTGTTGCAAATGACGATCCCGACATTAGCACGGAAGCCTTCTTCATCAATCACCTGCGGCAACCCTTAAACACTGAAAAGAAACCATTGTTTCATAACTCAGCTTCCATGATCAATGTCAAAAATCCACCGGCAAGTTGTTATTTTCTTTAAAATCAGAGAGTTACTCCTAAAGCGGTAGCTCAGCGGAGCTACCCTGGCCACCGCTAACGTGGTGGCAGCCAATCTGCGTATAATGGCCGGATTTTTAGCTTCGGGGAACAGTGCGCACATGGGCCTGGCGATATTCGATCTGGACAACACGCTGCTTGGCGGCGACAGCGATCATGCCTGGGGGGAATTCCTGATCTCCAGAAAGCTGGTTGATGCAGCAACACACGGTACCCGCAACGACGAATTTTACCGACAGTACACCGAGGGCCGTTTGAATATCCAGGAATATGTTCGCTTTACCCTGGGACCGGTACTGGGATTTTCCCTCGACCAGCTCGATGAACTACACCGGGAATTCATGGAAGAATTTGTCCGACCGATGATGCTCCCCCGGGCCATGAATCTCATCGACGATCACAAGTCGGCAGGCGACCATTGTCTCATCATGTCGGCGACCAACGCCTTTATCACCAGACCCATTGCCAGGGAGTTTGCCGCCGACGACCTGCTGGCCACGGACCTGGTAATACAGGGCGGGCACTACACTGGCGATATCTCCGGCGTACCCTGCTTCCAGGAGGGCAAGGTCATCAGGCTACGACAATGGCTGGAATTACAGAATGAAAGGTATAGTTTTGACAGCAGCACGTTTTACAGCGATTCTATAAATGACCTGCCCCTGCTGGAAGCCGTGCATTCCGCTGTGGCCGTCGATCCGGACGACAGGCTTGCGGCAGTGGCCGACAGAAAGGGCTGGAAGATCATCAGCCTTCGCTGACAGGCTGGCGACAGATTACTGAAACTTGATATCCACGATCAGGTCGTCGGCGATCTGTTCAAGACGTCGCTGAATTGCATCGAGATTCATTTCCGGAGGAACCCGTAGCCTGGCCTCGGCATTGAACAGTGTTTCCCCGGACATGGGCGCCACCGTACATTCAGTATTGAGCTCTTCCACGTTTACCTGTTGTTCAGCCAGGGCTGCAGAAATTTCCCGGATTATCCCCGGGCGGTCGTTGCCGATGAGGCTCAGCGTAAGGGTCTGGCTGGCTGCATCTTCCCGGGCGCCACTGACTTTCTCGATGACCAGCTTCAGGCTCCCACCCAGCGCTTCCAGGTCTTTAATCAGCTGGTCGGCTTTGTCGTCCGGCACACTGACACGCAGTATTCCAGCAAACTTGCCAGCCAGCTGGGACATGCTGCTTTCAAGCCAGTTGCCGCCATTGCGGGAAACGGCCTGGGCCAGCTGTTCCACCAGGCCCGGCCGGTCATTGCCAATGGCAGTCATCACCAGAAAAGTCGTCATTTTAATTCCCCTCAGAACAGTCCGATTTGCCTGTCCAGCAATTTTTTCATCGAAGTGGATTTAAACACAAGAATTGAATCAGCAATGGGCATGAGCTGGCGGTCTATATAAAAGTCATAATCGATGGCGGAACTGCGATACTGCCGGGGTTCCGGACCATTGACGGTCATCAGGTATTCAACCCAGCCGCCCTGCTGGTAGAGCGCCGGAAGACCCCGTCGGGCGCGAATTTCCTCGGCCTTGCGTGCTGCCTGCACGTGGGGCGGGACGTTTTTCACATAGTCGTCGAGTTTACGCCGTAAACGACGCCGCAGCACCAGCTCAGCGGTCCGGTCTTCATCCTGTATTGACCTGACCGTGTCTTTA
>Ga0070726_10000448_pt1 | contig 51736 bp, 56 predicted proteins | sample tdAd471_FD_67275 | JGI IMG/M metagenome (GOLD analysis project Ga0070726, IMG submission 67275) | Marine sediment microbial communities from the Atlantic coast under amendment with organic carbon and nitrate - tdAd47.1 | ecosystem: Environmental > Aquatic > Marine > Coastal > Sediment | place...
ACGTCCAAATGGCTTCGATCTCGAACGAAACTGCCCTTGCAAAGGCCACCAGCCTTCACTGCGGGCTTTTCCGCCCGATATCTTCGCCATTTGAACGCCATGACCGCGAAATTAATGGGTCCTGACCCTAAGCTGTTCTGGATCATGGTGCCGCTATTTGGGGTGTTGGCTGCATGTAGCGGGGGCGAGTCTGCGCAGGAGCAGCAAGGCAAGGCCGCTCCGGCATCCGCGCTGGAGCAGGCCGCGCTTGATGCAGGTGTCGTTGCTGATATTGATGCGCTTTCGCCTGTAGGGCTTTATCGCAAGCGCCATGAAGCAGGACGTGACAGCCTGTGCATCATTACAGATCAAAATGGCACGCAGAACTTCGCATTGGAGGCTGTGTTCGGACAGAATAGCCGATGCCGGGGCGAAGGCGCGTTGCGCGTGTCAGGCGATAAGCTGGTTATGAGTTTCAGACGCTCGTCCTGCTTGATCATTGCATCTTATGAGGGAGATCGCGTGGTTTTCCCCGGGGTGGTTGATGTCGCGTGCGCAAAGCTCTGTACTGCGCGTGCATCGCTGGAAGGAGTGTCTTTCCCGCGTGTGTCACGTGATCCGGGTGTTGCCCGTGCGGCGAAACGGAGCGACGGTGAAGCATTATGCTCCTGAAAAAATGCTTGACGTTTACGTATACGTAAACTAAAAACGAGTCATGAATACATATATAGCAAAGCCGGGCTGGGTGGATTTGCCTGATGCCCGGGAAAAAGAAACCTACTCCATTTCGGATCTCGCTGGCGAGTTTGAGGTGACACCGCGTGCGCTACGCTTTTATGAAGATGAAGGGCTGCTTGCACCGGAACGAAAAGGCGCAACACGGGTTTACAAACGCAGGGATCGTTCCCGGCTGGCATGGATATTGCGCGCGAAACGGGTCGGCTTCAGTCTGACCGAGATCAAGGAAATGATTGACTTATATGATCTGGGCGATGGCCGTGTCACGCAACGCGAGGTCACATTGGAGAAATGCCGTGATCGCATCGTTCAACTGCAACGGCAGCGCTCTGATATTGATGGTGCTATCGAAGAGCTGGCTGCCTTTGTCGCACTGGTTGAAACAACAGTGAATATTGAAAAACAGTCTTGAGTCATAAGAGCTATAATAGACAATAGGAGAAGACGATGCCTGTTTATAACGCCCCTGTGAAGGATACGCGCTTTGTGCTGGATAGTGTCGTTCAGCTCGACAAATATTCCAACCTTCCCGGCTTTGAATCCGCTTCGGCTGATATTGTGGCGGCTGTACTGGAGGAAGGCGGCAAGTTCGCCTCTGAGGTAGTTTTCCCGCTTAATCAGGTTGGTGATCAGGAAGGCTGCACGCGCCATGAAGATGGCAGTGTCACCGCGCCAACCGGTTTCAAAGAGGCCTATAAGCAGTTCACCGAGGCGGGCTGGTCTACCTTGCATGCGCCGAGCGAATTTGGCGGGCAGAATATGCCATCCTGTGTTGCCACCGCCTTTGGCGAATATATGTGCGCGGCTAACCATTCCTTTGAAATGTATCATGGCCTGACAGCGGGCGCGATCAACTCACTGCTGGCCAAGGGTAGCGATGAGCAGAAGGCAAAATATCTGCCCAACATGGTGAGCGGTGTCTGGACCGGCACCATGAACCTGACCGAACCGCATTGCGGAACGGATCTCGGCCTGATCAAGACCAAGGCCGTGCCCAATGCGGATGGCAGCTACAAGATAACCGGCACCAAGATTTTCATTTCGGCTGGTGACCATGACATGTCCGAGAACATCATTCATCTGGTGCTTGCCAAAACGCCGGATGCGCCGGACAGCAGCAAGGGTATTTCGCTTTTTGTCGTGCCGAAGTTCATCGTCAATGATGATGGCTCACTGGGTGAGCGCAACGCGGTTTCCTGCGGATCGCTCGAACATAAAATGGGCATTCACGGCAATGCTACGTGCGTGATGAACTATGACGATGCGATCGGCTGGATGGTCGGCGAGGAGAATAAAGGCCTCGCGGCGATGTTCATTATGATGAACGATGCGCGCCTGGGTGTTGGCCTGCAAGGGCTGGGGCAGGCCGAAATCGCTTATCAGAATGCGGTACAATATGCATTGGACCGTCGTCAGGGACGCGCGCTGACTGGCCCGGCAGAACCGGGCGAGAAAGCCGATACACTGTTCGTGCACCCTGATGTCCGTCGTATGTTGATGGAAGGCAAGGCGCTGACCGAAGGTTTGCGTGCACTCATGCTCTGGGGCGGATTGCAGGTTGACCTCACCCATAATGCCACCACCGAAGAAGAGCGTCAGACCGCTGATGATCTTATCTCGCTGCTCACCCCGGTCATCAAGGGCTATGGCACGGACAAGGGCTTTGAAGTCGCCGTCAACTGTCAGCAGGTTTATGGTGGCCATGGCTATATTCAGGAATGGGGCATGGAACAATATGTGCGCGATGCCCGTATCGCCCAGATTTATGAGGGTGCCAATGGTGTACAGGCGATGGACCTTGTCGGTCGCAAGCTTGGGCAGAATGGCGGGCGGGCTATCCAGCTCTTCTTCAAGATTGTTGGTGAAGAAGTGGCTGCTGCCAAGGCCGAGCCGCGTCTTGCGCCCTTTGCCGAAGCGCTGGAAAAAGCCAATGGCCAGCTTCAGGCCGCGACCATGTGGCTGATGCAAAATGGTATGGCCAACCCCAATAATGCCGGTGCGGGTGCGCATCATTATATGCATATTATGGGCATTGTGACCGTCGGTCTGATGTGGTTGCGCATGGCGAGCGCAGCGGTCGCGCGTATCGACGCTGGCGATGAGGATAAGGCTTGGCTGGAAGCAAAGCTGGTGACGGCGCGCTTCTACGCTGAGCGGGTCATGCCCGATGCCGGTGCGCTGCGTCGCAAGATGGAAGGTGGCTCCGAGGCGATGATGGAACTGCCCCCGGAAATGTTCGCCAACAGGTGAGGGGGCAAGCCCCGGTCTGAAACCGGGCCGGGGCGGAATGTTTCAGTGTAATGGAAACAGGATCTGAAGTGGACAAATTCTATTCTGGCAGAAAGTCGGGCACGGACAGATAACGCTCGCCGGTATCATAGTTGAAGCCCAATACACGGCTTCCCGGTGAGAGGTCGGGCAGCTTTTGCGCGATGGCCGCCAGCGTTGCGCCGGATGATATGCCGACCAGCATCCCTTCTTCCGCAGCGGCGCGGCGCGCCATGTCCTTGGCATTGGCCGGGTCAACCTGGATCACGCCGTCAAGAAGCCGGGTGTGCAGGTTGCTTGGGATGAAGCAAGCGCCAATGCCCTGAATCGGATGTGGCCCCGGTGCGCCGCCGCTGATGACCGATGACAGAGTGGGTTCGACCGCAAAAACCTTGAGGGCAGGCCAGTGTTTTTTCAGCTCTTGCGCCGTGCCGGTAATATGCCCGCCGGTGCCAACGCCAGTGATCAGCGCATCGAGTGGCTTGTCGGAGAAATCAGCGAGAATTTCCTGTGCGGTCGTGTGCACATGTGCGTCGATATTGGCGGGATTTTCAAACTGCTGGGGCATCCATGCACCGGGTGTTTGCTCGACGAGCTCGATCGCGCGCTCGATTGCGCCCTTCATGCCCTTTTCTTTGGGGGTCAGGTCAAAGCTGGCGCCATAAGCGAGCATCAGGCGGCGGCGCTCTATCGACATGCTCTCTGGCATGACGAGCACGAGTTTATAGCCCTTCACGGCTGCAACCATGGCAAGGCCCACGCCGGTATTGCCGGACGTTGGCTCGATGATCGTCCCGCCAGATTTCAGCGCGCCAGATTTTTCTGCGGCCTCGACCATGGCAAGGGCGATGCGATCCTTGATCGACCCACCGGGGTTGGCACGCTCGGACTTGATCCACACCTCGGTTTCGGCAGGCGCATTTGCGAACAGGCGGTGTATGCGAATATGCGGGGTATTGCCGATGGTTTCGAGAATATTTGCTGCTTTCATGCCCGTTTCTCCTGAGCGCTGTTTTCCTCTTGATTTTCGGCTGCATCGAAGCGTCGCGCAAGCCCTATTTCCGGAAAAATGCGTGACCAGAGCAATACAGCGGCAATGGCGCCGACGCCGCCCGCAACAACGGCGGTCACAGGGCCAACCAGCGCCGCAAGGAAGCCGGATTCCGCTTCGCCCAATTCGTTGGAGGCTGATATCGACACCAGCGAGAAGCTACTCACGCGCCCGCGCATTTCATCTGGCGTATAAACCTGTATCAATGTCTGCCGCACGAAGACAGAGAACATATCCGACACCCCGCAGATAAACAGGGCGAAGAGCGCAACCATCATCCCGATATCCTTGGGCATGAAAGCCGTCAGCCCAAAAAGGATTGTCGCGCTGCCAAATACGGCAACGGCCATCAGCATCTTGTTGCCCACATTATTCTCGGGCGGGCGAAAACCGAATATCAGGGCGGTGAGCACAGCGCCTATGCCCGGCGCGGCGGCAAGCTGGCCGAGCCCTTGCGGGCCGACCTCAAATATATCGCGCGCATAAATGGGGAGCAGAGCGGTTGATCCTGCCAGAAGAACGGCCATCAGGTCGAGCGTGATTGTACCCAGCACAAGCTTGTTGCCACGCACATAAACGAAGCCATCGGCAATTTGCCTGAGTGGTTTTTTGGGTGCGTCAGTTGCCGTGGGAGGCAATGGCTTGATCATGGAAATGGCTAATATGGTGAGAATGAATGCAGCGCCGGAAAACACATAGGTGCTCCAGGGCAGTACAGAGTAGATATAGCCCCCCAGAGCGGGCCCTGTTACCATGGCGGTCTGCCACATGAGCGAGCTGAACGCGACGGCGCGGGGCATGGATGCGCGCGGGATCAGCCGTGGCACCATCGAGCCAAAGGAAGGGCCGCCCACGCTGCGGGCCATGCCGAGCAAAGCGGCGGTTATGAACAAGAGGGGCAGTGCAACACGGTCGCTCCATGTCGCATAGCCCAATATTATGGCGCTGAGCAGCTGGATGGAGACGGCAATGATGACGATGCGCCGTCGATCGAAATGATCGGCTATCCAGCCCGATATGGGAGAGAGCAGGAATACGGGGATGAATTGCGCCAGCCCTATAAGCCCGAGCTGCGCGGCTGAGGCCTGTGTACCCATAGTGAGGCGTGCGGTATTATAGGTCTGCCAGCCAATGACGATGATCATCGCATATTGGCCCAGAGTCGTGCAGATGCGGGCAAGAACATATAGCCGAAAATCGCGGAAACGTAACGGGTGCGGCGCTTTTTCTGTGGGTGCTGGTGGTGGTGCAGCTTCGGTCATGCGTGCCCTATGCACTGTGCATTTCATAGCCGCAATAGCGGAGGGCTATCGTTTCGGTACAAGCCGTTATGCGAGAGATACGAAGCTGTCGATCACCCGCTTGCGGCCAGATTGTTCAAAGTCGATCTCCAGCTTGTTGCCATCGATCGTAGCGATAGTCCCATAGCCGAATTTTTGATGGAATATGCGCATGCCCACAGAGAGGTCTGTGCGGGCTTTGGCGGCGACAGAGGCCGCAGAAGTACGTCGCTTGTTGGGGAAAGAAGAAGCTGCGCCGGTGATACCGCCCTGTTGCCTGGCGCGTTGCCAGCCCGGACCGTGTCCGCCAGTGGGAATATTGGCAAAGGGTTCTGGCCGCTCTGCCCAGTTGGTGCGCCACAGATTCGCGCCTGTCTGGTTGAGGCTGTTTTCTTCCTCGATATGATCTTCCGGTAGCTCGCCGATGAAGCGGGAGGGGATGGCGCTGGTCCATTGCCCATAGATGCGGCGATTGGCGGCGTGCAATATGGTGCACTGGCGACGTGCGCGGGTGATAGCGACATAGGCGAGGCGGCGCTCTTCTTCGAGACCATTGAGGCCGCCTTCGTCGAGCGAGCGTTGCGAGGGGAAGACGCCTTCCTCCCATCCGGGCAGGAAAAGGCTGTCAAACTCAAGCCCCTTGGCACCGTGAATGGTCATGATCGTGACTTTGGCCTCGTCAGATGTGGCGTCATTGTCCATTACCAGACTGACATGTTCAAGGAACGCACCGAGCGTTTCATACTCTTCCATCGCCCGCGTCAGCTCGGAGAGGTTTTCAAGGCGGCCAGCGGCCTCTACGCTTTTCTCCGCCTGAAGCATGGCGGTGTAGCCGCATTCATCGAGCATGATGCGCGTCAGCTCGCCATGGGGCATGGCGCTTGCCATATCGCGCCAGCGGGCAATATTCCGGACGAAGCTATCGAGCGCATTGCGCGCGCGTGGTGTCATCTCATCGCTGTCGATGACGCGGGTGGCGGCGGCCAGCAAAGGCGTCTGTTCGGCGCGGGCGAGGCGGTGGATCGTCTCGACGGCCTTGTCGCCCAGCCCGCGCTTGGGCATGTTGACGATGCGCTCGAAGGCGAGATCGTCAGCGGGCTGCGCGATCAGGCGCAGATAGGCGAGGGCGTCGCGGATTTCCTTGCGCTCATAGAAGCGCGCCCCGCCAATGATGCGATAGGGCATGCCGATCTGGATGAAGCGGTCTTCAAATTCGCGGGTCTGAAACTGCGCACGCACGAGGATAGCGAAATCGTCCAGCATTTGACCTGAGAGCTGACCTTGTTCGATCATCTCGCCGATGGTGCGGGCTTCCTCTGCGCCATCCCACACGCCGACCACACGCACCTTTTCGCCCTGATCCACCTCGGTCCAAAGCGTCTTGCCGAGCCGCTCGCTATTGCCGGAAATCACCCCGGATGCAGCGCTGAGAATATGCGGCGTCGAGCGATAATTCTGCTCCAGCCGGACAATCTTCGCGCCGGGAAAGTCCCGCTCGAAGCGCAGGATATTGGCAACTTCTGCGCCGCGCCATGAATAGATGCTCTGGTCATCATCGCCCACGCAGCAGATATTCTTGCGCTCCTGCGCCAGCAGCCGCAGCCAGAGATATTGGGCGCTGTTGGTGTCCTGATATTCATCGACCATGATATAGCGGAAGCGCTGCTGATAGTTTTCCAGCACCTCGCGGTCGCGCTTCAGCAAGGTGAGTGGGTGGAGCAGCAGGTCGCCAAAGTCGCATGCATTGAGCGCTTTGAGCCGGTCCTGATAGGCGGCGTACATTTTCTGACCCTTGCCATTGGCATAATGCTCGGCATCACCGGCATCGAGATCGGCGGGGAGCAGCCCTTTGTTCTTCCATTGGTCGATCAGCCCGGCGAGTTGCCGGGGCGGCCAGCGCTTTTCGTCCAGCCCTTCGGCCTGAATAAGCTGTTTGAGCAGGCGGAGCTGGTCGTCCGTATCCAGGATAGTGAAATTGCTTTGCAGACCCAGCAACTCGGCGTGGCGGCGCAGCATCTTCGCGCCGATGGAATGAAAGGTGCCAAGCCATGGCATGCCTTCCACCACCTCTCCGACCAAACGCCCGACACGCTCTTTCATCTCGCGCGCGGCTTTGTTGGTGAAGGTGACGGCGAGAATTTCCGACGGATACGCGCGGCGGGTGGCAAGGAGGTGCGCAAGGCGTGCGGTCAGCGCGGCTGTTTTACCCGTGCCTGCGCCTGCCAACACCAACACAGGCCCTTCCGTCGCCAACACGGCTGCGCGCTGCGGTTCGTTGAGGTGCGCGATATAGGGCGGTATGACGTCAGTCATTGGGGCAGGGGAAGTGTTCATATTCGAACAATTAGGGAACATAGGGGTGGCGAGCAAGGCTTATGCGGTTAATTATTCCGTGCTGGAACATAGATGGAAATATACGCGCGCTATTCTGTTTTCAGCAGGGTAAGCAAAGCTACATAAGCGGGCGTATTATTAGAGGCATCTGCCAGACTATATCGGTCGAACACTGCAAGAAATGCATCTCGCGCCTCATTGAATATGGATGTCATCTGGCACACAGGAGCGATCTGGCAATGGGCGCAATCCGCCAGATCCATATTCGGCTCGGTAAACCGGATAATTTCGCCCATGGTGATTTCCTCTGCCGGGCGCGCCAAAGAGAACCCGCCGCCACGCCCCCTATATGTTGTCAGAAACCCGCCATGGCTCAATGCCTGCACGACTTTCATGAGGTGATTGCGAGAAATGCGATGGATTTGCGCGATTTCGCCAATTGAGCTTTTCCCGCCTGATATGCTGGCCACATGAGTCAGAAGGCGCAGGGCGTAATCAGTATGCCGGGTAAGTTGCACGGTGAACTCCTAAAACAAGAATTCTATTTACATCTTTTATTGCGGGTCATAAAAGAGGTATCTTAAATGCATCTTATGAAAAGGCATGATATGACCCAGCCATTGACCTCTGAGACCATCGCACTCGTTAAAGCCACCGCTCCGGCTCTGGAGCAGCATGGTCTGGACATTACAAAGCGCATGTATGAGCGCCTGTTTGAAAATACCGAGATTAAGGCGATGTTCGATATGGCGGCGCAGGAAAGCGGGGAGCAACCCAAGAGGTTGGCGGCAGCGATTGTCGCTTATGCCAAGAATATCGACAAGCTTGCCGCTCTATCTGGCCCGGTCGCCCGTATGGCATCGCGTCATGTCGAAACAGGCGTGAAAGCTGAGCATTACCCTTATGTTGCCAACGCGCTGCTGCCAGCCATCAAGGATATATTGGGCGATGCCGCAACTGACCAAGTGCTCGATGCGTGGGGGCAGGCCTATTGGTTTCTGGCGGATATATTGATCGGCGAGGAAACGGCTCTATACGAAAAACAGGCGGGGTAATCGCGCCTCAGCCCTCTGATGCGCGCAGCAAATGCAATCGTGCCTTGCCAACATCACGGACAGTCTCGACCTCAAAGCCTTTGACGTCAATGTCTTCGCGCCTGTCTGTTTCGATGCTGATCCAGCTATGCGCGCCGACCCAGCCGAGACGCCCTAGCTTGTCGAGCGCGACGGCCCCGGCACCGACACCATAGGGAGGGTCCATCATGAGGAGGTCCAGCGGTGCAGGGGCCGGGCCGAGCGAAAGCACGGAGGTTGCGCGAATGTCGGGGCGCTCGATGCCGAGCTTCTCAGCATTGGCGCGGATGGCATCGAGCGCAGCGCGGTCCTGCTCTACAAAGATGCAGCTTGCCGCACCGCGTGAAAGCGCTTCGAGGCCGAGCGCGCCGGATCCTGCGAAAAAATCACCCACGGCCAGATCTTCGAAGCTGCCCAGACGGCTGGCGAGCATTGAGAACAGGGTCTCGCGTGTGCGATCCGCCGTTGGGCGTGTGGTGTCGCCCTTGGGCGCAACCAGAGGCCGCCCGCGCCATTCGCCTGCTATGATCCTCATGTGTCGCGTCGCCGCATATCGCGCACGAACTGCTCTAGCTCATGCGCTTTTGCTTCGGCCACTTCGCCGGGCGCAGACTCGCCCAATTGAAAGGGGCCGTAGCGGGTGCGGATGAGACGGTTGACCTTGAGGTCGAGATGCTCCAGCACGCGGCGCACTTCGCGGTTCTTGCCCTCGGTCAGCGTCATCTCGATCCACTGGTTACGCCCGGTGCGGCGCTCCAGATTGGCATCGATCCGGCCATAGCGCACGCCGTCAACCTCAATGCCGTGGATCAGCTCTTCGAGTTGCGACTGGCTGATCTCGCCAAAGGCGCGGGCGCGATAGGTGCGCTCGACCCCGGTGGAGGGCAGCTCCATCTTCCGCTTCAACTCGCCGTCATTGGTGAGCAGCAGCAGGCCTTCGGTGTTCATATCAAGCCGCCCGACCGGCATCAGGCGCGGCAGGCCTTCGGGTAGCACGTCATAGATGGTCTTGCGGCCAGTAAAATCGCGCTCGGCCGTGAGGCAGCCGCCGGGTTTGTGAAACAGGAAGAGGCGGGTTTCTTCGGCGTCAGCAACCGGATCGCCATCGACGGTCACGCCCTTGAGCGAGGTCAGCAAGGTGGCGGGCGTGTCGAGTATGTCGCCATTGACCGCAATGCGCCCATCCTCGATCATCCGTTCAACCTCGCGGCGCGAAGCGACCCCTGCGCGGGCCAGAAGTTTGGCGATGCGTTGCGGTTCGTCGGCAGATTTGGTGCGCTGTACCGGGCTGGATGCCGCGCGCGGACGGTTTGCATCAGCGCGTGGGCCGCGCGATTGCGGGCGTGAGCTGGCCCGGTCTCTATAGACAGATGCTTTGGAGTCCGGCCCTTTCTGAAATGTGCTTTTTCGGAGAGGGGCGCTTTTCGCGGGGCGTTCTTCTCTACGCTTTTCGGTGCGCGGCTGTTGGCCTTTGGCTGCGGCTGCCCGGCTCTTTTGCGCAGGCTTGTCTTCGCGCACGCCCCAGCTATCAGCGACGCGACGCGCTTCACCGGCTTTTCCTGTACGGGCGGGCGCGCCGGTTCTGCCGCGCGGAGGCGATGATTTGCCATGCGGGCGAGAGGGTTTTCTGGGCGGTTTCATAGGTCGCCCATGCCTTAGTATCGCAATAAGAGCAACATGAGAGCGAGCAGGGCTGGCGCACGGCTATAAACTCGGTACTAATGCGCAGACCAATAATTGGGAGTGTTTATGGCCGGGGCGACAATGGATAATGCAGGCGCAGGTGGGTTCTGGAGCGGTGTACGCCGCTTTGGTCGCTCGCTCGCCCATCCCAAAACGGCCTATATGCTGCTCTTCGGCTTCACCTCGGCGCTGCCTTATGCGCTGCTGCTCGGCACGCTCTACGCGTGGCTGTCTGATGCCAAGGTGGACCTCGAAACCATGGGGGTTTTCTCACTCATTGGCCTGACCTATGCGTTCAAATTCCTGTGGTCGCCGCTGCTGGACCGCATTTCGCTGCCGGTGCTCAAGAGGCTGGGCCGACGCAAGCAATGGATTGTGTTCGCGCAATTCATGCTGGGCGGCATCATGATTATCCTCTCCACGCTTGACCCCAAGAACGCGATCGGCATGTTTTCCCTGCTGGCGGGCATTGGCGCATTCGCGTCAGCCACGCAGGATGTCGTTGTCGATGCATGGCGCGTTGATGTTGCAGACGAGACGGCGACGCTCGATACGCTCTCGACTGTCTATCAGCTTGGCTATCGTGCGGCGGTGCTGGTCGGCGGTGCGCTCGCGCTGTTTCTGGCCGATGTCTGGGATTGGCCGCAGGTCTATATGCTGATGGGGGTTTTGCTTGGCGGGCTTGGCCTTGCGTCGATTTTCGCCCCTGAAGGCGAAGGCTCGGCCATGGCGGTCGAAAGCCTTGATGCGTTGCGCCAACCCGGCGAACTGGACCCGAAAGTGCGCGCGACCGCATTGGCGATAGTGGGTTTGTTATGGATATGGGCGCTGGGCAATGTCGCGCAATTCATGGTGCGTTCGCTGGGGGCTGACCCGGAATCCCGCCCCGATTCTGTAGCGTTTATCAGCGTGCAGGGGCCGATCATCGTGATCGCCACGGTGGTTGTTCCGGCGATGATCGCGGCGTGGCTGGCGGTGATGCAGCGGCGCGGCAAGCATGTGTTGCGTGCGCCTGCCCCGCGCAATCACTGGAGCGATTCTCTGGTCGATCATGGCTATCGTGCGCTGATCTTACCGCTCACCGAGATTATGGGGCGGCTTGGCTGGGCGGCCATCCTCGTGTTGGCTCTGGTATTGTCTTACCGCATAACCGACACGATCTGGGGCACCTTTGCCTACCCCTTTTATCTGGGCGAGCTGGATTACACCAAGAGCGAAGTCGCGGTTGCCTCGAAATTCTTCGGGGTTGGCGCGCTGATGCTGGGCGTCGCGCTTGGCGGCATGTTGTTTGCGATTATCGGGCGCATGGCGGTGATGACCATTGGCGCGCTCACGGCGGCACTCACCAATCTGCTCTATGCGGACCTGGCGCTGGGCGGTGCGGTGATGAGTGGTGTTTCGCGCTATACCGGCTTCACCTGGTTGGTCGAGCATATGGGCGGCGACGAACGGCTTGCGCGGCTTATGGTCGCTATTGCAGGCGAGAATGTGGCAGGCGGCATAGCGGGCGCGGCTTTGGTCGCCTATCTCAGCTCGATTACCTCGAAGCGCTACAGCGCCGTGCAATATGCGCTGCTCTCTTCGCTCACCTTCCTCATAGGCACGCTGGGGCGCGGCGCGCTCGGCAAGATGATCGAGACACAGGGCTATTATCCCGTGTTCATCTTCACCACCGTGTTGGGCTTTGTCGCGGTTGTGCTGTGCGTGTTTGAATGGATGCGGCAGGGTAAGCGCGGGTGAAAGCTTGTCAGCTGAGCGGCGTGCCGAGATCAGCCAGGCAGCTTGCCACCGCCTGAAAGCAGGTGGCGGCGCCAAGGGCATCTTCTCGTGCGAGGAGCGCGCAAGCTTCTTCATGGGCGGCACTGAATGCTTCTTCGCCATGACCCAGTGCGCTGAGCATAATCGCTTCGTCGCGGGTGATACGCCCGCAACAGGGCGGGGCCAGCTTGATCTGCCGGTGTGAGGTGTGCGCCAGCTCCAGCATCATTGCGCGCATCAATATCAGCAGGCGACGGTGATTGCGGCCATATTGGTTGAAGAGCATCGAAGCCGCACGCGCATCATTCACGCCACCAATTGCCATATGTCGTACCACACGCAAGAGGAAGATATGCACCGGCTCGGCTTCATGATGCAGGCCATATTCCTGCTCTTGCGATGTTGGCTTGGTTTTGGAAGGGCTGGCATTGCGGGCATGGAACATATCTGTCTCCTCTAACTGTAAGGGACAGCATATTGTTTTGATAATGATTTGCAATAACAAAATTAATCGGGAGGCGTTTCATTGCCTTTCAGAATTTCTCCGGCCAGATAGAGCGACCCGGTGATCAGCAATGGGCTGGAAGGCGCTCCCGTGCCAACAGCCTGTGCAGCCGCATCAATGCTGGAATGCGCTTCATGACTTATGCCCCATTGCGCACATAGCGCAGCATAAGCCTCTGCCGGGTGGTGTGCATGGCCTTCAACCGGAACGCTGTGCATATGGCTGATCTGCTCGCGCAGGGGAGAGAGAAAGCCGGCAATATCCTTATTCGCGAGCATGCCGATGAGCAGGCTGAGCTTTTGCCCGTCCTTGAGTGTTTTCCCGAAATGCTCTGCCAGCATCTCGCCTGCCGCCGGATTATGCCCGCCATCCAGCCATATGGTGCGCGCATTGCCGCCCAATGTTTCGACCAACGGCCCGGAAGTAAGCTGTTGCAGGCGTGCGGGCCATGTCGCCCAAAGCGGAGCGGCCTTGATTGCGGACTCCTTGACCGGCAGGGCGGATTGATGCCGCAGCATCGCGACAGCCAGCGCGAGGTTCATTGGCTGGTGCGGCCCGGCCAAGCGCGGCAGGGGCATGTCGATACGCCCTTGCTCATCGCGATAATGCAGCCGCGCCTTATAAACCACAGCATCCCATGCCGTGCCTTGTGCCAGCCAATGCGCATTTATGCTGGCGGCTTTCTCGGCGATTACAGCAGCGATGGCGGGTTCATAATGCATAGTAACCAAAGGCGCACCAATCTTGGCGATCCCTGCTTTTTCCCCGGCGATGCCCTTGATGTCGCTACCGAGGAACGCTTCATGGTCCACGCCGAGCTGGGCAATGCCGCACACCGCCGGATTGGGGATAACATTGGTTGCGTCCAGCCTGCCACCAAGGCCAACTTCGATGATGCAGGCATCCGCCGGATTTTCTGCAAAGGCGAGGAAGGCGGCGGCAGTGGTCGCTTCGAAAAAACTGGGGCTGATGTCAGTCGCGCTATCCAGCACGCGCGCCAGATAATATGCGAGGCGTTCATCGTCGATCAGTACATCATTGAGGCGAATGCGCTCATTAAAGCGCACCAGATGGGGTGAGGTATAGGCATGAACGCTCAGCCCTTCGGCCTGCAAAGCCGCGCGCAGGAAAGCGCAGGTTGAGCCTTTGCCATTGGTGCCTGCCACATGGAAAACCGGCGGGAGATTGAGATGCGGGTCGCCGAGATTGGCGAGCAGGCGCGTGATGCGCTCCAGCCCCAATATATCCGCACCGGGAGAGAGGCTGGCCAGGCGGTCGAGCTGCGCCTGAACTGCCGGGTTGTCGGATATCGCGTGGTCGGCCATGATTTACTCCCCTTCCCTTTCAAGGAAGGGGCTTTTCAGGACCATGCCTCAAGCTGCCTTTTTCGGCATGAGATAGGCGGCGACTTGCGCCAGCCGTTCACGCAAATCCTTGCGGTGCACCACCATATCGATCATGCCATGATCAAGCAGATATTCGGCGCGCTGGAAGCCTTCGGGCAGCTTTTCGCGGATGGTACTTTCGATAACGCGCTGGCCTGCAAAACCGATGAGCGCATTGGGTTCAGCGATCTGGATGTCGCCGAGCATGGCATAGCTGGCGGTGACGCCGCCGGTCGTCGGGTCAGTCAGTACGACAATATAGGGCAGGTTCGCATCATGCAGCTTTTGAATGGCGACCGTCGCGCGGGGCATTTGCATGAGCGAAAGAATGCCCTCCTGCATGCGTGCGCCGCCCGCGGCCGTAAAGATGACATAGGGGCATTTGCGCGCAATGGCTTCGTTCACGCCTTGCACAAAGGCCGCGCCGACAGCGACGCCCATGGAGCCGCCCATATAAGCGAAATTCTGCACGCCCATCACGAGCGGTTTGCCATCGATCTTGCCGCTGGCGTTGATCAATGCATCATGATCGCCGGTGGCCGTGCGGGCGGTCCTGATGCGGTCTGTATATTTTTTGGTGTCGCGGAATTTGAGCGGGTCTTCCTTCACCTTGGGCACGTCGAGGATTTTATAGCTGCCCTGATCCAATATCTGCTCAAAGCGATCTTTCGGCCCGATGCGGCCATGATGATCGCATTTCGGGCAGACGGAGAGATTTTCTTCCCACTCACGTGTGAAGATCATCTGGGTACAGCCAGAGCATTTATGCCAGAGATTATCGGCGCTCTGTTCCTTTTTGGAGATAAAGGGCAAAGCTTTGCGAACCCGGTTGATCCAGCTCATTTATGCGACCTCCCTGGCCTCAAGCGCGGCGCGCAACGAGGCGATATAATCTTGTACATGCGGTGCGGCCCTTTTGCCATGCTCCGCGATAATATCGATGATAGCGCTGCCCACGACAACCCCGTCGGCCACCTTGCCGATGGCGGCGGCCTGATCGGGGGTGCGCACACCAAAGCCGACGGCAATCGGCAGGTCCGTGCCGGCCTTGAGGTGCGCGACCGCTTCTTCGATGCTGGTCTGCGCGGCTTGCTGCTTGCCGGTGATGCCCGCGACCGAGACATAATAGAGAAAGCCGCTGCTTCCTTGCAGGACGGCGGGCAGACGGGCTTTGTCCGTTGTCGGCGTGGCAAGGCGGATGAAGTGCAGCCCTGCCTCGCGCAATGCAGGGCCAAGCTCGCCATCTTCCTCGGTGGGTATATCGACACAGATCACGCCATCGACGCCAGCCTGTTTGCCTGCATCAGCGAACCAGTTTGCGCCGCGCCGGATCATCGGGTTGGCATAACCCATCAGGATCAGCGGGACGTGCGGGTGGCGCTGGCGGAAAGCGCTGGCGATAGCGAGAATGTCCGCTGTTTTGGTGCCTGCACCAAGGCTGCGCAAATTGGCGCGCTGGATCGCGGGGCCATCGGCCATCGGGTCGGTGAACGGCATGCCCAGCTCGATAAGGTCCGCGCCGCCCGCAACCAGAGCATCGAGCATGGCGGCGGTATCAGCGGGCGTGGGGTCACCGCCGGTGATGAAGCAGACCAGCGCCGCGCGGCCTTGCTCGCGGCATTTGGCGAAGGCGGAAGAGATGCGGTCGGAAACAGTCATGATATTTCCTCGTTTCCGTCATTCCAGCGAAAGCGGGAATCCAGAGGCGGGTGCAGAACTGGATCCCGGATCAAGTCCGGGATGACGAATGTGCTGCCATGGCTCATATCTCCACCCCCAAAGTTTGCGCCACGGTGAAGATGTCCTTGTCGCCACGTCCGGAGAGATTGACGACGATGATTTTGTCCTTACCCATGGTCGGCGCGATTTTCTCGACGGCGGCGAGGGCGTGCGCGCTTTCCAGTGCCGGGATAATGCCCTCAAGGCGGCAGAGCTTCTGGAAGGCCTCCATTGCCTCATCATCGGTCACGCTCTCATAGCGCGCGCGGCCAATCTCGTGCAGCCATGCATGTTCGGGGCCGATGCCGGGATAGTCCAGACCCGCCGAAATGCTGTGCGCATCGGTGATCTGGCCGTCCTCATCCTGCAAGAGATAGGTCTTGTTGCCATGAAGCACGCCCGGTGCGCCGCCCGCAATGCTGGCGGCATGATGGCCATCGCCTTTGTCTATACCTCGCCCGGCCGCCTCCACGCCGACAATCTCGACATCCTTGTCATCCAGAAACGGGTGGAACATGCCGATGGCGTTTGATCCGCCACCGACGCACGCGACCAACATATCCGGCAGGCGGCCTTCTGCTTCCAAGATCTGCTCGCGGCTTTCCTTGCCAATCACGCTCTGAAAATCGCGTACCAGCTCAGGGTAGGGATGTGGCCCGGCGACCGTGCCGATGATGTAAAATGTGTCGTGTACATTGGCGACCCAGTCGCGCAGCGCTTCGTTCATGGCGTCTTTCAGCGTCGCCGTGCCGCTGTCCACGGGGCGAACCTCTGCACCCAGTAGCTTCATGCGGAACACATTGGGCTGTTGCCGCGCGACATCGACCGCGCCCATGAAGATGGTGCACGGGATGTTGAACAGCGCCGCGACGGTCGCGGTAGCAACGCCATGCTGCCCCGCGCCGGTTTCGGCGATGATGCGCGTCTTGCCCATGCGTTTCGCCAGCAATATCTGGCCGATGCAATTGTTGATCTTGTGCGCGCCGGTGTGGTTCAGCTCTTCGCGTTTGAGGTAAATCTTCGCGCCGCCAAGGTCTTCGGTGAGGCGTTGCGCATAATAGAGCGGGTTGGGGCGCCCGACATATTGGCGCAGCAGATACTGGAATTCTTCCTCGAACGCCGGGTCTTGCTTGGCACGGCGATATTCCTGTTCCAGCTCCAATATGAGCGGCATCAAGGTTTCGGCGACATAGCGCCCGCCAAACTGACCAAAATGTCCGTGGTCATCTGGCTGGGTACGCAGGCTATTGGGGGCAGGCATGAAATCAGTCATGGTTTTCAGTCTCGCAGACAAGATGGTGTGATCGCTTGTGGGTGGCAAAAGCGATCAGCGCCATCGTATCTCGATGCGCGTCATAGGAAGGGTCAGCGTCAACATAGGGATACCGCATTGCAGAAGGCGGTGATTTTGTCCACATCCTTGATGCCCGGTGCGGATTCTACACCAGAAGACACATCGACCAGCGGCGCGGCTGTTATGCGTATCGCCTCGGTGACATTATTCGGGTCCAGCCCGCCGGACAGGCCCCATGGCCCGCTGGCGCGATAGTCTGCCAGCAGTGTCCAGTCAAAGCGCAGGCCCATGCCGCCGGGCAGATCAGCCGTGTCAGGCGTTTTGGCGTCGAACAATATGAGGTCGCTCACCGCCTGATAGGCTTGAGCCGTGCCAATATCCGCTCTGGTTTTGACCGGAATGGCTTTCCACAGTGCCAGCTTGGGGAAGCGCGCGCGGATGGCCGCAAGGCGTTCGGGTGTTTCCTGGCCATGAAGCTGAAGCGCGTCGATGCTACCTGCCTGCATGAGCTGTTCGATCAGCGCGTCATCAGGCGCGACGACGACGGCGACTTTCTGAACATGGCTCGGCACGCGCGCCGCCAATTGTGTGAGCTTGCCAATTTCCGCATGGCGCGGGCTTTTGGCAAAATGCACAAAGCCGACATGGCTCGCGCCAGTGCGCAGCGCGGCATCGAGGGTTTCCGGCGTGGACAGGCCGCATATCTTTGTAGCGATTCGTGACATGAAGATGCTTTAGATTTTGTTTGGTTGCGGTACCAGGTTTTCCGTGAATTTAAAGCGTCGCCTCAATATCGCGCGCCGCCATATCCGGGTCATTGGCCTGAGTAATGGGCCGACCGATGACGATGATGGACGCGCCCGCATCTATTGCCGCGCGGGGTGTGACCGCGCGTTTCTGATCTGCTTTCTTGCCGCCTGCCGGGCGCACGCCGGGAACGACGAAAAAGCCATCATGCCAGCGCTGGCGCACCATGCCCACTTCTTGCCCGGAGCAGACGATGCCATCCAGACCGGCTTCTTGCGCCAGATCGGCGAGACGCTCGACTTGCGCCGGGGCATCGCGTTGAAAACCGACATCGTTGAGATCGTTGCCATCGAGGCTGGTCAGTACGGTTACGGCCACAACCTTGGTGTTGACCCCTGCTGCTGCCTTGGCGTCTTCCAGCATCGCGCGTCCGCCAGAGGCATGAACAGTGAGGATAGCCGGTTCGAGCACATGGAGCGCCTGTACCGCCTTGGCGACGGTATTGGGGATATCATGCAGCTTGAGGTCAAGGAAGATGGGCAGCCCGATTTTCGCCATTTCATGCACGCCATGATGACCATGAGCGCAGAAGAATTCGAGGCCGAGCTTGATGCCGCCAACATGATTATGGACGCGCCGGGCCAGCTGCCGGGCATGCTCCAGATCGGGCGTATCGATCGCGACATAGATGGGGCTGCTCATTTGGGTGCCTTGCTTGCATCTGCAGGTGCGGAGTCTGATAGTGTCGGTGCTGCTGTATCCGTTTCTATAACGGCTGGGGCAGGTTGCTGGTTACCGACAGCGCTGGCCAAGGCGCGTTCGGTACTATTGAGCTTGCGCTGCAACTGCCACTTGCGTGCGCGGCCCCACAGCCATGTTGGCAGCAGCCCGAGCAGAAATGCTGCCAGAATCAATACGGGCAGGCGCGTCTCCAGAATGATCTCGCCCCAGAGCTTGATAGGCACATAGCCGGAGTCAGTAGGTGTGATAGCCCAATTGGCTTTGGTGAAAAGCGCGAGCGCGACCGCTGTGACGACCCAAAAAGCCGTTCTCAGGAAATTCATGGCCAATCCTCATTGTCAGAACATTTCACCATGTCTGCCTGCAATGGCCTACCCGAAAAATGTTCAGTGTCTATTCTGAGCATGATCCTATCGTGATTCGGTGCAGATTGCACATTCAGACAGAAATATCGCCAATATTTAGGGTCAGGCCTCATTAATTTCACGGTCATGGCATTCAAATGGCGAAGAGATCGGGCGGAAATGCCCCCACATTTCCTGCACTTTCCTTCCCCGCATAGCGGCCAATCGCTTCAAACCATGATCCTCGGAATCAATGGGTCCTGATAGGAAGTTTTTTGCTCTCGTACCAGTATACAGTTGTTAATCATGTGTCCGGACCCCTCATGGCTCTGGGTCTGGCCTATTCGACTGGGTGAGCTACAGGAGAGCGCATGTGCGCGAACCACATATAAAAAACTTCGGTCCAGCCTGTGTGCCGCCTTCCGGTTGATGGCGGTACGCAGGCTGGACCGAAGCCCAATAGAAACCGGTAGATGTTCTGACTTACATCAGCTTCCAGGTCAGCGGCAGGACGATGGTCGTTGCGCCACCCGGAGGGGCCGGGAAGGCGCCAGCCTTTGTCGGCAGCTTAAGGGCTTCGCGATCAAGAACCGAAGAGCCTGAAGGAGAAACCATTTCGGTCTTCTCGACGCTACCCGAAGCACTGATATAAACTTTAACCTTGGCCGTTCCTTCATCACCACGCATCTGCGCAGCGCGGGGATAGGTTTGTTTGGACGCAACCATGCGGGCTACAGCTTTCTGCCATGCGGCTGGCTGTGCGAAAGCAGGTGTGTTGGCGATCAATACGGCTGCTGCAGCGACCGCGCATTTGCCAGCGAACTTCATGAACATTGTACGTATTCCTTTTTCATCTTCACTTTTGCAGGAAGGTTGAACCGGTACGCTGGTACTATTGACAATCGGATAAGTTAGGGTTGAGGACTATGGTTAATTTCGTTTTAATCCCTCATTTTCATGAAGAAAATTGTGTAACGCATCATTTTTGTGGCGTAAGAATATCGGCCCGGCAACGCAGGGTTGCCGGGCCGATATTCTTGTCAGGCTTTATGCGATGGAGAAACGTTTCAGAACTCTGACCATTCATCCTCGTCAACGCTGAGCGCCAGATTGCCATAGCTGGAAGGCATTGATTTATGCTTGCTTTCTTTAGGATAATCAGTGTCATCAGAAATGTCTTCGATCACTGCGGCGCTAATATCGCGGCCCTGACCAGCCTGACGGCCAAGCTCGAAGAAGGAGAGCTGCTCGAACAGACGCTCTGTTTCGGCGCTCAGGTTCCGCGAGCTTGCAGTGCTTTCTTCAACCATGGCAGCATTTTGCTGCGTTGCAGTATCCATTGATGTGACCATTTCGGAGATTTCCGACAGGCCGGTAGCCTGGCGACCAGCCGCCTGTGCGATCTCGTCCATAAGGTCGGACACTTCCGTAACCTCGGTGACAATCTGGCGTAGGGCATCGCCGCTGTTTTCCACTAGCGACACGCCTTCAGTGATCTGTGCTGAAGACGTAGCAACCAGCTTACGGATTGAATTTGCTGCTTCGGCGCTACGCTGCGCGAGGTGACGCACTTCGGTAGCGACAACCGCAAAGCCTGCGCCTGACGCACCGGCGCGGGCGGCTTCGACGCCAGCATTCAGTGCCAGCAGGTTGGTCTGGAAAGCAAGGCCGTCGATGGTGGTGATGATGTCGTTCATCTCCTTCGACGATGCCTCAATGTTGCGCATGGCGACAACAGCCTGTTTGGCGGTTTCATCGACACGTTCGGCAGACTCGCGGGCTACCGCAAGGCGGCTGCTGGTCTGGCGGGCATTGTCCGCTGCGACTTTTACTGAGTCGGTGAATTCACCCAAAGTTTTGGATGTATGCGCAAGTGATTCGGCTTGCTTTTCTGTGCGATCAGAAAGATCGGCTGAGGCCTGGGCAATCTCGTTCGTACCGACTTTAATCGTGTTGCACCCATCGACAATCTCAACCATAGAGTTGAGCAGATGCTGCACGGCTTCATTATAATCCTTGTGCAGCTTGGCGAGTGGGCCTGTGGCATTGTCGTCAACACGGTGCGTCAGCTGACCTTGTGCCAGTGTCGAGAGGCCATTGCCAATAGCATCAATCGTTATCTGGGTTTCGCGGGCGCGCTCGGCTTCGGCAGCCGCGCGTTCCTTGTCTGCGGCGAACAGATCCTTGAAGCTGTCCAGCGCGCGTGCAAGGCTGCCCAATTCGTCCTTGCGCTTCATGCCTGGCACTTCAACGTCCATATCGCCTTCAACCAGCAGCTTCACAGAACCAGCCATTTTCTTGACCGGCTTGGCGATCGTCTGCATCAATATTGCAGCCAGTCCCATGGCAACGATTAGGCCGAGGCCGATCGCACCGATAAGCATCTTGCGCGATTCAGCGTATATTTGCTCGCTTTTCTCGCTCAGGTTCGCGCCGTTTTTGACGTTGAGGTCGATCAACTGCAGGATGCTGTCTTCCACAGTGTAGAACATATCCAGCGCTTCACCTTCGAACATGTCGTTGGCTGCCGGGTCATTCACATCGGAAAGGGCAACGAGCTGATCGGTCAGCTGATTATAGTCTGCCCAGTTGGCCCTGAGGTCGGTGAATATCGCTTTCTGCTCATCTGTTACGAGCAGTGGCTCATAATCATCCATCATGCCCGAAATCGCATTCGATGCGTTTTTCAGCATCTTTGCGGCTTTGGCCTTTGATTCAGCTGTGGGGGCCGAGATATGGCCACTTTGCTGGATGCGATATTGCGATGTATAGGCATGCAAATCGCCGATGACCTGCGTGGCGGGTAAAGTCCGCGAGCGCATTACGCTCGACAGCTCATTAACCTCGCCAATCTTCATCATTGCAAACATACCAATAGCCGCGAGCAATGCCAGCAGCGCGGCGAACGCTGCCATCATTTTGGCGGTGATATTCAAACCTGTGGGCACAGCGAATTCCTTTTAGGCAAATTCTGTTTGGAAAAGGCTGTAATCAGAAAGGCTTGAGATTTGGTAACCGCTGTCGAAACCATCTAATATATTGCGCCATATTGGTTCTTTTGGCGCAATATTCGTCTATAATATGAGGTTACCCTTCGAATACACGCGCGAATATCGTGTCGACATGCTTGTAATGATAATCGAGGTTGAACTTGTCCTCAATGTCCTGAGCGCTCAGGACAGCGGTGACGTCGCTATCGGCCTTGAGCAGCTCCATCAGCGAGAGCTGGCCGTCCGATTCCCATACTTTCATCGCATTGCGCTGAACCATGCGATAGGAGTCTTCGCGTGAGACGCCCGCCTGCGTGAGCGCCAGCAAGACGCGCTGGGAGTGGACGAGGCCGCCCATTTTATCGAGATTTTTCATCATGCGCTCGGGGTAGATCAGCAGCTTGTCGATCACGCCGGCAATGCGGCCCAGCGCGAAATCGAGCGTGATGCAGGCGTCCGGGCCGATGAAGCGCTCGACGGAGCTGTGTGAAATGTCGCGCTCATGCCACAAAGCGACATTCTCCATCGCGGGCAGGGCGTAGCTGCGCACCATGCGTGCAAGGCCGGTCAGGTTTTCAGTGAGCACAGGGTTACGCTTGTGCGGCATAGCCGACGAACCCTTTTGGCCGGGTGAGAAATATTCTTCGGCCTCCAACACTTCGGTACGCTGCAAATGCCGCACTTCAACTGACAGGCGCTCTATCGAGCTGGCAACAACGCCCAATGTGGCGAAGAACATCGCATGGCGGTCACGCGGGATGACCTGGGTGCTGACCGGTTCGATGGCAAGGCCGAGTTTGGTCGCAACATGTTCTTCCACGCGCGGGTCAATATTGGCGAAAGTGCCGACCGCGCCGGAGATGGCGCAGGTAGCGACATCCTTGCGAGCTGCAATCAGGCGGTCCTTGCAGCGGGAAAATTCGGCATAGGCTTCTGCCATTTTCAACCCGAAGGTGACCGGCTCGGCATGGATGCCGTGGCTGCGGCCAATAGTCGGCGTCATCTTATGCTCATAGGCACGACGCTTGATCGCTTCGAGCAATTTGTCGAGATCAGCCAGCAACAGGTCCGATGCCTGCGCGAGCTGTACGGCAAGACAGGTATCGAGCACGTCAGAGCTGGTCATGCCCTGATGCATGAAGCGCGCTTCTTCGCCGACCTGCTCGGCCACCCATGTCAGAAAGGCGATGACATCATGCTTGGTGACGGCTTCGATAGCGTCAATCGCTGCAACGTCGATAGCAGGGCTGGTTGCCCACCAGTCCCACAAGGCCCTGGCGGCAGATTCAGGGACAACACCAAGGTCGGCCAGTGCCTGTGTGGCATGGGCCTCGATTTCGAACCAGATACGGAAGCGATTTTCTGCTTCCCAGATGGCGGACATTTCGGGACGGGCATAGCGCGGGACCATGGTACGATTCTTCTTTACTGTGATTGTGGAATGCGCGCCGCCTAGCAGCAAGCAGCGCATCGGGCAATGGCCTCGCAGGGGGTCTTGAACTTCTTCGGCTTCTCACAATCCGTTTTTGGTAATCGACTGACCCCGTGCCGTTGCAGGCCACGGTGAAGCGATGAGCGTGTCAGATGTGGGATAACATCGTCCAGCGGAAGCCGGGCCTGCACGCGCAGCTCGACGATCGCGGCCTCTCCCATGGGCGCAACATGGTGCTGCGCCGTTCCTTTGGCTCCCTCGGCATATCCTTGATCCCGTGCCGCTTCGCGAGCTGCGCGACCGGAGCTTGCGATCGCTGTAGCTTCGCTCGAACGGCGTGCCTGGTCCTGGCGTTCAATCGCATGCGATTGAACATGTAAAAGCTGGCCCATAATCCCTGCCGCTGTGATGATGACAATCTTACACCATCACATGCCGGGACCAAACACTTAGAGTGGGAGGCATTGCCGTTATAGCCTTACCAGCTTTGCAACCATTTTCCTGCACCGGGCATAAAGGCTCCATGCCACATGCTCCATGCAGGAGGCTTGCGACATGATGGCAGTCAGTACGGCATTATCGGGATTGCAGGCGAGCATGATGCGCCTCAACGCGAGCGCGTCCAACATCGCCAATATAAGCAGCACCGGGCCAGTCCCACCTGTTTCTCCGGCGCAACCCGTGCCGCGTCAGCCGGGGGAGCCTGTCGTTTATCAGGCCATTCGCACGCAACAAAGCGACGTGAAAGGCGGCGGCACGGTCGCAACCTACAGGCCGGTATTGCCGTCCTACCGGTTACAATCAGACCCGTCTTCGCCTTATGCCAATGCGCAAGGGCTGGTCGCTGCGCCCAATGTGGATCTGGCGAGCGAGCTGACGGAACAGCTCAGCGCTGCACTGGCCTTTAAGGCGAATCTCAAAGTGATCGAAACCGCCAATCGCCTGAATGACTCGATGTTCGAGCGCTGGGCCTGAATTTCTCCCGTAATTCAGCCTGCCGAGCTGGTTATTCTGCACCGTCGGGCCTTGGCCAAACCCCGCAAGAACCCACGCCTTGCCAATCCTGCGGCAATCGCAGACTGCATTCGCCGTTTGGCGGGTGCCGCACCGCTGATTTCGCGGACCAGTCCCCGGAATGGAATCAGGGAATTGACGACCATTTTCCCACCTGCCTCGGCAAGCTTGCCCGCGCGGTTTTCTTTCTTCTGTTCCTCGGCATCCGCATAATCGGGACCCAGCACGGCGTTAAGCTGTATGAGCTCTGCGGACAGCGCGCTGCATTTTCTGCTTTTGGGTAAGGCGTAGGCGGATTGTGCGGCTTTTTCGAGGACCGGCGGAATCTCTTTTTTGTTCACACCGACATCCCGCACGGGCTGAGTTGCTATGCTGCCGGCTTTGTCGAGGGTATTTTTTTCGGTTTTCTTTTGTGGTTTTTGCGGCTCTGGCGGCGCAATATTATGTGCAATATCATCTTGTCGGCCCTGCCCTTGCGGAACACAGGCAGCGCATGAAAGCACCAGCGCCAGCCAGCCGGCTTTGGCAATCAGTGGCCTGAAGCAGCCTGTATCGGGTCTGATCATTCTCATTCTTTTATCAAAACTTGCGGAAGCCCCTGATCGTTCCCTATAGCAGCGCGCATTGCCTGTTTGGCAAGTTCTCCATGAAAGCTTTTGTTTGTGACCACCCCTTCGCGCCGTACCTTCGCTATTATTTCACACCCTGATGCGGGTAAGACAACGCTGACAGAGAAGCTGCTGCTGGAGGGCGGCGCGATTCATCTGGCGGGTGAGGTGAAAGCGCGCGGTGCGAACCGGCGTGCGCGCTCGGACTGGATGAAGATTGAGCAGCAGCGCGGTATCTCGGTCACCAGCTCGGTGATGACATTCGAGCGGGCGGACAAGGACGGAAATCCGATTGTCTTCAACCTGCTCGATACACCGGGGCATGAGGATTTCTCGGAAGACACTTATCGCACACTCACAGCGGTCGATAGCGCGGTGATGGTGATTGATGCGGCCAAGGGCATCGAGCCGCAGACGCGCAAGCTGTTCGAGGTGTGCCGTCTGCGCAATGTGCCGATCATCACCTTTGTCAACAAGGTTGACCGCGAGGGGCGCGAAGTTTTTGAGTTGCTCGATGAAGTGGCCGATGCGCTGGCGCTCGATGTCTGCCCAATGAGCTGGCCTGTGGGCATGGGCGGTCAGTTTGAAGGCGTTTTCGACTTTGCGACCGGTACATTGCGTCAGCCCAGCGGACCTTCGAAGGAATTTGATGGTAACCCCAGCCAATATTCGGGGCTGGATGACTCCGGGCTCGCCGATGTGTTGAGCGCGGATGGTTTGGCGAAGCTTCAGGAAGAGGGTGAGCTGGCGCAGGTGGGCTATGCGCCTTTTGATCTCGATGCCTATCGTGCGGGAGATCTGACGCCTGTTTATTTTGGATCTGCTTTGAAATTGTTCGGCATTACCGAGTTGCTCGATGCGCTGAGCGAATATGCGCCGCCACCGCGCGAACAGCCTGCTGAGCCTGAGCCTGTTGTGCCTGATCGCAGCGATGTCACCGGCTTCATCTTCAAGGTGCAGGCCAATATGGACCCGCAGCATCGCGACCGCATCGCTTTCATGCGGCTATGCTCGGGCAAGTTCAAACGCGGCATGAAACTGACACCTACGGGCAGTGGCAAACCAATGGCGATCCATTCGCCGATCCTGTTTTTCGCGCAGGACCGGGAAGTGGCGGAAGAGGCGTATCCTGGCGATATTATTGGCATTCCCAATCATGGCACATTGCGCGTTGGCGACACGCTCAGCGAAAAGGCGGATGTACGGATTACCGGCCTGCCTAATTTTGCGCCGGAAATCTTGCGCCGTGTTGTGTTGAAAGACCCGACCAAGACGAAGCAGCTTCGTAAAGCGCTGGATGATTTGAGCGAAGAGGGCGTGATTCAGGTCTTTTATCCAGAAATTGGCAGCCAATGGATTATCGGTGTGGTCGGTCAGTTGCAGCTTGAAGTGCTGATTTCGCGGCTGGAAGCAGAATATAAGGTTGAAGCCGGCTTGGAAAGCGCACCTTTTGACACCGCGCGCTGGCTTTCCGGTCCGGAAGCGGCGCTCAAAAGCTTTGAACAGTTCAACCGTTCCAACCTTGCGAAGGACCGCGACGGCAATTTCGTTTTCATGGCGAAATCGGTCTGGGATGTGAACTATCAGGAAGAGAAAAACCCTGATCTTAAATTCAGCGCGACCAGGGAACGATAGAAAGAGAGCATGATGGAGCGTATTTGGAAAATCTACCTGTCCGGAGAAATTCACACAAGCTGGCGCGATGAAATCGCTGCGGCTGCCAGTGCGCGCAAGCTCCCTGTGCAATTTTCAGCACCCGTGACCAATCACCCGGCGTCTGATGATTGCGGTGTCGCGATATTGGGCGCCGAACAGAGCAAGTTCTGGCATGACCGTAAGGGCGCGCTGGTCAACTCCATCCGCACCAGCACTTTGATCGGCGATGCGGATATTGTCGTTGTGCGCTTTGGCGACAAATATAAGCAATGGAATGCTGCTTTTGACGCTGGCTATGCTGCTGCGCTGGGGAAGCCCATTATCATCAATCATGACGAGAGCCTGATTCACCCACTGAAAGAAATAGATGCCGCCGCGCTGGCTGTCGCTGAAACACCGGCACAGATTGTCGAGATATTGGAATATGTGATGACCGGTAAACTGGCAGGCTATACCGAAGCCGGTACGTAACATCATGATGTGAGCGGTTGTTTGGCGGAGCTGCTTAATGTGGCTGCCATGGAAATATTTTCATTTCTGTGCATTAGGTGTTCAGGAGGAAACATGACCCAGACCAAAGCCACGCAACCGAGCCTTCCACTCAATCCGTTTCTTGTCATATGGTCGATGCCATTCATCATGACACAGGCATGGGTTGCAGCATGCCTGTGCACAACGTCCCGCAAAGATGTTCTGGAACGCAATACGGATAAAGGCCAGATACCTGTTCCGCCGATATTACAGGACAGCAATGACCATGAGCTATTTGCCTGAGTGGACCAGGTTTAGCCCCGCAGCAAGAACACCGCATGTTCGGCGAACAGGTTCGCATTGGCAGGGTTGGTTTTCCGGCCTTTGTTGAGGAACCACTGCCCCTCGACGCTCCAGCCACGCTCTTTCACCAGCGCACGAAAGTCGTCGATGGTGAGATGGTGGATATTGGGCGTGTCATACCAGCGCTCCGGCAGCAGCTTGGTCACTGGCATGCGGCCACCAATGGCCAGCGAAATACGCCCGTGCCAATGCGCAAAATTGGGGAAGCTGACAAAGGCGCGCCCTGCAATACGTAATAATTCGCCCAATATCAGGTCCGGGCGGGGCGTCGTCTGCAATGTCTGGCTCAATATCGCATAATCGAAGCTGGCATCGGGGTAATAGCCAAGGTCCGTGTCGGCATCGCCCTGAACCACCGAAAGCCCGCGTGCAACGGCGGTGGCGACATTGGCCGGATCTATCTCCAGCCCGCGCAAATCCATGCCCGGCTTTTGTCTGAGTGCAGCCAGCAATGCACCATCGCCACAGCCGACATCAAGCACGCGCGTGGCATCACCAATATGATCGGCAATGATTGCCAGATCGGGGCGCAGGGCTTCGGTCATGCTGCCCCTGTCCGCAAAAAGCCGTCGATGATCCGGTTCATCTCTGGCACGTCGAGCAGGAAGGCATCATGGCCGAACGGGCTGGACAGCTCCACAAAGCTGGTGGGCGCCCCTGCCGCATTGAGCGCATGAACGATATGGCGCGATTCCTCGGTGGGATAGAGCCAGTCGGTATCGAAGCTGATGATGCAAAAGCGCGTATTTCGGCAGGACGCAAAGGCATGAGCGAGTATGCCGCCATGATCTTCCGCCAGATCAAAATAATCCATAGCACGCGTTATATAAAGATAGCTATTGGCATCGAACCGCTCGACAAAGCTGATGCCCTGATGACGCAAATAGCTCTCGACCTGAAAGTCCGCATCGAACCCGAATGTCTTGCTGTCCCGCTCTTGCAGCTGCCTGCCGAATTTTTCTGTAAGGCCCGCTTCAGACAGATAGGTGATATGCGCGGCCATGCGTGCCACCGCGAGGCCCGCGCTTGGCGGTTCGCCCTGATAATAAGCGCCGCCCTGCCAGCGCGGGTCTGCCATGATCGCCTGACGACCCACCTCGTGGAAGGCGATATTCTGCGCGCTGTGCCGTGCGGTTGAGGCAATGATGATCGCGCTTTCGACGCGCTGTGGCAACAGGCTGGGCCAGCTTAAGGCCTGCATGCCGCCCATGGAACCGCCGATGACAGCAGCCAGCCGTTCTATACCGAGATGATCGAGCAGCATCGCTTGCGCACGGACCATGTCGGATATGGTGATAACAGGGAAATCCATACCCCATTTCTGACCGGTCGCGGAGTTTATGGTGATCGGGCCGGATGACCCCATGCAGCTACCCAACACATTGATACAGATAATGAAGTGCCGCGCAGGGTCCACAGGCAGACCGTCCCCAACCAGTCGCGTCCACCAGCCTGGCTTGCCGGTAACAGGATGGTGTGAGGCGACATATTGGTCGCCGGTGAGCGCATGACAGATGAGAATCGCATTGGAGCGATCTTCGTTTAAAGCACCATAGGTTTCATAGGCGTAGTGGACAGGCGATAGCTTGGCGCCGCCATCCAACAATAATGGTCCGGGCAGGCTGATATGCCTGTCCAGACCGAAAAGACCGACGTCATGTTGGGCTTGCGCATCCATATAAGGCTGGCGCTAGGCCGGTTGCCCTGCATTTGTCAATCAGGCAGTGCGCTTGGTTTATGCACGGTTCATGTATAAGGGGAGGGCGGACTCTGGCTGTCAGGCTGGTGGCTTTCCAGCCAGCGCGCCAGTTCAGAAAACGACATGGGCATGTCGAAGTGCAATCCCATCATACCATTGCGTATCCAGCGAATAGTGGCGCTACGCGCTGGCAAACCAGCGATCCGCACGACGAGTACATCGTCTGGTTTCGCATGGTCGTGCGTTTCCACACACAGGCCGTGCATAGAGATATTGACCAGAGTGCCGCTGATTGCGCCATGGTCATGCTCCATATGTACCCCAGCCTTCGCCAGAAAGCGCGGTGCACGGGGTAATTTGCGGAGCACAGAGCGGTTTGGCCGGCCCTGCAGCAGGTCAGTGACATCAACCGGATCATCAAACTCGATACCAGCAGCATGATTGCCGACCCAACGGACCGTCCCGGTCACGACCTTGTCAGACCGCAGCTCGATCGTGATTTTCTGATCCTTGGTAACGCCGTGATACAGATCGAGCTTGGCGCCGTCGCTTGACATATTGCGCACCAGACACAGCTGATCATGTCCGTCAACGACCGCGCGGCCGACTTTGAGCACTGTAACATAGCGCTCGGAACCACGTCGTTCCGTTTGATTTTGCTCCTGCGAGCCTTCTTGTGCGACCTGAGGTTCACCTGCTGTTATTCTACTGTGTAGCATATGGCTTCCTGAACTGAATATCCGGCCCAGCTGTGAATCCGGACCTTGCTCATCTTGCCAGACAATAGAGCATAAAACTGATTGGGCTGTTTCCAGATATGGTTAATTCCGCCGTAAGACAAAAAATATTGGCTCTACAGCGCGCTGGCGCCAATTGAGCCTTTTCGCCCTGACCTGATCAGGCTAAAGCGCGCCTATGAACGCATCAGATACAAATCTGGGTCCAGAGCCTAAACACTGGATATCGGCCATTGCCCCTTATGTTCCGGGCAAGGCGAAGAGTGATGATGGGCGGGCGATCATCAAACTTTCGGCCAACGAGAATCCTTTGGGTACCAGCCCTGTTGTACGTGAGGCCTTTGTGAAGGCGAGCGCGGATATGGCATCCTATCCTGATCCGGGCGCGACTGACTTGCGTGAGGCGGTAGCTGCGCATCATGGGCTGGATGCCGCGCGAGTTATCTATGGCACGGGCTCGGACGAACTGTTGCATATTGCTGCAAGCGCTTATGCCGGCCCCGGTGATGAGATTATCTATGTACGCTATGGCTTCGCTGTCTATGATATTGCAGCGCGCAGAGTTGGAGCGATACCAGTCATTGCGCCGGACAAAGGCTATGGCACGGATGTAGATGCCTTGCTTGCCTGCGTGACAGACAAGACGCGGGTGGTGTTTGTTGCCAATCCGAACAACCCGACCGGCACCATGACGTCAAAGTCTGAAATAGCGCGGTTACATGCGGCTTTGCCTGAAAATATCCTCCTTGTGCTGGATCAGGCCTATGCCGAATATCTCGACCCCGAAGACGAGGACGGCGGACTGGAGCTGGCCGCGACTGCACCTAATGTTCTGGTAACGCGGACCTTTTCAAAAATATATGGGCTGGCGGCTGAGCGTATCGGCTGGGGCTATGGAGCACCCGAGATTATTGAGACGCTGCATCGCATTCGTGCGCCCTTTAATGTCACGACGGCTGGTCAGGGCGCTGCGGTGGCAGCGATAGGCGACACGGCATGGGTAGAGCAGAGCCGGCTGCATAACAGCCAATGGCGGCAATGGTTTGTTGATGAGATTGCGGCGATGGGCAATCAGGGGCTTTCAGTCGTTCCCAGCAAGGCCAATTTCGTGTTGGTGATGTTTGAGGGCGCATTGCGCGCTGAGGATGCCTTTAAGGGGCTGATGCAAGCGGGCTATGCCACACGCTGGTTGCCGGGGCAGGGCTTGCCTCAGGCCTTGCGCATCACCATCGGCCTGGAAGCGCATATGCGTGATGTAGCGCGGCTGTTGCGGGACATGGTCCGGCAGGCAGAATAATCAGTCGCTATTCTTGCCATTGCTGTTGGCCTGTTTGAGCAGATCAGAGGCGCGGGTTACAAATTGATCGACGACGTCTTGCGCAAAAGGATTCATCGTTTGGATCGCGGTGAACAGCTCGAAACTGTCTTTGCCGATGAGGCCGGTCAGGTCGAGCAGATGTTGGTAGGTTTGGGTTTTCAGGCTTTCGTCCGGAATATCCATGGTCGAGAGGCTGCGGCCAATCAAATGCGTTAAAGCCTGTACATAGGCCATTTCGCGGTCATGCTCCTGTGCGCTGGTGATGCGCACGCGCAGGCCCATTTCTTCGCCCAAAGCCGCAATTTTGAGATGCTGCTCGCCGCGAATGGGGCAGATAACGAGCTGCCGCCCGGCTATGCCATCCTGCTTTGCGGCGCTTTGCGGACCGAAGAGCGGGTGTGTTGCGACGATGTGCACCGTATCAGGCATATATTGCATGAGCCAGCGGCTCGGCAGCATCTTCACCGAGGCGACATCGACCACGGTCGCCCCGGGTCGAACATGGGGCGCAGCAGCGCGGATGACCTGCTCCATTGCCTGTACCGGCACAGCGATGATGACGATATCGCTGGCGGCAGCCTGTTCGAGTGATAGCGCCCCAAAGCCTGCCGTAGCGATTATATCATTGGCAACATGCGCATCATGCACAGCAATGTGAAACCGATCCGCGAGTTGCGCTGCCACAAGTCGCCCAAACTGGCCAAAACCTATGATACCGAGAGTTTTCATGGTTGCTCGCTTGTCATGTCTCAGTTCCCGCTTGATGGCTGGCAGGGCGGTTCAGCACATTGATTGCCGCATGGGCGCGGGCCTCCGCTTCGTCACGCGGCAGGCCGGGTGGTATGGTTTCCCCTATCTGATAGCGCACAATGCCCGGTTTCTTGATGAAGCTGTGACGTGGTGCCACCAGTCCGCTATTCACGGCTATCGGTACAACCGGCAGTTTGAGTATTTGATAGAGCGCTGCAAAGCCAGCGCGCAGCTGCGGTGTTTCGCCATGAGGCACGCGCGTTCCTTCGGGGAAGAAACATATCGGCTTTCCAGCCGCGATGGCGCGTTTTGCATCTTTCTGTAGCTGACGCAGCGCTTTTGCGCCCGCTGTGCGTTCAATGCCGATCATGCCGTGGCGTTTCGCGATCCAGCCCCAGCCTGGAATATTGAGCAGTTCCTGCTTGGCGATGACGGCGGGCGCATTGAACATGCACAAAAGGTCGATCGTTTCGAACATGGATTCATGCTTGAAGACATAGAGCATGGGCTCTTGAGGCAATATGCCATCCACCATTATTTTCTGCCCGAGAATCACGCGGCACAGCAGCCGGTGACTATGGCCCCATGACGTCACAATCCAGTGCATGGCGCGCTCATTACAAAATGCCATGAGGGATCCCAAAAGCACGAAAAACGGGGTTATCGTGTAAAAAACCAGCGCGAACAGCAGAGAACGGACAAATGCGATGGGCCGGTCTATCATAACATCATATCCCGATCAGGGCTGCAGTGCGGCGTAAGGCATATTTATGATATTCCTTGAAAAGCACAGAAAAAGAAGGGCTGCTGGGAACAGCATCATGGACCAGCACAATGTCCGGCGGAAGGGCCTGCCGCAGCTCGAAAGCGGCACGGCGCATATGCCAGTCTGTCGTCACCAGCCGTACAGTGTCATAGCCACGGTGCGAAAGCCACTGTGCTGTCTCGATCCCGTTGGAGCGCGTGTCTATCGCTTCGCGCCCCAATGTAACGCAACAATCGAACAGACGGTCGGGCACATCATAACGCACGGCGAGTTCATGCGGGCGGACCGAACGGTCCACACCGGATATGAACATGCGCTTGGCTTTGTTTTTCTGCATCAGCTTCAGCCCATGGTCGATGCGCCCCGGTCCACCTGTCAGTACGACAATGGCATCTGTTGTGCGTTCATCGAGCGGCTGTGGCAGGAAGATGGCGAACCATGCGAAACCAAGCGCCCATATCAACAAGAGGAAAGCGAGAAGGCGTCTTATCACAAGTTGCTCTCCAGAGCCCGGCGCACTGTTATGCGCGCGGTCAGCACCGCCAGAACGACCCCCAGGACCGGAATGAGCACCAGTATAATCCACCAGCCCCAGGGTATGGCCATCATATGTGTAAAGCCGGATTCCATTGAAGAAAAGCCCCGGCCCAACAGCCATAGCATGACCGCAGCGGCTGCCAGCCCCATGAACCCGCCAAATATGGCATCGAGGGCCATGCGTTCCTGAAACATGCGGGCGATCTGCACATCGGTTGCACCAAGAAGATGCATGATATCGATTGTCGGGCGGTGGGTGTTGTGCGCGCTTCTCATTGCGAGCATGACGACCGCGCTGGTGACGATGACCATCAACAGGACCAGCCCAACAGCCAGCCATATCATCCAGCGCATCATGGTCTCGACCGGTTCAAGATAGCGGGCATGTGCGTCCATATGTGCCGAAGGGACGAGCGTGCGTACGGTTTTGGCGATAGACCGAATGGCACCGGCGCTGGTATCCGGCTGCATTTCCACATCAATCAGTGCAGGTATTGGCAGCGCCTCACTGGCGCGTTCGCCGCCAATCCACGGCTCGAGTTGCGCCCGCAACTTTTCTTGCGGTACGATGGAAAAGGCCAGCACATTGTCCTGCTTGTCCAGCAATGCACTGATCGTCCTGAGCTGGGCGTCCCGTTTGGTGGCATCGGCTTCGACGAGCTGAATCGTATAGCCGCCTGCAAGCTGTTGATGCATTTGCACCAGACCATGGCCGAGCGCCAGCCCCAGTGCGGCGGCTAATATGGTCAGGAACATCATGATCGCGATGATCCATGGCATGGGGCCGCGTCGCCCTTCAGGCAGCCAGCGCTTCCGCGCGGCGCGGGCGGCGCGCTCAGAGGCGCTGAAATGTGTCAGCAGACCTATAAACGTCATTGCGGCTTCCCCAGCGCCAGCCCTTGCGACTGCGACCGTGGGGCATGTCCGGGGGGATAGCGCAGTCCGCCTGTCGGGTCTGTGAAGCGGCCTTTGTCCAGTCGCATGAGCTGCGCTTGTGGTACCATGGAAATGAGTGGCAGGTCGTGCGTAGCGATGATGATTGTTGTGCCCAGCCGGTTCAGCGAATCGAACAGACCGAGCAGTCGTTTGGCCATATCCGCGTCCACATTGCCTGTGGGTTCGTCTGCCACCAATATATCGGGTCGGCCAATCACAGCGCGGGCTATGGCGATGCGCTGCTGCTCGCCGCCAGAAAGCGAGGCGGGAGGGGCGTCGGCACGCTTGCCCAGCCCGACCCATTCGAGCATTTCAGCGACCGGTCCGGCCATTTCCTGTTCGGACATGCCGGCAAGACGAAGAGGGAGGGCAATATTGTCTTGTGCGGAAAGATGCGGCACCAGCCGGAAATCCTGAAACACCACGCCGATACGGCGGCGGAAGCCGGGCAGGCGGTTGCGATGCATCATCACGACATCCTCACCGAACAGCTTGAGTACGCCGCGTGTGGGCCGTTGCGCGAGATAAAGCAGCTTGAGTAATGATGTTTTGCCCGCACCAGAGGCCCCGGTAAGGAAATAAAAGCCGCCTGCAGCGAGAGAAAAGCTGATATCGCGGAGTATTTCCGCGTCAGCCCCATATCGCAATCCGATATTCTCAAACTCTATTATCGTGCCCATGCCCTGATGGTGTGTCCCGCTGAATGTAGGGGTATTTCCATCGCACAAGGCCACTGGCCCGTAAAGCACCCTCTGTGTAAAGTTACATGCTCGTCTTATTTCTGTGCCGAGGTGACTTGCGCAGGCGTCCCCAGCGCGCTTATTAAGCATAATGATCCTTAACTGCCCCAATTGCGCTACGCGCTATATCGTGCCGGACGAGGCTATTGGTGTAAGCGGCCGACAGGTTCGCTGCGCCTCGTGTAAACATAGATGGTTTCAGGAAGGGGCGCGGCTGGAAACGCGCGAAGAGGTGCAGCGCGCTTCTGTTGCGCCCGTGCCTGCGCCGCCAGCCAATGCAGAACCACAGGCAGAGCCCCGGGAAACATCTGCCCTTGACGAGGCGGCTCCGGCTCCAGCCTCGCCTGCGCGGCAAGACGCTGATTCTGCGGTAGTTGCCGCCGTTGCCGATGCCTATGACTTTGACTCTGTACCGGACGAGGAGGCCGCTCAACAGCCGCGCACATCAGCCCGCGCGGTTGATGTGTCTGATGTTGGTGTTACCAATCCGCGCACGGCCTGGCAGGAAACACATGGTGAAAAGGCTGACTTTGACCCGGTTGACGAAGAAGATGTCTATTTCAAGCCGCGTCGTAACCCGGCGCGTCTGTGGACCTATGCGGCACTGTCCTTCTTTTTGCTGACGGCTGCAGCAGGCGCGGCGCTTTATTATTATGGACCGCCACAATGGGCTATAAAGGCTGGTTTGCTGGCAGATCAGGACGAACCGGAGCTGCTTTTCTATCTTGCTAAGCCTGCGGAACGACGCACTTTGCCCAATGGCTCAGAATATTTCGCCTTCAGTGCCCGGGTGGTGAACAGCGGTGTTACCGAGATGGCGGTGCCGCCTGTTGAGGTGCAGCTGCGTGATAAGCAGGACCGGTTGGTATTCAGCTGGACGACCAAGGCAGATAAGGAAGTGCTGCAACCGAACGAAGAGGCGAGCATCAATGAAAGCCGCCTCGACATACCCAAAAATGCCGAGAATTTATCGCTCACCTTTGTCGATAGTGGCGGCTGAAATTTGTCGGCAGGGGCCGGTATCGTGCGTTAGGCCGGATGAGGTGTCTGCGCATCGGTATAAATTTACGCATAAACAGGCTCGCCGCGCTTGCATGGCCCTGATCGCTTTGCTAATGGCCGGCGCCTACCAGAATCAGCCCTGATGAAAATGGGGCTGGCTTTCTACTCTGATGTGCGGTCGTGGCGGAACTGGTAGACGCGCAACGTTGAGGTCGTTGTGGCCGAAAGGCCGTGGAAGTTCGAGTCTTCTCGACCGCACCATCTTCTCTTGTAAGATATTGAAATTGCAGAGAAATTTGGAAGGGTGGAAATATGGTCCACCCTTCAGGCCACCCCCGATCACGCGATGTAATGCGTAGTTATGTTCCAAAATGGATGGACTTCCCGTTGCCGCATACCCCCTCGCTGATACTCTGAACGATCCCTGGGGATTGTCGTAGCCGGGGCATCGCGATGCTCTCTTTCTAGGAGACATCGTGATGAGGATACTTTCAAAGCGCCAACTGAAGGAGCTGGTTCTGTATTCACCGCAACACATTGCACGACTGGAAAAGGCTGGCCAATTCCCCAAGCGGGTACAGCTTGGCCCGAGCAGGGTGGGATGGGTTGAGGATGAAGTGCTGGAGTGGCTTTCCGCCAGACTGGACCGCCGCGAGGCACCTGTCCGACACTCCTGATAAAGGAGCGGGTGGTCGGGATTGCAAGCTCGGCCACCCAACTTCCTTTGGTAACAATGAGCTAGTCTTCATCAGCAGGAACCTATTCTTATCTTGTCTTCCAAGAGATTGCCAGTTTCCCTAATTACGGGTAACCTGATGCTATGGAACTAATAAAAGCAAGTGTGCAGAACTTCCGTTCGGCAGAAGATTCCGGCGAGTTCACCTTGGAGCATTCAACTTGCCTCGTCGGCAAGAATGAAGCGGGCAAGACGGCGATCCTTCAGGCGTTGGCGGGTTTGAATGCTCACCCAGCTACGCCCTTCGAGTACGAAGTCGAGCGTGATTACCCGAAGCGCTACCTCGCACGTTACTCCGAACGGCATTCGGATGGTGACGCGTTAGTAGTCAGCACCGAATGGGAAATTTCCGATGAAACAAAGGACCAGCTGGCAGCCGAGTTTGGCGAGGCAGCGGTTACCGGCAAGAAGGTTACGATCAAGCGGCACTACAATTCTGGTCGATCTTGGACTGTTCCAATTTTGGAGAAAGACGCGATTGACCACCTGATCGCTGGAGCCAATCTATCCGCAGCCGAAAAGAGTCAGCTCGGATCACAGGCAACTTCAAAATCATTTCGCGAAAAGCTTGAAGGTCTGGCGGGTGAGAATCCAAAGCACAAAGCCCTCCTTGATCGGATCAATTCGTATCCGAACCAATCACTGGTGAGCAGAGCGCGGGAAATATGTGAAGAAAAGCTCCCATATTTCATGTATTTCTCTAACTATGATCGGATGAATGCCACTGTCCATTTGGACACCCTGAAGGCTCGCGCCGATGATGAAACTCTGTTCCAAGATGGCCAGCTCCGGGGAGACCGGCTGTTTTGGGAGTTTCTCGAATACTCAGGCGTTTCGCTCGATGAGATTCTCGGCGCAACAACCTTCGAGAGCTTCAATTCGAGGCTGCAAAGTGCCTCCAATACGCTGACTGATGAGATTCTCGAATACTGGACGCAGAACCAAGACATCGAGGTTAGGGTGAACGTCTCCGCTGGTTTGTCGGAGGACACGGCCCCCTTCAACTCAGGTAAGGTTGGCCGTGCGCGCATCTACAACCAGCTCCACAAGGCGGACACGTCTTTCTCCGAGCGTAGTGCTGGATTTGCTTGGTTCTTCTCGTTCCTAATTAAGTTTGACCGTGTGAAAAAGGAATCGGATCGTCCGGTATTCCTCCTTCTAGATGAACCTGGCCTAACGCTGCATGGAAAGGCGCAGGCTGACTTACTTCGCTATTTCGACGAGAAGCTCGCGCCGCACCATCAGATCATCTATTCCACGCATTCGCCTTTTATGGTGCCTCCAGACAATCTTATGGCTTCGAGGATCGTAGAAGACCTAATCGAGGTTTCTGATCGTGGTCGGCGAACACCTATCGGAACCAAAGTCAGGGAAGATGTCCTCAGCCCAGACCGCGATTCCGTCTTCCCGTTGCAGGGCGCGCTGGGCTACGCCATCACCCAGAGCCTTTTTGTTGGAAAGCACACGCTGCTCGTCGAAGGGCCATCCGACATTCTTTATCTCAAAGCTTTGTCGGCAGAATTGGTAAAGCGGGGTAGAACCAGTCTCAATCCAGCTTGGGTCATCTGTCCAGCAGGCGGGATCGATAAGATCAATGCATTCGTCTCTCTGTTTGCCGGGAACGAGCTGGACGTCATTGCTGTAACCGATTTTGCCAAGAAGGACCGAAACAAACTTGAAGATCTCCGGCAACGCCAGGTGTTGAAGAGCGGCGGACTGCTTACCTTTGCTGATTTCGTGGCCAACGACGAAGCGGACGTGGAGGACCTGTTTGGATCAGACCTCTTTTGTCAGATCGTCAATGGCGCGTATGGGCTTGAAGGATCGGATGCTTTGGATGCAGGTAAGCTGCAATCAGCAAACGAGAATACGACACGACAGGTCAAGAAGGCGGAAGCCTACTTTAACGTTTTAGCTGATCCCATTCCGACATATGACCATTTCACTCCGTCATCTTGGCTGATCGAAAATCCCGGGGCATTGAGTGGAACTGACGCAAGCACAATGGAAACTCTTGATCGTGCGGAAGAGCTGTTCAAAGCTATAAATGCGCTTCGCGCATGAGCAACTTGACCGAATAGATTGGCTTGGAGATGGGGGATAGAGGAAACCGGTTTCCTCTATCCCCCATCATCTCAGATTTCCGTTCCCCATCCATAGATACACATCCACGAACATAGCGGCATTCAGCATATAAATGCGTTTCCGTGACTTCATAATATATAGCTCGCATCATTATGAACCCACCGCCCACCCACTGCGGAGCGCGATACATTCCCTCCATATCGGACGAACTCTTGCTTGACCGCTTCTGCCAGCCATCCTCAGTTTCAGCTTCATACACTATCCATCAATGGAGGGGGCAAGGATGGAACTGCTATTCAAACGGGAACAGACAACGGGAAAACTGTCACGGGTGAGCTTCAAGCTATGGGGTAAGCTGGAACCCGATACAGACGAACAAGCCCTGATAGACCGTTACCGTTTTGATGAGTCCATATTGATTGGTTCCGATGACTCCGACCTGATGCGCGGGGCCATTAAACTGGGCGCAATCATATTCGTCATTGCCGCCGCCCTCATTACCTATCTGCTATCAAACGGCACCTTCGGCTTTGTTGGCGGCCTCGCCGCTGGCGTTGGCGCGGGATACTGGCATATGAATGAGAAGCGCGAGACGATCTTCGTCAAAGACCTCCTGCATGGCCGCAATTTCACCTGCCACAGCGTTGTCGATCTGGCCAAGAAAGAAGCCTATATTGACGGGGCGTGTGAAGTCTTCCGTCAGGTAATGGAAAGCGCCAAGCATTGGGATGGCGTTGAACGCCATAGCATCGAACCACTGCCCAAAGATCAGGCCCGAGCGTTAATCCTGAGAGTTTTCTAATATGGTCTGGCGCGTTGGCGCGCATGTCCATAGCTTTGTGCATGGCCTCCTTAAACCAAGCGAAGCCGCACAAGTGCGAGCGCTCCATGATGAGCTGGCCCGCCAGTTTCACCAGCATGGGCTTTCCGGTGAAGGCCGCGATCATCTGATCCGCGACATCGCCGCGCAGGTGGCCAACCAGTTCAAAATCACATCCAGCCACGGGCAGGCATATGTGGTCCATGCACTGGTAGCAGACCTGTTCGACTATGAAGGGTTGTTCCAGCTTCCCGAAGTGGATTGGTCGAAAGAACGCACCATTGCCGAACTCTGGGAGATACGCGAAGCGCTGACGCTCCAGCGCGGCTGGATCGAAGCCTATGATGAAGTGCGCGACCTGCTGGCGGGCGCGGTGCAGCTTATGCTTGATCCGCTCTATAGTGCTTGCCCGTCCCTCTTGGCTTCAGGCAGGGAAGACGGCATCGCTATCACTACCGATCTCATCCACAGCATCTCAGCCCTTGGCGACGTCACCGAGGCGATGGCGCAGGTGGCGTTTATCGACGAACTGGCCAACCACAATCTGCTCCCGCATCTGCGTGATCAGCTGGAGCGTAATCTGGTGGCCGCGTCGGGTGGCAACCCCGCCGACCCTGACAGTTTCAACCGCGCGCCGAAGCTCCCCAGCCAATATGACGCCAAATCGCCTGAACAGCTTGTCACCGCCTATCTGGGTGGCACGCCCTTGGCCCATCTCTTCGATCAAGAGCTATCGTTCACCATCCCGACCAAAGCCCGCTTCGAGCATCAGCATATCGTGGCAGGTTCGGGCCATGGCAAAACCCAAACCCTGCAATATCTGATCGCGCAGGATTTGGCAGCGATGGAGCAAGAGAAGCGCTCCATCATCGTGCTCGATAGCCAAGGAGACTTGATCCGCACCATCTCGCGCCTTGCAGTATTCGCGCAAGGTGGCCCCTTGCATGACCGCATCGTTATTATTGACCCCAGCGATGTTGAGTGGCCTGTCTCGCTCAATCTGTTCGATGTCGGGATGGAGCGCTTGGCGGGCTATGCGCCCTTGGAACGTGAACGCCTCACCAACAGCATTCTTGAACTCTATGACTTCGTGCTGGGCACCTTGCTCGATGCCCAGATGACGCAGAAGCAGAATGTCATCTTTCGCTATGTGACGCGCCTCATGCTCCACATACCCGACGCCACCATCCATACGCTCAGGGAATTGATGGAGCCGGACAGCCAGATCAAGTTTGCCGAGCATATTGCCAAACTGACGGGTACGGCCAAGCATTTCTTTGAGACGGAATTTGCCTCCCGCGAATTTGAGCAAACCAAGAAGCAGGTACTCCGCCGCCTCTGGGGTATATTGGAAAACCAGACCTTCGAGCGGATGTTCTCGCACCCGCGTTCCAAGCTCGACCTGTTTGCGGAAATGAATGCGGGCAAGATCATTCTCATCAACACCGCCAAGGATTTGCTGAAAGAGCAAGGCACGGAGATATTCGGGCGCTTCTTTATCGCCATGATTGCCCAAGCCGCACAGGAACGCGCCACCTTGCCCAGCCACAAACGGGTGCCAACCTTCGTCTATATTGATGAAGCTGCCGATTATTTTGATCGCAATATCGGCCTGATTTTGGCTCAGGCAAGAAAGTATAACGTCGGGATGGTGCTGGCCCACCAGTATCTCGGCCAATTGGAACCCAAACTACAGGAAGCCTTCGCCGCTAACACTGCTATCAAGTTTGCAGGCGGCGTTTCCGCCAAGGATGCGCGGGCTTTGGCCCCCATGCTCTATTGCCAGCCTGACCTTATTGAAGCCCAACCCAAGGGGAGCTTTGCCGCGCATATCAGAGGCGTAACCAAGGGGGCGGTGCCGCTCCAGTTTCCCTTTGGCTATCTTGAACGCCAGCCGCAGATGGACAAGGCCGAACGACAGGCCCTCAGAGATAAAATGCGAGAGGGCTATGCGGTGCATCATAGCGCGCTTGGCACCATCAAGGCGGGGGAAGAGGAACAGGAGGCGGAAACCGAAAATGAACCGGCTAAACCTGCAAACAACAAACCAAAGGATGACCCACCATCTGGCCATACAGACACGAGGCCGGGAGATAAGTGGTAGGGTTAGAATGGATGATTTCGCCGAAGGCGAACTGTCCGTTCAATATTGGAAATATGCGATAGCGGACCTAATGCAACACTATCGACAATAGTGTTGCATTAAGAGCTATTGTTTTTCAGTAGGTTAATTGAATGTCCATTTCACCCATTTTTCCCCTAATTGCGGTTGTACGGCTGCGAAACGGCCATGGTCGAAAAGGTGCTAGTCGTTCATGATCACCGGATACCACGGATTGGCGGAAAACGGCTCGACTATTTCAAAACGGTAGACTTGTAGATTCGACAGGTCGTTCAAGTGGAATGGCCTTGCAAAGTTATAATTGGCCGCCACTATATTATGGGCAAAAGCTGGACTGGTTTTCATGAAATATAACTATCACAGCTATTTTGAGTCCGATCTAGTGTTTGACGACGATCAGTCTCTCGCTGCAGATGAGCATATACGCGTCAGCCACGAGAAATTTTGCGAGATCGGTTTTAGCGACAGCGAGGCTCGTAATCTCGTTGCTTCGGGCTACGATGTAATGCTCGATCGGATCGTAATCGACCGTTATTATGGTGGCCCGTTGACGATTTGCGACCTGCGAACGCGCTTTCCAGCTGAGCAATTCAAGGCGGCGTTCGGCAGTCAGCCCAATAAGCTACCTGTGCATGTGGTCACGAGCATTACGGAGCTCTTCGCGCTAATTGAAGAGCTGGAGGGCAAATTTCATCGTCGGTTACTGTTCAGAGGTCAGACTAGCCATCACACAATCAGTCGTGCCATCCCCAACCCAACCTTTGTTAGTGCCACACTTGGTGAAACCTCGTTGCTCCCTTCGGTCTGGCGGCGTGTGCTCAAGAAGCGTTCCAATGTGTGGCACGAGTTCAGAGACCTCAAGATGTTCGAATGGTCGACGATTATCTACCATCTTTTCAACATGCAGTCGGTGCATGAGCAGGAACAGGCTGCCGGTTTCATGTATGGGATCAGCGATCTCGACGACATCCCGAACGATCAAGCGCTTAACCCGATCCGCGACTTCCACATGCACCGCCAAGCATTCCTCAGCGAATATGGTATGGGCGGAAGTGCAGCGTTCCTTACACTATTGCAGCATTACGGCCTCTATTCACCGGTTCTTGATCTCACGACCGATCCGGAGGTGGCGCTGTTCTTCTCTACGCATAAGTTCGCGCGGCATGGCACGACATGCAGCTACACATTTAACGGCACCAATGATCGTCAGGCCATTATCTACGTCCTTTATCAGGACCGACACGAAACGCTACAATATGAACATACGAGGATGCTTGAGAAGCTCGATCCGCAGCGGCCGAAACGCCAGAGTTGCGTCGTCATGCCGACCAACGAATGCGCGATGAACCTTGCCGGGGACTTTCTGATTGCTGCGATCAAGTTGGATTTCGACATGACCGCGCCGGGGAGATTTACCGTCAACGAGCTATTCCCATCGGACAAGGATGACTTGATGTTTGCAGCGCTTAAGAGCCAGACACATGGCCTAATGCGAGCAGATCTGACGGACTTTGCCGTATCCGATTGACGATTGGCCAAGTTGCCCCAGCGCGTTGATCCAAGCCGCTATTGGTGGTTGAGCTTCAATCGACTAGCGAGAGGAAGGCCCGCGCTACATGTCGTGATCAACCAAACGTCACCATCCCCATCAAAAAATCTATGCAACACTAGTGCCGATAGTGTTGCATGGCTCTTGAGGTGTCGGCTTTCAGGAAACGATATAAAACACGCAAACGGCCGAAACTATCATGTGAAATTCAGCTTATTACCATGTGGTTCCTGTCGGCGGGTGAATATAATGGGAGCGTTGGATTAGCGCCTAAACATCATCCGTTTTGGATTAAAAACCTCGCCTGAACATAGCTGCACATCGTTCAAGATCGCTGCCCGTTTCTGAAAATACCGCACGGATACAAAGCACTAATTATGTGAATATTGGGCGTCCTCCTTAACCAAGAGAGAGGACGATATGAATGTTACGCACTATGATCTCTTCGCCGGTATCGGCGGTTTCTCCTACGCGCTCGATACCATTTTCCACGACCATAGCATCCAGCACATCTTCTGCGAGTGGGAAGCCTTCCCGACCGCAGTCCTTAAACAGCATTGGCCCAACGCCCAATACTATGGCGACATTGCCGACCTTGTTGCCGACACCGCTCGCAAGAGATGGGAGCGGCAGCGGGGGCAAGGCACGGGACAATATGGATTGTCTGGTAGAGATGTTCTGCACCAAGACCAAGCGCTGGCCATCGTTACAGGAGGCTTCCCCTGCCAGCCCTTCAGTCAGGCCGGACGAAGACAGGGAACGGGAGATGACCGCTACAAGTGGCCTGACATGTTTGGCGTCATCCAGAATGTCAGGCCAGATTGGGTCGTCGCTGAAAATGTGCGTGGCCTCGCTACTTGGAACGAAGGCATGGTACTCGAAACCGTGTGCGTTGACATGGAAAGCGAAGGATACGAAGTCCAGCCGCTTATTATTCCAGCTTGCGCCATCGACGCGCCGCACCGGCGAGACCGCGTCTGGATCATCGCCCATGATGCACGAACACCATCCACCTATGGGAAAACGCCCCCGAGCGCTATTACCAACCCCAGACCGCAATGCGGGCAGTCGAGGAACGGTGAAGCATTGGCAACCCATACGGGCAAGCGGACAATCAGCCCAGTTTCCCATCAACGAAGCGGTGAGCCAGATTGGAACCGAGACTGGCGCGAAGTTGCGTTTGCAACCTGCCATGACGGAGTGGATGATGGGCTACCCCGCAGGATGGACGGCGTTACCATCAGCGCCGCGAGACACCGCAGGGAACGAATAAAGGCCTGTGGCAACGCCATTGTGCCGCAGGTGGCGATGGAGCTGTTTCGCGCCATCCGCCATTCTGTGTTGTGACCGTCGCTGTGCATCATGAACGGACATCGTGACCAGATTGGTCGCCGTAGTCGGTTGAGGGCAACCTCAACCGGCAAGCGCGTCACCCCGCAGAAGCGCGACCTTCTGTGGTTCGCCAAGCTGGCTGAGCATGGGCCGTTGCCATCCTCATTCCTGTTGGCCTTCAGCCAGCACAGTCACAAATCCGAGAAGCGCGCCAAGGAGCGGCTGACCGACCTTTTCAATGAAGATAATACACCTCATGGCGGGCCGTATCTCAGCCGACCCCTGCAACAATTTCGCACCATCGACAGCCGATACAACCAACTGGTCTATGATTTGGCCCCAGCGGCCAAGGTGGCGTTGCAACAACAGGGGAATGAAGCAAGTGGTGCAGGCTCAGGGCCATGGCTCCATAGTTTCATGGTGAGCTGTATCACGGCGTCGATTGAGCTGGCCTGCATCGACCATCCTGCTATATCCTATATCCCGCAAAGTCGGATACTGGCCCGCGCCAAGGTCGAGCTACGCTATCCAACCCGCATCACCGATCCCGCTACGGGCTATGCCTATAACAAGGACCTGCTTCCCGATGCTGTCTTCGGATTGGAATATCATACGCCAAAGGGTAGCCGCTTTCGGTTCTTCGCGGTTGAGGCGGACCGCGCCACCGAACCAACCACTTCAGCCAATTTTCACCGCAAAAGCGTGGAGCGCAATCTGCTCCAATATTGTGACTATGTGGAGGACGACGGATACCAACGGCATCTCAAACTGACCGCGCCCCTGCTGGTGCTGAATGTGACGAGTGACCCCAAGCGGCTGGAGAAGATGCTCAAAGTGGCGGCAGGGCAGTTTCCGCACGGGTGCAACTATCAACTATTCCAGTGTTGGGAGGATTTTGGCCCAGTCTTCCGCCCGCCCTCATCCAATCCAGCCTTGTTGATGGGCGATTGGGTGCGGGCGGGCTTGGGTGGCTTGTCCATTATTCGTCTGTAATTCTTATACTTCCAGTACTTCCGGCAACTCCCGATAGACCCGCTCAAACAGCTTGGGTGGATCATAGCCCATAGCTTTGGCCAAAGCACAAAACTCGATCAGGTCTACCCGTCTGACACCTGTTTCAATGATTGAGATATGCGTCTGCTTGCGCCCGATACGCGCCCCCAACTCTGTTTGCGTCAGATGAGCTTCTTTCCGCGCCGCGATCAGTACCTTGATGAATGACTGATAGGCATCGGAAAACTGGGACTTAGGCATGATAGCGTCTCGAATTTGAGGAGACGCTTGCGTTATATCGAGTTTCTTGATACCCGAAATTCCAGTATCGAAAGATTCGATATTTATAATGCTGATTCACCCGTTTTCAGGTGCCAGTCGTCAGCAGAAACGGGAGATTGCCGCATGAGTTTTTTCGATAAGTTGCGGGGAGCATCAACCAGCTCTCTTAGTCCGCGCGCCGCCATGTTGCTCGCGTGCATTTCCATGGCTGGAGCCGATGGCCATGTTGATGATGACGAACTGGCGATTGTGATGCGGATTGATGGCCGCGGGACGAATGCCGACTGGGACAAAGCGGTGAATGTCTGGCAACAAGTATCTGACCCGCGCGAATGCGTTGAGTTGGTCGCCCCCTGCCTTGATGTATCCCAACGGCGTTTCACCCTCGCCAACCTGGTCGATATCGCAATGGCCGATGGCCTGTTGGGGGGACAAGAGAAGCAGTTGCTTGAAGGCTATTTGCACGCTTTTGAACTTGAAGATTCATTCATGGACGCAGTGGCGGAAGTGATCGCCGCGAAAAATGATCGCTCACCATTCAACTATTAATCAAACGGGAGGGGTCTCATGTCCGATACGCCTATCGAAACGATCTATGGCAAGCGCCACAGGTACGAAATTATGAAGTCTGACGGTGGTTTTCTCTCGTCGAGTAGCTTTTCCATCTACCGAGACGGGCAATATTGGAAGGGCAGTTACGATTCCCTCGCCAAGGCCGTTGCCGCCGCCAAAGCGGCAGACTGACCCCGCTCCCTCAATCACATTCCAATAACTGGCCTGCATGACACAGGCTCGTAGCAAAAACATGAAGGGCCATGTTGATGAATGATTTCCAATTATCTGATCTGGGTAAAGTATATTGGCCAGCCACAGCAAAAATCGCCTTGGCGCGAGGGTTCGCCGCTGGATTGGTTTTTATGCTGTTGGCTTTGGTTACCAATCCAGCGGCCACCAATGATCTCGGTTCACTACTTGTAATGCCTTTTGGAATGGCATTTGTGGCGTTACCAATCGGTTTGTTTTGTAACGTAGCGGGAAAAATAGCCGGAGCTTTCATTCCGCTTTTGGGCATGTTCTTCACCATCGTTGGGGCATTAATCGTCTGCTTCGGTGACCCGCTGGTCTATCTGGTGAATCGTCAATACCCCCAATTGTTCAATGTTGCTGATTTTGGGTTCTTCAATTTCACGCCACTTTTGTTCATCATGCACCCCGAATGACCATCCGGCTACGGTTCGAGGACTTTGCGTTCGAGGACACGCGGATAAGCCTAGGCGGCCGCACCGTTTTCACACGCGACATCCTCTCCATTCAGTTACAAAAACGTGTTTCCGCCGCTCTGCTTGGGTACATGCTGATCGGTGGACTCTTGCTATTCGCCAGCTTCAAGGCAACATCCACCATGCCCATCATTACCTGTCTGGTACTAGCTTTGCTCCTTGCTATGGGGGCCATTTATGAATGGCGGCACCCCTATGTGCTTGTTATCAATGTCTATCAACTCGGCTTATTTGAAGTATATGGCATACCTGTATCGGCACTGCCCGCATTGGATGACTTTCTGGAATCGTTATAACCGGTTCCATGTATAAGCGCTGGCCTATGCGAGAATGATGCTCAGACTTCGCGATCTTGATACCGAAATATCCCCACTATCACGATCCGATCCTTGCCAATTTCATAGGCGACCTTGAAGCGATACTGAATAGTGACCATGCGACGAAACGAACGATCTGGCACCTGCATCCCCAAACGTGGGAAATGAACAAGCTGGTCGATTGAGCGATAGATGTCCGACAGAATATTGCTGAGCGCCTCTGGTGCGACCTCTTCATAATAGGCAATGATAGAACGCAAGTCGGCTTCCGCTTCCTTGCGGAATATGATGCTCATCATGCCGAAAAGGGTTTGCCGAACAGCTTGGTAATCTCGTCTGGCTTGGAGAATTGCGGATTGGTGTCTGATACGCGCCGATCAATTTCAGACAGCTCGGCAGTGGTGAAATCATGCCCATCCGAATAGGACTCCATGAGCGCGGCCAAGGTCGCTTCCATGGATTGCAGGCGATCAGCGGGAAGCCCTTTGGCGAAAGACACAAATTTATCGAGCATCGTCATAGAGGCAGTATAGCAGATTTTGGGCAATAAAAAAGCAGCGCGTGGTGCGCTGCTTTCATGCATCAGGAACTGTAAAGAGCTACATTTTCGAGGCCAATAGCAATGCGGAACCGCGCATCGCCTGATCGGCCAGAGCCAATGCGCCAAACAGGACGGTATGATGTGGCTCGGGATCGAAGAACCGGCGTTTTGGCACCTTGTCCGCGAGATCGGGATACAGTCTGGCCAGATGCTCGGCTTCTGTATAGCGACAACGGAACAGTCTTTCGCGTTGGATCGCTATAGTATTGGCATCTGATTGTGCCGCCACATTGGCGATAGCCTGCAAGAGCGCTTGAGTTGCCTTGCCCTTGTGTGTTCCAGCCGTGATATCCTCCATGACGATCACGTTCGGACGGAGCAAGTCGATAAACTCTTCGGCAAAGCAAGCGGCCAGTTCAGGACATCCCGCCGCCTTGCAGGAGGTTTGCCACGTGGCGAGCTGGCCATTTTCGATAAGGACGAAACTAATTCTGCGGTATCCGGCGGCAAAGGCCAGATAGCTAAGCCCCTGCATCTCTCTTGCTTACAGCGGCAGTCAGCTCGCTTTTCAGTCGTTTCAGGGTTTTATCGCGGTTAAAATGAGTATCATCGCCAGCCGTGCATTCTGGCAAGTCTGGCAGATGACGAAACAAGGCTTCGCGGGCCTGTTTCATCTGTTGCTGGTAAAAGTCGGGGAAGTTCCGATTATATATGACCGAGAGCTTGCACAGTTGCTCGACGGTTGGAAGCTGGTCGCCCTTTTCAAGGGTGGTGACATCCGCACTGCCCACTTCAAGCAGGACAGAAAGGTCTCGTGTCGTGAGGCCAGCCTTGTTCCGAGCGGCGCGGAGGTCTTGCGCAAATTGCGTTAACATAAATGTTGATTGATTAAACTGATAAGTGCCGCATCAGCTTATCGGCTGCACAATCCCCAAACTAGTCCGCGTAGGGTGCACTATCCCCATATTTGTGGCGACCAGCAGAGCTGAACGCTGATTTCAGCGCCGCTATTGAACATATATTCTCGGTCCCCATATGTTCTCGGGTTAACTGAGGGTAATATCGGCCCCGGCGCGGGCGATGAAGGAGGTTAAGATGTCCAGATGCACAGCGCCCTCACGGGGTCACCGCACGGCGAGCGGTAGGGCTCGATGCCCGGTACACGGCGGCGGCGGTTATAGCCGCGGCTACGGCGGGTACAGCCCCCCTTCCTATTCACGCCCTACCTATCCGCCCTATCGATCTTCGAGCGTCTTTGGGGGTGAGCGTAGCAGTGGTGGAAGTTCGGGCAGGACCAAGAAGCCTCGCTGGTCGTCGGCGAGCTCACCCGTCTTTTACACTGCCGAACAAGTCCGAGCATTTGAGCCGGTTCGTGAAAACGTCGAGAGTCTAGCAACCTCAGAGCCTGATTTGCGCGACGTTTTCCTTTGTCATGCTTGGGATGACAGGCTTGGCTCTGCCAAGGAACTGAATGACCACCTCGAAGCGCGCGGTGTCAGCGTGTGGTTCAGCGAGAAAGACCTGGGTCTCGGGGTGCCAATGATGCGCGCCATCGACAGAGGCTTGGTGAATTCCCGTGTCGGGATTGTACTCGTCACGCCGTCCATGTTGAGCCGCCTTAAGGCAGAGGGTGTCGCAGACAAGGAGCTGTCGGCGCTTCTCCGGCGTGAACGGCTCGTCCCGGTGGTGCACGGAACAACATATGAAGAGCTGGAGAAGGTCAGCCTATTGCTTGCGTCCCGCGCCGGGTTGAGCACTGCTGAAGAATCGATGGCCGACGTTGCGGCCAAGCTCGCCGAACTGGTCGCGGTTTGATTCGCAACTTTAATTGTCGCGACAGATTCAAGGCAGCGCACCCAATTTGGCTGGAATCAGCAAGCAGCAATTCTCTCTATACCATCCCACCTGCGCGCTATGGGATCACCCAATCAAGGCACGGAAAGGTTAGCACCTTTCCGATTGGTAACCCATAGAACACAGGTGGTAATACAGCGTCAGTTCCCCTGAAGGGGAGGATAACGCGCTTCGTGGAAAGCCGCCTAGTCCGCTTGGGCATTGCGCCATGTGGTCTAATGCTATGCGTACTAGTCGCAAAGGCCGCACTCTTGCCACACTGGCCAGATGGAGAAAATCATCACGCTTGGCTTGGCGGACACTCGCCCGGGTCTCCGTCCCTTCGGCATCGCTGAACAGGATCGGCTCAATCACATTTACCTAATCGGCCAGACCGGCACCGGCAAATCGACCCTGCTCGCCAATATGGTGATGCAGGATAGTCGTCTCGGCAACGGCTTTTGCCTGATTGATCCCCACGGTGATCTGGCTAGCCAGCTTTCCGCCGATATCGGCGGCGATCATATCTATTGGCAACTCGGCGATCCTGATTGCCCCTATGGCTATAACCCACTCACCAAAGTTCCTCCATCACGGAGGCCACTGGTTGCATCAGGCTTTGTCGATACGCTCAAGAAACAATGGGCCGATAGCTGGGGACCGCGCATGGAGCATCTGCTTCGCTATGCAGTACTAGCCTTGCTCGATCAGCCGTCAGCGCAGATCGGCGATATCGTTCGCCTCTATGTGGACAAGGACTTCAGGCGGGAGGCGGTCGCCAATATCAGCGACCCACAGGTTCATGCATTTTGGACTATCGAAGTGCCGAAGATGAAATATCTGACTTCGCTTGATGGCGTGGCCCCCATCGCCAACAAGATCGGCGCGTTTCTGGCTAACCCGATAGTGCGAAAGGCGGTTTCTGAACCAGAGCGTCCCATTCGTTTCCGCCGAGCTATGGACGAGGGACAAGCCATCATCGTCAATCTCGCCAAGGGCAGGATCGGCAGTGACAATGCAGACATTATCGGTGGACTGATCGTCACCAACATCATGAATGCCGCGCTGTCACGGCATGACCTGCCCCAAGAAGACCGGCGACCATTTTTCCTGTACGCAGATGAGTTTCATCATTTCACAACTACCAGTGTGGCCGACTTGCTTTCTGAGGCGCGTAAATATGGCTTGGGGCTGTGCGCCTGTAATCAAAATAGCTCGCAGACCGACAAACTCGTACTTGATGCTATCACTGGTAATGCCGGCACGATCATGTCCTTGCGGATCGGAGCGCAGGATGCGCCGCTCATAGCACGGCAATTTGGAACTATCGAAGCACACCATTTCACCCAGCTTCCAAATCATCGCGGGTTTATTCAGCTCATGTCCCAAGGGCGGAAGCTAGCGCCATTCTCGTTCAAAACACTACCGCCAACCACAAATATGTGAATTGGGAGCGTTGAGCGGACTAGCTCGGCTTGTGGTGTTTTCGATAGGCTAAAGGCATGGATAAACCGCAACCAAACCAGCCTCGGCACGACGATGCCTACCTCCAGGAATATTTTGAAATTTGCAAACGCATCTATGAGCAGATGGAACATGATGGCACGTGGCCGTGGGCAAGCGATTCGACGAATCCCGAGGATATGGTAGATTCAGAGTCCAATAATAATGACGTATGAAGCGATGCTTTGGATACATTCGCGTTTCGACCGTCAAACAAGGTGACGGCGTTTCTCTGGAAGCCCAGCAAGAGGCTATCCAAGCCTTTGCGAGTCACAACGACATTATCATCACGCAGTGGTTTGAAGAGAAGGAAACTGCCGCCAAGCGGGGCCGCCCCATATTCAACAGCATGATCAGCGAGTTGCGCAAAGGTCGTGCTGAAGGCGTAGTATTTCACAAAATCGACAGATCGGCGCGTAACTTTG
>Ga0070726_10000450_pt1 | contig 51694 bp, 48 predicted proteins | sample tdAd471_FD_67275 | JGI IMG/M metagenome (GOLD analysis project Ga0070726, IMG submission 67275) | Marine sediment microbial communities from the Atlantic coast under amendment with organic carbon and nitrate - tdAd47.1 | ecosystem: Environmental > Aquatic > Marine > Coastal > Sediment | place...
ATCAGCACCTCGATGCTCTGTATTGCCGGTGTAGTGCAATTCGGTATGGAATGGAATGCGCTGATTCCGGCCGTGGCATTTTTCGTGCTCAACGTCACCGAGGCCAACTTTTTCACCCCCCTGGTGCTTGGCCAGCGCATGCGCCTCAATCCGCTCACTCTCATAGTTTGGCTGTTGATCTGGGGCTGGTTGTGGGGAGCTATCGGCGTACTGCTCAGCGTCCCGCTGCTGGTCTGCTTCAAGCTCAGTGCCAAGCAACTGGGCAAATTCGACGGTGTCGTCGCGGTCATTGAATCGAAAGCGTAGATTCTGCATCACGGTTCCAGTCACGCCCGGGGCTTCCACCCTGTCAAAATTACCCGTTGATCCGCAATAATTACCCACCCGACCTGGCCGCATTGGCTTACAGGGCTGTTAAAGGACCGGATGCCAGGCAGTTACCACCGAATTTATCCTGGCATGCTGATTGCAACATTCCAGGCAGGAAAGCTGGATTACCTGCAGCAAACTTATTAACCGGCTAAACGAGGAGATGACACATGAGTACTTCTACAGCAAAACGCTCGAATTCGTCAGCACAGAAAGGTTCTGCTGAAAACCTGCAGGAAGCACGGGAAGCCGCAAAGAAGGCCTACGACAACCTGATTGATGCCACGGAGAAATTCAAGTTTGCCGCCATGGAGGCTGGCGTCGACGTCAAGGAAGTTGCCAGTGACAAGCTTGATGAAAAAGTGGAAAGTGCCCAGGACAAGGCCTTCGACAGTTATGAACAGGCGCAGAACTATATTATTGACAAGCCGTTCACCAGCGCCGGCATCGCGTTTGCCGCGGGCTTCGTGATCAGCAAACTGATTGCCAGGTAACCTGGTCATGACTTCATCACGCCACCAGGCAGCCACCGGTGACACCCGTAATCCGCCGCGGGAACCTGTCGACAGCGAGTCGCCGTCCAGTGATAACGGTCATGCGGTAGCAGACCAGCTGGCCAATGTCGAGGTGCTGCTGCAGCAGGCCAGCCTGCTGTTTCTGCACCTTGCCCGGCTGGCGCGAAGCGAGGCGCGGCTGGCGCTGGCATCGATTCCCGACATCATCAGGCTGTCGCTGTTGCTGGTGCCTCTGGCCATTTTGAGCTGGCTTACGTTTTCTCTGTTCATCGGCTGGAGTATTTACGTTCTGTGGGGCAGCTCGGTAGGCGCGGTATTCAGCCTGTTCCTCATTCAGTTGCTGCCCTGCGTGCTTATCTCGCTGCGTTTGAAAACGTTAACCGAACATCTTCGCTTCCCCCACACCGCGAAACAGTGGCGTGACATCAGGGAGCAATTGATCGATGAGTAACAAGAAACTGCAGTGCGAGATTCAGCAGCTGGATCAGCAGGTGAAAAAAGACCTGCGGACGTTGAAGCAGCATGAAATGACCCCGGTAAAGACCCGGATTCTGCTGCAGGGAAACCGCGGTCCATTGCTGTGCTCACTGGCCCTGGCTGGTGGTTTCCTGGTTGGCAGGTATGTCGGGGCCAGAGCCTTCATTCTGCATAGACTGATGACGCAGATCTGACCCGCAAGCGGACTGTTGCTTGTTTGCGGACTTCTGACAAGAGCGATCGTCGGCAATCCCCACTGTCCAACGGGGATTGCAGCTTTATCAGCCAGGGTCGATAAAATGGCCATGAACTCTTCAGGTGACAGGATCTCCGCGCCAAGAATATTTTTCTGGGCAGGCCTCGTGATCGTCCTGGGCTTCCTCTTCCCTACCCTGTTTAACATTATCTTTGCAGCCAGGGACGAGCTGTCCTACAGCGCCGGTATACAGTCGACAACCTGTTCCGGATTTGCTCGCAATGACAACCGCCCCGCCACTAATTGCCTGACGATTTACGCCATTAAACTGGGCAATACCGGCATCAATCCACAACCCGCCATCGAGGTCAGCCTGTTAGACACGCCCGCAACCTGGCGGTTCAGCAGCAGTGTCGTTGATATAGTAGCCAGCGCCCAACGGCGAGGGTCGCCCGCAATCGACTACAGTACCGGAGATGGCGAGGCCCTTGTGCGGATCGAGGACCTGCCTCGCAATCGCCTGGTGGAGCTTTACCTGACCACGCTGGGTTTCCCTGCCTACCGGAAGTTGCAGACCATGTCCGTGGCAGTGAGTGCCTCGGGTAACGTCATCGAAAGCAGTCCGTACGTGACCGTCCTGTCCCGTTTCGTGCGAAATTTAACTGTACTGTTCTGATGACCATCCTGAATTCACCCGAGGGCCAATATCGGGTGCATTCCAGCCCGTGAACAACCAGGGAATTTAATCAATGACGAGCAACTATCGAAATCAGGAGAATCACCATGACTAACTATCTTTTCGTCTACCACGGTGGAACACAGCCGGAAACGCCTGAAGAAATAGAATCTGTCATGACAGCATGGCAATCCTGGCTCCAGGCGCTGGGGAGCGCGGTGATTGATGCCGGGAATCCCGTAGGAAAGTCGGTCACTGTCACCAGTGATGGATCAGTGGAAAATCATGGCGGCAGCAACCCCGCGTCAGGGTACGGGATTTTTTCTGCGGAATCCTTGGATGCTGCCATCGAAATTGCCAGACAATGTCCAATTCTCACTGCGGGAGGAACAGTCGAACTGGCTGACATTTTCGATGTATAGAGCCATGGCTAGCGCAATAGTTTTTCAACAGCCTGCTAGTTCGGCCGTTCAGCCCTTATGTAGTGCCCGTCGCGGAAACCACTGAACAGTTCATTTACCAGTGGATGGTGTATCGGCTGGGCACTGTCGTCCCGCTCCAGGTTGCGCTCGGCAACATAGGTTTCATGCTCGGCACCGTGTACCAGCACACGATACCAGGGCTTATCCTTGGGCGGCCGCGAGCGGGCCACCTGGTCATACCACTCATCGGGTAGCATCAACTGCGGATCGACGTCGACTACCACCCCTCGATAATCGAACAACCTGTGATGGACGAGATCACCTACCGAAAACTCAGCAATTACTGGCATCTTTTCTACCTCCCTGGCTATGGGCAGACCTGCTGGTTGTGATCTTTGGGGTCAGAGTAAATTTACAATACTGCAATTGACTATTGACTCCATTTATTATTCTTCGCTACGCGGACCATAGTGAGGCATGTCGTCACCCAATTCCAATGCACCGAGATCCGGTGCCGAGCCGTTGAAATCATCGTTCACGTTAGGGAGATGCAGGCCCCGGTCCACGGGTGCCGATCCTGGCGTCAGGCGGAAATCGAAGTCTTCTGCACGATAGACATTCTGCAGATTCGCAACATCGCCGGCGTCCAGACGCGGCACATCACGGAATACCGAATAATCCACCATGATGCTGTGCTGATCCTGACCGGTAGCCTGGCTGAAAGCTGTCAGGCTGGAATACTCACGACGTTCCAGCACCGGGCTGTGAGCCGGTCCCGGGTAGTCTGCCAGGACATCCATGGGAGGCGTGTTCCAGGCGAAAATGCCGTCCTTGCCCGGGAAGGAATAGAACCCGTTATAGTCCGAAGACGTGTAATTGGTATAGCTGGTGATAGCGAACAGCCGGCCAGCGGCATTCTGTCCCAGGATAAGATTGTTACGCCAGTGAGCATTCTGCAGGGCACTGCCTTCGGTCTCGGAGAAGATCGTGTTGTTATAAAAAATGGCGCCTGCCGAACCGGTTGTCAGTCGCGTGGAACCGCCAGGCAGGTTGTATGCAATGTTCTTTATCCAGTAGACCGGGCCGCCCATGGCGGGCTGATTACACATGGCATGCGAGGGATGATTGATCAGCATATTGCGCATAACCCTGACATTATGCATGCTGCCGTCAATTTCGATGGGATTGTCGTGACTGTTGGTGATGTAATTATTGTAAAAGTCAATCGCTACCGGGCGCCGGTCCCAGTATTCCCTGGGTGGATACTTGGGACCAAAGATCCCGGTACCCGACGCAACCGTACCGTCCGGATTACCGTATGTTTCGACGTTTATACCGTCATGAAAATCGGCTATGTAATTGTAAGCGACGACATGACCGGGTCCGTATACCTTTACGGCGACATAGGAATCCATTGCCGGTGGGTGAGCCTGTCCGTCGACACCATCGAATCGGCTCCAGAGCTCGGGATCGGACCAGCCAATCATGCGTTCGGGATCGTTGCGACCGTAAAACCAGTTGTCGGCAATGTAGAAGTTGCTCGACCCGGAATAATTGGTGAACACGCCGGCACCGACATCTTCGAAGCGGGAGTGTTTAACGGTAAGCCCCTTTGAGCCGGTAATAAACTGTGTCCCGGCCAGAATGGCGATTTCCGTATTGCGAAACGTGATTCCCTCAAAATAGGTGTAATCAGCTGCTTCCACGTTGAACAGGTTGTAATTGCCCGCACCGTCAAAAATGACTTCACCGTCACCGGCAGCTTTAATGGCAATAGGTTTTTCGGCGGTACCGTCGGCGGTAAGAAAATAAGTACCTGCCAGAGGCATCAGCCGATTGCGGTTGCTGGTGGTGTACTCATAGCGATTGTATTCATAGAGGCCGGCATGAACCAGCAGGGTATCGCCGGGACGCACCCTCGGCCTCCCGGTGGTCGACCAGTCCGTACCAGAACAGCTGAAATTGTAGGCACATAGCAACCCCTCGAAGGAGGGTTCCATTTTTTCGCCCTCATACCCATGGGGATAGACATGAAATACACGCCCCCCGGAATAAGGCATCGGCTCCGGGCGGGTACTGACCACCAGTGTTCTTTCCGCATCACCCTCCACGCCATCCGGATCATCCAGCACAAACCGGGCTTCGTAACGGGTATCCGGCTGTAAATTCATGATGCTGCCGGCAAACATGGGCGGTAACTCGACATCGAAATTTACCCGGGCGTAGATTCGCTCGCCACCGATGCGCAACATTGGTAATGCCGGGTGCCATTCGCTGGTGCCCAGTTCGCGGTAACTGACCGAGACCGATGCGTTACGATTATCATCGCCGCGAATAAACCATTCAAAACCCAGGTTTTCGAGGGTGGGTGGCTCCACTACCAGTTCATCGGCGATAGTCTGTGGCTGATGGCCGGGCTGTGCATGGCCAAAGCTGGCGAAACAGGCTGGAATCAGGAATAGGAATAGCTTGCAATAACGACTGTTAATACTTGATTTCACCGGTACTCTCCCTTCGTTACGATTTTTGTCAGCTTTGTCAGCGATCCTACAGCGCAAAATGCTGCACAACTGAAGTTGCCGAACACCCTTGAAGACTTCACAACGTGTTCTATAGTGATTTACGCCATCACGATGGCACGCGCTGTAACGACTCTTCCACCGTGGGTTGCCGGCCAGCCTCCACGTCGGCTCGACGTAGCTGATGAAATCCGGTCAGTGTCTTATTGGCCCTGGCCAGCGTCTCAACCTGGTCGGCGTATGCTGCCAGTTTACTGCCGGGCAATGCCCACAGGGCGATATTGTCAGTCAAGGCATCGACGTAGGCCCTGGCGCCGCAACACCCGAGACTCATGGCGGCCCGACCCTGATTGATCACCTGGGGGATCACGGCACAGGCAGGACGTCCCATGGCCGGTGGTGTGTTTTCGTCGATTCTTTCGACTGCTTCACTGAGAATCAGTCCCTGCTGCGCGTGGGCAAACAGAATTACCGCATCAGGCGCCAGGGAGATCCTGGCCAGGGGTCCGTAAACAACGTAGCTGGACTGCTTTTCCACCACGGGAATCGACTGCACCTCTTGCTCCCGTATGTAGTCCAGCCCGATCATGGTGCCAAGTGTCGTTTCCAGCTCATGTTGCTGCGTGGCAGGGGCATCAGCCAGGTTGTGCGTATAGACCCCGATGGAGCAGAGCGCATGGTTGGCAGCCGTCGTTGAAAACACCGATCTGCTGGCCCGTTCCCAGAATTCACAGCCCGCTGCGATATCGTCACCCTGGTACGGTGCGATCCCGTCCGGGATTTCATCGCAGAAACTAACGGCTATGGGGGGGAGGACAAGCTGTAGCGAGTCCTGTAGTTGTTGAGCCAGACCCTGGTGTGTTGCCATTATTTTCTCCTGGGCATATCGGACCGATCAGTTTATTGTTTATTGTTTATTAGAGGGAGGGTGGATCCAGCAGCTACCCATACGTTGAATTGCGCTGAAAACTGCCCATGCAACCCCTCGACTGCCCTGACCGCAACAACGCCACCATGTTCAGGCAGCACCCTTGCAGCAGGGACAATTGGCGGAGCCACTGGCCATGACCACCTCGGCAGCCCTGGCATTCTGCTCGGCGGTTTTTTTCCTTGCCGCCATGGTTGCAGCGCCGGCCGTAGTAACCGGATCCGGCCTGGAAACAGCGACTTCCTGGCCAAAGTATCCCGTGTAAACCTGATACTGGTGTTGACCAATGTTGGTGGGTACACGAATCGTGTTCTGATTGTCAACTTCGATATTGGTGACCCTCGACCCATCACGGATTACAACCGCCTCTCCAGCATTGGGCAGGTTGGTGATCTGCCAGCTTGTTTCCTGGCCGGCGCGATTTCGATCCCCCACGTAGGTGCCAATATTCAGCACGCCGTTTTCCTTGTCATTCCAGGCCGTGTCAACACCAAGTCCCGGGTAGTCCACACCCTCCAGGGTAGGTGCCGTGTACTTGTCCAGATGTTTTACCTGGAAAGCCTCAATCCAGTTACCCTCGGCTATTTCATTCATCATCATCTGGGCAGAACCCTGGCCCCGGGGCCAGGGTTCGCCGTAATTGAACCACCAGCCAAACCGGTCACCGTCTTCACCGAACCAGCGTGGCTCGAAAGCGCGCTCAGCCGCGGCACCCAGCCTGGCCACGGCCGTGTGGTCACCCAGCGCCCTGGCCATCGCCATGCCCTGTGCGCTGGGCTGGATTTCACGCCGGGGGTCCCGCCATCCACTCGCATTGGCAGCTGCCTCATAGATCCGGGTGGCCAGCTCCCTGGATTGCGGCAGCAGATAGAAAGCTGTTCCAACCCCGGCGCCGGCGGTACCCGGAAGATTGACCTTGAAATCCGCCAACGGGTCGTAATACATGGTCATCCACTGGATCTCGTTACGATCATTGATACCCATGTAATTGTCACGCATGAACTCTACCCAATTTTCAAATACGCCATGGGCATTGGTGTTCCCCAACTGGTCAGACAGATAGATACCCAGACCGGCCGCCGAGTTGCAGAACGGCCAGATCTTGGTGTTCTCGCAGTGCGGGCCTTCCGGGTGATCGGTATATTGCCGGGCCAGGTGTTCGACAATCCGGGGTTGAGTCCATTCGAATTTTTCGTTTTCGTAGCCGGCGATCTCCCAGGGTCGTTCCCACTTGTCGTCACCGGAGACATACTTGTAGATGGACAGCAGCAGGTTCAGCCAGCCGCGGAAAAACAGGTTGCCGTCCGCACCAATGGGGTCAGGCTGCAATCCCCAGGGCTCGACACCGTTTGCTGTCCAGCCCGGCGCATCGTAGTTACCCCTGACCCGCTCAGGCCACAACGGGTAACCGGTAGCATTGGTCGCGGTATAGTTCTGTCGATCCGGGCTGGGTCCGATGAACGTGTTCCAGTCAATCGCCGCCCAGTAGGCGGTGTGCCTGCTGGCCAGCTCATCCATTATGCGCGTATACACCTCGCGCCATGCCGGTGTCTGATCGGCCATTAACAGGACCGCGCAGCTGGAATCGGTCAGATCGAAGCGCGGGTAACTCAGCATGGGAGCCGCGGTGTACTGGTCCCACCAGGGATGCGGCCCCTGGCCATCGTAGTCCCAGTCAATCTCGCCCCGGGGCAGATTGATGCCCCAGGGACGTTCAATGTCTTCCCGGTAACCCCAGTCGTCCTGAAACGTCGATTTTTCCCAGAGAAAGCGCAACCATCCCCTGGTACGCTCATTGTGCCGGGGATAGTAACTGGGTACGTACTGCTGCGTGACCACCGGTGCGGGACCGGTATTCTGCGCCGTGGTACAGGCGCCCAGTGATGCGGCGCCACCGAGTACGGCTGCACCTTTGAGAAAATCGCGGCGTGACTTGGGGTTGCGGGATGACATAGGGGGTAATCTCTGATCAGGGACTGGTAGCCTCGTGCCACTACCATTATCGACTTTACAGAGCCACAATCAACCCTGAACCGGTCAATCCAGACGGCATTCGCTGTCCACCAGGTGACGCCTCTCATTTTCCTGCTCCATCAGTCTCTGCCGGTAATACCTGGCCCGGGCATCACGTCGCCTCAATGGCACGTAGGTGATGAACCAGATCCGCCTGGCATGAGCGGCACAGTTGAAGTCACTGCAATTGAAAAAATACTCTGACTTTCAGGTGCGTTCACTGACGAGGCGTCTTGCCCCCGGCATGCGCCGGCCTGTCAAGGCGAGGCAGCAAAAGCCGGAGGGCCGCCTGGAATTCCCTCCGGACAGGGTCTACCGACAACCAGCCTGCTTTGATCCCGGACCAAACCCGATCTATACTGGATGGCCCGCCCATGAAACAGGTGTAAAAACTGTGAAAAAAAGTATTCTGCAAATCCTGGTCGTCTTCCTGCTGGCAACAGCCCAGGCGGGTTTCACGCAATCCGGAGTCACCCACTATATCCGTTACAGTCACGAGGGAAAAACTTCCCTTGGTATTCTGGAAAACGACATCATCCATGAACTGTGGGGCGACGACCTGTTCGCCAATCCTCCCAGAACCGGTAACACCGTGCGACTGGACCAGGTGCGGGTGGAGATTCCGGTTGAATCCAGGCAGATCTTTGCTCTCGGCCTGAACTATCAGGACCACCTGGGTGACCGGGACATACCAGAGGTTCCCTCACTGTTCGTAAAATTGCCCTCTACGCTGGCGGCCCATGAGGAACCGATCGTTTACCGTGACGGGTTCAGCGACCTCCACTACGAAGCGGAACTGGTCCTGATCATTGGCAGAACCGGAAAAGACATCCTGCTTGACGAAGCCGGCGACTACATTTTTGGCGTTACCGCCGGCAACGATATCAGTGAGCGGGTCTGGCAGGCCAGCCACCGTCACCTGGTCCGTGCGAAGGGTTCGGATCAGTTTGGTCCCGTGGGGCCGGTCATCGCCACGGGGCTCGACTACAACAACCTCAACATCGAATCCCGCCTGAACGGCGAGCTGCGCCAATCGTCCAACACTCGCTATCTCATGCGGGGTGCCCATGAGCTTGTCAGTCACATCAGTCAGTATGTCACGCTGCTGCCCGGCGATATGATATTCACCGGCACCCCCGGTCAGACCGCCGCCATGCAGCCGGGAGACACGGTGGAGATATCCTTGCAGGGCGTGGGAGTTCTGCGCAACAGAATCGTCGCTGACAAGCCGTGATGGCGTAATGGTTGCGCGTTGATTTACCGGGTCGAATGCGCTACCTGCCAATGCTGGTACCCAGGCAGATAAATCATGGCTGAAAAACAAGAGATCAAGGGCATTCTCGATGAGATCCGGTCAGATGCCCGCCACACCGCGATCTATACCGGTCGAGATGAGTTCAGTGAACGGGTGATGGGTGCGCTTGCCGAAGTGCAGCGTGATCAGTTTGTCCCCGAAGAATTGCGTGACGAAGCATACGACAACAGACCGCTACCGATTGGTCATCAACAGACTATTTCCCAACCCTACATCGTGGCACTGATGACTGATCTGCTGGAGACAGAACCAGGCCACAAGGTACTGGAAATCGGTACCGGTTCGGGTTACCAGGCGGCAGTACTGTCGAGGCTGGTGAAGGAAGTCTACAGTATTGAGCGGGTAGCTGAGCTGGCAGAGTCGGCAAGGCTGCGCCTGCAGAAGTTGGGCTATGGCAATGTGCGCGTACGTTGTGACGATGGCAACAACGGCTGGCCCGAGGCCGCGCCTTTTAACGGCATCATTGTCACAGCAGCCGCTACCGATGTTCCTGATTCCCTGATTGACCAGCTGGCGCCGAAGGGCCGGATGGTGATACCGGTGGGCAGGCGCTGGGGGCCGCAGGAAATTAAACTTCTGGTAAAGGATAGCGAGGGCAGACTGACTTCAAGCGATGTACTGGGCGTTGCATTTGTGCCCATGCTGGAGGGTACGACTGCATCGTAACCTCCTGGACTGCCTGCTGCAGAATCTGACGACGATCAGCGCCACCTGTCTCTGCTCAGCGTCACCGGGATACCGATATCATCAATTTTTTCTTCCAATCAACCCAGGAAACCTCGGACTAAACTGGGAAGCCCACTGCGGGACCCTGTCGGGCGCCACAGCATGGCGTCGCACCCAGGGAAAGGCCGTCGCCCTTGCCAGGCGCGACAACACCGCAGTAGTGCTCGGCAGGCGCCGTCCAAGAGGTCGATATCAATGGCAAAGATTTACCCTTATTGTCCTTTCAGTCCGTTTCACCTTGTTCGCGACGAGAGAATTTACGTAGATTTTCAGACAGCTCCACCAGTCGCTGTTCTACCAGCCAGTTGACACTGCCCTCCTGAAAGTTGCCGTCACTGTCCCGCCGCCCCGCTGGTAGTCCGGTAAGTATATTGATGGCCTGATCGGTGTTTTCGACGGCATGCACCTGGAAGTTGCCCTGGTTGACGGCGTTAACCACCTCTTGTTTCAACATCAGGTGCTTGACGTTGGAAGCCGGTATGATGACACCGTGTTGACCATTCAATCCCCGCCCTTGGCATATATCGAAAAAGCCTTCGATTTTTTCGTTGACCCCGCCGATGGCCTGAGCTTGGCCCAGTTGATTAACTGACCCGGTGATCGCCAGGTATTGGTGGATGGGAACATCGGCAAGCGATGAAAGCAGGGCACAGAGTTCTGCCATGGAGGCGCTATCGCCCTCAACATGCCCGTAGTTCTGCTCGAACGTCAGACTGGCAGTCAGCGAAAGCGGGAGATTCCTGCAGTACCGGGAAGCCAGGAACGAAGAGAGTATCAGCACGCCCTTGGAGTGCGTGGCGCCCCCCAGTTCTGCTTCACGTTCTATGTCGATTACCTTGCCATTACCGAGCCGCGTCGTTGCGGTGATTCGGGTTGGGTAGGCAAATCGGAAGTTGCCCAGATCGACGACCGCCAGGCCATTGACAGCACCGACCACGTCACCATCCGTGTCAATCAGAATAGTTTCCCGTTGAATTTCACTTCCCAGTTTTTCTTTTAACCGGCTGGCCCGATGGATCTGCGCGTCTATGGCCTGCTGTACCGAGTTTTCATTTACAAGTTTGTCGTTCTTAGTGGTCGCCCAGTGTCCGGCTTCCTGCAACAAATCGGCGATACTGTGCAGATGAGTGGAAAGTTTTTCAGCATCATCGGCCAGCCTCGAACTGTAGTCGACAATCCTGGCCACTGCGTTATTTGAAAAAGGCGGCAGGTTATCTTTTTTGATCAAGTGCGCAAGCAGTCGCGAGAACTGTTCAATATTCCCAGGTGTACGGTCCATTTCCTCTTCAAAGTCTGCGGCCACTTTGAACAGTTCCTTGAATCCGGGATCGTATTGCAACAGCAGGTAATAAAGATAGCGCTCTCCCATCAACACGATCTTGATGTCCAGAGGAATAGGCTCGGGCTCGAGACTGGCGGTCTCCATCATGCCATACAGTGTGCCGATGGACTGGATGGAAATCTTATTGGCATAGAGAATTCGCTTCAGTGCATCCCAGGCGAAGGGTTGTCGTATCAGCTCAAGAACATCCAGCAGCAGGTAGCCACCATTGGCCGTATGCAAAGCGCCGGGCTTTATGTGGGTAAAGTCCGTAACCAGTGTACCCATTCGAGACTCGTACTCAACGCGCCCGGTCAGCTTGGAATAGGCGGGATTATCCTCGTAAACGATCGGGGCGCCGTTGGTTTCCTTATTGTCTACCAGCACGTTGACCGCGTACTTGCGAAATAACGGCACCGCTCCCCGCGCCAGCTCAACGGTTTCCGGCGTGGCCTGCTGCTCGATAAAATCTTCCACGTTGTCAGCGATATCATACTTCACGTTTACGAGGTATTGGCATACGTCGGGCAGCTCCTGGTACTTATTCAGCAATCCGTTTACCAGCACATCCACAGTCTGAGTGGCGGTTTCCCTGACTAACTCCCGGATTTCCTTGCGTTCCTCGCGGGCCAGTTGCGGCATTTTCTTCAACAGCGCACCCAGGCGGTCTTCATATTCTTCGATCAGGGAATTGATCCGCTGTTGTTCATCCTCCGGCAACTTGGCAAATGTCTTACTGTCGATAGCCTTACCGTTGACAAGGGGTGCGACAACAACGCCCTGTGGACCACGAATAAGTGCAATATGATTTTCCTTTGCCTCGTCACTCAGCTCGTTGAACGGGGCGTTTCGGCGCTGCTCGTAGGTTTCCTGAATTTTCTGTAGCTTTTTCTGATAGCTTTCCGATTCGAAGGCCACGGGCATAGAGGTTCTGGTGTCATCAACCAGTCTTTGCATGTCCTGGCGCAATTCGTCACCTTTACCCGGAGGAAGCCGCAAGGCCAGCGGCTTTTGTGGATTGTGAAAATTATTGACATAGCACCAATCGTCAGGAATGTGCTGGGATTCGGCCCGCCGTGTCAGGTATTGAGTAATGGTCGACTGTTTACCGATGCCCGCCGGCCCGAGTGCAAACAGGTTGAATCCTGACTTATCAACCTGGATTCCAAATTCTATTGCATCGACCGCACGTTGCTGCCCAATGACATTATCCAGGCTATCCAGTTCGTCGGTTGTTTTGAACGGCAGGGAATCGGGATCGGTGCGGGTAACAAGCTTTTCTGGAGACAGGGTAAAGCTGCTGGACATTTGAATTTCCATGTTCTTGCCCACTACCCCGGATTCCTCTGGAAACAGGAATTGCGGCATCGGGCAACTGTTGTCAGAGCACAAGAGTAAAGCCCAAACAAACCTGCGTCCAGCGACGGGTTGGCTGAAACTGATAAATATCAAATCCGCAAAGCCAGGGGCTTAAAGCTCAACCTGTGCTTACCCAGCGCGGATGAATTGTGTATGCTCCGAATACAGCCGCTTACCATGATCTGGCTAGAGGAGTCGAACAATGAAAACCACCGCCTTCCTGCTCATCACACTGCTGACACCTTGCTTTGGTACCGCGCAAACGCCCGCACCGGCCGTACCCCCACTGGCCACCGATGTGACGGCGGAAGAGATCGCAAAGTTCATCGATGCCCTGCCCAGGGACAGGGTAAGTGATCGTCCCATTAAAAACGTCGAAGTAACCGGCGACTACCGGGTTGGTGTTTACGGGGTGTTCAGGCCGCAGGAATTTCCCGGTGGTTCAAATCTGCACCAGGTCAATACCACCGAAATCTACTACATACTGAGTGGCTACGCGACACTGGTGACCGGTGGAGAAATGACCGAAGCCCGCCAGGAAAACCCAACCTGGGTCAGAGGCGAAGCCATAGTCAATGGTGTTTCCCGCCGTGTCTCCCCCGGGGATGTGATCATAATTCCCGGACACACTCCCCACTGGTTCAGTGAACTGGAAACCGACCTGTCCTATCTGATATTCAGACCCGATCCCGACAACCGGATTCCATTGACAGAGGATCAGCAGTAAAAAGTGGCTAATACTATGAAAGACATTCACACAGAAGAACTCAAGACGAAAAAAATAACAGACGCTGTCGATGGCAGCACCAGGGTCGATCGGAGAACATTCCTGGGCGTCAGCACGGCAATCGGTGCCCTGGCGGCCACTGGCGGCGCGCCCGCCATCGCTCAATCCCGGACTTCGCGTCCCGTGGTCGTCAGCTCCGGCAACGGCCAGGTCTACCGGAACGGCGGCAGCGAGACCTGCGTGGAACGCGCCTGGCGCCTGATCAATGAAGGTGAAGACGTACTGGAATCGCTCATTGAGGGCGTGAATATCGTGGAACTCGACCCGGAGGATTCCAGCGTGGGGTTTGGTGGACTCCCCGACGCTCTGGGTCACGTTACCCTGGACTCGTGCTGCATGCATGGACCCTTAAAGCGCGCCGGCGGTGTCGCTGCCATCCAGGGAGTCCGGACTCCTTCCAAGGTGGCAAAGGCCGTCGCCGACCTTACCGATCATCATCTTATTGTCGGTCAGGGCGCCCAGGACTTTGCCCGGCAGATGGGATTCACCATCGAAGATGATCTCAACACCGACAGATCACGACAACGTTTCCTGGAATGGAAACGGCGAATCGATCCTTCCCACTACCCCGACCCGGACCGACAGGCTAACCTGTCTCCTGATGCGGTGCGGGAATTTACCCGCCAGAGCCTGCAGGTTGCCGAACAGATGGCCAGGGAAGGACTGATCGATCCAGAACATCTGTTTGGTACGATCAACTGCAATGGTGTGAATCGCAACGGCGACGTCTGCGGCGTTACCACCACGTCGGGACTGGCCTGGAAAATTCCAGGGCGCGTAGGTGACAGCCCCATTCTGGGAGCGGGGCTTTACCTGCACAATGACGTAGGTGCTGCCGGGTCCACCGGACGGGGTGAAGCGAACCTGTACAACCTCGCCTCATTTCTCTGTGTCGAGGAAATGCGTCGCGGAGCGGACCCGAAGGACGCCGGTCTGGCTGCATTGCGTCGCATCTGGGAGAACACCGAGAGTCGGCTGCTGAATGAAGCAGGCGAACCGACTTTCAATGTCAATTTCTATGTCGTTGCCAAGGACGGGCGCCATGCCGGTGTTGCGTTTTACGGCACCAGTGGCAGTGGATCCCAGCGCTATTACGCCGTGTGTGATGAAAATGGCGGACGGCATGAGCCCATAGAAGGATTGATTCGCTAGATCGTGTTGAACGTTACCGGCCCCTCGGCGCCTGGCTCTACGATCCCTGAAACTGGTCGCGTAATCATGATGTTATTGTTCAGTAAACTGTCACCGCTGCCTGCCCTGCTGCTTCTGCTGGGCAGTATGCTGAGCCTGCCCACTGCCGGGCAGGACCGGCTGGCCACCCTGGCCGGCAACGGCGGCGTGTTACTGAGTGCGCCTGATGGTGAAATTCTGGTCAGCCGCAATCCGGAACGGGCCCTGGTTCCCGCGTCGCTGGTCAAGATTCCCCTGGCCCAGGCAGCCTTGGCCACGCTTGGCGAGGACTTTCGATTCGAAACGCATTTTTATCGCAATGACCGTGGTGACCTGCTGATTCGCGGCCTGGGTGATCCCCTGCTGGTCTCGGAGGAAGTGGCGCGCATTGCCGATATCCTGGCCCGGCGCGGCCTGCGGGAGGTGCGACGCCTGGTGGTGGATGACTCGGCCTTTGAGCCGGACCCGGATATTCCCCTGGAACGGGGCACCAGCCAGCCTTATGGTGCCCGCAACAGTGCGCTGGCGGTTAATTTCAATACCGTGAGCCTGGACTGGTCCGATGATGACAGACTGATTTCAGGTGAATCCCAGACACCGTTGACTGCCCTTGCCCGGGAACTGGGCGCGCGGCTCTCACCCGGCGATCCACAGCGCATCAACCTGGGAGAGAACCCCGAGGCGGGGTTACGCCAGGCTCAACAACTGTTTCGTCACTTTCTCGAAGCGTCAGGTATCACGGTAGCCGAGCCGGACTTTCACAGGGAAGCAGTGACCGACGCATGGGCACTATTCTATCGGCATGCCAATTCGCAGTCATTGACCGATATCCTCAACGGCCTGTTGCGTTATTCCAATAATTTCATTGCCAACCAGCTTTTCCTCGGCCTGGCGATTGAGGAACACGGTCTGCCGGCAACGTCCGCGGCAGCCCGCAATGTCCTGCAAAGACAGCTCGCCAGCCTGTACGGTGAAAATTTCGGCCGGGATCCGCAGTTCCTGCTGATGCTGGAAGGATCGGGGCTGTCCCGGACACAACGCGCCACCGCGTCGGGCATGATGCACATTCTCCAGGTCTTCAGGCCCCACGCTCATTTGCTGCCGGAAGTAAACGGCGTGCTGCGCAAGAGCGGCACACTCACCGGCGTCTATAATTTTGCCGGTTACATTCGCGGACCAGACGGGCTGTACCCCTTTGTAGTCATGACCAACCAGGCGGTCAACAACCGCGGTGAAATCCTGCGGCTGCTACGCCAGCGGGCACTGAACGGACGGTAACTGCATCACTGACATGGCACTTGTCAGCAGGTCAAGGAACCGGAACCCTGGATTCCCGGCTGCTCACGAGCCCTGGCCTTCCCCTCTGTCGGCAATGTAGCGTTCCAGGGCAGCTCGCCGTTCCCCGTATTCGCCCTGCTCATCGAGTCGCGCGACAGCCGTGCCGGCGGCGTTCATATCGTCGCGATTGATTTCCACTATCGCCAGCAGGTACCAGATTTCCTCGGGCGTGTTTTCGCCATAGTGCTGTATGGCAAGGCGCAGAGCCTGCTGTGCTTCGTCGTAGCGCTCCCATTGCAGGTGCAGCTGGGCAATGCGCAGAGCCGGCTCACCATCGGCAGCCAGCAACTGGGCTTCCTCGAAAGCATTTAGAGCCAGATCAGTCTCCCGTGCCAGCATCCACAGTTCGCCCAACAACATCTGGTCGTCGTAACCGTGGTCGTCGGGAAAGGTGTGCCTGGCTGCCGCCAACACCTCCGCCCCCTCCGCCGGCATGTTGATCATGCTGAACAGGCCTGCAAGGCGGCGACTCTCGGCATGGTCGAGTCCGGTTATCAGCGCGGCGATGGCCAGGTTGGCGGCCCCCGCCTGGTAATCTTCCAGCAACAGGTAAATGTTACTCAACTGACGCCACCAGCGTGCCTCTTCCGGCTTACTGGCGATAACGCTGTCAAGCAGGGCTATGGCATCGGCGCTGCGTCCAGTTTGCACATAGGCGAAGGCCAGCACCTCGTACCACTGGTCGTTTTTAGCCTCCGAGATTGCCAGCAATCGCTCGAAAACGGGAACAGCCGCGTCAAACCGCTCAACCTGCAGGTAGGCATAGCCAAGCACTGACAATTCCACCGGATGGGGGTCAGGTTCCTGTTCTGACCAGACCTGTAATTCCCTGGCGGCACCCTCTGCATCACCCTCCATAAGCAGTAACTGGCCCAGCAACAGGCGCAGTGCCGGCAGGTAAGTATCAGGCTGACCTGACAGGGTTGACTGCAGCAATGACAGCGCCTCGGCGTTGCGCTCCTCCTCGATCAGCAATGCAGCCTGCTGTCGGCGAACGAATCCGAGATCCGAATCGCTGATGCTCCTTGCCGTCGCCAGTCGATCCAGCGCGGCAATAGCCTGATCGGGCTCCTCGCCAAATCGCTCCATGACCGCAACCAGGCGCTGCCTGATTCGAGGTGAAATTGTGTCCTGGGCCAGGACCAGTTCACCCACCACCAGCAGCAATAGCATGAACCACCGGAGCTTCATCAATTGGTCCGTTCCTGTGAGAAATTAATACGAATCCTGCGCAGTGCGGAGGCAGGCTCGCCATTCACGCTCAGCGGTCGGAAACGCCAGCGCATTGCTGCATCGATGGCCGCGCGGTCAAAGACCTCCGGTGGTTCCGAGTCGATCACTGTAACGTCTTCCACCAACCCCCGCTCATCAATGGTAAAGATGATATCGACCCAGCCAGTAACCCCACGCTGGCGCGCCGCCGGTGGATATTGTGGCGGTAACATGCTTAACGGAATAAGATCATCTGCCATCATCACGCCAAGGTCATTGTCTGCGGCACCTAAAAGCACTTGACCGATGGCTGCTCCGGCACCCGTTTCCGCCAGCAGACTGGCAACCGAATAAGAGGCTACCTGTGCCGGTAACGACGAGACGCGCTGAGCGATGTCCGTCACCTGGGCTCGTGGTCTTTCTATCTCCTGCGGCTTTGGCGGGGGTGCGGAGCGCCTGTCCCGCGTTCGTGTTTCCTCTTCCAGAGGCGTCCGCACAAATTCGATCTGCTGCGTCTCTACCAGGTTTACTATCCTTTCGCGATCGCGGCTGACCATGCTGTGCATCAACAGGAACATACCGGCATTGATGAACAAGGCCGCCACCACGGAAATCGCGATTCTCAATTGCCGATCTCCTGATCAGCCGCCGCTGCCGCAAGGGCGACGCGTTCTGCGCCGGCAAGCCTTGCCTGATCGATAACCTCGACGACTATACCTGTCCTGGAATCCTGATCGGAAAGCACGACAACAGAAGCATCCGGTGAGTCCACAAACATCCGCTCTATCACTCCCCGTAATCGGCGCACATCAATCTGGCTGCCATCTATCCAGACTTCGCCATCATCAGTGACGGCGATCAGAATGGTGGCGGACTGCTGCACCACCGATGAACGGGCAACAGGTTGATCCACATCGATGCCCGGGAAGCGAACGAACGTGGAATTGACGGCAAAGAAGATCAACAGGATAAAGACCATATCGATTAGCGGCGTCAGATTTATTGCTGCGGCACCGCCACTTTCCCGCGTGTGTAACCTCATCATGGTGCTGCAGCCTCCATTGCGTTGTCATAGGGATTTTCGCCGATCTTGCGCTTTCCGGAGATAAGTTGCTCTGACAGCTTTTCGGTCTCCAGTTCGATACGCTCGGCAAGATTCGACGCAAAATACATTCCCGACAGTGCCGTCAATAACCCGGCCATGGTGGTGATCAGGGCCTGGGAAATACCTTCGGCCATGCCGCGGATATTGCCCGTGCCGAAGATCGTCATGATTTCGAAAGCCTTTATCATTCCCGTTACCGTTCCCAGCAGACCCAGCAAAGGCAGAATTGCCGTGATCACCTGAATAGTCCCGATGGAAACAGAAAGTCGCTGCTGAAACCCGTTGATAAGACCAAGACGAAGGCGTCGATTAACAAGTGGATTGTCGCTTCGCAGTCGCTGCCAATGGGCAACCGTTGCCTCGCTCAAGGGCCCGATGCCACGAAGCATGAACAGGTATCGCTCCAGGATCAGCGTCCACATGATGCTGGACAACACCAGGATGACACCGATAATCCAGCCTCCGGCCAGCAGCTGACTGTTATAAATCCAATCAGGCATTTCTGGCCCTGTGAGCCCGGCTCTGGGCGAATTGATCAGCTGCTTCCTCGTCCAGCTGCGCAGTCAGGCTGTTGGCCCGGCCTTGCAGCCAGCTGTGAATCAACAGCAGCGGAATGGCAACGGCCAGGCCAAGCTGGGTGGTAATCAGGGCCTGGGATATGCCACCGGACATCAGGCGCGGGTCACCGGCACCGAATAACGTGATCACCTGAAACGTTTCTATCATGCCAGTGACAGTCCCCAGCAGGCCCAGCAGGGGACTGACCGCGGCAAAGATGGCCAGTGACGGCAGGCCACGGCGAAGCTTCTGCCCCGCACTGGAGACGATTTCATCCATTTTCGCCGACATGGCGTCGGCATCTTCCAGGTATTCCTGATCTTTCGCCACGGCCCTGATTTCGTTTATGGGGTGGCTGATATTTTCTCCACCGCCTGCCCTGGCCTTCTTTGCTCTGCTTCCAGCCAATGCCAGGACCAGCAGCCGTTCCAGGCCAAGCAGGAGGCCAATTCCACCGAGGGCGAGTATGACATAGCCGATTATCCCTCCCTGCTGCACACGCTCGGTGAATGCCGGGGACTGTACGATCAAGGCAAGGATAGAGCCCCTGGATGGATCCACGGCGACCTGGACCAGTTCCCGCTCTGCCTGTTCAAAAGCGCTGGCATTGCTTGCTCCGGCGGTTACCGGCTGCCTGGCCAGCTCAAGCAGTCGGCCACTTTCCGGCAGAAACCGCAGGTAACGGCCTGAAGAGATGGCCGAGAAGGTTCCTATGCGAGTCACCTGGCGCTGTTCTTCTTCTCCATCAACGGTGATGACGGGTGCTTCAAATCGTTCTACTTCGCCACTGCGCAACATTTCATCCAGGAGCAACATCCACAGCTCGCGCATCTGGACAGCACTGGGGATCGCAGCCCCATCGCCCAGCTGCTCCAGCAGATCCAGCCGATCCGTCAGCTGGGCTGAAACCAGTGAATTCTGTATCACGGGAAGGGCATCGCCGGCAATCTGGCTGACCACGTCGAATACCGCAGTCAGGTCGCCGCTGTTGGCCGCCAGTTGATCCTCAAGGTTCGCCAGCTCTTCTTCGCCCTGTCGATACAGCTCCTGCAGGCGGTCAGCTTCCGCTTCCTCCTGTGCCCGAGAACGAGTAGCTTCGTCGAGCATTTCAGCCTGTTGATCACGCGCCTCGATGAAACGCTGCTCACGGGCAGCCAGCTCTTCCCGGCGACGGGTACTGCCCTCCCGAACTTCCCTGACCAGATCGGCGATTGTCTGAGGAGCGTTTGTTTGTTGACCGGTAGCGGAATTTCCCGAATCCTGGGCAAGTACCAGCGGTGACAGCAGCAGACCAACTATCAAAATATATTTCATCGGCTGCCTCATCGGGTCCAGAGCGGCAGGTTCACCAGATTTGGTGGAGCCTGCTCGCGAGCCATGCGTAGCGCATAGTCGAGACTGCCGAGGTAGTCGTCGGACAACGTAGACCATCTTCCTGTCTCAGGATTCCAGATTCCGGCTTCCTCCCGGTTCAGGCTCAGGTAATAGAGTGCAACCCGACCCACCCGCAGGATGTCGACCGTGCGCTCTACTCCGCCAATTGGAATCTGCGCTTCATAGGCTTCCAGGGATTGTCCATACTCGGCTTCGATCAGATAGGATTCCATGATACGACGATACTTTTCCGCGATCTCCACGTCGGCACGCGTCACGATTGATTGCAGCTGATTGATCCTAGCCTGTCTTTCTTCCACCAGCATTGGCTGATCGAGACTGATAAAATTGTCCAGGACCTCTACCATTTCCACCATCAGCGGCACGATGGCCTGCCTTACCTGCTCAACCTCCCTGAGCTCAACGTTGAAACGTTCCCGTTCCGCCGCCTGACTTGCCAGCAACTGGCGCATATTGTCATTGTAGGTCTGCAATTCTTCGGCGCGAGAAAGTTCACGGTTGTAGGCGGACACCATCGACATGGTTTCGTCATCCAACGACTCGACTCGATCCTGGGATTGCCCGGCAGCCTGTTGAAGCGCAGCCTGTTCCTCCTGAATGTCGGCTGGTTGCTGTGAGATCGCCGGAATGGCGAGCGTCAGCAACAACAGTGCCGCTCCAACAGGGAAAATTCGACAGATTAAATTTAATGGGTAATATTTCAGCAACATAGTGACAGGCCACGCGTCAAATCGAATACTGGACAATACTGTTCAGCAGGGTCCCCCGGTTACAACGGTACACCGGTAACCAAGACGCCGGTAAGAAGAGCCCGCCGGTAAACAGAAGCACCCCATAGGGTAGCAAGATCAACGGCCTGTGACGATTGCGCTCGATCAACCACGCCACGATTACAGCAATTGTTGTCCGCGCCCCCATGCGCCGTCTTTGCACCTGGTCATCGAGCCATGCAGCAGAAATTGACTGTTCGGCACCATCGCTGTACCCGCGCGGTTCCTGAAGAATCTTCGGTAAGTTAAGATGACCCGGATCCATGTCTTCCGGGGACGACGATGACGCACCGGGAAACCACTGGCGTCGCCGGTACTAAACCTCGGCACGCAACGGTCGGCTGACTCTGGACTGCAGACCGCAACAGAGGACACCAGTTTGTACAGTTCTGCATTGACGCACTTCAACGCCGGTCGCCATGCCCAGGCAAAACAGGAACTGAAAAAAGTGCTGGCAACTGACCCCCGGCATGCCGGCGCTCTGCACCTGGCGGGCCTGATCGCCTATCGTCAGCAGCAATACCGGGAGGCCGCCGCCCTTATCGGTAGCGCTATAGCCCTGCAACCGGACAGCCGGATGTATTGCAATCTGGCCCTGGTAGACCTGGCACAGGCGCGGCCGGAAGAGGCTATAGAGCACTGCCGACAGTCCCTGTTGTTGCAGCCGGAACAATTCGATGCCCACTACAATATGGGCCTTGCCTGCCAGTCCATGGGCGACCTTGACAGGGCCGAGGCCTGCTATCGCAAGTCCCTGGAACAGGATAGCGCGAATGCTCGCGCACTGAATAACCTGGGTGTGGTGCTGGAAGCCCGGGGCCGGTCACAGGAGGCTGTCAGCGCCTTTGCGCAGGCCATCGACTGCCAGTCGGACTTCGCCATGGCGCACTACAATCTTGCCATCTCCCGGGATACACTGGGAGATTACGGCGGTGCGGTGTCCAGCTACCGGCACACCCTGAAACTGCAGCCGGACAATGCCTCGGCTCACAATAACCTGGGTGTTGCCCTGAAAAATTTACGCCTTTTCCCGGAAGCGGCGGATAGTTATCGCCAGGCAGTGAGATTGCAACCGGGATTCGCCGATGCCCATCAGAATCTCGGTGACGTCCTGGCCATTCTCGGCAGCACCGATGAAGCCATCGCCAGTCACCGGAAAGCCATTACGCTGCAGTGGGACAGGGAGCCTGTCAAAGACAGGTACACCAGGAAAATAGAGACACAGGCTGCCCGACATACCCTGCTGGAAGCCCGCAGCCTGCTGACCGGCGCCGGTATTCGTTTCTTCCCGTACGCGGGCACCCTGCTGGGACTGGTACGCGACGGCGACATCCTGCCCCACGACAAAGACCTGGATATTGCCCTGTCCTGGGAAGAGGATCGGGACGCCGTGCTGCACGCGCTCACTGCACCGGGCCGGTTTGTCTGCCCGGGCAGGGATTCGCTGACCGAAGCCGACAAAACCTGGTACATCAACGTGCATCATGCCGACACGCGGGTCGACCTGGACCTGTTTTTCATGCAACCTGACGGTAAGCATTTCCTGGTCGGCGTCAAGTCCCATCAACGCTCCACACTGAGTCGACCCCGGCGGTTTCAGTTGCGTCCCTTTACCTGGCAGGGCGTGGACTGGCTGATACCGGATCCGCCGGAGGGTCTGCTGGCGGAACTCTACGGCCCAGGCTGGCACAAACCCGACCCGGATTTCGATACCGTCGTATCTAGCAATTGCCTGACGGAAGAGTCCCGTCCCTGGCGCCGCTGCCATGGCTACTCCCGTCTCTACAGCCAGCTGCGCAGCGGGCAGATGAACAAGGTTCGTGCCTACTGCCGGCAGCTGCTGAAGCTGCATCCTGACGACCCGTTTCTGCGGGAACTTTGCGAAAAGCTGGCAGACCCTGTTCAGGACCCATAGCAGTCAACTGGGATGTCATTGCACGGTCCGGGATGACAGGTCCGTTCTGCATCCGGCCTGACGGGTGAAACGTCTTTGGCTCCAGTCTTCACCTGTACCAATGCTGGCGTTGATTATGCATACTTGCTGCAGAATCGATGACAGATTCACCCTCTGTTCCCTGGTCCAGCCATTTTTATTCACTCGTGGAGCCGAAATGTTGTTTAAACTCAATGCCTTGGCAAAACCGACCTGGCGTCGGTCAACGCTGAACCTGTTCTTGTCAACCACCCTGCTGGTGCACTGCATTGCTGCCTTCGCACAGGAAATGCCCACGGTTGCCGACACCGTGGCCGATGCCACGGCAATGGAAGGCTTCTTTACCCTGTACTGGGACGAAGCGGATGGCAGGCTCTACTGGGAGATCGATAAACTGGACACCGAATTTCTCTACCAGGTGTCCATGGGCTCGGGCCTGGGATCAAATCCCGTGGGCATCGATCGCGGCCAGCTACGCGGAACCTACGTGCTCGCTGCCCGGCGCTTCGGTCCAAGGGTGCTGCTGATGCAGCCCAACTACCGGTACCGCGCCACCAGTGACAATACCCTGGAGCGACAGGCGGTTATCGATGCGTTCGCGCCTTCCGTTCACTGGGGATTCGACATCATCGCCCAGGGCGATGACAGCGTCCTGGTGGATGCCACCGACTTTTTTCTGCGTGATGCCCGGGACGTGGTGGGACAGCTTGCCGGACGTAACCAGGGGAACTACTCGCTGGACAGTTCACGAAGCGTGATTTTCCTGGAGAATACCAACGCCTATCCGGCGAACGTGGAAGTCGAGGCGATGCTCACTTTCACCAGTCGCAACCCGGGAAACCTTGTCCGGGGAGTGGCGGCATCGGGCAATGCCATCACCCTTCGCCAGCACCATTCCATCGTCAAGCTGCCGGACGACGATTACATACCGCGTTTCGCCGATCCCCGTATCGGTACCAACGGCCCCACCATACAGGACTTCGGTGCCGCCATCGATGAGGACATGCAGGTACGCCTGGTGGCCAGGCACCGTCTGGAAAAGGCCGACCCGGATGCCGCGCGTTCCGAGCCCGTGGAGCCAATCGTATACTACGTGGATTCCGGCACCCCGGAACCGGTCAAGAGCGCCCTGATCGAAGGCGCCGTCTGGTGGAACCAGGCATTCGAAGCGGCCGGTTTTATCAACGCCTTCCAGGTTAGGGAACTGCCGGCCGGCGCTGACCCCCAGGACGTTCGCTATAACATGATCCACTGGACCCACCGGCGGACGCGGGGCTACTCTTACGGCGGATCGGTCATGGACCCGCGTACCGGCGAGATCATCAAGGGCAATGTCAATCTGGGCAGCCTGCGCCTGCGCCAGGACTACCTCCATGGACAGGGCCTGGTCCCTGAATTCGATTATCTTTCCGCCGCCATAGAAGGCAACTACTCGTCAGTGGACATGGCCCTCGATCGCGTCCGCCAGCTGTCCGCTCACGAAGTCGGTCACACCCTTGGCTTCCCCCACAACTACCTCAGCAGTTCCTATGGTCGCGAGAGTGTCATGGACTACCCGGCACCGCTGGTGGAGATTGCCAGCGACGGCAGCCTGGACCTGTCCAACGCCTACCTGCAGCGCATCGGTGAATACGACAAGCTGGCGGTGCGTTACGCCTATGAGCAGTTTGCACCAGGCAGCGATGAGGAGGAGGAGTTGGCGAAAATTGTCCAGGAAAGCCTGGATCGCGGCTTACTGTTCATGGCCCACAACAACAATAATTTCGTCGGCGCCGGACACCAGTTTGCCAGTGTATGGGACAACGGCGAGAATCTTGTCGATCAGCTGAAACACGATATCGAAGTGCGCCGGATCGGCCTGGAAAATTTTTCCGAGGCGATGATCGCCAATGGCCAGCCACTATCAACCCTGGAATTTGTGCTACTACCCCTCTACATGCACCATCGCTTTCAGCTGAACGCGGCGGCCCAGAGTATTGGCGGGGCCGACTACCGTTACGCCGTTCGCGGCGATGGACAGGACCCGTTTACCATCGTCGCTGGCGCAGAACAGCGGGATGCTCTGGAAACAGTTCTCGCTACCCTGACCGTTGATTTCCTGGCTTTGCCACCGGCAATTCTCGAACTGCTGCCGCCGGCAGCGTATCGATACAACCAGGGGGAGGCGTTTCCCGGTCGCACCGGGCTGCTGTTCGATCCCCTGGGCGCGGCGGAAGCCGCTGCGTACCTGTCGGTTTCGCAGCTGCTGCACCCTGCCCGTATGGCGAGGCTGGTCGCTTACGGCAGCATGGGAGACTACCCGGATCTGAAAGAAGTGATCGATCGGCTACTGGAGGTCACCTGGCACACCACGATGCCGGAGGACGCTTACCAGGCACAGATAGCCCGGACCATCCAACGGGTGACAATCAATGAGATGATGGCCCAGGCCGGAGACCCTGCCATTGCCGGCGCGGTTGAAACGGTACTGGCCAGTCGCCTCGAGCAACTGGCCAGTGACCTGGAACAACTGCCGGATCCCGACGCCCATCAGCGTGGCGCTGCAGCCGACATCCGTCGCTGGCAGCAATACGGTACTGAGCCGGCACCGGCACTGCGCATGCCGCCCGGGGATCCCATCTAGTGTCCTGTCCGGATAATTCCCCTGCTTTCAGAGTCTGCAGAAATTGTCACAACAAGGCGCAATGCGCCAGGAATATGTCGAATATTGACAAGCAGTGCAACGCCGTTGTGCCGGTTTTTGCGGGCTCCCTAAGGGCAATATCGCCAGACTATGTCGCACAAACTCGTCATGGATACAGGAACCTGATTTGGCGGTAATTCTGCCTTCGCCGCCCCGATGCATTACTATTCAGGCAAAGTCAGTAGAGTTCAATGCCAACACTATGGAAAAGCCCAGCAACAACAAAGGCCTGCGCAAGGCGCTGCAATCTCTGTATACCGGCCACGACCGCAGGGCATCGAACTTCCGTTACGCCTTGATTACCTTCGACATCGCCACCATCGTCTATTTCATTCTCACCGCGGCAGCTGCCCGCACACTGACACTGACGGCCATCAATTTTGTCGTCGGCCTGCTGATACTGCTGGATTTCAGTGCCCGTATCTGGATCGCTGACAATCGGCGCCGGGTGCTGCTGCGGGTGTACACGCTGGCCGACCTGGTGGTAATCGTTTCGCTGTTCCTGGGGCCGGTGCTGGCGGAAAACCTGGCCCTTTTCCGCGTATTGCGAGGCCTGCGATTGATACACTCCTACCACCTGCTCTACGACCTGCGTCGCAATATCCGCTTTTTCCGTGTTCACGAAGACGCGATATTCGCCGGCGTAAACCTGTTCGTTTTCATTTTCGTCACTACCTCGGTGGTTTATGTCCTGCGATTCCAGGACGCTTCCGGTGTCGCCAACTATATCGATGCGCTTTATTTCACCGTGGCGACACTCACCACCACGGGCTTTGGTGACATTACCCTGGCGACGCCATTGGGCAAAATTCTCTCGGTCTTCATCATGATATTCGGCGTGGCACTGTTCGTCCGCCTGGCCCAGACCATCTTTCAACCCGCCAAGATAAAATATGCCTGTCAGGATTGCGGCCTGAGCCGCCACGAACCCGACGCCGTCCACTGCAAACACTGCGGCCGGACCCTCAGAATCGCCACGGAAGGACGGGATTGACGCCTGGCGTATAGCAATATCAACGTGCCAGACGATAGTCCAGCGGGGGCTCGCGATCGCCAAGCAGCGGTTCATAGTTCCAGTTGTCGGGAAGCCGCTCGGTGTGTTCCTGTTGCGCGGCGGCCAGCAGTGCCGGATCAGTCAACAGGTCCACCGCCGTCATTGCCAGGGTTTTCGCTGCCACGATCATGCCCTTGTTGCCAATGGAGGTGCCACCGGCGGCAACGGCCTGCCAGGAGTGTGAGGATGTACCCGGGACCCAGGTGGCGGCCCGCATACCACCAGTGGCCACCGCCCAGCTGACATCGGCAACGTCGGTAGAGCCGCCGCCACCACTTTCATCCACTACCATGGGCTGAACCTCGGCGGCTTCTTCCAGGGGTGGCGAGTCCTCCGGCAGCGCGGCACGCAGGGTACTGGCGAACTGCGTCTCCGCCTGATCGTACTCGACGCCGCCCACCTGCTGCAGATTGACATGGATCGCTTCCTGCAGCGCTATATTGGGCAACACGTTGTAAATGCCGTGAATCACCTCGAAGTCAACCTGGGTCTCGGTGCCCAGTGCCGCGCCTCTTGCCGTCTGCACCACACGATCAAAAATGGCATTGACCTGGGCTGGGTCCGGATGGCGCACGTAGTAATAGACTTCGGCGAAATCCGGTACGACATTGGGCGCGGCACCTCCGGAAGTGATAACGTAGTGGATGCGGGTTTCCTGGGGCACGTGTTCCCGCATCAGATTGACCATGTGGTTCATGGCTTCCACGCCATCCAGCGCCGATCGTCCCCGGGATGGAGCCGCTGCGGCATGGGACGAAAGACCGGTGAAGCGGAACTTGGCCGATTTGTTGGCCAGCGAACTGCGGGCATCCGCCGAATTCGCATCGCCGGGATGCCAGTGCAGCACCGCGTCGACATCATCGAACAGCCCGTCACGGACCATGTAGACCTTACCCGCACCGCCTTCTTCGGCAGGGGTTCCGTAAACGCGGATTTCGCCACCCTGGCCGGTGGTCTGCAGCCACTCCCTGACAGCGATCGCCGCCGCCACCGATCCCGTACCGAACAGGTGATGACCGCAGGCGTGGGCCGCCGCCTTGTCGGCTATGGGCAGTCGCAATGGATTACGGTCCTGGGAGATGCCCGGCAGGGCATCGTACTCGGCAAGAATACCCACCGTCGGCCCGTCGCCATTCCGCCAGCTGGCAACAAAGGCCGTGGGAATTCCCGCCACGCCGGCGCTGATTTCGAATCCCGCTGCCGCCAGCTGGCGTTGCAGCAGTGCCGAACTTTCATTCTCAAGATAGCCTACCTCCGCCAGATCCCAGATCTGCTGGGCCACGTCGGCGTAGGTGGATGCACGCGCATCGATATGCTCCGCGACGAACTGCTTGTCATCCTGGGCATTGGCCGGCACCAGCAACAGCCCCAGGGTCAGGGCTGCAAGCAGGCGCCATATTGATTGGCAAAGTAATCTGTTCATCGACGGACTCCTGGTGCTGAATTCCACGGTTAAGGAACCTCATGATTCGGGGACAAACGGTCAAATGATATCGCTGACACTGGAAAGATTGAAGTTGGTTACCGGCCTGCTGATGCAAAGTGACGCGCTGGCGCTGGCCGCAGGGGCGCCGGAGTTTTTGCAGTTGCCGGCGAAATCGTATAATGTCTGCCGCAAACTCGCCCTCCGCGGCCACCTGACGTGAGCCGGTCACTGATTCCTGGAGCATCTGATCATGCTAGAGAGCTTTTACGAATTCAGCAAAAAGCGTCTATTCTGGTTCCTGGTTGCCGGTTATTTTCTGCTCATGGAATTGATCGCCCTGTTTTATCAGTACGCCCTGGACTACTATCCCTGTGCGTTGTGTGTCCAGGTAAGGGCCTGGATCTGGGGGGCCGTATTCACCGCGATCGCCACTGCTGTTGTTCACGACAGGTTCTGGCTTCGCTGGGCCGGGCTGACCCTGACCGGAGTCTTTCTCGGTGGTGGCCTGTATACCAGCTGGTATGCCTGGGGCGTGGAACGCGGCACCGTGATTTCCAGTTGCACCATGGGCGCCGGATTTCCCTCGTTCATGCCGCTGGACCAGTGGATTCCCGTGCTTTTCCGCGCAGACGGATTCTGTGGACAGTCCCCGCCCATGCTGTTCGGCCTGAGCATGGTGGAAACGCTGCTGATCACCATCGGCCTGCCGCTGCTGGTTCTGCTTGCAGTCTGGTTGCTCAACTTCAGGGTAATGGGTCAGCACGCCCACGACTAGCGAAACATCCCTGGGCGTCAAATAATGGTGTGGGCCGGCATTGTCCGGAAATCAGCAGGCTGTTGAAAAACGTCTGTCCGCCTTTCTTTCCTGTCGGTTCGTCCTGCTTGAAAGACCAGCCGTCACTATCGGAAATTCGCTGCAGCTGCCTTCAGGCCCCGGTCCTGATGAATTGGCACAGCGCTTGCTGTCGTGTGCAAACAGGAGCCGCCGGTTCCGGTCGATTTGAAGCTTCCCGCGAATTTTATTACAGTACCGCGGCTGAACCGGGCTTGCATCATCACCAGCCCGGGACTGCTGTGTGTTAAATTTTTAAATCACGCTTGGAAAACATCAGGAACGTTATGACGCAATACTGGCGGGACACTGTACAATCCGCCCGACAGATGCGCCGAACCCTGCACGCCAGGCCAGAGCTTGGCTGGCAGGAAAATGAAACCTGCAAACTGATTCGCCAATCCCTGACAGACCTGGACATCCCCTGGGAAACCTGCGCCGGACTCGGCACCCTTGGCCGCCTGGCCCCGAATAAGACCAGCGATGCTTCAACCCATATCGCGCTGCGTGGCGACATGGATGCGCTGCCTATCCTGGAAAAATCCGGCAGGCCATGGGCATCGGAAGTCAGCGGGTGCATGCACGCCTGCGGGCACGATGGCCATACGGCGACGCTGCTGGCCGCCGCCCGCTGGCTGAAGTATCACGAAGACTCGCTATCGGGACCGGTGACCCTGCTCTTTCAACCGGCCGAGGAAGGCGGGCACGGTGCGCTGAAGATGATGGAAGACGGTGCGCTGCGGGGTATCGATGCAATTTACGGGTGGCACAACTGGCCGGCTATTCCGTTCGGCAGGATGGTCTGTCCGGACGGCCTTGTCATGTGTGGCAATGGTACCTTCGAGCTGCTGCTTACCGGCCGGGGCGGTCATGCCAGTCAACCGGAACTGTGCCGCGACCCCGTGCTTGCTGCCAGCGCAATCACCCTGGCCATGCAGCAACTGGTCAGTCGTCGACTGAGCCCCCAGCGGACCGCGGTAGTCAGTATCACCTCCATCGACGCACCCAGTGGCCCCACGGTCATCCCGGAAACCGCCGTTCTGGGCGGCAGCATCAGGGTGCCGGACGAGCGGACCCGAGAAGAAGTGAACCGGCTGATCACGGAAATCGCCACCCATACGGCAGCCAGCTACGGCGTTCACTGCGAGGTCAGGCTGTACCCGCGCTACCAGGCCACGATCAATCACCCGCAAGCGGCACACCGGGCACGCACCCTGTGGCAACACCTTTACGGTGACGATGCCCTCGATACCCAACTGGAACTGCCGGTCATGGCATCCGAGGACTTCAGCTATTACCTGCAGGAAATTCCAGGCGCTTTCGCTCTCATCGGTTCGGATGACGGTGACAATCACGACCGGCCGTGCCACAGTCCGTACTACGACTTCAATGACCGGTTGATCCCCCGGGTCACCCGGTACTTTTCCGAATTGGCAGGAATCGACGCACCGGCATTGTCCACGACCGACGACTGACGTCCACCTCTTCTCCAATATGAAATTCCAAACCCAGCTGGAGGCTGTCCAATGAGTATTTTTGAACAACGTGAATCCGATATCAGGGCCTACTGCCGTGTTTATCCCACCGTATTCGATACCGCCGTCAATGCCAGGCAGACTGACGAAAACGGCAAGGAATACATTGATTTCTTTGCCGGCGCCGGCGTTCTCAACTTTGGCCACAATAACGAGCGCATGAAAAACGCCGTCATTGAATACCTGCAGGCCAACGGTGTTACCCACAGCCTTGACCTGAGCACCAGGGCGAAACGGTTGTTTATGGAAGAATTTGTCGACACCATCCTCAAGCCACGGGACATGCCGCACAAACTGCAGTTCATGGGTCCCACCGGCACCAACTCCGTGGAGGCTGCCCTGAAACTGGCCCGACGCGTGACCGGCAGGCGTCGGATCGTGGCGTTTACCAAGGGCTTTCACGGCATGACCCTGGGCTCGCTGGCCTGCACCGCCAACCAGACCTTTCGCAAAGCCGCCGGCATTCCCCTGGAGCATGTCAGCCACTATCCATTCGGTTGCGAAACACGCTGCCAGGGGTGCAACCTGGGTTGCGGGCTGGACAGCATCGAGCAACTGCGCGCGCTTTACCAGGAACCTTCAAGCGGGATAGAACCGCCGGCCGCTTTTCTCGTGGAAACAATTCAGGCGGAAGGCGGCGTCAACATCGCATCGGTTGAATGGCTGCAATCCCTGCAGGCGTTGGCCAGGGATATCGGCGCCCTGGTCATCATCGACGATATCCAGGTTGGCTGCGGTCGCACCGGCAGCTATTTCAGCTTCGACGGCATGGGACTTGATCCCGACATCGTCTGTCTGGCCAAGGGCATCGGCGGCATGGGTATTCCCATGGCGATGAACCTGGTCAAGCCGGAGCACGACAGGCATTGGCAGCCCGGCGAACATACCGGCACCTTCCGCGGACAGAACCTGTCCTTTGTCGCCGGTAGGGAAGCCCTGGGCTACTTCAAGGACGATAAGCTGATGAACGAAGTGGCGCAGAAAGCCGAGGTGGTGAGCGCTGCGCTGACACCGTTGGCCACCGGTGAGCAGGGCATCCAGTTGCGGGGTAAAGGTCTGATCCACGGCCTCGACGTCGGCGATGGCGCCCGGGCGACAGCCATTGTCAAACGGTGCTTCGAAAACGGCCTGATCATTGCCAGCTGCGGGAGTGGCGGTCGCGTCATCAAGGTGATTCCACCACTGACAATCCCCGAAAGCGATCTGCAGCAGGGCCTGGATATCCTGGTGGAAGCTACCCGACAGTCTGTGGAGGCCGCAGCATGAAACAGCGCGACGACATGACCTTTCCGTTCGAGGAATACGAGCGGCGGCTTGGTGACCTGCGCAAACACATAGAAAACCGGCAGCTGGACGCCGTGGTCATCACCGACCCCGAAAACATCATGTACCTGACCGACTACCAGACCACCGGCTATACCTTTTTCCAGGCCCTGGTTGTGCCCCTGGAGGGCGAGCCCTTCATGATCACCCGGGCCCTGGAGGAATCCAACGTTATCGCCCGTACCTGGGTCGACCTGACCCGCCCCTACCCGGATACCGGTGATGCCATTCAGATGCTGGTAGACGCTCTTCGGGAGTTCGGTCTGGACAACAAGCGCATCGGTTACGAGCGGAACAGCTACTATTTCCCGGCCTACCAGCAGGACTTTATTCATACCACCCTGACCGGCGCCAAGCTGCTGGACTGTTTCGGCATCGTCGAGTGTGGCCGCATCCGCAAGTCTGCGGTGGAAATCGCGCTGATGAAAAAGGCGGCCCATGCCACGGAAAAGGGAATGCAGGCGGGTATCGAGGCGTCGGTGGCCGGCGCAACCGAGAATGAAATAGGCGCAGCCATCAGCTCAGCCATGTTCAGGGCCGGAGGGGAGTTCCCCGCCGTCATGCCCTATGTCACCTCCGGTCCGCGAACCATGATCGGTCATGCCACCTGGGAAGGTCGCACCGTCGAACCCGGCGATCACGTGTTCCTGGAAGTGGGGGGTTGTTTCCGTCGCTATCACACCGCCATGATGCGCACGGTCATCTGTGGCAGCCTCAGCGATTCCATGTACAAGGCACAGGAATTAATGAAGGAAGCCCTGGACGCGGTGCATGAGAATGTTCGCCCGGGCATCACGGTGTCGGACGTGGATAACCTGATCCGCGCCATTATCACTTCCAATACCGTCGGCGCCAGGCTCATTACCCGGTCCGGCTACTCCATCGGCATTGCCTTTCCGCCAAGCTGGGACGAGGGTTATATCCTCAGCCTGAAGCAGGGTGATTCAAAGATCCTCGAGGAGGGCATGACCTTTCACATCATCCCCTGGATGTGGGGTGTGGACGGCGACAAGACCTGTGGCATCTCCGACACCATCCATGTCACCGAAAACGGTTGTGAGTCTTTTTTCACTCTCGACCGGGACTTTACGGTAAAACCGGAAGAAGGTGCGAAGCAGGCAACCGGAAACAAGTCCAGGGCTGCCATCGACGCCGTCAGCGGCCAGGGTGAACAGCTGGAAAAAACGCAATCCGATAAATTAAAGACCAGGCCGACGGCCGCTGAAAATACCGGCAGCCGCTTCGGCAAAGACAAGAAATCCGCCTAGGCAATCAAGGAGATAACCATGCCCGACCCGGCTACGAGGGAGGCTACAGGCAGTTCACTGGTCAGCAGAAATCCGCTCAACGGTGACGTCATCCAACACTACCCGGCCTTGACTGAACAGGAGCTGGAGGCCCGGATACTTCGCGCCAGTACAGCCTTTGCTCAATGGAAATCCGAGCCATTTGCGGCTCGCAAACAGGTACTGACAAACATCGCCGCCGCCCTGCGGGAGCAGAAAGAACACCTGGCGCAGCTCATGGCAACAGAGATGGGCAAGCCGGTAAAGGAAGGTGTGGCGGAAACTGAAAAAGCCGCCTGGTGCGCCGAGTTTTACGCCGAGAACGCCGAAGGCTTTCTCGCCGATGAAACTCTGGCGTCCGACGCCGCCAACAGTTACGTGTGTTACCGGCCCCTGGGCACGATTCTGGGCATACTGCCCTGGAACGCGCCGTTGTGGCTGGCGTTTCGCTTTCTTGCGCCGGCCCTGATGGCCGGCAACACCTGCGTCATGAAACACGACCCCCATGTCCAGGGATCGGCGCTGGGCATCGAGGCCGCGTTTCGCAGTGCCGGCGCCCCCGATGACATCATGGTCAATCTCTGCATCGACAACAGCCAGGTTGAAACAGCAATACGCCACCCAGGCATCGCAGCCATATCGTTTACCGGCTCCAGTCGGTCAGGAGCCCTGGCCGCGGCAACCGCGGCTGCGGAAATAAAGCCGGCAGTGCTGGAACTGGGCGGATCTGATCCCTGCATCATCATGGCCGACGCGGACCTGGAAAAAGCCGCGGATGTTGCCGTGCTTTCCAGGATAATCAATGCCGGTCAATCCTGTATTGCCGCGAAGCGGGTGATCGTTGAGGCCCCGGTCTACGACAGGATGCTCGACCTGCTGAAAGCACGACTGGAAAAACTCAGGATGGGTGACCCGCGTGACCCGCAGACCGATATCGGGCCGATTGCCAGGGCCGACCTTCGGGAAAACCTGCACCGCCAGGTTACCCGCACCGTCGCCGAAGGTGCCCGCTGCCTGCTGGGTGGCGAGCTGCCGGAAGGTGACGGTTACTTTTACCCGACGACCCTGCTGGCAGACGTGACGCCAGGCATGTGTGCCTTTACCGAGGAAACTTTCGGCCCGGTGCTGTGCGTCGGCAGGGCCGACAGTTTCGAGGACGCCCTGATCCAGGCCAACGATACGGAATACGGCCTAGGCGCAAGCATCTGGACCGCATCCCGGGCATACATCGAACAGGCAGTCGAGGAACTGCAGGCGGGACAGGTCGCCGTCAATGGCATCGTCAAAACAGATCCGCGACTGCCCAGTGGTGGCATCAAGAAATCCGGCTACGGCCGGGAACTGGGGCCCCATGGCATCCGGGAGTTTGTCAACACCAAGCAGATCTGGATTGCCTGACCGGGCCACGGATACTCCCGGCGCCCTGGCGTTATCGTCCGCCGGAAACGTCCAGGATTGCTCCGGTCACGTAGCTGGCTTCGTCGGACAGCAACCACATGATGCAGCTTGCCACCTCGGTGGCTGACCCGGTGCGCTTCATCGGCACGAACGGGGCCAATCGCTGCGGTCGCTGGATGTCACCGGTATCCGCATGAATGTCGGTGTCAATCAGGCCCGGACGCACAGCGTTCACCCGGATTCCTTCGTCGGCGACTTCGCCCGCCAGTCCAATCGTAAGTGTGTCAATCGCCCCCTTGCTGGCAGCATAGTCGACAAATTCTCCCGGCGAACCAAGGCGGGCGGCTACCGACGAAACATTCACTATAGCCCCACCCTGGTGATCATAGCGTGTCGACATGCGTATCACTGCCTGGCCTGCACATAGAAAACTGCCGATACAGTTTATCCTGAACATGCGTTCAAGCCGCGCCTGGTCCATCTCGTCTATCCTGGCCTTGCGATCGATGATCCCGGCGTTGTTTACCAGGGCATCCAGGCGGCCAAACCGTGAATCGACAAATTCAAAGAGTGCTGCCACTTCTTCACTGTCACCGACATCCGCTCTGAACCCATGGGCTGCCACCCCGACATGGCGCAGGCTGTCAACCAACTGCGCAGCCGCCTCGGCATTGTTACGGTAACTGATACAGACCTGCCAGCCCTGTGCCGCGGCCAGTCGGGCAGTGGCCGCACCAATACCGCGGCTGGCGCCGGTGACCAGAATGACCTTGTCCTGCATATTCCGTTCCTCCCACCGCTATGTTCTTCATACTCGCCCGCCCTCGACCGCGAAACCGCAGGCCGTAACCGGCGATCCACTTCCTGCCGGACCGGTAAATTACAGCCACCGACTCCACCGAAACGCGTCAGGAATCGGATGGACAGAACAGAATGGCAGTATTTCAATGCCGTGGCTTCTACCGCGGTGCAGCCCACCAACCAAGCCGCGTTCCGGGGATCACAAGGGTGCTTTGTCCTGTCGGGTCATGGCACCGTACCAATACTGACCGGGAGCGGCAAGCCGAATGATGGTGTCGCCAGACGCCGGTTGGGGTATTATCAGTGATCCTGCCTTGGAGATTCAGAAGAGAGGTAAAAAATGCCCCGCCTGATCCGAGGACCATTGCGCAACGCCCGTTCCCGATATTTTGACAGCACTCGCTGGGACGACTATCAGCCCCGTTCCGATGACATTATCATCGCCACGTATCCCAAGTGCGGCACAACCTGGACGCAGCGGATCGTGGGCATGCTGGTTTTTGGCAGCGATGCGCCTTTCCCGGTCCAGGATATTTCACCCTGGCCGGACATGCGCCTGCCTCCCCCCGGCGCCATGCTGGAACTGGCCGAGAGTCAGAGCCATCGACGTTTTCTCAAATCCCACCTGCCCTACGATACGTTGCCCGTCTACGAGGGTGTAAAGTTCATTCACGTTGCCAGGGATGGTCGCGATGCCGCCATGTCGTTCCATAATCACAAACTGAACTACACCGATACCGTTCTGCAGGAACTCTCTGTCATCCTTGAGGATGATCCGAAGTTCAGCGACGGCTTCACCCGGGTGGATCCGGACCCGGCCAGGCATTTTCACCAGTGGGTTCTCGGTGAGGAGGATCATATCGGTGATCCCCTGTGCGGATTCTGGCACATGGAAAACAGCTGGTGGAAAGCGCGCAACGAGCCCAATGTTCTGCTGGTGCACTTCGCTGACATGAAAAAGGATCTCGAGGGCGAAATGCGACGAATCGCCGAATTTCTGAACATTACGATTCCCGAAGACCTGTGGCCACGACTGGTGGAAGCGGCGAGTTTCAAATCAATGAAAAAGAAAGCCAGTGAACTGATGCCCTCGGCGGACCACATCTGGCAGGGCGGCGGTGAGACATTTCTGCACAAGGGTACCAACGGTCGCTGGCAGGGTGTGGTCAACGAAAGAGACCTGGACCTCTATGACGCCAGGGTCCATGCCGAATTTTCACCGGACCTGGCCCGCTGGATCGAATATGGACGCCTGGGATCGGCATCCTGAGCGACGGGTCGATATCCTTGCCAAGTCGCCGGGTTTCCGATAGCGTATTGCGGCATCAGTTCTCTCCCTGGCTGTCTCCCGGCTTCTGCCGCTGCGATTCCTGCGTGGCTGGAAATCATTCCGTGCCATGGGCCAGTCCTCGCCATGAAGGGACGCCAACGTCCAAACCCCCTGCTCAACGCGAGCCGGGGATTAACATTTTGTCTCACCTGACCAGGAGAGGGCAGCGCCGGCTTTCCCGACAGCGTGCCGTTGATGATTGCCCGTGCCGGGAAAGACGATAATCCCGGGCTCAACGATTCCATCGATAATTTCTGCGCCGAGGCCCTGGCACGAAACGCACCCGTCAGCCTGGTCAACTACCCGCGGGGTGAACACTGCTTCGATATTCTCGATGATTCGGCCGAAGCCAAATCGATAATCAGGCTGGCCCTGACTTTCCTCAACGACCACCTGTCCATCCTTCCGTCGGCAAACGTTCGCTGACCGGTCATCTCACTGGCAGTCAGCCGGATCAGTCAGTTACAAAAAGGCTTCCTTCCGCTATCATCATCCCATGTCCAGATCCAATCCATCCCCAGTCCTGTGGAACTTCATGGCCCGGCGCTATGCGCGCACCCCGGTAAGCAACGAAGAGGCCTACCAGAAGAAACTCGAAATGACCGGTCGTTACCTGTCGCCCGCGACGGAGCTGCTGGAATTCGGGTGTGGTACCGGCACCACGGCAGTGCATCATGCCCCCGGCGTGAAACACATACTGGCCATCGATATCTCGGCCAACATGCTGGAAATCGCCCGGGAGCGGGCGGCACAGGCGGGTGTTGACAACATTACTTTCCAGGAAGCCGCCATAGACAGCTTCGACGCGCCGGACGCCAGCTTCGATGTCATCATGGGCATGAGCATTCTTCACCTGCTGGCAGACAGGGAGCAGGCACTGAACAAGGTATACCGGATGCTGAAACCCGGTGGCTACTTTATTTCCAGCACCGTGTGCATGGCCAACGTCGCCCGGGGCTGGAAGCTGTTGATCCGGCTGTTTTCTCTGCTGCGGATCTTACCCAGGCTCACTTTTTTCCAACGGGAGCAGCTCCTGGACTGCATCGCCAGTGCCGGCTTCGACATCGTCGAGGACTGGCAACCGTCAGCAAACGAGGCGGTCTTCGTGGTTGCCCGAAAACCAGAAATGGGGTCAGAGTAAATAATTTGCGGTCACTGTCTATCAGGCTGTTGAAAAACGTCATGAGCGCAGCCAGGACGAGGCGAATACTGTCGAAAAAGCGCAGTTTGCCCCGTGTAAATGAGCATTTTGAGACAGTTTTCAACGAAGTATTGGCAAGCACAATAGTTTTTCAACAGCCTGCTATGCGAACTTCACTGCCACCTTTCCCTTGATGCTGGACCATTAACTGACACCATGGATTTTCTCTTCCTGGGCCTGGGCCTGTTGCTACTGATAAAATGTGCTGATCTGATGGTAGTCGGGTCAGTCTCCCTGGCACGCAAACTGGGTATATCGACCCTGGTTATCGGTCTGACGGTAATCTCGTTCGGTACATCCCTGCCGGAACTGCTGGTCAGCTTCAATGCAGGGCTGGACGGTAATGCCGACTTTGCCATATCCAATGTCGTCGGCAGCAATATCGCCAACGTACTGCTGGTCCTGGGCATAGCGGCAATCATCAGGCCTCTGCCGGTCAAGGACTCCACCGTGGTATCCGAGATTCCTTTCTCCCTGACCGCGGCCCTGCTCATTGGCTTTCTTGCCAACGCGGCGATTTTCTCCTCTGTTCCGGAACTCAGCATCAGCCGCCTGGATGGCGGCATTTTATTGTTCTTTTTCGTACTGTTCCTGCTCTATATTTACCGGACGTCAAACAGCGACGAACTGCTGCACGAGGAACTGAACAGGGTTTATCTCTCAAGAACCAGGGAAATTGTCTATATCCTGGTGGGTATAGGCGGCCTGTATATCGGCGGACAGCTGGTGGTAGAAAGCGCCGTCAACGTTGCCGAACTGTTGGGAGTCGACGACGTCGTCATCGGTCTGACCATCGTCGCGATAGGGACGTCCGCGCCGGAGCTCGTGGCCTCTTCCGTGGCCGCGTATCGCGGTTATACCGATGTCGCCGTAGGCAACGTGGTGGGTTCCAATATCTTTAACATACTCTGGGTTATCGGCTTTACGGCATCTCTCCAGGAGCTGCCGTTCGACCTGGTTTCCAATACCGACCTGGCGCTGGTGGCGGCCGCCAGCTCGCTGATTCTGGTGGCCATGGCGGTAAGCCGGACCAATTCAATACTGCGGTGGCACGGCATGCTGTTTGTCACGCTGTATATCGCCTACCTGTTGTTTACCGTGTATCGAAGTCAGCTGGAAACCGTCGGCTGAGCAGTCTGCAAGGCCGTTATTTCATACTGTATCCCCACAGTGCAGACATTCTCCATGGCGATGCTGCCAGGCCCGCCCGGGCCGGCTATGCGGGTAACCCCGTTCCCATACAGTGACTATCAGCGCAACGGCAACAGCAAGTGGCCCTCCCTGTTGTCGGTCATTGATGTCAGGTTTCTTTACATTTTCCGATTTTCAGTCCACCGACTATATTTTTAACTTGTTGTTTTTATTGATTTATCTTCGCCAACTATTACTGGCGCGCAAATTGCCTGTCCAATTCAACCTATTGCATAGCCTCTCACATCCATAATGAATCAGAGGTTCCTTACCATGTTCCACCTGAGTACCAGGGCCATTGTTGTGTGTTTTGGCGTGGCCATGCAATCCGCTGCGCTCCTCGCCCTGGGTGCTACCAGTCCGCTGGTTCCAGGCCCCGGCCCCATTGCCCTGCTTATTCTGGGAGGCACGGCCCTGTTTTTTGCCAACAGGCTGCGTCGCAATCGCCAGCCACCCTGTCCTGGGGACGATGGTCGCCAGGCGGCATTGTTTCCTAAGGCATTACATCCGCCAGAGTAAACCCAGGCGCCACGGATACTGTACGATAACATCGGCTTCCTGCGGCAGCTGCGGCCAGTAACCGGCTCACCGGGTGCCGTCCTGTATCTGCGAGAGACCGTCGTTGCCGTTCTTCTCTGTCAATCAGCATGTATGTCATTCATCATGCCAATGTCGCTCTGCACATGTAACTTTTCTGGCCCTGCTTGCATCTAATCAGTTATGGCGGCGTGGCTGCCTACCCTGCAATTCAACCGGACACAGGCTCATGCAGTGATTCAATTAAAAGAAGTTTCCAAGATTTACCGGACAAGCCACATGGAGACCACTGCACTCAGGGCGGTAACCCTGCGGATAGAACGGGGTGAGTTTGTCGCCGTCATGGGTCCTTCCGGCTGCGGCAAATCCACCCTGCTTAACGTGGTGGGCATGATCGACTCCCTGTCAGGCGGTGAATATTTCTTCAATGGCGAAGAAATCGGCCATCGGTCCGAGAACGATCTCGTTGACCTTCGCAAGAAAAACATTGGCTTTGTTTTCCAGAATTTTAATCTGATCGATGACCTTAGCGTCCAGGAGAACGTCGATCTGCCGCTGCTCTACCTTGGCCTATCCAGGAAAGAACGGCGCCTGAAAGTGGACGAGGCGTTAACCCTGGTAGGACTGGAGAGTCGCGCCCGGCACAAGCCCCAGGAGCTGTCGGGAGGCCAACAGCAGCGGGTAGCCATCGCGCGTTCCATCGTTTCCGATCCCCGCCTGGTCCTGGCAGACGAGCCCACCGGGAACCTGGATACCGTTAATGGCCAGGACGTCATGGATATGCTGGACAGGCTGAAAGCCAAAGGCGTGACAATTCTGATGGTTACCCACTCCCCGGAACATGGGCAGCGGGCTGATCGCATCATCCAGATGCTGGACGGCGAGGTGGTAACCTGATGATCGGTCACTATACCAGGATGGCATGTAAAGCGATGTTGCGTTTCAAACTGCACACCTGTGTCAGCCTGGCAAGCCTGGTTATCGGGTTTATCTGTTTCATCTCGGCCATACTGTTGTCCAATTACGCGGACAGTTTCGACCGCGGATTCCCAAATTCACAGAATATTTACAACCTCATGATCCGCGCCGTGGGCGACAGTCCGTTGCCGGACCGCTTTCCCATTGTCAACGAACCCGCCGCCCGCTACCTGCGCGCGGCCTTTCCCGACATTCCTAACATCGTTCGTGCCAGCAGCGGAATGCCTCAGGCAATCACTTACAACGGCCAGTCCGTGTCGCTGGATACCAAGTACGTGGAAGACCGGTTTTTCGATATATTCCCGCTGGAGTCAGTGGCTGGAATCGCTACCGGCATGCCACTGCCGCCGGATTCCGTGGTGCTCACCGAGGACGCCGCCAGGCTGGTCTTCGGCCACACGGATGTGGTGGGTGAACGATTGCTGATCGAAAACGAGTTCAACGTGATCGTTGCTGGCGTAGTTCGCGATCCGGAGTTTCCCTCCCACCTGTCCTCGGCAATCGACCTGTTCAATACCCAGATGTTTGCCCCCATCAGCATGCCCGATCAGCGTATCCGGGAGCAGATCGCCGCCAACGGCGGTGACCCCGATGCCGACCGCTGGGGAAACCAGTCGGATTTCGTCTACATCGAATTTCCTGAAAACCGGGTAGTGGACGTTGCTGCCTTCAATCGGCAACTGGATGAGTTCGTTCAGCGAACGCTACCACCGGAACGCGCGGAAATTCAGACGTTTCAGCTACTGCCGGTGAACGAACTGGTACCCACTCAGCTGGCGTTCGTCACCGGCGGATTTGACCTGCCGGATATTCTCATCGCTGCCGGTGCGCTGGTGCTGTTGATCGGCTGCCTGAACTACTCCAACCTGGTGATCGCGCAACTGTCACTGCGCAGCCAGGAGATCGGCGTACAGAAAATACTCGGCGCCAGGCGTTCGACGCTGTTGTTTCAATACAGCTTTGAAGCCCTGCTGTTCCTGGTCCTGGTACTGGCGGTAACCTTCGTCACGCTGGCAGTAATCCTGGCCAGACTCCAGGCCGACGGCATGGCCGGAATCCGGCCGCAACTGCTGTTCGATAGCCGTTTACTGGCCGCACTGCTGCCCGTAATTATCCTGGTAGTGATGATCAGCGGCACCTACCCGGCCTTGCGCACTGCCTGGGTTCCGGTGGTCACTATGCTGCGCCCCAAGGGTTCAAGCGGCTATTCGTCTCGCCTCAGGAACACCATGGTGGGCACACAGTTTTTCATTTCCAGCACGTTGATGATTCTGGCGACAGTAATGTTCATGCAGAATCGGGCCATGACCCAGCAACTGGATGGAGGGATACTTGACCCCAAAATCATAATAAATGTTCCAATCGATACCTATGATAGTGATCCTGAATTGCTGGCCAACGAACTTGTCAGTCACGCCGCGGTTCTTTCTGTATCCCGGATTGATACACTGCCGTGGTCCATCAGTAATAGCTCGTCCTCCTTCAGCCGCGACCGGGATCCCAATGCCATAGAGGCCGAACTGTCCCGACACGCCGTTGGCTACAACTTTTCGTCGACCATGGACCAGCCGTTGCTGGGCGGTCGTGATTTCAGTCGGGACCGTGGCAGTGATCTGCTGCCCAGCTCCGGCGACTTAACCGGCGACAGTGGCCCGTTTGCCGCGATTCTCGACGAAAATGCGGCAAGGGCACTGGGCTGGGAAAATCCTGCAGACGCCATCGGTGAGTCGGTATTCAGGCGCTACGCTGCCAACAGGGATCGTCCCGAGGTGAGTATCGAACTGCTGGTAGTCGGCCTGATGAGCCCACGCAAGTACGAGTTTCTTGATTTCAGCTCCTTCGGCTCGCAAGGAAATATCTATTCGCTCCAGCCGCAGAACACCGAGTACATGGTGTTAAAGATCGACCTGGACAACCTGAACCAAGGACTACAGCACCTCGAGGGCACCTGGAATCGCCTGATGCCTCAGATCAGCCTTCGCCGGGTATTTATCGATGACCTGTTCTACCAGACTTATGATCTGTTCCTGGGTATCAGCACTTCCATCGGCACGCTGTCACTGTTCGGTTTTCTGGTTGCCAGTATCGGCCTGCTTGGTAACGCCACCTTCATCACCAACATGAGGAAAAAGGAAGTGGGTATCCGCAAGGTCATGGGCGCCAGCAGTAACAGGCTGCTGGCCATGCTGCTGCTGGATTTTGTCAAACCCATCCTGATTGCCAATGCCCTGGCCTGGCCCCTGGGTTACGTGCTGGCCCAGGGATATACGTCATTTTTTGCCGCCCAGGTTAACGTCACCCTGGCTCCGTTCCTGGTAAGTCTTGGACTGTCCGTCATTATCGCTTTCGGTGCCGTTCTGTCACAGTCCCTCAAAAGTGCACGGGTCAGGCCGGCCAACGTGTTACGCTACGAATGACATGCCGCCCGGCTGGATCGATCCGACCGCTGTGATAGACTGACTCCGATGACACTGTACTGACTGCAGGTTCGACCAAGGCTTGCCGGGGTAATCCTGGAAAGTGTCGGGCGATCATCGACTCTATCACTCACATTTTCGGATTCCGGACATGGGCGGCATCAAAGTAAGCGAGAAACTGGAAATCAACCAGGATCACCTGGAATGGCTGAAGAAAATGGCTACCGAACACGGCCTGTTCGACGAACACAAAGCGTTGCGGGTCCTGCTGGACTATGCGATGCAGGACGGTGACCTGGAGGCGATTTTCACCGAAGTCCGGTGCAACCACTGCAATGACGTGGAGAATCAGGACTGATCAGTGAAGCCCTGAGATGCGGAAACCGGGAATGGCGATTCTGCGGCGCCAGCTATCACTGACCGGGAATCAGCTGCCCGCAGCCTCTGCAGCGCGCTGCTCTTCTTCAATATCCGCCTTGAACTGCTTCTGGGAAAGCCGCTTTATCTGGTTCAACGAGGTCAGGTGGGCGAAAATAAGACCCAGGAGGCCGTTCTTGCGCATTTTGTCGAATTCTTCAATCGGCAATTCCTGCAACACGTCCTCGTCGACAGTGTAGATTCCATCAATGACATACTTCTTGCCCTGCTGGTCACGCTGGATATTCAACTGCCTGGGAGCCAGCAGGTTCTTGCTGGCCAGGAACCGGCAAAAGGACTGACTCTGGCGGGTCTGTTCCGCCACGCGGACCACCGAGTCCATGCGCATCTTGAGGTATTCGGTCTGCTCACCCTGCTCGTCAAACAGGGGCTCTCCACGCTCCTCGCTGAGGAGCGGACTGTCTTCGTCGACACAGACCGCCAGCTTTTCGCCGGACTCGTCCAGTATAGCCACGGAAAATGGCGCGTTACCAAAGCCGGCGGGAATCACGTGTGCGCTCCACTCCCCGGTCTGACAATAAAGATTGACGCCTTCCTTGAAGCCCATGACGGCCACCGCCACGAAGTCATCCGTCTCGTTCTTGACAAAAACAAGGGGAAACTCTGCCGACAGAGTATAAAAATCCTGAACCACGATAGGGATCAGGTGCTGATTCTTGTAGCGGGTGAAATCGGAGGAATCCAATACCTTGAGATTCCCGTGTTTCTCCTTGGTCAGAGGAACAGGCTGGCCCATACTGAAATAATTCCCGGATTGTTAAAAACGCGTATGTTACCGCGTTACTCCCGCCCCTGCCTACCTGTCCGCATTGCGGGCGGCGGTCCGGCTCAGCAATATGCCGTGGACCCGGGCTTACCTGCAGGCACCGACACAGGACGTGCCGGCACAAAAAAAGCCGGGACCCTGCGGCCCCGGCTTTTTCCGGCTTAACGCTGTGGCGAGATCAGTTACTGGCCTGCATTCTCTGCGCCAGCATTTCCTCGTAACCGTCTTCGTCCAGGTGAGTCACGGCAATCCACGCATGGGACATTTCGTCACCGGTGCGGCTGCCGTCGTAAACCCACTGATCCGGGTCCGGGTTGTTGGGATTGTTGGCCGTGTTGTCATACCACTGCTTGATGATCAACACCGCACCTACCGGCAGCAGGGGCGCCGCATCCCGGTCATAGATGTGGCTGTGATGCCAGGTCGCACTCCAGTTGGAGATCTGGCTGATCTCTTCGGTACGGCCGGTGTCAGGATAGTAGATTTCCAGCGAGGCGGCGCGCATGCGCAGGTGCCCATGGGGCTGGAAACTGTCGATCCGTACCGGGTGATCGAAGGAATGGAATCCCTGGGTCATGGCGGTACCGTGAGGCGGAATGATCAGGTGACCGTTCTGATAACCTTCCCGCATCTGATAAGCGCGCAGGTCCTGTGAGTAGATCTCCGTGTTCTCATCATAACCGGGCTCATGGAACCACAGGCCGATCTCCACCACGTTGTCCTCAATCATGGTGCCCGGAGCCGTCGCGCCGACACCGCCGGGAAACATGTGGATGTCCCACTGGATCATGGCTTCGGATGGCAACAGGCGGCATACACCATCGCCGGGGATTTCACCCCATTTGCCCATGGCGTACTCGGTCAGTTGGGCATGACGCTGCAGCTCGCCGTTTTCATCCGGCATGTACAGGATGGAGTTGGCATGGTGGACCACCGCGGCGGCATCACCCCGGGGCTTCACCTGTACCGCCTTGATACAGCGATCCTGGGTCAATCCGGTACTGACGAACTCCTTGCTCCACAGGTCATTACCGGTGGCTGGAATGTCGTAGGGTGACGACGGGATAATCAGGTCCGGTTCACCGAACTGCTGGGCAAAAGTCCACTCGTCCGGGTCGGGAAATTCCGGCTTGGGAACTGCCACATCGGCGTCACCGAGGGGAGCGCCACCTTCCGCCCAGGCCACGATGGCATCAATCTGCTCCTGTTCCAGCCGCCAGTCCCCTTCCAGGTCCTGAATGCCGATGTGCTCATCATAGGCATAGGGCGGCATTTCCCGGTTGGCCACGCGCAGGGAAATCAGCGGTGCCCAGGGGCGGACCTGTTCGTAGGATTCGAACTGCATCGGTCCTATGCCGCCTTCACGGTGGCAGACAACACAGTTTTCGTTGATGATGCGGCCGATTTCGCCGGTGTATGTGGGTGACTCAGCATGGTTTTGCGCCAACGCCTGTCCTTGCAAACTCAGAGTCGCAACTGCGCCGACTGCTAGTGCGAAGGGCTTCAGCAAGCGTTGCCCGCACGTCGAATATCTCTCTCTGGACATTTCCTTCTCCTTTCATTGACTTGATACGGCTTCACGGGGAAACCGGGCATCAGTTAATAATTTGCGGTACAACCCTGATAATGTAACGCGAAATACACCAGATTTCCATCCTCTGTGCAGGGGATTCGGATTCGGCCTGGCTGCCAGGCTGGCTCTTTCATCCCACGGAATCCATTCCCCCGGTTGCCGGTAATAATTTCACGGCGATACAGGCAAGTTTCTTGAAATCGGCTAAAATCAGCCAGTCAGCACTGTATTGCCGGTATAGCTCAGTTGGTAGAGCAGCGCATTCGTAATGCGAAGGTCGTAGGTTCGACTCCTATTGCCGGCACCAGTTTACACAGGGTCCATTCCGGGGACATAGGTAACACTTCACATGGAAATTATGGGTATTCCCATACCCGGTTTTCAAGTCCGGTCCGCGCGCACCGGAATCCCTCCCTGCAATCACCGGGACACCGCCATTGCCGCTATCAGGGACGGGTCTCGTCAGGCCCGGTATCCACCGGATTGCAGCGAAACGTCTTTACCAGGATCGGATCGCGGAAACCGTCGTCACCGGGACCGATGACGCCGCCAATGATGGATGACAGCGTGCCCAGGTGGGTGACGGTGTTGAACAGCAGACTGGTGCCCAGGATATCGTTGCAGCTGACGATCTGGGGAAGTATTGACCGGGTACATTCAATCAGGGTCCGGTCGCCGTTGATCGACAGGGACGAATCGATACCGTTCAGCACCAGCAGGAAATTCGACGGGACGATGTTATCAGCTACCCAGCGGGTGTTTTCCCATTTAAGCCCGCTGATCCTGGAATCGATGCAGGCCCACACGTCAACTTCCTGTGACTGTACTGCTGAAGCTCCCAGTAACGCGAAAAGTGGCAGCAGTTTCCTCTTTGACGTCATTGGCGACTTCGCTCGCTATTGGGAAGGTAATACTTCCTGTTGGCGGTCTGGCCGGGCATCCACGACCGGGTGCCCGGAGTGTCTGCAGTATACCCCGCTATCCCTGACCAGGAGAATCCGCCGCGTCCAGAATCTCCATCAGGGTGTTCTGGTAAACGGCGCGGCGCGAACCGCCCAACGCCACCGCCTGCCTGGCATGAGCCTCGGCCTGGGACAGACTGCCCTGCTCGAGCAGTACCTGCGCGAGGTTGTTATGGCCGGCGGCAAATTGCGGATGGTCTTGAACCAGCTGCCGAAACTGCTGGCCGGCCAGTTCCAGCTGACCGTCACGGTAATAAAGGTTGCCAAGCGCGAATGGGAAAATCTCTGACTGTGGCCAGCGTTCCGCCGCCGCCAGGTAAGCGGGAATGAGCTGATGTGACTGCGCGACTTCCTCCATGTCCATCAGCGCTTCCAGGTAGCGCAAGGGATCCCGGTCGGCGGGCAACTCGCCGGGTCGCAGGGCCACGAATCCCCATCGCCCTGTTCGACGCCAGGTTCTGTCGAACAGGGCCAGGCTGGTGGTGTATTCCCTGATTGTTCCGGACCGCAGGACCAGGCTGCCCGCTTCCAGGTCGTAGCCCACGACTACCGCGTAGTGCCATTGCGGCAGCCAGTCAAGTCCCAGGTTCTGGAACACCAGTACCGGCCTGCCAGCCTGAACTTCGTGGAGCAGTGACGCCAGCGACGGTTGAATCCGGAAAGGAATCCTTTCCCTGCCGCGGGTTGCCGCCAGCATCTCCGGCTGCAGTGAACCCTGTCGGGCAGGAATGTACACCCGCTCCACCAGCTCATCCACCGCAACGGCCGCGCCGCTGAAATTCAGCACGGTTGCCAGTGCCGCCGGGCCACACTGGTATGCCTCCTGGGGATAGAACGGCACTCCGTCAAGCGCTATCGCGGGGGGCAGATTCTCCACCTCCCCGGCGAGCAAACGGCCAATTTCCGGTGAAGAACCGCAAGCTGTCAGGACGATCATCAGCAGGGCCACGCACAGTCTGCCGGTTACCCTGCCGGCCGCCATTGGCGGCACTGTACCCGTCTTCCTGCCAGTTAACTTACCCATTGCGCTGTGAAAGTATCAAGGTACTCCCCCGGGCCTGGCCGCCGGTTCACACGGCCGGGAAAATATCGGTAACCCCGGCGACGTCCAGCAAAATGAATATGACCAGTACAAGGGCGATAGTACTTAACGCGCCTTCACCGGCAGGGAGGGAGTCGATCTGACGTTCAAGTACCTGCAACTCCCTTGCTGTCAGGTGTCCCACGCGTTCCTGTGCAACCGTGGTATCGACACCCATACGGCTCAGCAGCGTCACCACGCGTTCCTGCCGAAGTAATGAACTGACCCGTTCCGCCGTGGACTCCTGCAGTCGCGAAGCCAGGATGTCCGCTGTAGGTACCAGGTCAGCCCGGGCCGGGATACTGATGCCGGGGCCGGCGATTGCCAGTATCAGGGTGGCAGCCCAGGTCTGCTTTACCATTTTCCCAAGTTTCATCGTCTTTACCCTCGATAGACTGGAATTGATTGCTGAATTTATTACAAGTGATCGGCCAAGACCATGGTTTTCGTCACAGCCGCCGGCTTCCAGGAACCCGGAAACAGGCATCAGCGGACCGGGACTCCCGCAAGCTGGACAAGCGGCTGGCAACGGGATACCGTGGGATCGCCTCAGCCATGGTGCAGTGCAGGGAATAAGTCGACGCCGCTTTTCAGTTCAGCGGCAAGTGGCAACTCACCGGCAGCCCGTGGGACTTTTGAGCTGCCCATAACCAACCCGAGAGCGACCTGTCAGTCAGCCGACGCCAGTGAATGCATTCAAGCCGATACTGACCCGCATTGCAGCCGCCTTTGCCGGATTTGCCGGTTTCGTCGGCCTTGCCGTCAGCCCGCTGTTGCCGGCCCAGGAGGACACCGGTCTTCCGCGGATCGCCCACGCCGGAGGGCAGATCGACGAGGCAACCTACACCAACTCCCTTGAAGCACTGAACGCCAGCTACACTGCCGGATTCCGCGCCTTCGAAATTGATTTCAGCTGGACTTCCGACGGTCACGTCGTCTGCCTCCATGACTGGGAAGAAAGCTTTGAACGCAGCTTCGCCCTGCCACCCACAGGGGCGCTTTCCCTGGCGGAATTTCAGCAGCTGGTGCAAGATCGCTCAGCCTACGAGAAGTGCACGCTCAGCAGCCTGATGCAATGGCTGGAGGTTCGCCCCGACACTGTTCTGGTCACCGATGCCAAGGAACGGAATATCGAAACCCTGGCCCATATCAGTGCCCATTACCCGCAATTCCTGCCTCGCATACTGCCGCAGATCTATCAGCCGGAAGAATACCCGTCGGTACGGGAGCTGGGATTTGGCGAACCCATTTGGACACTGTACGAGTATCCCGGGGGACCGGTTGCCGTGCTGGATGCCATCGACAACATGGAGCTGTTCGCCGTGGCGATGAATACCCGCCGCGCAGTGCAGGGACTGGGCCTGGAACTGGATCTTCGGCAGATCCCCAGTTACGTCCATACGGTGAACGATTTCGCGGACTGGCTGTACTTTCAATCCCTGGGTGTCGATGAAATCTATACCGACAACCTGTCACGGACCAGGGAACTCGAACTGGCGGCAACAGACCTGGTCACCCTGCAGGACAGCCCGGTCCGCCGGGCAATGGAGGCCAGATCCCGGGAACTTGCCAGGCGCAAGGAACTTTTTTTCACGCTGCCGCGAATACAGTATTCCCTGGCCGAGGACTTTTCACTGGCAGGTATTTCCACCAACCAGGTTGCCATGCTGAATTTCCACGACAGCAGGCTGGACCTTACCGCCAGTGGCACGGATCCTTATATCAATTTTCCACCTTTTGCCGAACCGACGCTGGAAATCGGCATCTACGTTCACGTCGATGTGCCGGACAGCACAACCCTGGAGGTCTTCTATGCTACCCAGGGACACCCCGGATTCAGCGAATCCCTCAAGTTGTCCGAGCAGACGGTCGTTGGATCCAATGAAATCGTCATCGGAATTTCGGCACAGGATCCTATTACGCGGTTCCGGATAGACCCGGGCACGGTGGCTGGAAATTACACCATTACGCGCCTCGAAGTGCGCTCACACTGACACTGCTGCCGACTGACGCAACCCTTCCCATGGTGAAAATTCTGATCGCGACGTCCACGTTCCCAGTCTCCGCGCAGGACCAGGTGCCGGGATTTGTCAGCGATCAGGCCAATGCGTTAAAGCATGTCGAGCCGTCGCTGGAACTACTTGTTCATGCGCCACACAATGCCTACAGCAATTCCGCGGCCGTGGATGAGACCCACTCCGCCTGTCGGGTCCAGCGGTATCACTACTTCTGGCCTTATGCATGGGAACGTCTTGCTGGCCGGGGAATTCTGCCAGCCTTGAAACAGAACCGCCTGCTTTATCTGCAGATCCCGTTCTTCGTTTTCTTCCAGTTTCTGTCATTGCTGGCAATGACACGACGGCAACGGCCGGATCTGCTTTATGCGCACTGGTTTACGCCACAGGCGATTACCACCGCGCTGGTTGCAAAAATAACCGGTATCCCGTTTGTTTTTACCACCCATGCCTCCGATGTTACCGTGTTGAACAACGTTCCCTTCAGCAGTCGACTGGTTCGCCAGGTATGCCGAAAGGCAAGCGCCTATATCGCGGTATCCGACAGGACCGCGGCAAAACTGACCCGGTTCTTCAACGGTGCCCGCGATCAGCAGGCTCTGCTGTCGAAACTTTCCCTGATTCCCATGGGAGTAACGACTGAACTCCCTGCAGTGGCGGCCGATACCCGGAATGCCGTAATGGCCCGGTACGGGATACCGGCGGACAGGCCTTCACTGTTATTCATCGGGCGACTTGCCGAGAAAAAAGGAGTCAAGTACCTTATCCAGGCTGTTGCATCATTGCCCACCGATCTCAGGAATTCATTTCAGCTGATCATTGCCGGTGACGGCCAGCTTAAAAGCCAGCTGCAGAAGCTGACGGCAGACCTGACCAATGTTACCTACACCGGCTATGTAACCGGTGAAGACAAGTGGACGTTGATCGATATTGCCAGTTTTACCTGCTTTCCTTCGATAATTGATGACGCCGGGGACAGCGAGGGCTTCCCCGTGGCTATCATGGAGTGCCTGGCGGCGGGCAAGATCGTCCTGGCCAGCGACGTGACCGGGGCCGAAGCCGTGTTAGCGGAAAATACCGCCGGTATCGTATTTCCGCAGAAAGACGCCAATGCGCTGGCAGCAGCTATTCAGTCTACCCTGGAGATGGGTAATTCTGAACGGCAACAACTTGAATCCAATGCCAGGCGACTGGCACAGGAATTCGACTGGGAGACAATCGCCCGTCGCCATCTGAATCTGTTTTCCCGGTACCTTCCCGATGAACTATAATTTTTTCAACTACCTGACAGTGGCCTTTCATACCCATGGTCATCGCGGCTACGAGCGCTATTTCGAAAATGAGTATGCGCGCATAGCGTCGCGGTCGCCGGCAAACCCCGGCGCGACCATCATCAATGTCCACATTGTCAAAACACTTCCCCGGGAAGAGGCCGGCGATTATCGCAGGACTGTCAGAGTGAAAAAGCTGTTTACCTTCCACTACCTGGTCCGCAACATTCGCGGCCCGGTTGTCGATATCTATTTCAGGCGGCATTGGCTGGACAGCCTGTACATGAATGCCATCGCCGTTTTCCTCCAGGCGCAGGTACTGGAACCGGTGATGTACCTGAAGCTGCTGGAAAAAAATGTGTTGTTTATGCATGCCGCCGGCGTTTCCAGAAACGGCAGGGGTTACCTGTTTCCCGCCCACGGCGGCACCGGCAAGACCACGTTCAGCATGGCCCTGTTGAACCAGGGATTTCTCCTGCTTGGCGACGATCT
>Ga0070726_10000451_pt1 | contig 51661 bp, 46 predicted proteins | sample tdAd471_FD_67275 | JGI IMG/M metagenome (GOLD analysis project Ga0070726, IMG submission 67275) | Marine sediment microbial communities from the Atlantic coast under amendment with organic carbon and nitrate - tdAd47.1 | ecosystem: Environmental > Aquatic > Marine > Coastal > Sediment | place...
TGGTGCGTCGGAAACCCAATCCGATAAAAATCCGCCAATGGCCTTTTCAAAGGGCTCTCCTTTCTTTTGAAGTCCATCCGCCACCTGACGTAGTATTTCCATCTTGCAGGAAACTCCGTTGAGTCTAAATTCGGAATGAATATTATGCCATATCGGATTCGCCATCGGTAAGTGCTACAAATTCTTCTTTGGACAACACGCGTCCAAAAAGTTTTTCTTTCCAGTTTTTCCAACCATATTTTTTTGAAAAAATAAATAGTAGGATAGGATATACCACAAATACCGGAATTAACACATCCCATCCCAATACAGGTTCGGAAACATCCTTATAAATCGAGTTCGTACGGAAAGCTGTCCAGTCGGCCGTAACAAGGATGGCCGTAAAAAAGTTATTGGCTGCATGAAAACCCAAGGGTAATTCCAAGCCTTCATCCATCAAGGTTAAAATACCAAGAAAAAAACCTGTTCCTATATAAAATACCAAAACACCATATCCCAGTTTTTCTACTTCCGGGTTAAAAATATGTAAAAGACCAAAAAGCGAAGAGCTGACCAAAAAAGGAAGCCATTTCTTTTTGGTGGCAATTCCAATCGCCTGCATCAAATATCCACGGGTAAAATACTCTTCAAAACTGGTTTGGATAGGGATAAAAATTAAAGAAATAACAAGCAAGACAAAGAATGGTCCAGAATTAAAGTTGAATTCATAGTTTTCGGGGGACATATAAACGTCTAGGAAAACTAGGCCAGATGAAATGATACCCCATAGGACAAACGAGAAAATGATTCTTTTCCAATCCACCTTTTTACGAGACGTGGTAAAATTTTTAAATGATAGTTTGTGTACAAACTTTACCACTATCCATAAACTAACCATTGCCGCGAAAAAAGTCAGCAATACCAAAAAAAAGAATAAATTAAGCCCAAGTAAGTCGGCCATAGCCCCATAATCGGCGCCTATACTATTAAAGGAATCTGATTTCATAATCAGGGCAAAAAGAAGGGGAATCCCTCCAATGATTTGCCACCCTACAAAAACAATCAATAATCCCACAAAATATCTCCAGCGGTCCGTGAACCCTTTGTATGCTTGTTCTATGTACATATTCTTTGTATTAAATCCATATCCCAGACGTTTGACTGTCTATAAAAAAGTTTGCCCTCCTTTACCTTCAAAGGACTTTCTATATTGTTGGTAAACAGACTGCCCGTACCCAAGCCTTGTGGCATTGTTGTTTGCAATGAATAGGTGAACTGTGCAATGGCGTTTAACCCAATATTGCTCTCCAACGCACTGGTAATCCACCAACCAATATTTTGTTTCTCTGCCAAATCAATCCATTCACCGCTACCTTTTATTCCACCTACCAAACTCGGCTTCAATATTATATATTGAGGTTGAATTGTTTGTAGCAACTTCGCCTTTTCCGTTACATCAAAAACTCCTATCAATTCCTCGTCCAAGGCAATGGGCAATGGTGTTTTTTCGCAAAGCATGGCCATTTTGTCCCATTGTCCCGCTTTTATGGGCTGTTCTACGGAATGTAGTTGGAAGTTGGCCAATCGATCCAACTTCTTCATGGCCTCATTGGGAACAAATGCCCCGTTTGCATCTACCCGTAGCTCTATCTCGTTTGGTGAAAAATTATCGCGGATCGCTTTAAGAATGGAGATTTCTTTTTCAAAATCAATAGCTCCAATCTTCATTTTAATACATCCAAAACCATCTTTTAACTTTTGCTCCAGTTGCTGGAGCATATAGGCTTCATTACCCATCCAAATAAGCCCGTTTATGGATATTGGAGACTCTTTCTGAGTAAAATCCGAAGGAAATAGTTCAAATGGATCATTGGATTGAAAAGACAAAAAAGCTTGTTCCAATCCAAATTGAATGGAAGGAAACTCCCTTAATTGATGCAAAAGCGATTCTTTCCCCAAATGAATATTATTGCAAGTCCAAGCAAGTTGTTGCTGGTAATCTGGACGGTCGTCAATGCTCAATCCTCGTAAAATACCGCACTCCCCTATTCCAAACGCATCACCATCCTTAAGTATGATGTACCAAGTTTCTTTTTGGGTCATTACCCCACGCGAGGTGCCGCTGGGAACTTTAAAATCGAGGGTGTACTTTTTATAGCTTGCTTTCATGCAGTAGCCCAAATTTAAGTATATTTTGAATCTAAAACAGCACTTATGGGAAGTATCCAAGGAAAAACCATTTGGGTCACGGGCGCATCTTCGGGAATAGGAAAAAGTTTAGTATTGTTGTTGAGTTCCTATTCCTGTAATCTGATCATTTCGTCAAGAAGGGAAAATGAACTAAATAGAGTAAAGGCTCTTTGCGGTAACACTGACAATATTTCCGTTCTACCCTTGGACCTCAAGAAACATGAAGAGATGATTGGTCTGTCTCAAAAGGCTATCTCTTTTTACGGTAAAGTGGATATCTTGGTGAATAATGCCGGGATTAGCCAACGTTCTCTGATAAAGGACACCAAATTGGAAGTCTATGAGCAACTTATGCATATCAATTACTTGGGTACCGTGGCGCTTTCCAAAGCTATTTTACCACATTTTATTGCCAACAATTCCGGACATTTTGTTACGGTTACCAGCTTAATGGGCAAATTTGGATCACCCTATCGTTCTGGTTACTGTGGCGCCAAGCATGCATTGCACGGTTTTTTTGATGTAATGCGTATGGAACACGAAGGGGATGGTGTAAAAGTGACCATGGTATGTCCAGGTTTTGTGCAGACCAATGTGGCCAAAAATGCCTTAACGGCCGATGGCTCCCCTCAAAAAGACGATGATGTTGCTACACAAAACGGTATTACCCCTGAATTGGCGGCCAAAAAAATGGTTTCAGCCATAGAGCACGATAAGTTTGAAGTGTACGTGGGAGGAAAAGAAGTAAAAGGAATCTATTTGAAACGCTTCTTCCCCAAACTATTGCACAAAATGGTCCTTAAAAGTCAGGTTAGGTAATTTTAACTAAAGTTAAACCAAAACCGAACCCCATCAACTTGTCTATCCACATTTAATTTGGATTGAAGCTGGTTCACCAATCGGTTGATAAGGCGTATGCCCATGGAAGAGTGAGAGCGTTCATCGGTATCTTCCGGAAGTCCTATTCCGTTATCTGTATATTCAAAATAACCTTGGTCCCCATTTTTGCGCAAATGGATATATATCTTTCCGTTATCGTCATTCTCTGGAAAGGCGTATTTAAACGAATTGGATACGAGTTCGTTCAAAATCAAACCAAACGGAATTGCACGGTCAATATCCAGTTCGGTTCCTTCTGCATCAATAGTAATGGTGATGTTATGTCCTCCTTTTTTGTAAACGGATTGCACACTATTGATCAAACTTTCGATATAGCCCTGCATTTCAATCACTGAAAGATCATCGTTCTGATACAATTTCTGATGGATCAGTGCCATGGCCTTCACCCTGCTCTTTCCTTCTTCCAAGGCCACAATTGCTGCTTTGCTACGTGTGTTTTTTGTTTGTAGGCTCAACAAGCTGGAAACCATTTGTAGGTTGTTCTTTACCCTGTGGTGAATCTCTTTGAGCAATGAATCTTTTTCCACGAGGGAGTTTTCAATAATGTGTTTTTGTTCCGCGATCAAACGTTGATTTTTTATACTTTTCAAGTAAGCATAAACCAATCCGGCAAAGCCTAAAAGTGTAAATATAAGCGAAATGAATACCAGATTGATTCGCTCATCTTTGGCCTTCATTTCGCTCCGTGCAAGCTCGTTGATTCGTTTCTGCTCATCTATCAACCGTTGCGAATTCTGTAAATCCTCATTGGCCACGATGGTTACCAACTGTTGTTTTATCAATGCGGATTGGTTTTTGGCCAACGAATCTTTGATTCTTTCGTTGCGCTTATAGTAGATAGAAGCATTCTTGTAATTTTCGACCTTATCATAAAAACCTGCAAGCAAGCTGTTCTTTTTAATGGTCTGTAACACGGATATATTGTCGAACTCAACATCCAAATATTGTTTTGCTTCCCTATAGCGCTCCATTTGCAAATTGGCTTCCGCCAAAAAGAGTGTGTTTTCGACAACTGCACTTTGATCTTTGTTTTTTGGGGATTTTTTTAAGGTCTCGATACTTTTCTCCAAAAGCGGCACGGCCTCTTCGTAATCACCCAACATGATATGGCACTTTGCAATGTTTCCCTCTATTTCTGCTTGCAACAGCTCACTTTCAATGATATCGGATTCACTTTTTTGTGTGGAGATATCGTTCATATAAACCCCCAAGTAGGAATTGGCCTTTTTTAATTCGCTCAAAGCAGTGGGTGCGGAATCATCCAAGCGCAAATAGTTCCCAACCTTGGCATGGTACTTAGCCAATCCGTAAGAATCGTTGTCGGCTATGGTGGGCTTGACCTCCATGATATACTGGTTCCTCGCCTTTCTGTACAGACCTAGGTTACTGTATATGTCATAAAAAGCGACGTTGTTGGTGATGCCCAGTTCACGCTTTTGTTTTCTGATTTCAATTTGCTTGTCGAACAATTGCAAATTGGCATAGTTGTTATCCAGAACTTCCAAAACAATTTTCTGGGAATCCGTGTCCAAGGAATCCTTGATTTCATAAAGTTCTTTGGCCAGGGCCGTACTCTTGTCATACTCGCCCAAGTCATTGTAAATTTGGGCCTGCATTACCTGGTAAAGCCGTGTTGCTGATGTATCTTGGGTTTTTTGGGCGTTGGCCAAATAAATTTTGATGGTGTCCAACCAATCATAGGCTGAATTTACATTGTACCGGTCCAAGGAATTGAAGAAGACCTCAAACCGTTGAGAAGGTTGATCGGTATTCTCAAATTCTGTAAGTACACTTTGCTCCTGATCCAAAATGGATTGTGCCGAAGAAGTAAAAAGAAAAACAAAATATACTGCGGTAAATAAAAGTCTTGCGTAACGTCCCATTAATTAAATTGATACAGTGACCTTTTGGAGTATCCCGTAGATCCTATATTATTATCGTGCCCTTTTTTCCTTTATTGCCCCCGATAATCAATTCAATTCAAAAAACAGAACAATGTACTGAATTGCAATGTATGGGGTATATAAAGAACGTTAGTTTGGTCGTAAAATTAAATCTCAGAAGAAAGAGTTGTCGATTAATGTTGTGAAAGTGCTCTTTTCTGTTGTGAAAAGATGTTAACCGTATGTGAAATGTCGTTTTATCGATGTTTTGTGCTTTTCATGGAGTTTAGTGCTCTGTACAGCATATCTAAAATTGAAAAAGGCCCTGCTTTTTTACAAACAAGACCCTTTTACGAGAACACTATATGAAAATGAAAAAATTACTTTCTGAATCAATAACACTGCTAAACTATGATTGTTTGTGCTAGCTTGAAAAATATTGTTGTGAAGCCGGTAAAAGTTGTGGTCAGCCGCTTATAAAAGTATGGCATCATAAAAAAAGCGCCCCGATCAGGGCGCTTATGTACTGTAGTTCCCCTTAAAAACTAACTGTTCATGGAGGAAAGTATAAACTCCTTGAAGTCCTTGGAAATAGGTATTAAATTATTATTGATCATTATATCCTTGGAATTGATGGCGTCTATATGGTCCACATTTACTATGTACGATTTATGCGCCCTGTAGAATTTGTTCTTGGGCAATTTTTCCAAATAATCCTTTAACGGGGAGCGCACCAAAAACTTTTTATCTGCCGTGTTCACTTCCAAATAAACGTTGTCCGCTTTTATAAACTGGATATCGCTGAACTGAATTCGGTAATACAAATGTTGCTTCTTCACAAAAATAGAATCTTTGAGCACGGAATTTGATGTAATTTCATCCGCTGCATCATCCTCCATATTTTGAACACCCTTCTTTTCGTAATTAAAGTTGGAAAGTGCTATTTCAATAGAAGTGTAAAGGTCTTGTTGCTCAAAGGGTTTAACCAAATAACCATCGGGCTTTACGGTTTTTGCATTCTCAACGGTAGCCCGGTCGGAGTTTGAGGTAACAAATATAAAGGGTATGTTATACGTTTGCCGTATATGCTTGCCAAGGTCTATACCTGTTTTGTCCGAAGCCAAAATAATATCGATCAATACAAGGTCGACATGATTGTTTTTTAATACATCAACGGCCTGTTCGTAAACAATAACATTGTCCACGATCTCATAACCGATTTCCTCTAGCATGGACTGCATGTCATCGGCAATGATAACATTATCCTCTACGATTAAAATTTTTATCGGATGTTCCAAGTTCCTTTAAGTTTATTTGGTTGTCTATCAAATTTACAAAAAAATATTAACTGAAATTAAGAATAATAAGGACAACAAAAAGGTGCTCAACGCAACTTTCTTTAATTCTGTGTCCAAATTTCCCGGGTTGGTTGTTTGGTTCACTTTTTTTAAATGAATCAATAAGGGCAAAAAAGCCAGCATAAAGAAGGATTGTTTCCAACCAAAGCCTTTTATGAATATAAACAAAGAAAAGCATATCAAGGCCATCAAAATCAAAAAGAAGTGATAGCGCTTTCCTTTTTCAAAGCCCATCTTCACCACCATTGTGATTTTACCGTGCTTTTTATCCGAAGCTATATCCCTTAGGTTATTCAAATTTAATACGGCAACACATAAAAGTCCGATGGCCACTGCTGGAAAAAGAGCATTCCAATCCAATGATTTGGTGTACAAGAACATACTTCCCAATACACCCAACAACCCAAAGAAAAGAAACACAAACAAGTCTCCCATTCCACGATAGCCATATGCATTGGAACCAACGGTATATTTTATGGCAGCCCAAATACTCAACACCCCCAACACCATAAAAACCAGAATGTAGGGCAAGTTATCCAGGCCAAAAGCCAAATAAACAAGTGCCAAGGCCAAAAACATACTGATTATAACAGAAACAAGGATTCCTTGCTTAAGCGCCTTTCGAGAAATGGAACCGCTTTGCAGTGCCCTTGCCGGACCAATTCTATCCTCATTATCCGTTCCCTTGACCCCATCGCCATAATCGTTGGCAAAATTGGAGGTCACTTGAAAACCAACGGTGGTCAACAAGGCTAAAATGAAGATAGGCCAATTAAATTGCCCTTGATAACGAGCCAATGCCGTTCCAACAATGATTCCGGAAAAAGAAAGCGGAAGTGTTCTTAGTCTAGCAGCTTGTATCCAAGCCTTCGTGTTTCCCAATGTTAATATGGATCTTCTATTTTAACTCTTTGACCATCTTTGTAAGATGCCACAAATGCATCTTGAAAGCCCATTTGTACCAATTGCTTTCTGAATTTCTGTGCTTCTTCCAAAGTTTCAAAATTACCTAGGGAATAAGCATAAAAAGGATTGGTCTTTACAAAAAGCGTGTTGGTCAAAGCTTCGGAGGCCAAGGTCACATTGTTTTCCACAAAAGATTTTACCTGAACGGAATAGATTTTTTCCTTGTTTAAAAACTCTTTGGCCAGATAAAATTCCTTGACCAAACTAAGTTCTTCATTTTGGGATTTGAGATTGTCTATTCGCGCCTTGATTACATCCAAACTATCTATGGATACCAAAAGGTTTCCTTGGTTCTCAAAAGATTGCTTACTGCTCAGTCCGGCAGTAAAAGAAGTTATGGCCAGTGCGCCAATTACAAATAGTCCAACAAAACCCAAAAGAACGTTTCGCTGAAGCCTTATTTTACGAAGGTCTTTGTTCTTAAACTTTATCTGATCGAGAAGTCTCTCGTTGATAATCTGGGCCTTATCTATATCCTTATGAAGGTCCAACAAGTCGCTTTCTTCAATAAAAGGCATATCGTGAAGGGGGTTATAATTATATGCTATGCTAAAACCATAGCAACCAATAAGTTAATCTGAATCCTTACAAAAATAGAACTTTTGTAGAAAGAAAAAAACTTTACTTCGCCAAAGCTTGAAATAACCTGGCATATATTCGGTTTTAATCCAGTAAATGGATGCCATCATCCTGAATATTGATTTTGCGCTGACGGTACAATATGCCCACTCCTTTTTTAAAGGCTTTTTTGCTCAAGTGCAATGTTTTCTTTATTGCTTCCGGCGATGACTTGTCATGAAGCGGCAAAAAACCACCATTTTCTTCTAGTTTGTCCAAAATCATTTTGGCCGTAGGTTCCAACATTTTGGCTCCAATGGGCTGTAAGGAAATATCTATCTTTTTATCTTCCCTTACATTTTTGATATACCCCTTTAAACGGTCACCAACGGAAACTGGTTTAAAAATATCGCTATCGAAAATAAGTCCCTTGTGGGCATCGTCCACAATAACTTCCCAGCCTAAAGGCGTTTTTCGGTGCACAAGAAGGCCTACTTGATCATTTTGATCATATTCCACGTTTTCGTTGGAAAGGTACTTATCTACCCTGCTCGACCCGGTAAGCCGCATACTTTCCTCATCCATATAACAATGAACAATGTATCTGCTTCCGCCTTCCATCCTTTCAGACTGTTCCCTAAAGGGAACCAGCAAGTGTTTCTCCAAGCCCCAATCCAAAAAAGCGCCGTAGGCACCAACTTCCACCACTTCTAAATAGGCAAAACCATTTCGGATAATTTTAGGGTTCAAGGTTGTGGAAATTGGACGCTCTGCATTGTCCAGATAACAGAACACTTCCATTTCCTGGTCAATCTCAAAATCTTCGGGCACGTATTTGTTGGGCAAAAGAATCTCTGTGCCTTCCTCATCGCCCAAAAAAAGTCCTATGCTGGTGCTTCTGAGCACCTTAAGGGTATTATAATTTCCCAATTCTATCATTTGCCAAAGGTAGCTGTAAATTATGGGTATAAAAAGAGGTCTAAAAAGTATTGAAAAGTGTCATTCTGAACCTGACTGCCGGTAGGCGGGTTCATTTCCAGAATCTCATCGATTTGATAACCAAACCATTATGAGAACCTGAATCAAGTTTAGGTTAACGAAAATCGACATTTTAGACCTCCCCTTATATGGGTCGTATTCTTAATTATAAACCGACTCTTTTCCAAAGTGCTTCGTCAACATATAATAAATGACTGCACGGTGTTTGTTCTTTTCAGACTTTCCGTAGGCATCGATTACGCTATCAATGGACTCCATTAATGCAGGCGTATCGGCCAAACCTAATTTTTTGATCAAAAAATTGTTCTTGACCGTTTCCAATTCTTTTTCGTCAGAACCAGAAACCTTTGAGGCATCCAAATTATAGATGGCCGGGCCCAAACCTATGGCCACTTTGGTCAATAAATCCATATCCGGTGTTTGTCCAAATTTACCTTTGATGTCTTCTGCGTACTTTTCGATTAGTTCGTCTCTTTTGCTCATAATGTGTCAGTGTTCTTGTTTTATTTTATAGCTAAGGTTCTAAGATATGAAATCGAAGTACCCAAGCAAAATTTTATTGTTCAAAACCCTTGGTGTAGCGACCTCCAAGATTTTTGGTTTATTGGAATCCAGGTAAAAACCTTGAAGTGATGCTTCCAGTTCAGCTTCATTTTTGGCGGTGATGTGTTCAAAACCGTACATATCGGACAAATGTTTGGCAGATAGTTCGTGACTGGTCTCAAAAAAGGTCTCAAATTCTTCGGTATCTTCTTTGCCTGGCAAAATCCTAAAGATTCCACCACCAGAATTATTTATGAGCACTATCCTGAAATCTGGACGCATATACTTGTTCCACAAGGCATTGCTATCGTAAAAAAAGCTTAGATCGCCTGTAAGAAGCAGTGTGGGGTCGTCACTAAACACAGAACTCCCCACAGCTGTGGATGTAGTGCCGTCTATACCACTTGTTCCTCGGTTGCAGAACACTTTTAAGGATTTGTCCATAGGAAATAGTTGTGCATATCTAACCGTGGAACTATTGGCCAAATGTACTTGATACCCTTTGGGTATGTTTTTTATGATTTGGTCAAAAGCAGAAAAATCTGAAAATGGAACTTCTTTGAGGTAAGCATCCCGTTTAGCCTCGTAGTTGTCTTTTTTCTTTTCCCAAAATGTTTTAAAGTCGCTTGTTGGTTTAATTTCCTCGGAAACAACCTCCTTAAAAAACTGATTAGGGTTTGTTTTTATATGTTTCGTTAAGCAATAAAAAGTGTCGTTGGCTTTTTTGGGGTCGATGTGCCAATGTTCCTTGGGCTTATATTCACGTAAAAATGCCTTAATTTTTTTGGAAACAATCAAACCACCAAAGGTTACCAAAAGCTCTGGTTGCAATTTTTTGAAAAGTTTATCCCTTTTCTCGGATTTCTCAATAGGGGCAATAATACTGTCAATACTCTCAAAAAATTCAGGGTGATGCAAATTGGAGGTGGTCTCGGTAAACAATACCGTATTTGGATCTTTTGCCAACCGTTCCAAAACTTCCGTTTCCATAGCATTGGGTTGATTCACTCCTACCAAAACCATTTTGCGAGGACTGTTTTGCCAGATTTGACCCAATTTATCCGAATCCTGATCGTCTGATGCTTCTTTCTTCACACTTGCTCCTGCATCTTGAATTTGTAAAGAAGGCTCCTCTACCCTACCGTACAATGGCTCTTCAAAAGGAACATTGATGTGAACCGGGTTTTTTTCATCAAAAGCTACCGAAAGTGCTTTGGCTATTTCACCTTCATTATACTTTTGAATTTCTTTTTGGCTTTCATGCAACAATGACTTGCCATATTTTGCAATGGTGTTGGTTGCATGTGAGACGTCTTGTTTCAAATTAGCGGAGTAACCAATGTGCTTTTCCAGTACATTTTCCTGTCGGATGGTCTGTCCATCACCAATATCAATTCGATAACTGGGCCTGTCGGCAGAAATCACAATCAACGGGATATCACTGTAAAAAGCTTCGGCAACTGCTGGGTAAAAATTCAACATAGCACTGCCCGACGAGCAAAGCACGGCAACAGGTTCTTGTAAATGCTGTGCCATCCCCATGGCAAAAAAGGCGGCGCAACGCTCATCTACGATACTAAAACAATTAAAAAAAGAGTTTTTGGTGAAACTAATGGTCAAAGGAGCATTTCTGGACCCTGGTGAGATAACTATATTTTTAACGCCTCTTGATTTAAAATACAAAACCAAGGTCTGTGCAGCGGGTATATCGGAGTACATCATGGACTACAAAAATACATTATCTGGACGGCAAACGCCACGATGAACTACATCATTTTACAAGATGCCTAGCATAGTTTTACTTTTGTTTTGGGTCTCCAACCATTCACTTTCCGGGTCGGAGGCCTCAGTGATTCCACCTCCCACAAAAATGGAGGCTTTATCTTCCTCCAACTCCATACATCTCAAATTCACGTACAGGGACAACTCTCCTTGGAAACGTAAATTCAGTTCACCCAAAAAGCCCGTGTAGAACTTTCTTTTGTAATTCTCATTCAATTGAATGAACTTTTGGGCTTCACCTGTGGGAATTCCGCACACCGCGGGGGTCGGGTGCAAGGCCCTTATTACTTCGTTAACCTTTAGGTTAGGCAACATAATACCACGTACCTCGGAACGTAAATGCCAAAGCTTCCCCGCCTTTATGGATTCCGCCTCGTCAACTTCCAAACGCTCCATGGTATGGGCCAATTTATCCCCAATGTATTCCGATACCATTTGTTGTTCCTCAATTTCCTTAGCGCCCCATTTAGGATTTTCATTTTCTATATAAGGTAAGGTAGCGGCCAAGGACATGGTCTGTAATTTATTTCCTTTTACCTTCACCAAAGTTTCTGGTGTTGCACCACACCACGTACCAACTTTAGGGTGGTAGAAAAAATATCCAAAGGCATTCGGGTATTTGTCTAAAAGTGTTTCAAATATTTTGATGGGCGATTTTGTGATGGACACTTGGATTTTTCTGGAGAGTACCACTTTTTGAAGCCTTCCCTTTTCAATTTCCTTTATTCCACTTTTCACCAATTCAATGTGGACTTCCTTGCCGGATTCATCCAAGGTAATATCATTTTCAGCTTGGGATTGTTCCAATTGATGTTTTCCTTCCCAAACTTCATCGGGCTGAATCAAAACCACTTTTTCTTCTGAATTAAAAGGGGCAAAAACAAATCCTTTTTCGGTAAAATCCTTGGAGGTATGTAAGGTGTCACTGGACTGAAAAACTCCAACAATAGCAGTTTCACTTGGCTTTCTGTACATCACAAAAGGAGAATCACTTTCCAGACAGGATTCCGCCCTTTCCAAAATTGCTTTAAATCCTTTAGCTTCTGGGTAGCGCAATGGTCGTAAGTTTACAGTTGGAAATCAAACGGTCCTCCTCATCGGTGATTCTTATCTCCCACAGCTGTGTGGTTCGGCCTTTATGCAGTATGGATGCCTTGGCGTAGACAAAGCCATCCTTAATGGAGCGAACGTGGTTGGCAGCGATTTCAATGCCGCGAACAAAAAACTTTTGTCCGTCCAAAAAAATATAGGATGCTGCACTACCCACACTTTCGGCCAGTGCCACCGATGCGCCGCCGTGCAAAACACCATCGGGCTGGTGAACTTTTGGGGTGACGGGCATTTTTGCCAAAAGAAAATTTTCACCCACATCAATATAAGTAATGTCCAACGTCTCCATTAATGTGCCCTTGCAAATTTCGTTGCAAACGGACAGAATCTTCTCCTTATGCTCGTTCATCCTTCTATTTTTTGTAAAATTACGCAAAGCTTTGGCAATATCTAAATCAACAATAAAACATGTCCAACACAGAGAAGACAGTTACCTACACAACGGAGAACACCTATCTGACGCAGAATGAATTGACGGGGAAAACCAAGAATGTGTGGCTGGTTTTTCATGGCATTGGTTATTTGAGCCGCTATTTTGTAAAATATTTTAATGGTTTGAATGCCGAGGAAAATTACATTATAGTCCCTCAGGCACCCTCCAAATATTATTTGAAAAACGAATACAAATACGTTGGAGCCAGTTGGCTCACCAAGGAAAATACGGCCACAGAGGTAAAAAATGTACTAAACTATATTGATGCCGTGCTAAAAGCAGAAAAGATTCCAGAAGATATGAACCTTATCCTTTTTGGATTTTCGCAAGGCGTTTCGGTGGCCACACGATGGTGGGCCAGTAAAAAAACGAATTGTAAACTGGTCGCGCTCTACGCCGGGGGCATTCCCAATGAGCTTACCGCCAATGATTTTGAGCTTGTTGATCATGATTCCACCGAAATCAAATTAATTTATGGTAATGACGACAAATATTTGACCCCAGACCGATTGAAAGGCGAAAAGATTAAAATTGAAAAGCTATTTAAAGGCAAAGCAGAGACCATCACTTTCAACGGTGGGCACGAAGTGAAGCCAGAAATCATTAAAGATTTAATTTAACTACTAATTTGTGGTTTTTTCCTCTGGAACTTCTTCTTCGTAATACTCAATAGTTCTTGTAATGTAAGTGTTACCGGGCGTTACAATCTGTTTTACCCAATTGCTAGGGGTATGGCTATCAAACTGGAAAATAAATTTGTCCGTAGATTCCGTATTCACTGTTTTTTTAACCATCCTGCTCAACTTACCATCAGTGTAATAATAGAAACGCTTTTTTTGGGATACAAACTCTTTTTCTGCCACATCGTACAAAAAGTCTTCACTGGTCACCAATTTTCCATTGCTATTAAAAACTTCTTCATTAGCTGTATTGGGCTCACCATCAATGTATTCCTTTGTCAAAATCACCTCTTGGGTGCCATTGGGTCCAGCTTTGGCGGATGTTCTAACCGCTTTCTGCAAAATTCCGTTGGTAAACGTGCTTACCGTATGCTCGTTTTTTACCTGGGTGTACTCAAAAGTGGTCTCATCCACACCTTCCCCATTGGAAGAAATCATTTTTACCAATTTTCCTTCCTCATCATAATGGTACTGCTGTTGCTCCAAAAACTGTTTGTCATAAGAAATGATTTTCTCAACTACTTTCCGATTCGGAACGGTATCAACTTCATAAAAGTTGGCCATAGAGGTGGACTCATCGAGCACATTATTCTTGTAGCTTTCCATACGTTTCTCCACCAATTCACCATCATTATATTTATAGTATGTGATGTCTTGGTCGGTATCATTGTACTGGGTTACCGTTTTGGTGAGTACACCATCTCTGTCAAACTCAAACAATTCCTTTCCATAGTCAGTAGAAACAAGACAGGATTTTACCTTGCCCCGTAAATCAAAATCTTCCAAGGTAAAGATTTGAACCTCTTGGGACCACATTCCAAAAATCTGGAAGAATGAAAAAAATAGGAAAAGGGTGTAGTGTTTTTTCATGCTGTAAAATTAGTCGTTAAAAACGCAACTGAAAAATCTAAACTACATATATCATGCCCGTAAGGAAAAGAAATTACCTAAAAGTTACGTTGGGGGGCAAAGGGTGAAATATCCATGGATAATTTATCGCCCGAAATAAGTTCTGTGACCAATTTACCAGTTGCCGGTCCCATGCTCCATCCCATCATGGCATGACCTGTTGCTATGGTTAAATTATTAACGTTCTTGGGCTTGCCAATATACGGAAGACCATCGGGCGAAACTGGTCGAAGCCCGCATTTTGCTTCGTTTTTTGCCTTTTCAGGAATCTTGAATCCGTTGTAATATGCTTCAGCAGCTTTGGCAATGGCGGCTACCCTTTCCTTTCGGATAGTGTGGTTGATTCCCGAGAATTCCATGGTTCCGGCAAAACGGGTAAATCTTTCCATAGGCGTGACGGCAATTTTCTTTTCCATTAAAATGGCGGGCATCGTAATGTTTGTAGGCTCTTCCATATCGATTCTGTACCCTTTGCCAGCTTGCAATGGCAACTTTAAGTTTAATTTTTTGGACAGGTTTGCAGTCCAAGATCCTGCAGCAAAAACTACTTCATCTGCCTTGTAGGCCGCTTTTTCCGTTTTTATTTCAATAATATTTCCACCAGAAACAGATAGATCGGTTACTTCTTCATTTTTATGAATGTCCACGCCGACAGTTTCTAGATATTCCACCATCTTTTTCATAATAAGCGGTGGTGTGGTATGCCTATCGCACTCCCAAAGTATGGCTCCTTCCGCATTGAAATCAACATTGGGTTCCATTTTCTTTAGTTCATCTTTGGATAGATGCTTTCCCACCAAACCCATTTTGGCCGCTTTTTCCAGCACTTCCATTTCGTGGTCACGGGCTTTCTCGGTCTGGTACACCATCATCAAACCTTGTTGCCCTATTTGGAAATCCCCCAAGTCGTTCGAAGCTTGTATTCCTTCATACAACTCCCTGCTCAAAAGATTAATATCACGAATAACGGTCATGGACCGGTCTACCTTTGCTTTTGTAGAAGACCTTTTAAAATACCACGCCCATCTTATAAAATCAGGGTCCAACCGAGGTTTCATATAAAATGGACTCGAAGAATTGAACATATATTTTAATCCTTGTGTGATCATTCCCGGAGAAGCCAAGGAGATTATGTGGCTTGGGGTGAGGTACCCTGCATTTACAAACGAAGCTCCCGAAGTAATGTCCGATCTGTCCAGTACGGTGACCTCATGTCCTGCCTTTTGTAAAAAATAAGCTGTGGAAAGCCCCACGATGCCTCCCCCGACTACAATCACACTTTTATTCTTGCCCATAGATACAAGTTTGCAGTATTCATAAGAAGCGCCAAGATACATAAAGGACCGGAAAATGTTAATTAGTACGTTAGGATTTCTTTATCAAACTTTTGACTATTTTTGGAGAATTTTGAAAACATCTTAACGAATGAAAAAATTATTCTTATTGGTATTGGGCCTAGCCTTTTCTTGCAATTCTTCACAGCAAACCGTTTCGGAGGCACCACAACCCAAACCAATGGCAAGCCCGTTGCCCTACGCGGAAACGATTACACAAGAAGACTTAAAAGAACATTTATACACCTATGCATCCGATGAGTTCGAAGGAAGGGAAACCGGTACTCCCGGGCAAAAAAAGGCGGTTGAATATATTAAAGCCCATTACGAATCTTTGGATGTGCCCCCTGCCCAATCCAATGGTGATTATTTCCAAAAGGTCCCTTTGGAAGTGTCCAAAGTACCAGAGGGCAGTTTAACCATAAACGGTAAATCTTTTGAGCTTGGGGAAGACATATTGAGCTTTTCCGAAGCCAAAGGAACTTATAGCAATATTGTTTACGCTGGATACGGTATTGAAGAAGGTGATTATTCCGATTACAGTGGTATTAATGTACAGGGGAAGATTGTGCTAATAAAAGCGGGGGAACCTGTTGACCAAAACGGTGTTTATGCTATTTCAGGAAATATGGAGAAATCGGTTTGGAGCAATGCATCCGAAGCAGTGGGCAAAAAGCGAGACATTGCGTATTCCAAAGGAGCTACCGGAGTTTTGTACTATGATATGTTGAGTTTCCCTAGGTTTCAAGGATACTTCCAATTTATGAAAAGTAACAATAGCGGCAGAATGCAGTTGGCATCCGACACTGGTGATGAAGTACTGATTTACTTGAATGATGACGTTGCAAAAACCCTAAAAAGTGATATTGAAGAAGATCATGTGCCGAAAGCCATTAACACAAACATTGCAATGGACATTTCCAGTAGCAATGATGAAATAAACTCCGAAAATGTTGTTGCATTCATTAAAGGAGCAGAAAAACCTAACGAGTATGTGGTGATTTCTTCACATTTGGACCATATTGGAATAACAGGCGACGGACAAATCAATAATGGTGCCGATGACGACGGTTCGGGAACCGTGGCGATGTTAGAGATTGCACAGGCGTTTAAAAAAGCAGCGGATGAAGGCAATGGACCCAAACGTTCCGTGGTTTTCCTACATGTTACGGGGGAAGAAAAAGGGCTATTGGGATCAAGATATTATACCGATGTTGACCCGGTTTTCCCTTTGGAAAATACCGTGGCAGATCTTAATATTGATATGATCGGTCGCATTGACCCAAATTATGCCGGAGCTAGAAATTACCTCTACCTTATCGGCTCTGATAAATTGAGTACGGAATTGCACGAGCTATCGGAAGAGGTGAATAAAAAGTACACCAACATTGAGTTTGATTATACCTATAATGATGAGAACGACCCCAACCGTTTTTATTACCGAAGCGATCACTACAATTTTGCAAAGAACAATATTCCGATCATTTTTTATTTTAACGGAACACATGCGGACTACCACAGGCCAGGCGACACCCCCGATAAAATAAATTATGATCTTTTGGAGAACCGTTCCCGTCTGATTTTCTACACAGCTTGGGAAATAGCAAACAGACCCGGTAGGTTGATAGTTGATAAGGCTGGGGATTGATACTCCTTTTTTAGATAACATAAATGGCCCTTCCTGTTGAGTGCTTTTTTGTTGGGAGTCTCCCGTCATGTAGTTGACAGAAAATCGACTTATTACATGATCATGAAAAAGTGTAAACAATGGGTTTACCTCGACTATGCTCGGCACAGGCTTCTCACCCTAAATCATTTCCAAAAAAAAAATCCCGGAACAATCAAGGTCCGGGATTCATTTCAATGTAAAAGGGTGGAAGACCGGGTTCGAACCGGCGACCTCTGGAACCACAATCCAGCGCTCTAACCAGCTGAGCTACAACCACCATTTAAAGCGGATGCAAAAATACTTTTTTGTAATGATTCAACCAAAATATTTTTCAAATTCCATCAATTTATTATTATGCCCTGTTATTTGTCCTTCATTACCTATCCTTTAACTCGCTGGCAACTAACATTAAAAGTTGTATGGTACAATTTCTCGATAAAATGCTCGTTTTTAAGACCAAACACACATTTTTGGGCATTTCACAACAATTAATTCCCAAAACGGTGTCACAAAATTATTTTTGCACTAAATATTTTCAACTGGGTGTTGTCAGAAAAAAACCTCATAGCTAACCGTAAAGCCTCATTGTTTTCAATGGTGCTTTGTGTTTTTATGTTTTGTGTTTCCTTTCCTGTTCTGTCTCAATCTTCCAACGAAAGGGATAGCTTGGCTTTGAAGCTACAGCGCCTTGAATCGACCCATCGGTTTAACCCCAAAGATACCACCCACATTAATTTGTTGACCGATCTTGCTTTTTCTTATCAATATTTAGATAGCGATAGCCTTTATTCTATCGCCAACAGAGCCTTGGGTTATAGCAGAAAAATCAACTATGCACATGGAATAATCAAGGGATTGAACGCCTTAGGTGTCTATCATTACAATAAAGGAAATCGAGAAAAGTCAATGCCCATGCTTAAGGAGGCCCTTGAACTTGCGAACGAAGTTGAGGATATTGATTCTGAATTGTCCCTCATAAACACCATGGCCCAAAACTATAGTTTTGAGGGCAATTACGCCGAAGCCTTAAACCTTAACCTAAAAGGAATTGATTTGGCCAGGAAAATCAAAGACCAGCAAACCTTATCGGTACTCAACGAAAATATCGCTGGACTTTATGCGGACCAAAAGGATTTTAAAAATGCTCTGATGTTCTATGATACGGTTCAAAAATACAATCGGAGATTAAATGATGAGGTTGTAGATGCAGAAACCCAAAGCAACATGGCATCGATCTATAAAGATGCCAAGGACTTTAAGAATGCCATGTTCAATATCAACAGGAGCATCAACATTTTTGAAAAACATAAAGTTTATGATTGGTTGGCCTACGCCTATCAGGTAAAAGGTGATGTTTACCTAGATCAAGAAAAATATAAATGGGCGCTATATTGGTATGATCAGAGCGATATGCTCTTCAAACATCAAATTGAGGACGATAGAATACAAATTCAATTGATGAACGGTATGGCCAAGGTATATTTTGGGCTGGAACAGGATAGTCTATCCTTGGTATATGCCAAAAAAGGATTGGAACTGTCCAATAAAATCAAATCACTTCAAGGTCAAATTGATTGTTCCGAAACCTTATACAAGGTCCATAAGAAGAATGGTGATACACCTGAAGCACTCGCTTATTTGGAAACTTTTAAAACCTTGTCGGATTCGCTGTTCATGGACAAGAACAAACAGAGTTTGTCGCTTTTGGAGACCAAAATACAATATCAACTGGAAAAGGAGGAGTTAATAGAAGCGAACGAGGAGGCTCTTGCCAAACAACGGAATTATATTTATTTTTCGGTAATTGTTCTTTTGATTTTAACGATTATAACCTTTGTAATCCGCAGAAGTGAGAACATCCAAAAAAATTTGAACAAGGAACTCAAAGAGAAATCACAAGCGGTAACCCAACGGGAAGCTCAGTTGCACGAAATCAACAAAACAAATACAAAATTGTTCTCCATTATCGGTCACGACCTTCGTGGTCCCATTGGTGGTTTACAGAGTATCCTTAAAATGTTTACCGATGGGGATATTACCACAAAAGAACTGGTCTCATTCATTCCCAAACTAAAAACGGATGTCGATAACATTTCCTTTACCCTAAACAATTTACTTTCGTGGGGCCTTAACCAGCTGAATGGAGTGGTTACAAAGCCCAAGCGAGTTTCGTTGTCCTACTTGGTTAACAATAATATTAAACTATTATCAGAAATTGCCAAAAGCAAATCGATCAAGATTATAAATCAGCTCCCGGAAAACCCCCGTATTTGGGCCGATAACAATCAGATTGATATCGTTATCCGAAACCTGCTGAGCAATGCGATAAAGTTTACCCCAGAAAATGGACTTATTACCATTGAGGCGGAGGAAAAGGGTAATATGTGGCAAATCTCGGTTCGCGATACCGGAATTGGTATGACAGCTGAAATGCAACGGACCATTTTTAAGGACTCCTCTAACGTTACCACATACGGCACCAATAACGAAAAAGGTACTGGACTTGGTCTTTCCCTATGTAAAGAGATGGTTCAAAAAAACAATGGAAAAATTTGGGTAGACAGTGTTCCGCGCAAGGGCACAACATTCTATTTTACTGTTCCCAAAGCGCAGAACAGGTACCAAAAGGCTTCTTAAATCAAATTAAATCTTCCAAACTGTCCACGCCAACCAAGCGCTCCACGGTAAAGCCTTCAGCATATTCCACACCAATGATTCGGCCTAAATCCCGAGCCCTGTAATTTACACTATCAGTAAAATTTTTACTGCTGATTGGCGTCTCTGGTTCATCACTATCCGGATCATAAAACTGGGAACCATAAGCCATGATCGCCTCGGTTTTCTTTTCGATAAATCCAGTAACGTCCACTACAAAATCGGGCTCCAAGTTTTTCCATTGTATAAAATGATAGACCAATTTAGGTCTCCAGGCCTCCTGCCATTGATCATCACCATCCATTTTGGTATCGATTTTCATCAAACCGCTTAAAAAACAGGCGTTACTTACCAGTTTACTTCCTCGCGCATGATCAATATGCCGGTCCTCGACAGCATTGCACAACACAATCTCCGGTCTATATTTTCTGATTATTTTGATAAGTTCCAATTGATGTTCTTTATCGTTCATAAAGAATCCGTCCGCAAATTCCATGTTCTCGCGAACAGCAACACCCAAAATTTCAGCTGCCCTGGCCGCTTCCTTATCCCTGATTTCGGCAGAACCGCGGGTTCCGAGTTCACCACGGGTCAAATCCACGATGCCTACTTTTTTTCCTTTGGAAACTTCCTTTGCAATGGTGGCTCCTGCACCAAGTTCGGCATCATCTGGATGCGCGCCGAATACTAAAATGTCTAATTTCATATTGTTTTATGCGGTAACGGTCATGGATTTTACTTTGGCGATCGCCTGTTCAATATCCGCTATTAAATCTACTATCTCCTCAATGCCGAGAGAAAAACGAATCAATGAATCTTTTATCCCTTGTTTGGCCCTATCCTCTGCACTCATCAATGCATGGGAAGTTTGCGTAGGTGATAGTACTGTGCTTTCAATTCCTGCCAAACTCATGGAGGGTTTTATCAGTTTTAGCTCCTTAAAAAACAAGGATGCATCAATCTCAGGGTTCAGTTCAAACGAAAGCATTCCTCCAAAACCTTTCATTTGCGATTTGGCCAATGCATGCCCGGGATGTTTTTCCAAGCCAGGGTAATATACGTTGTCCACATCCTTACTTTCATTGAGATATTTAGCCATCTTCATCGCATTCTCATTTTGTGCTTTTACACGGAGTACCATGGTCTTTAAACTTCTCTCCAAAAGCCAAACGGTGTAATCGCTCAAACTTCCACCAAAACAAATCCCTGTTTGCCATACCTTTTTCATGTGTTCTTCGGATGCCGCAACAACACCAGCGCAAATATCTGAGTGCCCTCCCATGTACTTTGTAGCACTGTGCACCACCACATCAATTCCAAAATCAATAGGATTTTGGTTAACGGGGCTCGCGAAAGTATTGTCGATCATGGAAAGGATTCCTTTCTTTTTTGCCAAATTGGCCACTCCTTTTACATCGGTAATGGTCAACAAGGGGTTGGAAGGTGTTTCCAAATATAACACTTTGGTGTTTGGTTTGATTTCTTTCTCAAAATCTTCTACCTCCCAACCTGTGGTAAAGGAATATTCGATACCGAATCGTTCAAATTGGCTTACGGCAAAATGGTAAGTACCTCCATAGATGGTCTGCTGTAAAACCACATGATCACCAGATTGTAAAAAAGTCATCAAGGCGGTACTGATAGCGGCCATACCACTACCAAAAATCATAGCAGCCTCGGCATGTTCCAAAGCTGCCAGTTTTTTGCTCAACGCTTCTTGATTGGGTGTATTGAAATATCTAGGGTATCTTTTTACCGCGACGTCTTCAAATTGATAAGAGGTACTCATATACAATGGAGACACTGCTCCTTTATATTCTTTATCCTCCAATTCTCCAATGTGGGTGCAAATCGTGTTCAGTCCTTTTTTATCGTTTTTCATGTTGGTTTTCTTTCGTATAAAGATACGAAACCCATCATACTTGGACTTTCTTCCACTTTCCTTTTTTAAACCAGATCATGGCCAAGACCGCTATAAGTATTTCTGCCAAAGTGATGGCGACAAAAACACCCGTTGCTCCCCAACCCAATACCAAGGCCGAAATATAAGCCAAAGGCAATTGAAAAAGCCAAAACGAAATGAAATTTATCTTGGTCGGCGTGCGGGTATCCCCTGCCCCATTGAATGCTTGGGTCATGACCATGCCGTAAGCGTAAAAAATATAGCCCAAAGCAATAATCTGTAGACAAAGCGCACCGCTCTTAACGACCTCTGGAGTGGTGTTAAACCAAGAAATGATGGTTTTTGCAAAAATGAGATAACCAAGTGAAACCGTTCCCATAAACCAAGCATTGTACTTACCCGTTTTCCAAACGGATTGCTCTGCCCTATCCGGTTGTTTGGCACCTAAATTCTGCCCTACCAGGGTGGCCGCGGCATTGCTCATACCCCAGGAGGGCATTAAAGTGAACATAATTACCCGGATGGCTATGGTGTAGCCTGCCAATACCTCACTTCCAAATTCGGACATGATGCGCATAAGGAAAATCCAACTGGAGGTTCCAATCAAGAACTGAGCGATTCCTCCTAAAGAAACCTTTATCAAACTGACCATAACTTTAAGGTTCAAGACTAAATCCTTGGCCATCAATTTGATTTTACCCCATCCAAAAAACAATATTCCCAATTGAAAAAGTACAGCCGTTCCTCTCCCTATATTGGTGGCAACCGCTGCTCCCTTCACCCCCATTTCCGGAATAGGTCCAAACCCGAAAATAAACATCGGGTCCAAAATAATATTGAGTCCATTGGAAAGTACCAAGGCCCACATGGCAATCGAGGCATTTCCAGCCCCGCGAAAAATGGCATTGATCAAAAATAAAAGAACAACCGTGATATTTCCTCCAATCAAAAATTGGGTGTAGCCGTAGCCTTCTTCAATTAAATCCGGTTCCCCGCCCATTAAGGCCAAAATATCCTTGGCGTAGATAATTCCAATAATTCCAATTACTACAGAAATTAGTACTCCTAAACCAATGGCCTGAACTGCGGCAATTCTGGCACCGTCCACATCTTTTTCACCAATTCTGCGGGCAACAACAGCTGTTGCCGCCATACTAAGCCCAATGGCCAAGGCATATACCAATGTGATTACGGATTCCGTGAGCCCTATTGTTGCCACGGCATTTACGCTCACTTTGGAAACATAGGCTATGTCCACCAAGGCAAAAATTGATTCCATGAGCATTTCCAAGATCATTGGAATGGAAAGCATAAATATGGCATTTCGGATGCTTCCTGTTGTAAACTCTGTTTCCTTACCAGAAATAGCTATCCAGAAATATTGGATAAATTTTTTAAATGAATATGTATGTTGATGCGTCATTATAAAAGAATTATGTGTGTAAAAAGTGTGAAATGTCAACTGAACCGAGAAGTAATTCGGTTACAGGATTGGCCCTTGGCCAAACGTGACATCTATCGCGTACATAATTCTTATAGCTTCATAATGACGCAAATATGCGAAAAAAACCGATATATTAGTAATAAATTTTTACTGCCTACTCCATTTCTAGTTCCTACCTTCGTAACAAAACCAACTCAAATAATTCCAATATTATGCGTACCAAAAATTTGATTGCCATAGGGATACTGTTTTCCGTGGTGCTCATATCATCTTGTAAAAAGACCCCTGAAACTGCTGAAATCGAAAAGAAAACGGGTTATCAAGGACAAGGTAAAAGTCCTGTTGTGCCAACCGTGGACAAACCCATTCAAAAACAATGGCGAGGCATATGGGCATTTAATGACAGTACAACTTTTTTTTCGAACCAATTTGATGGTGCCCGTTTAAATGGTGTTGCCTACGATGGCAACGACCATTACACCATTTGGGTGACCGCTGAAAACACCCCCATCAACGTGAGTCCATGGTATGCTTTTCAAGTTTGGTCCGAAGAACCTCGTGATATTACAGTTCAGCTAAATTACCAAGACTCCAGAAGCAGGTATTATCCAAAAATCAGCACTGATGGAAAAAATTTTAAACCATTAGATAGCACAAATTTTAAGTCAATCAATCCAGGAGAAGGAGAGTTTGGCATTAAAGCGGCGCCAGAATCCGCAGAACTTACCATCCGTGTAAATGAAAATCCAACATGGATTACTGCACAGGAGCTTTATACCTCTTCAGTGGTGCAAGAATGGGTGGATTCCTTGAGTCAAAAACCCTTTATTGAAAATTATCCTATCGGGCTTTCCAAAGAAGAAAGAACCATGCATCTGATGGAAATCAATGAAAATGAAGAGGCCAAAAAAGCTTTGATGATCATCTCCAGACAACATCCACCGGAGGTAACAGGATTTTTGGCCATGAAATCGTTTATTGAAACCATTTCGGGCGATTCAGAACTGGCCAAAACGTTTAGACAAGAACATACGGTTTTTGCGGTGCCCCTAATGAATCCTGATGGAGCCGACAATGGACATTGGAGACACAATATGGGCGGAATAGACCTAAACCGAGATTGGCAAAACTTTAATCAGCCCGAAACTAGAAACGTTCGTGATTTCCTTGTTGAAAAAGATAAAGACTACGAATTTGTTTTTGGGGCAGATTTTCACTCCACTTGGGACGATATCTACTACCCTATCGATACCACAGTTACGGGCGAAAAAGGGAAAATTATCTTTGATTGGATCGAGAACATCAGCGAAAGATTACCTCAAAAGCAAACCAACATAAGCGCTTCCGATGAGATTGACCCGACCATGGTTTCGAGCAAATACTTTTACGTGCACCATGGAATGCCTGCCATCGTATTTGAATTGGGCGACAATACTTCCAGACCTTTCCTAAAGGAAAAAGGTAAAGTAGCTGCCGAAGAAATTATGATGCTCTTAATGGAAGAATAACCTATTTTTTCGCATAATGCACTTTGTATCTCCAAAAGCTTATGCCTCCAAGAACAAAAACCCCAAGTACGGTGTACCACACAAAGCTTGGGGTTATTACTTGGTCTCCACTCGCATAGCTGTGCAAGCCAACCAAATAAAAGTTTACCCCAAAATAGGTCATCATAATACTGGCAAAGGCGACAACACTTGCGAAATTGTAAATCCACTTGCCTCTTAGCCCGGGAACCAACCGCATGTGAAGTACAAAAGCATATACCATAATCGAAATCAGTGCCCAAGTCTCTTTTGGGTCCCATCCCCAATAACGTCCCCAACTCTCGTTGGCCCATTGACCGCCTAAAAAGTTACCTATGGTCAACATCACCAAACCAGCAGTAAGAGCCAGTTCATTGATAACCGTAAGCTCTTTTATATTGAGGTCCATTCGCTTTTTGTTCTTTTTGGTAGTAAGAACCATGAGCAGCAATGCTACCACACCTAAGATCATCCCGACCGTTAAAGGACCATAGCTGCCCACGATCACAGCTACGTGAATCATTAACCAGTAACTGTCCAAAACAGGTTGTAAGTTGGCGATGGCAGGATCCACCCAACTCTGATGGGCTATCCATAATAGCATGGAGGTTACAAAGGCACTTGCGGCAATGGTAAGTTCACTTTTTCGACCCAAGGCCAAACCAATGCCCATGGTTGCCCACGCGACGTACAGAATACTTTCATAGGCATCACTCCAAGGGGCGTGGCCAGAAATGTACCAACGCAACACTAAACCAATAGTATGCCAAATAAAGAATATGATGATGGTTCCTTTCAATAAATAGGCAAAGGCATCCAATACCTTTCTTTCTTTAAAAATTTTAGCAATCAACACAAAAAACAACAACACACCGACCATGGCGTAGTACTTGTACAAACGATTGAACAGGTCCAACTTGTTGTAAATGATTTCCGTCTTTATCTTGTTTTCTGATGGCAATATTTCCTCGCCATGATTTTTTTGATTTTGTTGGAATGCTTCCAATAACCTATCCGGTTGGGAATAATCACCACTCGCAATGGATTGCTGCAAGGAATTTAAATAATAGGGCATCGCATTCTTAACAAAATTGGAATACAACGAATCCTGAACTTGGTATTCTCCACCACGATATTCCACAGCGGAAATCCACTTGTTGTTCTCATCGTTCAACAGAGGAAATATCTTCACAATCTGTCCGCTTAAGGCGATGTCCAACAAACTCAACCGCTCCCCTACTTTTTTAAAGTCCTTTTCAAAGTTTGATGGATTGTTGGTGGACGTGGCTTTTTCCAGATAGGGCCTTAGTTTGTAAGTGCCTTTAGCATCAAAAAAATCGGTGGCCTTTACAAACTCTGTGCCTTCGGGAACCCCGATAACCTTACGAATACTGTCGTTTTCCTTTTTGCCCAAAGCAATTATGTCCGCAGTGTACCAAACCCCGGGATTCAGCATCATGGAAAGGAATACCTGATTGGCTGTAAGGTCTTTGTATTTATCATCCCCACTTAGCTTTCTCAGGAGTTCGGAAGCAAAGGTATTCACAGGCTTCATCCGTCCACCTTCATCCTGAATCACCAAAGCGCCAAACTTTTCGGCATGTTCCTTGGCCACAGTCGTAGCTTGAATCACGGAATCTATTTGAGCCTGTGTAGGCAAACCGGCATGCTCATGGCTTTCTTCTTGCGCATTGGCAGAAACCAAGGCGAAGAAAATCGCGATAGTGGTCAACGCTGCTTTCTTGGTCTTGATTTTTTCGAGCATTGTTTGCAAATCCCTGAATCGTGTTTTTCCAAAGAACATAATTCCCATCAAACCAATATAAAGTAGAAAATAACCTATGTAGGTAATCCATGTTCCCCACCAATCGTGGTTTACAGAAAGTACCGTTCCTCGTTCGTCCGGGTCAAAACTGGACTGGAAAAAGCGATACCCTTGATGGTCCAGTACATGGTTCATATAAATATCATAATCAAAAGGGCGATCGTCATGCACCGTTACTTTACTCATAAATGAAGCATAACCTGCTTCCGTTCCTGGATATTTTTCCGCAATAAAATCGTTCAATTCGATAGAAAAGGGAAGCTCATACACTTTGGAACCATAACTTAAAGAAAAATCCAATCCGCCCACATTGATCTTATCCGAGAAATTTGACGTTCCCTTGCTTCCCAACAATTTCACTTCTTTGGTCTCGCCATTGGCAGAGATAGCAACTACCAGAGCATCTTGGGTAACCTTGGTGATTTCTTCATCCGGTACTTTAACAATCCCATAGCTTCCTTTAACCAAAGGTTCGGGCACCACAAATTGCATACCACCCATAGTGTATAGCGAACGTAATTGCAGGGGTTGAATGCTATCACTGGCCACTTCGCCTTGGAATTGGTCGGCCATTCGCATAAAGTTCCCCTCGAAAGGAGATTTGATACGGTAACCGTTTTCTTCATCATAAAAAATGTTGATGGCTCCGTCGGTTTCGTTGTTCAGGGCAAAAAGAATGTTATGGACACTGGCTATTTTACCATTTTCCAGATAATGTTCGTGTCGCTGACCATTACCTGCTTCCACAAGCTGTAAATATTCCTTTCCATTTTCATCTGGGATCAATCCTTTTTCGGCTCCTTTGATGAAATCCACATAACCAATGGAGAAAGGTTGTCCGTTGAAATCGGATTTCCAAGGCAAACTGGAACGTTTTCCTTCGGGAGTCACTAAAATATCGTCTTCCAAAACCCTTCGCTTGGTTTCCCCGTTGATATCACCATCCACAAAAGCGGTCAAATAGGTTTTATCCGAATAAAATACCTTCTCCGATGCACCTTCGCGGATAGGCATCATTCCCTCATAACTGATATAGCGCGTAACAAACGCCCCAACAATGATCAAAATCCATGATAAATGAAGGGTGAGCACGGGCCACTTTTTCCATTGCAACAAACGATATCGGTAAATATTCCCAAAGAAATTGATCACAAAAAAGACCATAATGGCCTCGAACCAAGTGGCATTGTAAATGTAAATCCGTGCTGTTTCGGTGCTATACCAGCTTTCCACAAAGGTTCCCATGGCCATTGCCGCAGCAAAAACCAAAAAAAGAACAGCCATAAGTCTTGTGGAAAAAAGCGTTTTTTTAAGAATATCGATCATGGAAATTCGGTCTACTTTCGGCTTGCAAAAATACGGCCTTTTTAGAACTTCCCCGCTGTCAAAACTGATAAAAATCATACAGATTTGTTAATTCTTACTACCATGTATCAACCCTAAATTTGTAGTTTTGGGCATGCTCAAGATTGTGATTTTGGGGACCGGGAACCTCGCCAAACACTTGTACACTGCTTTTATAAAAGCTAATGCTGTTGATATTGTCCAAGTCGTGGGTCGAAATCAGAAAGAGTTGGAACAATTTTCCATGCATTCCACCCTATCAAATGATTTTGCTTTCATTGCGGATGCCGATGTCTACCTAATTGCCGTAAATGATGATGCCATTACCGAAGTGTCTCAACATTTATTAAAGAAAAAGGGAATCGTGGCCCATACTTCGGGAGCCATCGGCTTGAATGCGATTCAACCTGCAAACAAAGGAGTCCTTTATCCGTTACAGAGCTTTACCAAAGGTAAAACGGTTGATTTTAGCTCTATTCCCATTTGCATTGAAGCTGAAGAAAAGGAATCACTGGAAACCTTACGGACATTGGCCAACTCCATTTCGGAAAACGTACACCATATTGACTCGGAACAGCGAAAAAAATTGCATCTTGCAGCCGTTTTTGTAAACAACTTTACCAATTACCTGTTTAGTATTGGAGAAGAACTTTGTTTGGAAGAAGGACTATCTTTTGATTTGTTGAAACCACTGATTTCGGAAACGGCCGATAAAATCCAAGCCATGTCGCCAAAAGAAGCACAAACAGGGCCAGCTCGCAGAAATGATACCAAAAGTATGGACAGTCACCTTAAACTTTTGAACAAAAAAGAACACATTGCACTCTATAAATTATTGAGCCAAGCCATAAAACAAGCGCATGAAAAAGAATTATAAAGAGCTTTTGAGCAACATTACCACCTTTGTTTTTGATGTTGATGGTGTTTTTACCGATGGAACGGTTTTGATCACAACTGACGGTGAACTCCTCCGTAAAATGAGTGTTAAGGACGGCTACGCCCTTAAAACGGCCATTAAAAAAGGATACAACGTTTGCATTATAACAGGGGGCACCAACCAAGGCGTAAAAGAGCGCTTAAAAGGATTAGGGGTAACCGATTTTTATATGGGCGCACACCACAAGGAAGAACCTTTGGAAGAATACTTGGACATTCACGGTATAGACCCTCAATCCGTGGTGTACATGGGTGATGATATGCCCGACATACCCCCGATGAAAATGGTAGCCCTTGCCACTGCTCCGCAGAATGCAGTGCCCGAAGTCAAAGCAATTTCAGATTATGTTTCCCATAAAAATGGTGGAGATGGTTGTGTTCGGGATATTATTGAGCAGGTTTTAAAGGTTCGTGGAGACTGGAACGATAATTTTAGCGCCAAGAATGACTAAAAACCCACTCAAAGAAAAACTCAAAGGCAAGAAAATCATACTGGGTTCCGGTTCGCCAAGGCGAAAAATGTTTTTGGAAGAGTTGGGGCTGGATTTTGAAGTTCGACCAAAATCTGTGGAAGAAATCTATCCCGAAAAATTGCAAGGCAAGGAAATCTCTGAATTTTTAGCAAAGCTAAAGGCCACTCCTTTCAAAGAAGAAATGGAGTCCGACCAAATCGTGATCACTTCGGATACGGTGGTGTGGCACAACAACGTTTCTTTAGCCAAAGCCGCCAACAAAGCAGAGGCTTTTGAAATGCTGCGCACGCTTTCGGGAGATTGGCACCAAGTGATAACCTCCGTTTGTTTTACCACAAAAGGTTCCCAAAAAACGGTTAGCGCCATCACCAAGGTTAAATTGAAAGATCTCACGGATGATGAAATCAATTACTATATTGAAAGCTGCCAGCCCTTTGATAAAGCTGGAGCCTACGGCATTCAGGAATGGATCGGTATGATCGGCATCTCTGAAATTCAAGGTTCCTACAATAATGTTGTGGGACTTCCTACCGATTTGGTCTACCAAACCCTAATTGCGCTTGTTTCTTGAATTTGGATCCGTAACTTTACTAAAATCCTCTTGTTATGAAATTATTCGGTAAATCCAATATGCCAAGTATTAAATGGGTACTTGCTTTGTTTATATTGACCTCCTGTGTTGATAAAACTTCAACAACTGAAAACAATGAAGCATCCAATCCTGCAAGCAATGAAAAAGTAAAGCCAAAGCAACCCCTGGATGAAGATTTTAAAGATTATTGGTACGCCGGTGAGGCTGAAATCACTTCATATAAATTAAATCAGGCAAGATATGGAGAACTTCGGGACGGAAATGCGGTACTAATTTATGTTACCGAACCATTTTTGCCCAACAAACAAGTTAAGGCGGATAATAGCAATCCTGAAAACGTTTCCGTCCTAAAATTGAACGCTACCAAAAAGTTTTTGACAGGGATTTACCCATACTCCATTATGAGCAGTACTTTTTATCCTGTTTATGATAATCAACATGCCATAAAAACCAGTTTATCCGTTCAGGAATGGTGTGGGCATGTGTATAGTCAACTCAACAATCGTGAAAAATTTGAATTTACCTCACATTCATATTTTGAAGGGGAAGCCGACCAAAATTTTCCGATGGAAAAATCATTCCTAGAAAATGAAATCTGGACCAAAATCAGAATAAATCCTGAAAACCTGCCCTTGAACGATTTTGAAATGATTCCCTCTCTGGAGTTTCTTCGATTGAGGCATCAGGAAATCAAGGCTTATCAGGTCAACGCATCAATTACATCAGAAAATGGCTTATCCACCTATACCCTATCTTACCCTGAATTGGAGCGTAGCTTAACCATCAATTTCACTTCGGAATTCCCATATTACATAGAAAGTTGGACGGAAGAATTTAAAAGTGGTTTTGGCCCTAATGCTAAATCATTGACCACGTCGGCATCCAAAATGAAAACTCTGAAAACAGCGTATTGGAGTCAAAATGACAATAAAAATCTAATTTTACGAGATAGTTTAGGTTTATAGCACCTCGCAAATGGCAATGTTAAAACTCTTCTAAATACGCCAATGACTGCATACAAACTGCCTATATTTGAAACAACCACTAAACGACCAACTATGAAGCATTTTTGGGTATTCTTCCTCCTTAACAGTTTATTTTTTACAAACGCTTTTGCCCAAAAACCGGATAAACTCACTTCTGCCGAGTTGTTCCATGAAATCCAAAAACTGAATTTTTTGGGTACGGCCCTTTACGTAGCCGCCCATCCCGATGATGAAAATACAAGCCTGATTTCCTATCTCGACAACCACGAAAAGGCAAGAACGGTCTATTTGTCCATGACAAGGGGCGACGGTGGACAAAACTTGATCGGTTCTGAACTAGCCGAGTTGTTGGGCGTATTGCGTACACAAGAACTTTTGGCTGCAAGGCATATAGATGGTGGTGAACAGCGTTTTACACGGGCAAATGATTTTGGGTTTTCCAAACACCCTAAGGAAACATTGAAAATTTGGGACAAGGACAAAGTATTGGCCGATGTAGTCTGGGCCATTAGAAATATACAGCCCGATGTAATCATTAATAGGTTTGACCATAGAACGCCCGGGAGCACCCACGGTCACCATACTTCTTCGGCTGTTTTGAGCATGGAAGCTTTTGAACTGGCCAACAATCCCAATGCTTACTCGGAGCAACTGGAATGGACAACAATATGGCAACCCAAACGTATTTTTTACAATACTTCTTGGTGGCAATATGGTAGTCAAGAAGCGTTTGAAAAAGTAGACAAGTCCAATATGGTAAAGTTTGATGTGGGTACGTATTATCCAGAATTAGGTCTTTCCAACAACGAAATTGCCGCTATGGCACGTAGCCAACACTTGTGCCAAGGATTTGGTAGGTTGACGGATAGAGGCGCTGACAACGAGTATATTGAACTGCTTAAGGGCGATATGCCCGAAAACCATGATGTGTTTGAAGGCATCAACACCACTTGGTCGCGTGTAAAAGGAGGCGAAGCGGTTGGAGAAATATTATATGAGATTGAAGAGAACTTCGATTTCCAGAACCCATCAAAACATATTCCCGATCTTGTAAAAGCTTATCAGCAATTACAAAAAGTCGAAGATGAGCATTGGAAAACCCTCAAGTCGGAAGAGTTAAAAAATATCATCCAAGCTGCTGCTGGATTGTATTTGGAAGCTAGTTCTTCAAGTGCTTCTGCAACGCCCGGCAGTAAGGCAACCATCAATATAGAAACCATAAACAGGACTTCTCCCAGGGTTACGCTAAAGGAAATAGATATTGTTGGAGTTGATGCCCATCTAACCCCAAACAAAATTTTGGAAGACAACCAAAGAGAGAATTTTGAAATAAGTTTTACCGTTCCTCAAAACACCTCCTATACCAGCCCGTATTGGCTAAACGAACCGGGAACGTTGGGAACTTACACGGTAAAAGACCAAACTTTGATAGGCAAGCCCGAAACGCCAAGTGCCTTTAAGGCCATTTTTACTTTAGTGATCGACGGTGTTGAAATTCCGTTCGAAAAAGAAGTGGTCCACCGCTATTCCAAACCTGACAAAGGAGAACAGTACGAACCCTTTGCCATTTTGCCTGAAGTAACTTCCAAAATTGACGAAAAGGTACTGATTTTTGCCAATGCAGATACCAAGGAAGTGCAGGTTAAAATTAGAGCGGGCAAAAATGATGTGTCCGGTACGATTGAGTTAGATCATCCAGCCGGGTGGATAGTTTCACCACAAAACATTCCTTTTTCCATTGCACAAAAAGGGGAGGAAATCTCGGTAAGCTTTAATGTTACCCCTCCCGATACCGAAAGCGAAGGAAAAATTGAGCCCAAAATCAAAATGGGCAACAAAATCTACGACAAAGAACTGGTAGAAATCGATTACGACCATATTCCAAAGCAATCCGTATTACTGCCTTCGGAAGCCAAAGTGGTGCGTATGGATATTAAAAAATCCGGCGAACATATAGCTTATATTATGGGAGCGGGCGATATGGTACCTGAAAGCTTGGAACAAATTGGTTACCAAGTGCATCTTGTGGATCCAAATGATATTCAAGACGGTGATTTGGACAAATATGATGCTGTTGTGGTGGGTATTAGAGCCTATAATGTGATAGACGCCCTTAAATTTAAACAGCCCGTGTTGTTTGACTATGTTAAAAATGGCGGCACCATGATTGTACAGTACAATACCGCTGGAAGATGGGCCAGACAGTTTGAAAACATAGCCCCTTACAACATTACACTTTCAAGGGATAGAGTTACCGATGAAAATGCCGAAGTGGAAATTTTGGCGCCAAACAACTCGCTGGTCAATTACCCAAATACCATTACAAAAAAAGATTTTGATGGGTGGGTTCAAGAACGAGGACTTTATTTTCCCAGTGAATGGAGCTCCGAGTTTACCCCTGTACTTTCCATGAAAGATGAAGGGGAAAGCAACAAACAAGGTGGCTTGATCGTGGCGCCTTACGGAGAAGGTCACTATATTTACACAGGTTTAAGCTTTTTCAGGGAGTTGCCCGTTGGAGTTTCGGGGGCATACAAGCTGTTTGCAAATATGCTTTCCATAGGAAAAGATGAAGTAAAAAGAGATAGCAATGTCAAAGGATGATATGGATAACAAATTGGAGTGGAAAAAGGAATACAGCATTGTAATCTTTTTGAATGCCATATATATTTTGGTTTTTTACCTCATAATGATATTAAACAATTAGAAACCTGAATGGCATTACTAGATTGGATTATTCTTGGTAGCACCCTCCTATTCATCGTGGCATACGGTGTCTGGAAAACTCGCGGCAACAATAATGTAGACGACTACGTACGTGGTGGGGACAATGTGAAATGGTGGACCATTGGATTATCCGTTATGGCTACCCAAGCGAGTGCCATTACTTTTTTATCCACACCGGGACAAGCTTTCCATGATGGGATGGGTTTCGTTCAATTTTATTTTGGATTGCCCTTGGCCATGATCGTCATTTGTTTGGTTTTTATTCCCATCTACAAAAAACTGAAGGTCTTCACCGCTTACGAAATGTTAGAAGGACGTTTTGATCTAAAAACAAGGACGCTTACGGCTCTTTTATTCTTGGTACAGCGCGGACTGGCCGCCGGTATCACTATTTTTGCCCCCTCCATAATACTATCGGCCGTATTAGGGTGGGACCTAAAGACCTTGAACATTATCATCGGGCTACTTGTAATTATTTATACCGTTTCGGGCGGTACCAAAGCGGTTAGCATGACTCAAAAACAGCAAATGTTCATTATTATGCTGGGGATGTTCTTTGCTTTCTTTTTTATTATGGGGGCGCTCCCTACGGATGTATCTTTTGGAAAGGCCTTAAAAATAGCTGGGGCAAATAGCAAGCTTGAGATTTTGGATTTTTCTTTGGATACCAATAACCGATACACCTTTTGGAGCGGTATTACGGGAGGCTTCTTTTTGGCTTTGGCCTATTTTGGAACCGACCAAAGTCAGGTGCAACGATATTTATCTGGAAGGTCTGTTCGTGAAAGTCAACTAGCACTTATTTTTAATGGGATTTTTAAAATACCGATGCAGTTCTTTATCCTTTTGGTAGGTACCATGGTCTTTGTTTTTTATCAGTATAATTCCTCCCCCCTCAATTTTAATCCTGCAGCTACCGAAGCCGTGATGCAGTCCGAATATGCCAACGATTACAAAGCGCTGGAAACCGACCATAAAGAATTGGAGAAAGAAAAACGAATGGCACAACATTCGTTCTCCGCAGCCCTTGAGTTGAAGGAGTACAATGCGATAGAACAAGCAAAGCAAAATATTGTAAAGATCAATGAGCTGGAAAGTGCAAATAGAGAGACCGCCAAGAGTTTGATTTCCAAAGCGGATGAATCTGTGGAAACCAACGACAAGGATTATGTTTTCATCCATTTTATCCTGAACAATTTGCCCGTGGGGCTGATCGGTCTCCTTTTGGCGGTGATATTGTCCGCAGCAATGTCATCCACTGCTTCGGAATTAAATGCACTCGGTACCATTACCGCTTTGGACCTCTATAAAAGAAATGTAAAAAAAGAGCATGGCCAAGAACACTATCTAAAAGCCACAAAGGCCTTTACCTTGCTTTGGGGAATTATCGCGATAATTATTGCCAATGTGGCCAGTCTTTTTGACAATTTGATACAATTGGTCAATATTATTGGTTCTATTTTCTACGGCAACGTACTGGGGATATTTCTGTTGGCCTTCTTCTTCAGATTCGTAAAAGGAAATGCTGTATTTATAGCGGCCATCATAACACAGATCATTGTTATTGTAGGCTATAATTTGGACTGGATGTCTTATTTGTGGTTAAATGCCTTTGGATGTGTTTTGGTGATTGTTTTGGCCAGCATAATCCAAATATTCGATAATTTCTTGGGCAACTCCTCCCCTGTAGGAGAATAAAAAAACCCACTTAAAAAGTGGGCTTTCCTAAGATATTAAAGTGAACCTAAAATTACATTTTAGCCCATTCTTGCAATGACTCTCTGTTCATTTTCACATAATCTTGGTTACCTGCAGCTTGTGCAGCGGCCATTGATCTTTTTGCTGCTTCAATAGCAGCTTCTTTATCGCCCATTTTGGCATAGATCAACGATTGGGTACGCATCATCCAATAGGCTTTACCCCCATCCATTTCAACGGCTTTATCAACCCATTCTTTGGCCTGTCCCATATTCATGCCCTCTGCAAAATAATAGGATCCAGCAGCAAAATAGTCGTTAGCGGTCAAATCTTCTTTGTTTGCCATGGTATCTTCAATGCTCTTGATAGCCTTATCAACCGTGGGAACCACAAAATCAACTCCCACATAAGTGTTCTCCCACATTATGCCCAAGGTTGCTCCATTATTGTGAAGGTCGTCAATGGTAATGGTAAAAGATTCAATAGGCATCGGAATATCCATAGTTTCCACTTTTACAGTTGCAGCCACTTTAGATGCATCCCACTCTTGGGGAGTTCCCCAGTTATCGGTAGCTGTATAGAAGAAAACTTCCCAAACAGCTTCGTTTGGCCTAGTAAAAATAGCATAGGTACCGGCCTTTAATGGCTTATCTTGCACAGTTACATCATCACTGAATGTAATTGTCGTGTTCTCGTTGGCTCCAGTTCTCCAAATGGCATCAAAAGGAACCAAGTCACCAAATATTTTTCTTCCCTTCATTGCAGGGCGCGAATATTTAACGGTAACATCGGTCAATCCCACCTTTTGCATCAATGTGGAAGATGGGCTGGGTGCTGGTGTCTGTATTTGTGCTTCCAAAGAAAAACATATGGACACCGCAAATAATAAGAGTGTAAATTTTTTCATAGTTGTTGTATATATTAATTGTTTAGTATAGCAAAATTAAGATAAAGCACTGCTCTATTTGTTAATTAAACCTTAAAACAAAAATAGTCAATTAATGGCTATGATTTAATTTTTGTTTAACTATTTAATATTTATATTAAACATTTTACTTTTATCTTTGTAGAAAATCTATTGGATGCAACTTTACCAATTACAATCAAAACAAGTATTTCCCATTGGCAAAAAAGAAGCTTGGGATTTTCTGTCGGATCCTAAGAATTTGGCCGTGATTACTCCACAACATATGGGTTTTCATATTTTGGCCGGAGCTGACAGACCCATGTTCCAAGGCCAGGTAATTCAATACATTGTAAAACCATTTCCCCTTGTTTCAACTAAATGGGTTACGGAAATAACCCATGTCAAAGAAGGGGAATATTTCGTAGATGAGCAGCGTTTTGGTCCTTATGCCCTTTGGCACCACAAACATTTTTTAAAAGAAGTACCCGAAGGTGTTGAAATGGAAGATGTTATCGATTACAAATTACCCTTTGGATTTTTGGGACAACTGACCCACCCCCTTTTAGTGAAAAAACAATTGCAAACCATTTTCGAGTTTCGGGAGAACAAACTTGCTGAACTATTCGGTAAAGTTGAGGGAAAAGAGAATTATTTAAGCATTAGAAAAGTATAGCATGAAAAAGAACATATTATTGATTGGCGGTTCTTACGGCATTGGTTTGGAAATGGCTAAGAAATTATCCACAGAGCACAATATCTATATCGCTAGCAGAAGCAACGAACAACTTTCAAATCTGGAGGTGACCCATATTCCTTTCGATGTCCTGTCCGACGACATTTCCGAAAAAGAAATACCGGAAAAATTGGATGGCTTTGTATATTGCCCAGGCAGTATCAACCTAAAACCCTTTAAAACTATGGGGGTCGATACCATTCAAAAGGATATGGAAATCAATTTTATCGCCTTGGCAAAAACGGTCAAATCCATCATGAACAGGATGAACGAAGGTTCCAGTATGGTTTTTTTTAGCACAGTGGCCGTGGGAACAGGAATGCCTTTCCACACGAGCGTTTCCGCTGCAAAAGGCGCTATCGAGGGCTTTGCACGTGCACTGGCGGCAGAATACGCACCAAAAATCAGGGTCAACGTGATTGCCCCCTCCTTGGTAGACACCCCGTTGTCCGAAAGACTTTTGAGCAACGACAAGAAAAAAGAAATGATGTCCGAAAGACATCCCATGAAAAGGGTGGGCGCTCCAAAAGATATCGCAAACATGGCACTGTTTTTACTTGATTCCAATAACTCATGGATTACTGGGCAGGTAATCGGTGTTGATGGAGGAATGTCAAGTTTAAATGTGAGCTAATGAAAGATAAAGTCATACTTTTTTGGTTCCGACGTGATTTAAGATTGGATGACAACGTTGGCTTTTATCAAGCACTTCAAAATGATGTTCCAGTATTACCGCTATTTATTTTTGATACCGAAATACTGGAAAATCTGCCCAAAACCGATGCGAAGGTATCTTTTATTCACGAACAGGTTCAAAAACTAAGCAATCAGCTGAGCACGGATTACGGCAGTGGTATTGCTCAGTTTTATGATACGCCGGATGCGGTATTCAAAAAACTACTACAAGACTATACTATTGAGGCTGTCTACACCAACCATGACTATGAACCTTACGCCAAAAAGCGCGATTCCAAAATAAAGGAACTATTAGCGCAGAAAGATATCCCGTTCAAAACATTTAAGGACCAAGTAATTTTTGAAAAGGAAGAAGTGGTCAAGGACGATGGAGACCCCTATGTGGTGTACACCCCGTACATGCGAAAATGGAAGGGGAATTTCAATCCATCCATCCATTTGATGGAATACGATACCTTGAGTGACCTACACAAAAACCTGTATAAGACCAAGTCTTTACCACAACTTTCATTGGAAGATATGGGCTTCGAAGAGTCCGCTATTAAAGTTCCCGATTTCACGGTTTCTTCTGAGTTGATTCAAAAATATGAAGATACAAGGGATTATCCAGCCAAAGAAAAAGGCACATCACGATTAGGGCCACACTTGCGTTTTGGTACCGTTTCCATTCGCAAAATGATAAAAAAAGCCATTGATGAAAAGAACGAGACCTTTTGGAACGAGTTGATTTGGCGAGAATTTTTTATGCAGATTCTCTGGCATTTTCCACATACGGTAAATAAAGCTTTCCGACCCAAATACGATAGAATCGAGTGGCGGAACAATCAAGTTGAATTCGAAAAATGGAAAGCGGGAGAAACAGGTTACCCCTTGGTAGATGCAGGAATGCGTGAATTGAACGAGACAGGCTACATGCACAATAGGGTTCGTATGCTGGTGGCCAGTTTTTTATGCAAGCACTTGTTAATCGATTGGCGTTGGGGCGAAGCCTACTTTGCCGAAAAACTGTTGGATTACGAAATGGCCAGCAACGTGGGCAATTGGCAATGGGCCGCTGGCAGTGGTGTAGATGCCGCTCCTTATTTTCGGATATTCAATCCTACGACCCAGATAAAGAAATTTGACAAAGAGAAGGAATACATTAATGCATGGGTGCCCAACTTACAAGAACTAAGTTATCCCGAACCCATGGTCGACCATAAAATGGCTCGTGAACGTTGTTTAAAAACGTACAAAGAAGCGGTAAGTTGATGCTTTTTCGTTATTTTTAGTTCCTGTTGATGCTGTTTTGCTTTATCCAAAAACAGAAAAAATCAATATCATTTAACTAACTCAAAACCTTTACAATGAAAAAACTTTCAACCTTACTCCTTTTGGGATTGGTGTCGCTTAACCTATCCGCCCAAAAGATGACCAAGGACAAAAAAGCCGTTGTTGCTTCCGTTGAAAAGCACAAAGAAAATCTCATTAAAATCAGTGATTCCATTTGGGCACTGGCCGAAACTGCCTTCGAAGAATCCATTTCCGCAGAATTACTAGCTGATTATGCAGAGGAAAACGGAATGAACGTGACCCGAGGCGTGGCGGATATACCAACTGCATTTATTGCAACCTATGGTTCGGGTTCACCTGTGATCAGCGTTTTGGGCGAATTTGATGCACTTCCTGGACTTTCGCAAAACACCGTACCCACTAAAGACCCAAGAATTGAAGGCGAACCGGGACACGGCTGTGGACACAACATGTTCGGTGCTGCTAGTTTGGGTGCTGCCATTGCCATTAAAGAGCAAATAGAAGCCGGAAACATAAAAGGAACCGTAAAATTCTTTGGAACCCCTGCAGAAGAAAAGTTTTTTGGTAAAGTGTGGATGGTAGAAGCAGGTCTTTGGAACGATGTAGATGTGAATGTAAGCTGGCATCCATCCGCAGAAATTGAGGCCGACGTACAGAGTGGTCTGTCTTTAATTGACTTTATGATCGAGTTTTATGGTCAAGCCGCTCATGCTTCTTCCGATCCTTGGAACGGTCGCAGTGCTTCCGATGCATTGGAATTATACACCACGGGAATCAATTATTATCGTGAACACATCAAACCAACTTCACGTATCCATTACCACATTCAAGATGGTGGGCAAGTGGTGAACGTGGTTCCTGATTACGCCCGATTATGGGTTCGGGTCCGTGACCCCAAGAGAGATGTGATGCTTCCCACTTTTGAACGTGTAAAAGCAATGGCAGAAGGTGCAGCCATCATGGCCGATGTGGACTACAAATATTCATTGATCTCAGGCATTTACGAGACCTTGGTGAACCGCGAAGGTGGTAAAATAATGCAGAATAATTTGAAGCTTTTGGGTCCAATTAGTTATACCGAAGAAGAAATCACCTATGGTAAAGCCATTCAAGAAGCTACTGGAAAACCACAGGTGGGAATGGACGGAGAAATTCATCCCTTAAAAGAAACCGAGAAGCTTCCGGGTGGAGGTTCCACCGATGTGGGTGATGTAAGCTGGAACGTTCCAAACATCAATCTTGGTGTTACCGTAGCTCCAAAAGGGACGCCTTGGCACTCATGGGCTGTTGTGGCCTGTGGCGGTATGAGCATTGGCCACAAAGGGATGATTTATGCTTCAAAAGCAATGGGAATGACCATGTTGGATCTTTTTGATGACCCAAAATTGGTAGAAAAAGTAAAAGAAGAGTTTAAAACCAGAAAAGGTGATGTAAAATATGAGGCCATGATCGATGGCCCACCACCAATCCCTGGTAAATAAAACACTATGGATTTGAAATCCATAGTTTTAAAGAAAAGAATGAAATTCTTTGTCATCCGGTATCAAGTCCTCCCTTAATCCCTCCAAAGGAGGGAAACTTCTCCCCTTGGGGAGACCCGAGAGGGGACTACCCGTAAAATTTATAGAAACTAAAGTAACTGCAATAAAATTGCAGGGTTTTAACCTTTAACTAGAAAATAAATTACAATTTGATGAAGGTGTCTAAAAAGCAACAAACCTTTGAATTTGTCAGGTTGAGCGGAGTCGAAACCTATTGCCTACCAGTAACACTTTAGGTTCTTGACTGCGCTCGAACTGACAGATTATAATCTTTTTAGACACCTTCAAACTAGTAAATTATTGAACAATGAATAATCCCGTTCTACAAACCTTTCCATTAAGTACTCCATGGCAAACCTTGGACCCTTTTTTATTTAGTGTCTATCATCTAGACCATTTTCCGAAGGGCAATGGTGAAATGGGCCCCGGTGTCTCTTTGCTAAAAGGGCGGAACTTAGGAAGTGATTTCGATCCCAGCCAAAAATGGCGAATGTACCATGGGCAGACCATACCTGGATTTCCGTCTCATCCCCACTGCGGTTTTGAAACCATCACTATTGTAAACAGGGGCTTTTGCGATCATTCCGATTCCTTAGGTGCCGCTGGTAGGTTTGGTCAAGGAGATGTGCAGTGGATGACTGCTGGAAGAGGCGTGCAACACTCCGAAATGTTTCCATTACTACAGGAGCATGAGGAGAATACTTTGGAGTTGTTCCAAATTTGGTTGAATCTGCCCAAAGCTGGAAAATTTGTGGACCCTCATTTTAAAATGCTTTGGAATGAAGATATACCAATGGTTGAAGAAGAGAATGCTAGGATCAAAGTAGTGACGGGCACGTATAAAAATGTTGCCCCGATTGATCCCGCTCCCGATTCTTGGGCCGCCAATACCGAAAATGAAGTAGCAGTATGGAACATTCATACCAAAGCAAATTCTGAATACGTGCTACCTAAAGCTAATTCTGCTGTAAATAGGGTGTTGTACTTTTACCAAGGCAGTGAAATTCATATTGGAGACAAGAAAATAAATCCCAATTTCGGAATTGTGTTAGATCCAACGGAAGAGGTTACCATCCAAACAGGTTCGGAAACTGCTCATTTTATGTTATTGCAAGGCAAGCCCATTGGGGAACCTGTCGCCAAATACGGTCCTTTTGTAATGAACACCCAAGCGGAAATCCAAAAAGTGATGGAGGAGTACCGCTTGACCCAATTTGGTGGATGGCCCTGGCCATATCCTGACAACGTTCACGATAAGGACAAAAGTCGATTTGCACTTTACCCAGACGGGAAATTGGTTGAAAAAAAATAACTTTTTTCTTACAGAAAAGATAATTTAGTGCTTTGCTTCAATAATTTAAGGGCAATTAAAAAGAATTCTTCATAATTTAAGCTTCAGCCAGAACCCATTGAATAGAAATCAACCTACAACTATTCAAGCAAGAACATTTACGTATGAAGATGTCCAGAACATTGATTGTGCATGCCCTTATCTTTTATTTAATTTTCAACAATTGTTTTTCGCAAACAACGGAGATTGACAGTCTACAGAACTTACTAAAAACCGCCGATGACACTACACAGGTAAACCTGCTGAGATGGTTGGGAATATACTCAAGGTCTGAAGACAGAGAAAAAGCCCTTGAATATGGTTTAGAGAGTTTGGAAAAGTCAAAGCAGATCGGTTTTGTGAAAGGAGAAATCGAAGCGCTTTATGCTCTAGGGGTGACTCATGGAATGACAGATAATTATGCCGAATCCCTTGATTACCTCAACAAATGTCTTGATTTGGCAACAAAGCAAAAAGATTATAGTAATGTATGCTCCGTTTACAATGCCATGGGTATAGTCCATAAAAGAATTGGTGATTACCCTGCCAGTCAAGGCTACTATCTTAAAAGCATCCGGTTAGTAGATTCTTTACAGCTTGAAGAAAATGTTTCAAGTGAATATGTAAATCTTGGAATTCTTTATGATTTAATGGGTGAGCAGGACAAGGCCGTGGAAAGCTATGAAAAAGCGCTTGAAGTATATAAGGGTCCCAATCGACTAGCCACAGAAAACACTGTCTTGTCAAATCTTGCGGTAATGGATTTTAACAATGGCAATTACCAGGCTGCGCTTGACAAATTTTTACAGAGGCAACAATACGCAGAGGAGCAAAATGATAATGTGTCGCAATGTATAGGTCACTCAAATATTGGTATGTGCCATTTAATGGAAATCTGCAGAGGAACATCTCCTAAAATCACTTGAGCTAGCCGAACAGCTTTCTTTAAAGCATCAAATTGTAGAGAACTATAATGGTCTTGCTGATTTGATGTTACAACAAGAAAAATTCAAAAAAGCCATCTACTATTCAAATAAAAGTATAGAAATCCTTGATATTTCTGGAGGATATGAACAAAAACGTGAAGTCCATCAAAAAGCATACGAAATTTATGAGGCTGTGAACCAGCTGCCCAAGGCCGTTTATCACTTAAAGCAGGCCATGACCTATAAAGATAGCCTTATGAATGAGACCAAGGTCAGGGAAATTCAAAATCTTCAAATTCAGCATGATGTGTATGTAAAGGACAGGGAGATTGAGGCAAACCAACTACAGCTTGCGCTGCTCAATACCCGAGTGGAGCAAAATAAGAAGCGTATGGTTTATTTCATTATAATATTAATATTGTTACTTTTTTCTGCCAGTCTCCTATACTTCCGGTTTTTGGCAAAGAAAAGATCCAACGCCCTGCTCTTCGAGAAAAATCAATTGATTTCCCAACAAAAAGATGTAATCAGCGATATGAACAGGCAACTGGAAAAAAGAATGCTCAGGGCCCAAATGAACCCTCATTTTATTTTTAATTCCCTTAGTTCCATACAACATCTCATCAGCTCCGACGATAAAAAGGGGGCGCTTACCTACCTCTCTAAGTTTTCAAAACTTTTGCGTCAAGTTTTGGAGAGTTCCGTAAACATTACCTTGGTCCTCAAAGAGGAAATTGAACTTCTAAAAATATATGTTGAACTGGAGGCACTTCGGTTTGACCATTCCTTTAGTTACTCTTTTGATATTGATAAAAACCTAGACCTTGATAAATATGAAATACCCATGCTCTTGGTTCAACCCTATATAGAAAACGCCATTATCCATGGATTGATGCCAAAAACGGGGGACAAAAAATTGACGGTTTCATTCAAGGATATCGATAATTACATCGAATGTATACTTGAAGATAATGGTGTAGGAATTACCAAACCCAAGAAAAAGGAGGTTAAAAACATATCCAGGGGAATGTCCATTACGGGAAAGAGGATAAATGCGCTAAAAAAATTCTGTGATCAGGAATTGGTAAAAGTTGAAGACCTAAATACAGATGGATTATCAGGTACAAAGGTTACCATTTTAATTCCTAAAGGATAAAATCAAAAATTATACCCTAACAATATTGGCGCCAATGGCTCGTAATCGCTCATCAATGTTTTCATAACCACGGTCAATCTGCTCAATGTTGTGAATGGTGGAAGTTCCTTTTGCAGAGAGTGCTGCAATCAAAAGGGAAACCCCCGCCCTAATATCCGGAGATACCATCGTAGTTGCTTTTAAAGTAGATTTAAAGTCGTGACCAATAACTGTGGCCCTATGCGGGTCGCAAAGGATGATTTTGGCACCCATATCAATAAGTTTATCCACGAAGAACAATCGGCTTTCGAACATTTTCTGATGGATGAGAACCTCTCCTCGCGCTTGGGTGGAAACCACCAAAATGATGCTCAATAAATCCGGAGTCAGTCCAGGCCAAGGAGCATCGGCAATGGTGAGGATAGAGCCATCTATAAAATTCTGGATTTCGTATCCATCTATGTTTTTTGGGATAAAGATGTCATCCCCTTTTCGTTCTAGGTTGATTCCCAACTTTCGGAAAACCGTTGGAATCTGACCCAAATCGTCCCAACTGACATTTTTGATGGTCAGCTCACTCTGCGTCATCGCTGCCAAACCGATCCAGCTCCCAATTTCAATCATATCGGGCAACATCGTATGTTCAGTACCACCCAAGGAATCCACGCCTTCAATAGTCAATAAATTTGACCCGATACCAGAGATTTTGGCTCCCATTCGGTTCAACATTTTGCACAACTGCTGCAAATATGGTTCGCAAGCGGCATTGTAGATCGTAGTGGTACCTTCGGCCAAAACAGCGGCCATTACAATATTGGCCGTACCGGTAACCGATGCTTCATCCAAAAGCATATAGGTTCCCTTGAGTTTATCGGCCTCAACTCCGTAGAAATATTCTTCTTTATTGTATCGGAACTGGGCTCCGAGCTTAATAAATCCTTCAAAATGGGTATCCAATCTTCTTCTACCAATTTTGTCGCCTCCTGGTTTTGGTATGTAGCCTTTACCAAATCTGGCCAATAAGGGGCCCACCAACATAATGGAACCGCGAAGTCCGCGACCATCTTCTTTGAATTTGGCAGATTGCAAATAGTCCAAGTTGACATCGTCGGCCTTAAAGGTGTATGAACCCTTGCCTTTCTTTTGGATTTTTACTCCCAAATCCTCGAGCAGGGCAATCAATTTGTTGACATCGACAATGTCCGGTATATTGTTTATGGTGATTTTTTCTTCTGAAAGCAATACGGCGCAAAGAATCTGAAGTGCTTCATTCTTTGCTCCTTGGGGTGTAATTTCACCGTGCAACCGGTGTCCACCCTCTATTCGAAATGTACCCATGTATTCCTCTGGAATTTAATATCTTTTCTTGCGACCTCGTTGTCCTTTTTTACCTCTATTCGTATTGCTGCTACCGGATTTGCTTGGCCTGTTTTTGAGGAACTGTCCACTATCTGTTAAGCTCTCGTCACTCTTCGCCAAGTCAATTTTTCCATCACTGAGTTCCTTTAAATGATTAAAGATCACAGAGTCCTCTACCGTATCCTTGTTCCATACTAAATAACACTTTTTCATGTGGTTGGCGATGGCATACTCCAAGCCGGACCTCATATCACCCTCTTCCCATTTTACGGCCACATCGATCATTCTTTTGATATTGTTACCGTAAAAACGATACTTTGGGTGATTTTGCGGGTACTCCAATGGCTCTGGACGTTGTTGCAAAACTTCCTTGGAGGTAATCGGGAAAGGTGAATCCACGTCCAATTTAAAATCGGCCATAATAAACAGTTGATCCCAGAGTTTGTGCTGAAAATCCGGGACATCCCTTAAATGGGGCTGTAAATTTCCCATAACGCTAATAATGGAATTAGCTACTTTGTTGCGCTCTTCACGGTCCTCAATGGCGACGGCATGATCCACCATTTTTTGAAAATGACGGCCATACTCAGGTATAAAAAGTTTAGGACGCTCTGTATTGTATTCTAAGTTGTATACTTCGTTCAAATTAATGTATTTAGAAACTTGATTAATGGAAAGTCTGTCTGATAACGCTTGCAAATTAATAAAAATATGCCAAACATTAGGTTTACAATGAAATTACCCCTTCCACTACGGAAACTTCTTTGTATTTTTTGATGACCTCATCGGGATTTTTCAAATTCACGGTGATGGAAAGACTGGTGTAGGTCCCCTTTTTGGATTTTTTGGATTCGATCACCGCACCGGTATTATCAAAAATATCTTGAATTTGGTCAATACGCTCCTTATCCGTCGGAACAATGAATTTATAGAGATATGTAGATGGCCAACTTGTGGTCTCCAATAATTGTTCTCGAAGCTTTGCGTAAAACTCCTCCGTACTCTTTTTGTCCATATCGCAATTTTATACAAATATATGGCTTAACCAACGATTTTTTTTCCTTCGGACGATTTCATTACTTTGTAGCATTAATTCAAGGGCTTTGGGCAAGCATAAGGTAGTTATTACGGGAGCACCCGGTACAGGGAAAACATCCATAGTCAACGGACTGGAAAGCAAGGGATTTTATTGCTTTCACGAGATTATTAGGGATATGACCTCCAAGGCAAAGCAAGAAGGGCAATCCGAGGAATATATTTCCAATCCCCTGGTTTTTGTTGATGATGCCCTGCAGTTCAACAAAGATTTGCTCGAGGCAAGAACTACTCACTATAAAAGGTCCATCAACTTGGACGAGGCCATCAGTTTTTTTGACCGGGGCATACCTGATGTATTGGCCTATATGGATTACTTTGGTCAGGATTACGACGACTTTTTTATTTCAAATTGTGAGAACTATAAATACGATTCCGTTTTTATTGTTCCGCCTTGGAAAGAGATTTATGTTTCCGACAATGAAAGAATGGAAACCTTTGAAGAAGCGGAAAACATTCATCACTCCTTGGTGAAAACATATAGCCAATTTGGCTATAACCCCATCGAAGTCCTAAAAGATGCAGTCCCCAATCGGATTGATTTTATTTTGGAAACACTTAAAAACAAATAGTGTACAAGGATACTAAAAGCATTTTACAACAATTCTGGGGTTATGATGATTTCCGGGGATCCCAAAAGGAAATCATCGATACTGTTCTTTCTGGGCAGGATGTCTTGGCTTTGATGCCCACAGGTGGAGGAAAATCCATCTGCTACCAAGTACCTTCTTTGGCCAAAGAAGGCATCTGCATTGTGGTCTCACCTTTGGTGGCGCTTATTCAAGATCAGGTCGCACAGCTAAAAAAAAGAAACATAAAGGCCGTTTCACTCACTGGGGGCATCCCTCCCGATGAGTTGAACAATCTGCTGGACAATTGCCTTTATGGCAACTATAAATTTTTATATCTGTCCCCAGAACGATTACAGCAAACTATTGTGCAGGAACGTATCCAGCAAATGAATGTAAACCTTATTGCCATTGATGAGGCACATTGTATTTCGCAATGGGGAAACGATTTTAGGCCCGCTTACCTCGGCTGTTCCATTTTAAAGGAGTTGGTTCCGGACACACCAATGATAGCCCTAACAGCCACAGCAACCCCAAAAGTAGTGGATGATATTGTAGAGAATTTGGAATTGGAACATGTGAGGATTTTTAAGGACTCTTTTTCACGTTCCAATATTACTTTTAGGGTGAAACGTTCCGAGGACAAACTGTATCAGCTCAAAAAATATATGGACAGAATTCCTGGAAGTGCCATTGTGTATGTACGCTCCAGAAAAATGTCCATTTCCTTGGCAAGCTTTTTGATCAAGAAAGGAATTTCCGCCTCTTTTTTTCACGGAGGGATTCCAAAATCCGATAAAGAGAAAAAACTTAACCTATGGTTAAGTGGTAAAGTAAGGGTGATGGTGGCCACCAATGCTTTTGGTATGGGTGTGGATAAACCCGATGTGCGTCTCGTGGTACATTATCAAATACCCGATAGCTTGGAAAGTTACTTTCAGGAAGCCGGAAGAGCGGGACGTGACGGGAAACCTTCAACAGCGATCATTATCACCTCCAACGAAGATGCAGATAAAGCGAAGCAACAGTTCTTGTCCACCTTACCCGATGTCGCCTTTGTTAAAAAAGTATATTCAAAGCTCAACAACTATTTTCAAATATCATATGGGGAATTGGTTTTGGATTCCTTGGCCTTCAAATTCAACGAGTTTTGCAAAAGATACGGGTTCAACCCCAATATGACCTTTAATGCCCTTCGCATTCTAGATCAGCATTCAGTTTTATCGCTCGCTGAAAATTTTAAGGAAAAAACCACCCTTCAATTTGTGGCCTCTAAAAATGAAATTTTCAATTATTTGGACAAAAACAGGAAAACCGCTCCCATAATCCAGACCATTTTGCGCACTTACGGTGGTATTACCGAGTACGAGACCAAAATCAACCTGTATATGTTGTCCAAAAAAACAGGGGTCGGCGAGAATCGCCTAAAGCAAATACTGCAGCAACTCGCGGACGATAATATGGTGGAGTATCAAAATAACACCAGTGATCTGGAGATTAGCTTTTTGGTGCCCCGGGAAGATGACCACACCATTAATCTGTTTGCGAAAAAAATCAAGGATTTTAATGAGGTGAAGCAAAACAATATGACCGCTATGTTGGGCTATATTTCCAATAAAAAGGTATGTCGTAGCGTATATCTGTTAAATTATTTTGGTGAAAAGACGAATGAAAAGTGTGGTACTTGCGATATTTGCACCAAGAAAGAGCGGGTGGCGTCTCCTTATGATTTAGAAAAAAGAGTTTTGGAACTTTTGGAAATCCGTCCCCATACCTCCAGACAGCTGGAAAAGGCCATTGGGGCCAATGAAAAGGAACTTTTAAAAACCTTGGAGCAACTGTTGGAAGATGAGTTGGTCTCCCTTAACTTTAAGAATGAGTACATCAAAAAATAATTCCCTTCGCATTGTATTTATGGGCACCCCCGAATTTGCCGTGGAATCCCTAAAAAACATCTTGGAAGCCGACTATAATGTAGTTGGCGTGATCACCGCGCCCGATAGACCCGCCGGCCGTGGCCGTAAGGTTCATGAATCAGCGGTGAAACAATTCGCGGTGAAGCATCATTTAAAGGTATTGCAGCCTACCAACTTAAAGGACAAATCTTTTCTGAAAGAATTGAAAGGCCTTAATGCCAATTTGCAAATAGTGGTTGCCTTTAGGATGTTGCCAAAAGTGGTTTGGCAAATGCCCGAACACGGAACTTTTAATCTACATGCTTCCCTCCTGCCCCAATATCGCGGTGCAGCTCCCATCAATTGGGCCATAATCAACGGCGAAAAGGAAACAGGTGTCTCTACTTTCTTTATTGATGAAAAAATTGATACAGGCAGTATCGTACTTCAAAAAACAGAAAAAATACTTCCTAATGACAGCGCTGGTTCATTACACGATAGATTGATGGCGATTGGTGCCGATCTAGTGGTGGAAACTTGCAAACAGATTAAAACCGGAACCGTTACACGACTACCTCAGAATGAAAGTTTGGAACTCAAGTCCGCTCCAAAAATACATAAGGATACCTGCCGCATTGATTGGAATGCATCTATGGAGAATATTTATAATCACATTCGCGGATTGAGCCCATACCCGGGTGCCTGGACCAAATTGGTTAATGATGGAAAGGCCGACCAGATGAAAATCTTTAAAACAGAAATGGAACAGACCGAACACGACCACAACTTTGGAAAGCTGCTGGTAGCGAAAAAATCGTTGAAAGTTGCGGTAAAAGATGGGTACATTTCGTTATTGGAATTACAACTTCCCGGTAAACGAAAAATGCAGGTCAACGAGGTTTTAAACGGATTGAATCTGGAAAAAGAAGCCCATCTTCGCTAAAGCCTTGCTATGATTGGGCTGGGAAAAGTTGTCGTTTTTTTCCCACTTTATCAACAAACGTTTCAAGTTATCAACAAAAAGCTCGATTTCCCTTGGTTTTACTTGTGTGAGTGGCAAATCCATATAAATTTGTTTAGCATTAAAATTATATTAACAACAATTAATTTAATTCCATTATGAACAAAACAGAATTAATCGATGCTATGGCAGCTGATGCTGGCATCACTAAAGCAGCAGCAAAAAAAGCATTGGAATCTTTCTTGGGAAATGTAGAAGCAACGCTTAAAAAAGGAGACAGAGTTTCCTTGGTAGGATTTGGTTCATGGTCAGTTTCTAAAAGAAGCGCTAGAGAAGGTAGAAATCCACAGACTGGAGCTACTATTAAGATTGCCGCTAAGAACGTTGTAAAGTTCAAAGCAGGTGCTGAATTGAGCGGTGCAGTAAACTAATCAATTATTTATTTAATATATAAAAGCATCCCTTGTCGGGGATGCTTTTTTAGTTGATATGATCAGCGTTTTTTGCATATGTTAAATAATGTGTTAAATTTAAGTACAAGAAAACGTGCAAATGGTTACTCAAAAGCCGAAAAAAGGGAATTTACTTGTTGCTGAGCCTTCACTTACCGGTGATGTTTCTTTCAACAGATCGGTTGTACTTATCGCCGAGCACAACAACGAGGGTTCGGTAGGCTTTATTCTGAACAAACCTTTGGACTACACCATTTGCGACTTGGTTTCGGATATTACTATTCCTTTCCAAGTATTTAATGGAGGGCCTGTGGAACAGGATAATCTCTACTTTATACATAAGGTACCCGAACTTATCGAAAACAGCATCGAAATTTCCGATGGGATTTTTTGGGGCGGCAATTTTGAAATGACCGTAGAACTTATTAATAACGGCACTATTACCGAACAAGATATCCGATTCTTTTTAGGGTATTCGGGATGGGGCAACAGCCAATTAAACCAAGAGCTTTCATCCAAATCTTGGATTGTGGTGCCCAATGATTACGAAAGCAGTATTCTGGAAAAAGCCGCCAATGCCTTTTGGAAAGAAAAGATGGTGGAATTGGGCGGCGATTACCTACTGTGGTCCAATGCGCCCGAAAATCCTTCGCTCAATTAACCTAATCTTGCCCTAGCGTTTAACTTGCCCACCAAACTCTTGGCTACTTTGGTTTCATATTCCTTTTTCCTGTATTTGCTGATGGGTTGTATGCCCACAATGGAATTGGTAAGAAACAATTCATCCACTTTTTGAAGCTCGAAAGGGGAAATGGATTCTTCCACCAAATCATATTCTTCGGAACCGGCAATTATTTTCATCAAATTTTTACGGATGATGCCGTCCAAACAACCATCGTTCAAAGGCGGCGTTTTTATTTCATTGCCCTTTACCAAAAACAGGTTACCATTGATGGCTTCCACCACTTTTTTATCAGTGTTCACCAATAAGCAATTGGCATAGTTGTTTTCTTTTGCATAAACCCCGGCAACAACGTTCAATATTTTATTGGTGGACTTTAGATTGGAGAGCATATCCTTGTTCACGTAATAGTCCTTGAACAGCTCCACTTCGTAGGTTCCCTCGTTCAGAATAAAAAAAGGAGATTCCATAGGACTGGTCTCGATGACGTAGGAGACCTCGTTGGTGCTCGGTGTGTACAATCCACCTTCATTCCTAAAAACCGTCAAACGCAAACGCACCGCTCCATTTTCCAGCTCGTTGGCTTTTATCGTGTTTTTGATTTCCTCTTCCAAAAACTCCATAGTAAACTCCATAGGAATTTCCATCCGCAGAATACGCATGGAAGCCATCAACCTAAAATAAT
>Ga0070726_10000452_pt1 | contig 51572 bp, 44 predicted proteins | sample tdAd471_FD_67275 | JGI IMG/M metagenome (GOLD analysis project Ga0070726, IMG submission 67275) | Marine sediment microbial communities from the Atlantic coast under amendment with organic carbon and nitrate - tdAd47.1 | ecosystem: Environmental > Aquatic > Marine > Coastal > Sediment | place...
TCTAGCGCTACCAGCCGACCGTAGCCGCCCGGTAGACGGCCATGGCCTTGTGGTACTCGGCGAGTGAACTGATGACCTTGAATCGGGCGTCGGCGGCGGAGAGTTCACGTAAGTTGACGACGAAGAGCGTCGAATCGCCCAACTCGAAGCGCTCCCGCTCCGCCTCCGCAAGTTGTTGCGCGGCGTCCAACTCGAACCGGATCAGTTCCAGGCGCTGGAGCGCTGCTTCGAGCGCCGAAACAGCGTCCCGAACTTCCACTGAGACCCGATCACGGGCGAAGCGCAGCTTCTGGTTAAGCTGCTCCAGTTTCGCCTGTTGAACCGCCGCCTCGCCCTTGGCTTTGCGTCGCTGGAACGGCGTCTTGAAGGTTACTCCCGCGATCAGCTCGCTGCCGCGCTTGGTGATCGAGCCGACGCCGTTGTCACGGCCGTATTGAGCGCTGACGTCGATCTCGGGCTTCATTTGATTGCGCGCCAGACTCAGGGCCGCGTCGGACTGTCGGCGCTCGACAAGCGTCCCCACGATCTCCGGGCGCTGCTCCAGGGCCCGCAACAAGTCAGCCTCGACTTGGTCGGGCGTCAACGACGACGGCTCCGGCAACTCGGGGAGCCGCTCACGTTCAGCCACGAGCGGCCGGCCATTCTCGTCGCGGTAGAACATCGAGAGCTCAAACGCTGCGTTCTGCAGCGCTCGCTCTGCTGAAACGACGGCCGAGCGACGCTGGTAGATGGCTCGCCGGTTGTCGACGATCTCAATCGCGGCCACTTGGCCCGCGTCAACGGATTCCTCGACCTGCCGATTCCGTTCCTCGGCAATCTGCAGCAGAGCCTCCGCTACTTGGAGTTTGAGGCCCGCAGAGGCCCACTCCCAATAGAACTTCGCGGCCGTCTCAAAGAGTTTCAGTCGCTGCTTCTCGATGGAAGCGTCGGCGACGCTGATCGACAGCTCAGCCAGGAGGAGGTCCGTTCTGCGCTCATCGATCTCGCGATTGCGAAACAACGGCAGCCGCACGCCGCCGCTCCATTCGCCGCCCGAGAGCGAGAGTAGGTCCTGTTCCCAAGGCCCGAAGTTGCCTTGGCCTCGCTTGTAGCCGCCGAATACTTCGCCGCCGAAGTTGCGCAGCGGTTGGCTCACCTCGGCGCCATGTACACGGTTCTTATAGAAACCGAATTGGTTCATCTCCGACTTGGCGGAGAGTTTCGTGTCGAAAGCGCCTTGCGCGCCCAAGGCTTTGCCCTGCGCCATGGCCCTCTCCTGGAGGGCTGCGAGCAGGATCGGGTACGACGATTCGGCGGAGCGCAGAACCTCGTCTAGCTGTAGAGGAGGAGCCGACTGGGCGCTGGCCGAGACGAGGGGCCAGGCGAGTGCCAAGAGGAGCCGCTTCACTTTCTGCCCCCGCTGACCTTCCCGTCTTTGCTTTGCAATTGTGGCGCGGTCGTTGCCGGCGGGAAGCCGTTGAACTGCCGCCACAGCTCGAAGCCGAGCGAGACCTCGTCCAACAAGATCCAGCCGTTCGCACGCACGCCCTGGCGCAAGTAGCGCTGCTCGGGCCAAGGTTGGTCGCTCGGGTCGGGTTGAATCAGCGCCCGAAATTGCCCCATGCCGTTGTCGGACGCATCCACGAGCATGACCTCGCCGCCGAAGGTGCCTACGGCGATCGACGGCCAGCCGGAGAACTGCAGGGCGGGCCAGCCCTCAAACTGAATACGCACTTTTCGGCCCGGTGCGACTAGCGGGGCGTCGTTGCCGTCCACCATGAGCTCGACGACGTTTTTCCGGGACAGAGGAACGAGTTCCATCAGCATGTCGCCGGCCTTGACCATGTCTCCGCCTTGCCGAGCGACGACTCGTAAAACGACTCCGTCGATCGGCGCTTCCACAACCTGAGTGGCTTGGCGTGCGAGTCGAACGTCCACTTTGGTCAAGTCCGCCACCGCCTTCTGCGTGGACGACAGGGCGGACTCCAAAGACGCTCGTGCATCCTCGATCTTGGCCTGATTGTCGGCTTCGATTTTTTGTCGGTCCGCCAATAGCGCAAGGCGGTCATTGCGTGCCGCGTTGAGATCGGCGCGCGCCTTGTTCGCGGACGCCACAGTCTGGTTGTGCTTTAGCACCGCGAGTTCGTAGCTCCGGCGGGAGGCGAGTCCTTTGGTGTTCAGCCGTTCCTGACGGTCCAGGTTCAGCTTGGCCGTTTCCTCACCGGCTTCGGCGGCCTCCAGTCCCCGCTCGGCAGCCTTGATCTTGTCGTCGGCGACATCGATCTTCGCCATCGCCGCGGCGATCGCCATGTCGCGGGTGTGTTCGAGTCGGTCGATCTTTTCACGAACCGATTGGGCCTTGCGCAACTCGGCTTCCTGGATGCCCAAGGTAGCGGCGCGCTCTTGCTGCATGCGGTCCACGAGCGCCGGATCGTTGTCGGATATTTGAAGCAGGACGTCTCCCTTTTGGACCTGAGCGCCTTCCACGACCGACCAATCGACGATGCGGCCGTCCACGGGGGCCTCGATGAACTGTCGCCGCTCGACGGGGTCGAAGGCCACAACCTGTCCGGACGCAACGACGTTCTGCCGCCATGGAGCTACGGTGAGCCCGAGCGCTAAAGAAATCAGCATGAGAGCTAGAAGCAGAGCCAGTATCCGGGCGTTGCGCGGCGAGCCCACGTGATCGAGAGCCTCGAACTGCCAAGGTGTGGTTGGGGTGCTCATCGTCCGTCCGTCCCTTCCTCGTGCAAGCATCCATCTTCGAGACGCAATACACGACTACAGCGGGCCAAGAGGTCCTCGCGATTGGTGAGGCAGATCAGGGTCCAGGGCGCTTCAGGAGAGAAGAGGATGCTGCAGACCGCGTCCCGCACACCCGGCTCGTCGATGTAGGACAGCGCATCGTCAAGGATCAGCAAGCGAGGTCGCCCGGCTAGCGCTCGCGCCAGTACGAGCCGCGCCGACTGAGCATGGGTCAGAGGAGCGCCGTGGCCGCTGAGCTGGGTTTGCAGGCCGTCGGGCAACGCAAGCACGTCGTCGAGCAGATGGACTTGGGCGAGGGCGTCGCTCACTTCCCGGAGCCCGATTCCTTCCCGGCCGAGTGATACGTTGCGCTCGATCGAGTCCGAGATCACGTCGACTCCGCGTACGAGGGCCGCTTGGTCGCGAAGCTGCGTCAACGCGAGATCGCGCGTGTCCAATCCGTCGATCAATACGACGCCGGCATCAGCTCGACGGAGCCCAAACAGCGTGTCGGCCAAGGCGGACTGCCCAGAACCGCCCGGTCCGGCGAGGCCGATCCTCTCGCCGGCCGCGAACTCCAGATTCACTCCGTCAAGAGCCGGCTCTCCACCGGCGGCCTTGAGCTGCAGATCCACGAGCCGCATCGAAGCAGGACCCTCGTCGTGCGGCGGCTGCACGTCACCGGTGCGTTCGAGCGGCAAATCGATCATCTGCCCCAGTTTGTCGAGCGCAGCCAGCATGTCGTAGTAGGTCTCAAGCTTCTTGCCGAACTTTGAGAAGCCGCTGACGACCGTCGTAACGATCAGTTCCGCGGCGACCAATTGGCCGAGCGTCAACTGACCTTGCATCACGAGAAAGCCGCCGATGCCCAGCAGTAGGGCGCTCGCGATCGCTTGCAGCGCCAGCGAACCGATGATCTGACGCAGGACGATTCGGAAATGGCTCTCGCGGCGCTCGAGGTACGACTTGGCAAGGCCATCGGCGCGGCGCAGGGCGTAGTCGGCGCCGGACGAGGACTTGAAGGCGGCTATGTGTCCCGCGATCTCCTCCAGCCAAGCCGCAATTGCGTACTTCGCTTTCGACTCCTGGATGGCGGTTGGAACCGCTCCGCGGCCGAGCACGAAGAAGATCAGCGACATTGCGACGATCAAGAAGACATCAAAGGCAAGCAGCAGCGGGTGATAGACCGCCAAGAGGATCATGCCGAGCAGCGTCTGCATCGCCAGCGTCAGGCCGTCCATCAGCAGGGCGGCAGCGCTCTTCTGAACCGTCACGACGTCAAAGAATCGATTGACGAGTTCGGGGCCGTGAAGCCGATCAAAGACTTCCGTCTTGACGCTCACGAGGCGCTGGGCAAAGTCCGCAGTGACTCGCACGAAGAGTCTTCTCTGAATGATTTCCACCGTGAACACGCGGAAGGCGTTCATCACCGCGGAGAAGGCCAAGGCGACCAGCACGAACAGCGTCAGTACAACCAGCGGCTGCAGCAGCGAGCCAAATGCGATGAAATTGACCATCGCTTGGACCGCCACAGGCACGACCAGCGATAACAGCCCGACGCCGATCGAGTAGACGACGACGACCCACAGGTCTTTGCGTTCCAGGTCGAGCAGCGCCCTCAGACGGGGAATAGGGTTTCCGTCGAAGGAGGCGCCGGCAGGCGAGCGCAGAGCGTCGAGGGGGGCGGAGGCGTGGTTGCGTTCAGCAGCGGGCATGTGGTGAAGACCTCGCGGCCCATCGCTCTCTTGAGTTTAGGAACCGTCACTAGATAGATCAAATAGATATTTATCTAGAGTGCATAGGTTTTTCAAATTCCAGAAAAGAGTCGATCGTGCGCCGATTCGACCAGCCGAATGACGGCGGGATTGCGTACTTTTCGCTCCAGCGATATGGCGTAGAAGCGCTCCTTCAGACCTTGCGCGATTCCAATCTCTTCCATGCCGTAGAGTTCGGCGATTGAGTCCTTCACGGCGGAGGGAGCGGCAAAGAGCGCGAACTCAAGGCGGGTGAACGCCTTCATCAACGCGCTGTCCTCAAACTCCGCCAGCACGTGCGGTCGGATGTCGTTGCGTGCGAACCAGTAGTCGAGCATTCGTCTGAGAGCGGTATTTTCGGTGGGCATCACGAACGGGGCCCCGTCGAGTGATTGAGGGAAGTCCTTGCGAAATTTCTTGGCCTGCTTCCTAGGTGCAAACAGGGTCACGCCGCACGCGCCGAGTTCGTGATTGAAGGCTCGAATGTTGAATTCTGCGCCGACCGGAGCGTCGGAGAGAACGAGATCCAACTCGTGGACCGAGAGCCGCGCGAGCAATTCCGCAGGCTTTCCCTCGTAGCAGATCAAGTGGACGTCCCCCGTACTGGAGAGCAGTGGGGCGAGTAGGCTGCTGACGACCATCTTGGGAAGTACGTCGGCCACCCCGACGCGCAATCGTACTCGCTGGTCTTGCGGGTGACCCTCGAGAGTTTGGACCATTTCGCGGCCCAGCGAGAAGATGTCGTTCGCGTATCGAAAGACCGTACGCCCGGTATCGGTCAGTTCGAGTCTACGGCCGATCCGCTCGAACAGCTTCTTCCCGAGCGAATCCTCGAGACTTCGCAATTGCGCGGAGACGGTGGGCTGCGCCAAACCGAGTTCCTCGGCGGCGGCGGTCACAGAGCCGGTGCGGGCGACGGTCCAAAAGTAGAGCAGATGGTGGTAGTTCAGCCAGCTCAAGGCTCAGTATAGGCAATGTCTATGTATTGCCCCGTCGAATTGAGCAGGTCGCTGCTGCGAGCGGTTACAGCGCCGTCCAGCCGCCGTCGATGCACATCACCGATCCGTGCGCGAAGCCTGCTTCATCCGAAAGCAGATAGAGTGCGAGATGTGCGACTTCGTCCGGCTTTCCGAGACGCCCGATCGGCTGACGCGCGTTGAGCTGTTTGCGCATCTCCGGTTTCTCATGCTTGTGATACTTTTCGAGATAGGCCTCGACGAAGGGCGTGTCGACCGTTCCGGGACAGATGCAGTTGACGCGCAGTTGGCCGGCGTAGTCGGCGGCGAGTTGGCGGGTGATCATGACGGTTGCGCCTTTGGTCGCGCAGTATCCGAATCGGCGCTTGATGCCGACTAGACCGGCGACGGAGCCGATGTTTACGACCGCGCCGTGCTCGGAGGCCAGCAGTTTCGGGAGTGCGGCTTTGGTGATCAGGTAGACCCCGTCGACGTTAACTGCGAAGAGACGCTTCCAGTCGGTGTAGTCGCATTCCTCGATGGAGCCTACGTGTCCGATGCCGGCGTTGTTGACCAAGTAGTCGAGGCTGTCGATTTGTGCGAAAGCGGCTGCGACCGATTCCTCGTTGGAGACGTCTAATTGGAGGACGGAGGCGCGCTCGCCGAGGTCGTCGGCCAGAGCTTGGGCGGATTCTTGGTGGAGATCGGCGATGATCACGTCGGCGCCGGCGGCATGCAGGACGCGGACGGTGTGTTCGCCGATGCCGGAAGCGCCTCCGGTGACGAGGGCTCGGCGGTTGTCTAGACGGAAAGGCATGATGAAAGACCTAGGATTGTATCAATGAGGGCGGCGGCAAGAGTTCCAGGCTGGGCGTGGAAGGCGGCGATCTTCGCGGCGGGGTTTGCATTCACCTCGCAGTTTTTTATTGTTTGGTGCGACTTGATCTACGACTGCGGATGCACGTTCGACGTGTTGGGCGGCGCCGCCCACTGCAACATCCAGAAGGCGGGCGCCCCGGACTGTCCCTGGTGTGCGGACGCGGTCTACGGCGGGTCCGCTTTCGCAGCGACCCTGGGCGGGCAGGCGCTGGCCGCTTTCTGGCCGGGGCCGGCTGCAATCGGCCGACGACTCGCCGCGACGCTGCTGGCGTCGCCGATCTCATCGGGAGTCGCCGGCTTGGTGATCGGTTGGCTGAGCGGCTATTGGGCGTCGTGAGGTTCGCCGTCAAACAACGCGAACGTGAACAGATCGCTCTCCACCGCGAGCGTGACGTACTGCTTCCCGTCCACCTCATAAGTCATTGGCGAGGCGTAGATCACGTGACCTGTCGCGAAATGCCAGAGATCCTCTCCGGTTCTTGCATCCAAGGCGACTAGGTTTCCGTCGTCGTCGCCGGAGAAGATCAGGCCGCCGGCGGTGGAAACCGTCCCCGCCCAGGTCTTGGCCGGACCGGGCATCTCGTATTGCCAGACTCGTTCACCGGTGACGGGATTGAGTGCGCGGAGGTAGAAGCGGCCCGGCTCGGCCGGGATCTGCTCGCCGCCGGTTCCCCGGAATCCCGATGACGGCACAGGTTCCTTGGTGGAGTGCGTGTAGATGTCGCACATCTCCAAGGTGACGACGTAGTAGAGACCCGTGTCCGGGTTGTAGGAGGGCGACATCCAATTGCTTGCGCCTCTTACGGACGGGCAGATGCGATTGCCGCCGGCGGTAGGTCGCATGCCTGGAATCTCGAGAGGACGGCCGGTGACTTCGTCGAGCCCGGATGCCCAGTTGAGTTCGTCGATGAACGGAGATCCGTGCAGGAACTCGCCTGTTTCGCGATCAAGCACGTAGTAGAAGCCGTTGCGGTTGGCCTGGATGAGCAGCTTGCGCTGCTTCCCCTTGAACTCCGCGTCGACCAGCACCGGGCTTTCGTTGGCGTCCCAGTCCCACTCGTCGTGAGGCGTGAACTGGAAGTACCAGCGTCGTTCGCCGGTATCGAGGTCGAAGGCGAGCATGGAGTCGGAGTAGAGGTTGTCGCCTTTGCGGCGGCCGCCGTAGAAATCCGGCCAAGGATTCCCTGTCGGCCAGTAAACCAGGCGCAATTCGGGATCGTAAGAGCCGGTCGTCCAGGTGGGCGCTCCGCCCCATTTAGCGGGCCAGCCGCCCCAGCTCTCCGAGCCCGGTTCCCCCTCGGCTGGAACCGTCCATGAGCGCCAGACCTCTTCGCCCGTCTCGGCGGAGAGAGCCGCCAAAAAGCCGCGTTGGCCGTGCCCTCCACCGGCAGTCCCGACGAGGATCTTGCCTTCGACGGCGAGCGGCGCCAGGCTCGACCAGTATCCGTCGCGCTCGTAGGATGCGAACTCCTTGACCCAGATTACGCCTCCGGTAAACCGGTTCAAGCTGACCAGGCGGCAGTCCGAGGTAATGAAGTACAAACGGTCGCCCCAAATGGCGACTCCGCGATTCTGCGCCTGACGCTTGGGCCAGTCGGCTTGGTAGTTCCAAATCGGTTGCCCGGTGTGCGCGTCCAGTGCGAAGACCTCGTTGGTGTTGGTGCCGTAGAGGACGCCGTCATAGGCGATGGGCGTCGTCTCCAAGCGTCGGGCGCCGGGGATGTGCCGGACCCAGACGGGGACGAGCCGGTGGACGTTCTCGCGCGTGATTTGGTCCAGAGGGCTATGCCGCTGCGAGGCGTAGTCTCCTGCGTAGGTCAGCCAATTTTCCGTCGGTCCCTGCTCCAAGGCGGCTTGCGTGACTTGGGCTTGGGCGGCAGTGCAGCAGAGAGCAAGTGCGAAGACGAACCGGGTCATCGCCGACTACGATACTCGATTCAGCAGGGTGTTGAAAAACTCTCATGGGCGTCGCGAGAAGGATTTCCGAGGAGAACGTTTGCTCGGATCAGGCGGAGCAGCCCGATGAGCTAACCGGACGACATGGCGGAACGTCGAACGGCAAATCCTTCTCACCCATGGGGTTGGGTCGGCGGGAGGTCGTCTGGGTTGTCGCAGACTCGTCGCCGACATCCCGTATCGCCTCGCTCGCCGCTTCTGCCATCCGACGCTCCCTGCACTTCCAACGCCGCCCACGACAGTTCTTCCACACCCTGCTAGAGGCCCGCGAGCGCGGTAGCGGCGCTCAACGCGGTGGACAGGGCCAAGGAGCGGGGGTCCTCGGCGCGTTTGGTTTGCACTGGAATCTTCACCACGCGACGCTTGTCGAACCAGACTTCGAAGCTATAGAAGTGGTCCGCTCCGAGGAATCGTTCACGGCTGCTGGTCTCGCCGCGAATTTCGAGATTCTCCACGAGGTAGGCGGCCATCTCCGTGCGGCCTCGCAGGTAGGCTTCCTGAGCTTTGGCCTCGACCACTCGCTCGCGCTCGGCGAGCAGGCGCTCGAGTGAGTTGACGCGATCGAGCAGGACTGCCTTGTCCGAATTTCGGGACCGACTGAGCTCCTTGCGGCTGTTGGAGGCCTCGCGATTCGCCGCCTTCAAGCTGATAGCTAGAGCGTCGGCGCGGGCGGTCTGTTCAGCCAGCTTACGTCTGAGCCGGTCGTTTTCCTCGGCGAGCGCCTGTACGTCGGCCGTTCCAGCGACTTGCGGCAACGGGACTCTGCGCGCTCCGCAAGACAGGAGAACGAGAATGAGGCAACAGGCTAGGGACAGTTGACGCGGCACGGCTAGGCTCCGTGGCTGAGACTAGCATGAGGGGCGAGCGGGTGTTCTGCTTCAGGGGTTCAGTTGTACGACAAAGCCGTCTGAACGGGTCTCGATCAGATGCTTGAGGGGCCGGTCCGAGTCGATCACGATCCGGATGACGGGAGGGTCCGGTTGGAATAAGGCGTAGCGCACCTTGTTGACTCCTCCTAGCGCGACCGGGATTTCGCCGATCTTGCGAGGCGTCTTCATCTGCGCCCCCGAGACGTCGATCACGATCCGGTTGGGATTGGAGAGAGCGAACGATTTCACTCCGAGCGTTCCCGTCCCTTGCACGCGAACAGTCACGTCCGTGTCGCTTCCCTCGACGTCGATAGCGGTCACGGCGGCTGGGCTCGCGGTCGCGGCTGGGGGAGCGGGAGTCGGGCGTGGAGTTGCTTGCGGCCGTTTTTCCGGTACTGGCGTCGGTGCTGGTGCTGGTGTTGGTGCTGGTGCTGTTGCGGGCGGAGCGGTGGTGACCGCGGCGACTTGAGGCGGCGGCGATGCAGCCGGTTGAGGGCGGGCTTCCGTGACAGCCGGCGGCCGTGGGGTCTCGCTCACTGCGGGCGGTTCGGCTGAGATTTCCATGAGTCGGAAAGTAATGTGCTCGGAACGGGTGTCCGGCCGGGCGCTGCCGCGCGTATAGGTTGTTGCGCTGGCCGGATCGTCTCGGTAGCCTCCTCCCCGAAGGACGCGGAAGGAACCTTCCGGCGGGCCCTGTGGATCCTCCTTCGGCGAGGACGAGAAGTAGTCGGCCGCGTACCAGTCCGAGGTCCACTCCCACAGGTTGTAGCCCACGGCGCGAACGCCGAAACCGTTCTTGGCGAGCTCTCTCCCTCGGGTGCCGGAGCGGTCGTCTCCCCAGGGGTAGTCGTGCTGGTCCAGGCCTCCGCGAACGGCGCGTTCCCAGCGTGCTTCGGTCGGCAGAGCGAAGCGACGGTTGGTTCCGACGCTGAGCCAGGCGGCGTAATCTCGCGCCTCCTGCCAGTTCACTCCGGTGACCGGTGCGTCCTCGGCGTCGACCGCGCTTTTGTGGCCGGGGCGAAACTCACGGTACTGCGAATTGGTAATGGGACTTACGGTAATCTGGAAGGATTCAGTGTGGACCGTATGTACTGGCCCCTCCCAGCTATGCCCCTTGCTGGAACCCATCTGAAAGTCTCCCGCCGGAATGGGGGCGAGTTCAGGTACAGTAGGCTCAGCCGCGCCGAGGAAGGCGGCGGACGCGGTCAGACATAAGAAGAGGCGTAACATGCTCCCCCGCATTGTAGTATCGCCCGACATTTTGCGATCTGTCGAAGAACAGACGTATTCACCTAGACCGGATTCCGGTCGGGAACTAAGGCCCTTTCCCGAGGGGCTCGATGAGGCGTTTCGCGCACAATCGAGGCGTCGGGAAATAGCCCACTGGTACAGGTACTCATGGACGCTCGAAATGGATTTCGACAGATAGTGATCCCTTTGGTCACGATCGCGGCGCTGCTAGCTGGGTCTTCAGCCGCGTTGAGCGGCGCCGATGTCGCCGCGACGCCGAGCCTCGCGATCGGGCCGGCGGAACAGAACGCCGCCTGGCGGCAACAGATCGATCTCGGTCAACGACTCCAAGCTGAGGGTCGTATGGGAGCGGCTGAGCAGGCTTTCGCCGCCGCCCTCTCGCAAGCTGAAGCTTTTGGTCCCACCGATGTGCGGCTGGGCGCCAGTCTCAATTCGCTGGCGCTCTTCTATCACTCCCAGGGACGCTTGGATTCAGCCGAGGCGCTCTACCACCGCGCGCTGACGGTTCTAGAACAGGGCCTCGGGACGACGCATCCCGATACCGCCAAGATCCTCTCCAGCATTGTGGGCGTACATCTGGCTCGCCAGGAATCGGTTGCTGCGTTGCCCTTTGCTGAGCGACGGCTACGAATCTTGGAGTCGCACGTGGACGCGCCGGTGGCGGACCGTCTGGATGCGCTGGATACGCTGTCTTTGATTCATTTCATCGAGGGGAGGTTTCCCGAGGCTGAGCGCTTCCAACAGCGCGCCCTGGACTTGGTGCGACGCGACTATGCCCGCGAGACTCCCGAGACCGCCGGGGGACTGAGCAATCTGGGCGTGATCCACGCCGCTCGCGAACGGTTTTCCTCGGCTGCTTCGGCGCTGGAGGAGGCCTACGACATTCGCCGAGCGATTGGAGCCGGCGAGACGCTGGAGGCTGCCCGCGATCTCGGCCACTTGGCGGAGACTTACGCTGAGCGGATGCAGATGGCCGAGGCGGAGCGCTTGCTGCTGGAATCGATTCGTCTCCGAAGGCGACTCCTCCCTGAGAGGCACCCGGAGTTGGCGACGGCGATGAACAACCTGGGAGAGGTCTTCCGAGGGCAGGGAGTGGCTACTTCCGCTGAGCAGTATTTCCGTCAGGCGCTGGAAATTTGGATGACCGTCGCCGGACCGCAGCATCTGGAGACCGCGATCAGTCTGAACAACTTGGCGGAAGCGTTGCGCGACCAGAAGCGCTACGTCGAAGCCGAAGAGTTCTTTGAGAGGGCGTTGCGCGCCTTCACGCACAATCTAGGCGCCGATCATCCCAAGGTGGCTCAGGCGACGCACACCTACGAAGAGACTCGACGGCTCGCGCGGGTGACGACTGCGAGCGGCGGCCCCACGGTCTTCTAGTCTTGCCCGCGGTACCAGCGGGCCATGACGTCCAGGGCGGGTTTCCCCCAGATGCGATGAGAGTCGTCTTCCGGGCCTCCTCCTGACGTGCCTAGTTTCCACCAGAAGATGCCTTGCAGCCATGGCTGGTCGTAGAGGCCCCGTAAGACGGCTTCGTAGCCCGCGGCTTGCGCCTCGAGTGAGAATCGGCCCCCGGGTTCGGTCTCCCAGGGTTGGGCGTGCGTCCGAGTACGGGGGACGAATCCTGCCTCTGTGAGCAATACGGGCTTTCCAGCGGATCGATGGACCCGCTCGATGGTCTCGACGATCTCGTCGGTGGCTAAGTCCTCCGGGAGCGGATAGTACTGGTCCAGCCCCACATAGTCCAGCGCATCCCAGAAGGCGATGTTCTCAAACTCCTCGCCGAAGTTTGCGGCGTAGACCAGAGGCCCGTCGAAGCGATCTCTAGCGACCGCAATCAAGTCTCGCCAGCGGTCCTCTTCACGAGAGAGTTTCGCGAACTCGACCCCCACCGACAGCAGGTCCGCGTCGATGCGGGTCGCGAGGTCGGAGTAGTGCTCGACGAATCTCCGATAGGAATTGAACCAGCGGTCTTGCGCCTCAGGCTCAGGGAACTCGAGATCTCCCGGGTAGCCGCCGCGCACCCAGACCTGCGGTTTCAACAGGACTTTCAGTCCTAGCTCGCGAGCTTGTCGGGCGGTCTCGGCGACGGCCTCGTCTCGCTCCATACGGAGGGGAAAGCGTAGTTCAGAGGAATCCCTTCTTTGCCCGGCGTAGGGCACCAGCGCCACCGCATTGACTCCGAGGTCGGGCAGGCTGGTCAGCCGCTCGGCGGCTTGCGGCGTGCCGTAGTGGTGGGGCCGTTCCGCAGTGAAGTTGACTCCTTTGTAGAAGTCATCGCCGCGACTGACCCGTTGCGGCTCCCCCCGGCCTTCCCGCTGGCAGGCCACGCTCGCCGACGCCGCGACTCCAGCGAGCCAGTCTCGCCGCGTAATGCTGCGCATGGTAGTGACCGTAACACGTAGAATCGAGCGATGGACCTTACTGGAAAACGCATCGCGGTGCTCGTGGAACAGAAGTACGAGGATCTAGAACTCTGGTATCCCTACTACCGGGTGCAAGAGGCCGGGGCGGACGTGTTCTTGGTCGGGCCCGAAGCGGGCTCCGCGTACGGCAGCAAGCACGGCTATCCGGCCCGAGCGGATCTGCCGATTGCGGACGCACACGCCGATCACTTCGACGGGATTGTGGTTCCGGGCGGATTTTCGCCCGACTATATGCGTCGTAATCCGGCGTTTCGGCAGCTTGTGCGCGACGCCGTCCATGCGGGCAAACCGGTTGCGGCCATCTGCCACGGTCCTTGGATGTTGTGTTCCGCCAAGGTGCTGGAAGGCCGTCGAGCGACCTCGTTCTATTCGATTCGCGAGGACATGGAGAACGCCGGCGCCGAGTGGGTCGACGAAGAAGTCGTGGTGGACGGACCGGTCATCACGTCCCGGACTCCGGCGGACCTCGTTCCCTTTACGGTTGCCTTTTTAGAGGCTGTTGCGGGTTAGGACGCAGCCTTCTTTTTCTTCTTGGCCGCCCCGCCGTTTGGCGCGCCGCCTTTCTTTCGACTGCCGCCGCCTGCTCCGGCGACTGAGATCCGGTCGCCGTCACGCAGCATCGTCGCGCCGCGGCCGACAATACTGGTGCCCGGCTGCAGGTTGGCGAGAACTTCCACTTGGTTCCCGCGAGTCATTCCCGTCTCGATCGGTCGGAAGACCGGCTGGCTTTCGCCCTCGACGACGTAGACGCCGGGCTGTTGGCCGCGGTAAACCAACGAATCCCTGGGAATGAGCGTGGCCTCGCGCATGGTGCCGAGGTCCAAGTCGATTCGGGCGAACATTTCAGCCTTGAGGACGTTGCGCGGGTTCGCGATGTCGATTTCGATCAACGCCGAGCGAGTCGCTGCGTCTAGAATCGGCGCGATGCGGGCGACGCGGCCGCGGAAGGTCTCTCCCGGAATGGCGTCCACTCGGACCTCCGCGATGTTGCCGACCCGCAACTTGCCGACGTTGCGTTCGGGCACGTTGCCCTGGGTCACCATCGTCGAGAGGCTCACGATGGTGAGAATCGGGGACGACGGACTGACTAACGAGCCCTGATCGAGGTGGCGCACCGCCACGATTCCCGAGAGCGGCGAGTAGATCTTGGTCTGGTCGAGTTGGATCTTGAGCTCAGTGAGGTCGGCTTCGGCCTGAGAGCGTTGCGCCTCGGCCAGCTGCAATTGCGCCTCAATCATCGCCAATCCGGTCTTCTGTTGCTCGTACTCTTGCGGAGACAATAGTTGCTCATCGAAGAGCTGCTTCGCGCGGTCCAGGTTCGCCCGGACGTTGGCCATCTCCGCCTCGCGCTGCGCTACGTTGGCGGCGCTGACCTGGATGGAGGCTTCCGCGCGTCTAACCCGTTGCTGGAGTTCGTCGTCTTCCAACTCCACGACTAGGGAACCTCGCTTCACGAAGTCTCCAACCTGGTAGGGAAGCTTCTCAAGCCGTCCGGGCGCGTTAGCCATCACGGCAACCGTTTCCTTGGCCTTCAAAGCTCCGGTCAGCAGCAGGACTTCCTCCACTTCGCCCACATGAGCCTGGGCGATGTCGACGCTGATGGTGCGACCTCCGCCCTTCTTCTTTTTGGCCGGGGCGGCCTGCTCCTGCTGAATCTCGTAGACTCGCGAGCCCACCCAGAACACGAGTCCGCCGCCAATCACGATCGCCAACAGGCGTTTTGTCCAAGTGGGCACAGAATCTCCTTCAGAAGAGAGGAGGCGTCAATGCGACGCGAGGGGTTACGCGCCGCCGGGATCGCCTGATTAGTCTCAGAGCTTGTATAGTCCGTCCAGCGCCGCGATCTTGTAGGCCTCGGCGAATGTCGGATAGTTAAATACAGTATCCCGCAGATACTCCACGGAGCCCTCGTGCTCGATGACCGCCTGACCGATGTGGATCAACTCGGTCGCCGAGGGACCCAAGATATGCACGGCCAGGAGCTGCTTGGTTTCTCGATCGAAGATGACCTTCAAGAGGCCGTCGGCCCCGCCTGAGATTTGTGTTCGCGCCAGTTCTCTGAAGCGCGCGATCCCCGTCTCATAGGGCACGGACTGCTCGGTGAGTTCCTCCTCGGTCGGGCCGATCATGGAGATCTCGGGGATTGTATAGATGCCGTAGGGCAGCCGCTTGCTGAAGATGCGGCTGTTTTGTGCGAAGGCGTGTTCAGCGGCGAGACGACCTTGCTCCATGGAGGTGGACGCCAGCGACGGGAAGCCGATGATGTCGCCGACCGCATAGACGCCCTCCACTGAGGTGCGGAAGTGTTCGTCGACTGCGATCCGGCCTCGTTTGTCGGTCTCGATACCGATCGCGGCGAGGTTGAGCGACTCGCCGGCGCCGACGCGGCCAGCCGCTAGCATGAGCGCTTCAGCCTTGAGCGTCTTGCCGCTCTTGGTTTGGATCTGGACTTGGCCGTCGTCGGTACGGCTTACGCACTCCACGTCCTCGCCGTAGCGCAGCGTGATGCCTTCGTTGCGCATCTGGTAGTACAGTGCGTCTTCGACCTCGTCGTCCACAAAGTCGAGCGGACGGGGCCGGCGATCGAGCAGGGTGACGCGCGTGCCGAGGGTCCTGAAGATAGTGGCGTATTCGCAGCCGATGACGCCGGAGCCGACGAAGGCGATGCTGCGGGGGATCTCCTTGAGCGTCAGTAGGCCGTCGCTGTCGATGATGCGGTCGTCGAACTCAAACCCCTCCGGGTGAGACGGTTTGGAGCCGACGGCGATGATGATGACTTGGGCGGTGATCTCGCGGCTGCCTTCCGGCCCGACGACGCAGACGGTGTTGGGATTGACGAAGGAAGCCGTGCCGGGAATGACGTCGACGTAGTTGCGGATCAGCTGGTCGCGAAGGACGTTGACTTCGCGCTCGATCACCCGCTCGGTCCGGAAGGTCAGATCCTCGATGCTGATCCGCTCCTTGACGCGGTATCCAGCCCCGTAATAGTCCCGCTGCCGCAGGCCGGTGAGATAGGATACGGCTTCCCGCAGCGTCTTGCTCGGAATGGTCCCCTGATGCAGAGAAGATCCGCCTACCGTGAAATTGCGTTCGACGACGGCTACGCGCTTGTCGAGCTTGGCGGCCGCGATCGCCGCTTTTTGGCCCGCCGGGCCGCTGCCGATGACCAGAAGATCGTATTCCGACATGAGAGTCCCAGTGTAGAGACTGCGCCGTTGGACGGCGAGCCCCAAGGAGCGGTTTGATCTCCGTCGTTATCCCCGTGCGCTTTGCCGAGTCGACGTTACAGGCGACTCTGGCCGACGTCTTGGCGGGACCTGCCGACGAGGTCGTATTGGCGGTTTCGACCACGGACTCGACGGCGACGTTGGTTGCGGAACTCGCGGCGGTGGAGGAGAGGGTCCGGGCGGTTCCTCTTGCTGGCCCCAAGTCGGTCCCGCAGTTGCGTCTGGCCGGGTATCGGGCCTGCCGGGGCGAGATCATTGCCTTCACCGAGGATCATTGCCGTCTGGCGCCGGGCTGGCCCGCCCCCTTGGCTGCGTCGCTGCAGGATCGGAGCATCGGAGTTGCCGGAGGGCCGGTTCCCAACTCACGTTCGGGTTCGATGACGGACCGAGCGATCTACGCGTCGCGCTATGCGGTTTTTGCGCCGCCGGTTCAGGCGGGCCCGTGCGCAGCTTTGCCCGGTACCTCGATCGCCTACCGGCGAGAGACGCTTGAGCGGTTCCTGAGTTCGGATGCTCCAGGCCTTTGGGAATTCGAACTGAACCTCAGCATCGCGGGCGGGGGACTCACGCAAGAGATGGTTCCGGAGGCCTGGGCCTCTCACGGCAAGCCTTACCGGTTCCTGCCCTACTGCGCCCTGAGAATGCGCCACGGCCGCTGCTTCGCCGGTCGCCGGCGCGCCGCGGGTGCGTCCGTGTGGACGGCGCTGCGAACTCCGTTGCTTCCCGTTTTGCTCTCCGTGCGAACGTTGAGGGCGCTTGCCGCAAAATCGGGCTGGGCGTCGTCGTCGGCGTTGCTCTTGCCGGTTGCAGCCATCCATTCCTGCTGGGCGTTGGGAGAGCTGATCGGCTATCTTGCTGGTAGCGGACGTAGTTGTTCCGAGACCGACTGAATGCCCGAGTTCCGAGCGATTTTGACCTACCACTCTCTGGATGACTCGGGCTCGGTCGTCTCGACCTCGCCTGCTGTTTTCCGCGCTCAAATGCGCAGTCTGTTCGAGCGCGGTATTCCCTCGGTATCCCCGGCCAAACTGCTCTCCTGTCCCGATCTCGATGCTGCTCATCCGGCCGTCTCATTGACATTTGACGACGGCTTCGACAACTTCTATTCCGAGGCTTTCCCTTTACTTGCCGAGTACAACATGCGTTCGACGGTCTTCCTGGTGGCTGATCGCTTGGGGCTCTCAAGCGACTGGGGGCGCCAGCCGGACGAGCACCGATCGCGAGAGCTGCTGACTTGGTCGCGCGTCGAGGAATTGCATCGTTCCGGCGTCGAGTTTGGGGCCCACACTCTGACTCACCCGAGGCTCCCGGAGCTGTCCGTGGATGCGGCTCGCTCGGAGATCCTGGATTCAAAGCGACGCATTGAAGACCGTCTGGGCGCACCGGTCCGCTGCTTCGCCTATCCCTACGGCTCCGAGTCGCCGAGGCTGCGCGACATCGTCGCCGAGACGTTTGAGATCGGCTGCTCGACCCGTTTGGGCTACTTGCGACCCGATTCTCCGCCAGCCAGTCTGGAGCGCATCGACGCCTACTACCTGCAGCACCCCTTCTGGTTCCGGCGGCTGTTTCGCAGTGTGACGCGGTCCTATCTCGCGTCTCGCGCCTTTTTGCGCTCATGGAATCCCCAACACGCCTAGTCGAGCGGTTTCGCTCGAACGGAGTCGAACTGGTCTGCCCGGCTTGCCGCGACGCTGCCCTCGAATCGACGGCCGAAGGCTTAGGCTGCCCTGGGTGCGAGCGACAGTATCCGGTCGTGAACGGGCTGCCGGATCTGCGGTTGGTTCCAGACCGATTTCTTTCGATGGAAGAGGACCGGGCGAAGGGACTCCGGGTGCTGGCTCAGGCTGAGGACGAGACCTATGGTGCGGCGCTTGAAAGTTACTGGTCGCAGACACTGGAACTCAACCAGGCGTTGAAGGCGAATCATCTTGCGCGGCAGTTGTCTGAGCCTGAGAACGGCCGGGCCTTGCTTAAGCACCTCGGGCCGACGACCGGGCCGCTGCTGGATCTCGGATGTGGCCAGGCCGGGCTGGTGGAGGCGGCTGAGGGGGACGGCGCGGTCGCCGTGGGGCTGGATGCGGCCTTCCGCTGGCTTCTCGTCGCGCGGCGGCGACTCCCGCAGCACTCGTTGATTGTTTGCGCCAACGCGGAGACGCCGCCGTTCCGCGCTGAAGCCTTCCAGACGGTGGTCGCGAACGACTTGCTGGAGCACGTGGAGGATCCGCGGGTGGTCGTGCGCGCCGCCGAGCGCATCTGCTCTGGGCGTCTGTATCTGGCCTCGAACAACCGCTGGTCCCTCGCGCCCGAGCCCCACGTCCGGCTCTTGGGCGTGGGTTGGCTTCCGCGCTCGTGGCAATCGGGCTACGTGCAAGCATTCCGCGGCCACGACTACTCTCGCGTTCGCCTACTCTCGCGTCGAGAGGCTCTTGGGTTGCCGGCCGGTGGGGACTTTCGGGTGCGCCGCGCTGGTTCGGCGCCGGTCTTCAGCGCCCACATGGCCCCGCGTTTGCGCCGTCTCGCGGCTTTCACTTCACGACTAGGCCCCTGGGCCCCCCGGTTTGAGGTCGACGCCCTGCGAAGGTAGGATCCCTCGACAATCGGCTGTGGGCGGAGTCAGCGCCGGCCTATCCGGGCCGCAATACACGCGGGATCTGTCTGCCGGCAACGCCTTCCAGGCGGTCATGCAGCCAGTCGATCTCGCCTGCGCTCAGATAGGCCCAGTAAGTCCCGACGATCGTCGTCGAGAAGACGAGCAGCCCCCCGTAGAGCCCGATGCCCAAGGGGATCGCCGTGTGGAAGCCGATGCCCAGGAAGATCGCCGAGAGACGCAGGCGCGCCGACCATAGAGCGAACGGAAGATAGAACTCCAGCAGGATCGTGGCGGCCGAAAGCCACCAGATCCAGTCCATGCCGGACGAGGTCTCAACGGCCTTGAAGGCGATGCGCATGCGGTCACCGCTGAGGAACATCGGGTTGAGCTTGAGGACGCCGGCGAAGAGATAGGTGATCGAGACTTGCAGCTTGAGCAGCGTTACGGGCCAGGCCGGAACGTCCTCCGGGGGACATCCGCGCCGGTACCAGTCCACCGAGACCACTGCGCCGGAGTTAGCGATGGTCAGCAGGAAAACCACGTGCAGCAAAAACAGGATGTGACTCCAGAAGAAGTTCTGGTCGGCGGCCAGGTGATAGGCGATCAGAGCGCATAGGATTCCACCACTGAGGCGAGTCCGGTAGCCGACCATGAAGCTGAAGGCGGCCGCCGCCCAGAGCAGGATGTACCCGGCCATCCAGTCTCGGCTGACGGCCGGCAGCCACTCGTAGGCGCGCGCTTGCAGCACCTCTGGGCGCAGTACGTTGTCAAACAGGTGATAGCTCGTGGGGGCGCGCAAGAGTGCAGCCGCACCGACGAAGATGCGCGCGAAGGCCAAGCCGCGAGCGTCGGTGCGCTTGGTGAAGAAGCGCTCGATCACGGCAGATCCTCGCAGTTGATGACGACCTGACCGCCGTTGTACGGACGCTCGACACGGATCGCCGACGCGTCTGCCAGTTGTTCGCAGAGGTACGGGGGCCAGAAGCGCTCACGATCGATCTTTGCACCGAGGATGGCGACTCTTTTTTCTTTCTTGAGTTGATCGACGGTAGACTCGGAACCATCGCGCCACAGGACCGACACCTCGACGCGCTCGCGGCCTGAGTACATGGTCCAGGCCATGGTGCAGTTCTGACCCCACAACATGCAGCGGAACTGCCAGCCGAGTTGCAGCGTCAGGTAGCCGGCAAAGAATACCGCTGAGAACCAGAGAGTCGACTTCTTCATCTTGAGGCGAGGTACCAGTCGGCTCCCACGTAGCCGAGCGTCAACGACAGCACCAATAGCGCGCCCGCAAGGGTCGGCGGGGCCGGGACCGGAACGTCGAACCAACGGGTTGCGGCGCCGATCGCGAGGCCGATCAAGAGGCCTAGGAGGATCTTCATAGGGTCCCTATTCTCTCTAAACTCGCGCCTCGCTTCGCTTAGGCGGCGAACCGGGCGATGGTCTCGCGGTCGAATTCGAGTCCGAGGCCTGGCTTGTCCGACAGCACGATCTCGCCGTTCTCGACGACGGGCGGTTCGGTGAAAAGCGGCAGCGACCAGGGCATGTGCTCTACGTAGCGTGCGTTGGCGCAGGCTGCTGCTCCGTGTGCCATGACTTCCGGCGCCAGGTGAGTGACCACGGGAACATTGAAGCTCTCGGCCATATGCGCAGCCTTCATCCAACCGGTGACGCCGCCGGCACGCATTAGGTCCACCATGAGTACGTCGACCGACCCCGCGTGCAACAGGTGATTCAGCGTGGCGAGACCGTAGCTGTACTCGCCCGCGCAGACGGGCGTCGTGAGGGCGTCGGCGATTTTGCGCATTCCCCGGTGATCCTCGAAATGAATCGGGTCTTCGAGCCAGCGGAGTCCGTCTTGGTCAAACGCTCGGCCGGCGGCGATCGCGCGGTCGACGTCCCAGCCTTGGTTGATGTCCACCATCAGGTCGACCTCCGGGCCGACGACCTCGCGCACGACGCGCAGCCGTTCCAACTCAGCGCTTAGAGACTTCTGGGCGCCCATGCGCAGTTTCATCGCGGTGAAGCCCTGTTCGACGAATCGCGCGGCCGACTGGGCCATCTCATCGAGCGACTCGGTCCGCCACAGTCTGCCGCTGGCGTAGGCGGGCACGCGTCTTCGCGCTCCTCCGAGCAGCTTCCACAGCGGCTGGGAGTGCGCTTTGCCGCAGATGTCCCAGAGAGCGACGTCGATCGCGGAAGCGGCGCGCGTCACCAATCCCGCCGGTGAGCCATAGGCTCCGTCGAACAGCAGCTTGGCCTGGATCTTCTCGGTCTCCAACGGGTCCATGCCGAGGGTCAGTCCGGCCAAACCGTCCAAAGTCGCCTTCAGCGCGGGCAGGACCACCGGCGGCGTGAATCCCGCGTAGCCGATTCCCTCGAGGCCGTCGTCGGTTCGCAGCGTCAAGGCGACGAACGTCGCGATCGCTTCGCCGGGAGTTCCGCGGATCGGCTCAGGGGCCGCGGTTAGGTCGACGGCCTGGGTCTCAAGAGATGCAATCTTCATGACGGATTCGCCGCCAATACTAGCAGTCGAGTGCCGTACACTCTTCGGCATGTCTCTGACCCGCCGCCGTTTGCTGGCCGGCGCCCTTGCTCTGCCGGCTTGGGCGCGCGCCGTCGCGCCGCGAGAGGTTCGGCTGGCGAAGTTTGATGTGTTGACCGCCGAGGTCGGCCCGCGGTCCTGGGTACTATTTCGGTTGACGACCGAGTCCGGCCTTACGGGCATTGGCGACGCCACGCACAACGCGGCGACGCCCACGTTGGCCGTACAGGTCGCCCGGCGGCTCTTTGAGCGGATGCGCGGTCGCAGTGCGTTTGAGGTTGAGCGACTGCGCCAAGCCGCGCTGCCGCTGGAGGCGCAATCACGATCGCGCGGACGCGGCGAGCAACGCCCGCACGCCGTCGCTTTCGCGGGGCTAGAGCAGGCGATGTGGGATCTGCAGGGCAAAGCCCTCGGCGTCCCCTGCTACGAGTTGTTTGGCGGCAAGCTGCGGGACGAGGTGCGGAACTACGCCAACATCAACCGCATGACGCGCGGCGACGAGCGGACACCGGTCGGGTTCGCCAGGAACGCACGCCGCGCCGTTGCGGCCGGGTTCGACGCCTTTAAACTCGCCCCGTTCGACCATTTTCCTCGCTCGCTTCCCGACGGCCTTGAGCGCGAGCGGGCGGTCGCCGAGGGGCTCGAAATGACGGCTGCGGTGCGCGAAGTGATTGGCCCGGATCGCGACTTGTTGCTCGACGGTCATGGTCACTTCAATCGCGCGCAAGCGATCGCCGTCTCCCGCCGCCTCGAACCGTTCAATCTCTATTGGCTTGAAGAGGTCACGCCCGGGATCGAGGATCTGGCGGCGGTCAACCGTGTCGCCAAGATGTCGACGGCTGGCGGCGAATCGCTCTTTGGAGTTCATCAGTTCCTCCCCTATATCGCCGGCGGAGCGGTTGATATTTTGATGCCGGACGTAAAATTCTGCGGCGGCATGAGCGAGCTCAAGAAGATTGCGGCCATGGGAGAAGCAGCCGGGATGGACGTGGCGCCGCACGGGCCCGCAAGTCCAGTAGGGAACATGGTCGCGGCCCACGTCTGTGCGTCTATTCCTAACTTCCGCATCCTTGAATTCGGCTATGGAGAGGTTCCCTGGCGTGCCGAATCCGTCTCTCCGGCTGAAGACCTTCGAAAGGGTCGCCTCCGCGTGCTCGACCGTCCGGGCATCGGCTACGAGCCGGTCGGGTCGCATTGGATGCCCTTTCACGGCTAGGCGCTTGCTACACTCCGGAACTTCCAGCGATGCCCGCACTCGATCCCGCACAACACGAAGAAGTCCTCGGCCACCCCAAGGGGCTGTTCGTTTGTTTCGCCACCGAACTTTGGGAGCGATTCTCGTTCTACGGAATGAAGTTCCTGCTCCTGCTGTATCTCACGAAATACCACCTCTTTAGCGACCACGACGCTTTCGACGTTCTCGGCTCCTATGCCGGCCTCGTCTACGCGCTGCCCGTCATCGGCGGCATTCTCGCCGACGCCTATCTGGGGATGAGGAAGGCGGTCGTATTCGGCGCCGTGCTGCTCTGCCTCGGTCACGGGGCAATGGCCTACGAGGGCTTCCAGGCGGTTGAGTATGCCGCTGGTACAACGCTCCCAGAGACGCTGACTCTACCGTCCGGCGAAATCCTGGCAGCGGGCACGACGCTGCAAGAGACGGTCATTATCCGCGACGATGCCGCGCTGGACGTCTTCTATTTCGCGCTCGCTCTGATCATCGCCGGCGTGGCCTACTTGAAGGCGAATATCTCAGCGATCGTTGGACAGCTCTACGTCAAGAACGATCCCCGCCGTGACCGTGGATTCACGATCTACTACATGGGCATCAACCTGGGTTCCCTGTTGGCCACCCTGATCTGCGGGTGGCTGGGCGAGACCTACGGTTGGGGCTACGGTTTCGGCGCCGCCGGAATCGGCATGGTGCTCGGGCTGTTTACCTTCCTCAGCGGACAGAAGCACTTTCACGGCGTCTCCGATCCGCCGGACCCGGCCAAGCTGCGCGAAAGAGTGCTGGGTATCGTAACGAAGGAGGTCTTCATCTACGCGGTGTCGATAGTTTCCCTCTACGGCATCTGGCACCTCGTGCGGCACGAGCCCGTCGTCTACCTGATGCAGAACGTCCTGCTATGGCTGTCGGTCGCCGGGTTGCTCGCGTACTCCTTTCTCAAAGGCAACACCGAAGATCGCTATCGCATGGGCGTACTGACGGTCTTGATCCTCTCAAGCGTTGTGTTTTGGGCGCTGTTTGAGCAGTCGGCCGGCAGCATGACCTTGTTCGCCGACCGTGGCGTCGACCGCATCTTGGCCGGCGCGGAGGTACGTGCTTCGCAGTTAGGCTCGCTCAATCCGATCTTCATCGTGTTGTTGGCTCCGGTATTCGCGTGGTTCTGGGGGTGGCTGGGCAAACGCAGCCTAGAACCGTCGACGCCTGTAAAGTTTTCTCTCGGCATTGTCCTGGCCGGGCTTGGGTTCGGAGCGCTGGTTGTCGGGATTTCGGCGGCGCAATCCTCAGACACGAAGACGGGACTGGTTTGGCTGGTTCTGGCGTACTTGCTGCATACGATGGGTGAGATCTGCGTCTCCCCGGTCGGTCTGTCTGCGGTTACCAAATTGTCGATCACGCGCGTGGTGGGTTTCGCCATGGGGACGTGGTTCTTGGCGACGTCGCTGTCGGAAACGGTGGCCACACGGCTGGGTAAGATCGCTGCCATCGACACGGGAGCGGCAGAGACGGCGGACTTGGCTTCATCGCTGGCGGTCTACTCCGAGCTGTTTCTCTTCTTGACCTACGTGGGCGTGGGAACCGGGCTGTTCCTGTTGCTGCTCTCGCCGCTGCTCAAGCGCGGAATGCGTGGAGTGGTGTGAGTTTCAGCGGTAACGCGACACTCGTCGGAGCCGCCATGCCAAACTAGGGGCTCGCCCCGCCGCCGGATGAGCGCTCCCCGACCACCACTTGAGCCCGACGCCGCACCCGCGGAACCGGCTCCGGGTCACTTCAAGAAGACCCTCCAAGCCTTCCACTACCGAGATTTTCGGTTGATGTGGGGCGGGGCGTTCACGTCGACCACCGGCTCGTTCGTCCAAGAGATCGCGCAGAGCTGGCTGATCTACAAGCTGACCGACGACGAGTTTCTGCTGGGGCTGGTCTTCTTCCTCAACAACATTCCGATTCTGATGTTTTCGTTGCTGGGCGGCGTGGCGGCCGACCGCTTCGACCGGCGCAAGCTGCTGATCGGCTCCCAGCTGGTGCAGATGAGTTCCGCACTCACACTTGCCGTCCTGATCTGGACGGACTCCATAGCGATCTGGCACATCCTCGCCGCCGCATTCGTCACCGGCACCGGACAGGCCTTCGGGGGCCCCGCATACCAAGCACTCATTCCGTCGCTGGTCGAGAAGAAGGACGTCCCCAACGCCATCGCTTTGATGTCGACGCAGTTCCACACGGCGCGTGCGATCGGCGGTCCCATCGGCGGCATCGCCTTCGAGGTGCTGGGTCCTGGCGCTTGCTTCGGCATCAACGCGCTGTCGTTCCTGGCGGTCATCTTCTCGCTCTTGACGCTGCCGGCCAAGTTTGTCCCGGCAAAGTCGCATCCGCGCGTCCTGCACAGCCTCAAAGAAGGACTGGCAGTCGTCTACACCAAGGGCTCGATGCTGGGCCTGGTCATCCTGGCGATGGCGACGGCCTTCCTCGGTGTACCGCTGACGACGCTGTTGCCGGCGTTCGCCAAGGACGTCTACGGGTTCGATGCAAAAGGCCTGGGCTATCTGTTCGCGCTGTTCGCTTTCGGCGGCGTGATCGGCGCTTTGTTCGTGGCCTGGCTCGGCGACCGACCGCACAAGGGACGCCGGGCGCTCTCCATGCAGGTGCTGCTGGGGTTGGCGCTGATTGCGTTCGGGATGACGACAAACATCTACGTGGCGGGCTTGATGCTCTTCGTCGCGGGCGGGGCGGTGCTGGCGGTCTTCGCCTCGATTACCTCGCTGGTGCAACTGATCGTATCCGAGCAGATGCGTGGTCGGATCATGAGCGTCTATATGATGTCGTTCCGCGGGTCGAGCGCGTTAGGGCCGCCGGTGGCCGGGTATCTCGCGCGTGACTACGGAGCGCCTGCGGTGGTTGCCGTCCTGGGCGTCCTGATGATCCTGGTGGCGGCGACGTTCTTGGTGTCGAATCGCAGCGTGCGGGAGTTGTAGCCGCGCTATACCGAACTGGGGAGCTGGTGTTCGCAGTAGCGCCACTCGCTCACGGGTTGATCGTCGATCATGACGGCGGGTTTAGGCAAGAATCCAACGAAACACTCGGTGATACCTAGTTCTTCTGCCGACTCGCGGGCGTAGTCGGCGCCGCCGCTGCTCCACAGATAGAGAACGGCCCCGCCTTGATGGAGCCGCTTGACGTGACCGATTACGCGTGGCATCGGGATGCGCGTTGTTCCGACCGTGCGTACCAGGGTGTCGTCCACATCCACGTAAATGATGGTCGGGGTCACGATCGGCACAGCCTCATGCCGACGAGTATATAGGGAGTGGGAGCTGCTACGAGGACAGCTTCGTGACGATCTCCGCCGCCGACTTGCGCGCCCGGTCCAGTTCCTTTGGGCCGTAGCTGATGGCGCCGACGCGGGGATGGCCGCCGCCGCCGTAGCTCTCGCATAGCGTCGCCAGGTTGTGCTCGGGTTCGGTCGGCGTCCAAGGGTTGGATCCGACGGAGATCTTAGTGCGGAATCCCGCATCCAATACGCTCACCGTGTACACGCTCTCCGGGAACAGGTAGTACGGGATGAACTTGTTGTAGCCGGCGAGGTCCGTATCGCCGAGGTCGAAAAAGACGACTCTGTTTTCGCACCGCGCCCGCTGACGGATGACGTCGATCGACGCCCGGTGCTTGGCGAACAGCTCCTCGAAGACGGACGCGATCTCAGGCCGCGCCATGACGTCGCCGAGCGACGAGTCGCGCAGCATGGGGATCACGGTGGACGTCAGGTTCTGCTTCGAGGCTTCGAACACCAAAGTCAGCTTCATCGCCGGTTCGGGCATCATCACAGCCGTCTCGGCGTCCTTGTAGAGTGCGCCGTCAATGATGTCGGCCCAGTGAATGAGCTCGCGCATCGGCTCCGCGTTGTAGCCGAAGTGGTCCGTCGCGATGTCGGCGATGAACTGCGTGCAAGAGCGATAGCCGGCGTCGTAGAATTTCTGGCCCGATTCGTCCGCGCGATAGTGCGCCTCATCCGAATCAGACAAGAACGCGCTCTGATGATGGTCGAACCACCACGTCACCTTCGGCGACGGGCAGTACTTGAAGTCGACGATGGCGTTTTGCTCGCCGGCGAACATCTCATCGTCGAAGAGCTGGTTCGCTTGGTGGAACAGTCCGCCGAGCGAGAATTCGGCTTGGGGGTCGATTTGCCTACGGTAGAAGTCGGAAAAGACTGCTGCTGAGCAGGCGCCGTCAAAACAACGGTCGTGGTAGAGGACTCGCGCGTGCATCAGGAAAAGCCCTCCAGCATGGCGAATTGACGGAAGAATCGCAAGCGACCCGCTCTTGACCCCGCGCGCCCTTGCCCCTCGCCTGCCGAATGGGATAATGAAACACTTCTCGCCCGATCGACGGGCTGGAAAGGAGCCGCTAAGAAACCTCATGCGCGAGACCTGGACCGCCCAACGCCGTAACGATCCCATCCGTACTCAGATGCACTATGCCCGAAAAGGGCTCGTGACGGAGGAGATGGCATACGTCGCCAAGCGAGAGAGCATCAGCGGCGAAACCGTCCGCGCCGAAGTCGCTCGCGGCCGGATGATCATTCCCGCCAACATTCATCACTCGAACCTGGAGCCGATGGCGATCGGCGTCGAGTCCAAGTGCAAGGTCAACTCGAACATCGGCAACTCGGCCGTAACGTCGAATGTGGAGGAAGAGCTGGAGAAGCTCGAGTACTCGATCAAGTACGGGGCCGACACGGTGATGGATCTGTCGACCGGCGGCGACATCCCCGGCATCCGCAAAGAGATCATCAAGAACTCGCCGGTGCCGATCGGGACGGTGCCGATCTATGAAGCGCTGACGCGCGTCGAGGGCAAGATCACCGATCTGACCTGGCCGATTATGCGCGAGGTGATCGAGGAGCAAGCCGAGCAGGGCGTGGACTACATGACGCTGCACGCGGGGTTGCTGATCCAGTATGTTCCGCTGGCGACCAAGCGTCTGACGGGCATCGTCAGTCGCGGCGGCTCCCTGCTGGCGGAATGGATGGTTCGCCACCACAAGCAGAACATGCTGTACGACAACTTTGAGGAGATCTGCAAGATCTTCCAAAAGCACGACGTCAGCTTCTCGTTGGGCGACGGATTGCGGCCAGGGTCCTTGGCCGACGCGTCCGACGACGCGCAATTCGCCGAACTGAAGACGCTGGGCGAGTTGACCAAGGTTGCCTGGGAGTACGACGTGCAGACGATGATCGAGGGGCCGGGGCACATCCCGCTGGACGAGATCAAGCTGCAAGTCGACAAGGAAGTGGAGCTTTGCCACGAGGCGCCGTTCTACACGCTCGGGCCGTTGGTGACGGATATTGCACCTGGCTACGACCACATCACGTCGGCGATCGGAGCCGCGATGATCGGCTGGCACGGAGCGTCGATGCTCTGCTACGTCACGCCCAAGGAGCACCTGGGGCTGCCGAATAAGGAAGACGTCAAGCAAGGCATGATCGCCTACAAAATCGCGGCGCACGCCGCCGACATTGCGAGGCATCGCCCCGGCGCGCGCGACTGGGACGACAAGCTCTCGAAGGCGCGTTATGAGTTCGACTGGAACCGCCAGTTCGAACTGGCGATTGACCCGGAGACGGCGCGTGCGATGCATGATGAGACGCTGCCGGAAGAGGGCTATAAGAGCGCGAAGTTTTGCTCGATGTGCGGCCCGAACTACTGCTCGATGAACGTCTCAAGCCGGGTGGCGGACTTCACGTTGGAAGAAGCGGAAGCGGTGGCCCGCGGCGAGCAGTTGGTGTCGATTAGCGGGGACTAGCGAGTCGTGCCTGCGTTGGGCGACGCAAACTCCTTCGCGCGGCGGCCACTGGCACCCGCCGCCGCTTTCGCTCTAGCGCTGGTGACTTGGGTGATCGTAGTTGTCCTTGCGCTACTTCAGCCGCAGGATTCACGCCAGTATGGCCTGTTCGCTTCGTCCCTGATCTACGTCTTCGTCGTCCGGCAATGGTTCCGCTGGTGCCGATCGATACTTGATTCTCGTGAGTCGACGGACATCGTCGCCTTCTTTGGTGTTCCGTTGTTTCTCTTGGCAGTGCCTGTCTTACTGATCCTCCTGGGTACGTCCATGGATATCGCGTCCGAGTTGAGGGTTCAACTGGTTGGGGATCAGTCCGCATCGGAGCGGTTTGTCGGCGATTTCGGTCCTGCGAACTCTGAGGTCTCGACGTTCGTCTATGCAGACTGGCGCGGTGATTCGATCCCCTCGCGCGACCGCTTCCAGTTTCGAATGTCGCCCGACAAGGCACGCCCATTACTTCGCGAGGCTGGATTTCAGGCTGGCGCTGGATGGGCGCCCGACTACTACGCCTCCGACTCGCCCGAAGAATTTCCGGTGCTCTGGTATCCGCTCTGGACCAGTGAACGCCTGGAGTCGTTTACGCGGGACGAAGGATACGACCGAGCGTGGCTCGATTCCTACTGGGGAGTCGTCTATCTAGACTTGAGGGCTCGATTTTAGTACCCGTTTGTGCAACGTCTACTCGGTCGTGGACCCAATTGGACGGGTATTGCGATCACTGACGCAGGGCCTCCTACCTGGCCGGAGGACATCATAGCGTCGGGGCAGACGAGGAGGCTCTTAACAGAGCTGGAATCCCCAATCGTTACAGGTGTGCAACGAATTCCTCGACAGATACCCCAGCCTGCCTCAAGATGGCGCGGAGAGTACCGGGTGGAACCGATCGATTCAGCGGAACGGTAACTCGGCAAGAGGCCTTCGTCATCCGGATATGGGAGCCCGACTGACGGCTCCGCGCATACCCGAGCCGTTCCAGGGCCGACACGATCTCGTCGCCGGAAGCCCGCGAGGAAGCTTCATGCCGCACTCAGTACCGGATCCGTCTCAAAGTGCAATCGGATCCTCGAGGGCTCCTCGCCCGGATCGAAGTGGACCCCAACGGCTTCCCGGATACTGTGCTCCAACTCCGCGAGGTCAGCGCCATTGGTAGTGATCCCGCCGCCGCCCGGTTGGTCCCAGTAGGCGGTCAGGAGGCCTGTCTCCTCGTCTCGCTCAATAGTGAATCGAATCTCGTCCATCACTCCACGAATACTATACGCCCCGATTGACTGTACCTCGCTGCGATAATTGCTTTGTGCCTCGCTACGACCTCATCCTCTCCGGCGGCGAATGCTATACCCCCGCCGGGTTGGCTCGCCTTGATCTCGCCGTTCTCGACGGCCGTATCGCCGCGCTCGGCGATCTCTGCTCGGCCGACGCCCGAGAGCGCATCGACTGCACCGGCCTCACCGTGCTGCCGGGCGTGATCGATACGCAGGTTCACTTTCGCGAGCCCGGCCTTGAGCACAAGGAGGACCTCGAAACGGGTACCCGCGGAGCCGTTCTGGGTGGGGTGACCAGCATCTTCGAGATGCCCAACACCAACCCGTCGACCACCACCAAGGAAGCGCTCGAGGACAAGTTCAGGCGCGCCGAGGGACGAGCTTGGGCCGACCACGCCTTCTTTATCGGCGCCGCCGAGGACAACCTCGAACAGCTTGGCGAGCTGGAGATGCTGCCCGGCTGTGCGGGGGTGAAGCTCTTTATGGGCAGCTCGACGGGATCGCTGCTGGTCAGTGAGACCGAGGCGGTGCGTCAGGTACTCAAGAACGGCCGTCGACGCATGTCGGTCCATAGCGAAGACGAAGCGCGCATGCGCGAACGGCGTCACTTGGTCGAGGGCGACGACACGGATGTCTCATTGCATCCGGTCTGGCGCGACGCTGAGGCCGCGGTCATGAATACCCGTCGGCTAATCGAACTGGCCTACGAGGTGCAGCGCCGCGTCCACGTCTTGCACATCACCACGGCTGACGAGATCGACTTTCTCGCCGATTGGAAAGAGTTCGCGACCGTCGAAGTCACCCCGCAGCACCTGACGTTCTCAGCCGACGACTATGCCCGCCTCGGTTCGCGCGTCCAGATGAATCCGCCGATTCGCGAAGAGAGCCATCGCCAAGGACTATGGCGCGGGATCGAGGAAGGCGTGGTCGACGTCCTGGGTTCGGACCATGCGCCGCACACACTCGAAGAGAAGCAGAAACCCTACCCGCACTCGCCCTCGGGGATGACCGGTGTGCAGACGTTGTTGCCGGTGATGCTCGATCACGTCGCCGCCGGACGCCTGTCGCTCCAACGTCTGGTGGACCTGGCCAGCGCGGGCCCGGCGCGCATCTTCAACATCGCCGGCAAAGGGCGCATTGCGAAGGGCTTCGATGCCGACCTCGCTGTCGTCGACCTAAACGCGCGCTGGACGATCACCGACGACTGGGTCGCCAGCCGCTCCGGCTGGACGCCCTACGACGGCAAGGAGGTCCAGGGGCGCCCCGTGCACACCTTCGTGCGCGGCCACTCCACCGTGCGCGACGGCGCCGTCCAGGGCGAACCCGTCGGGCGACCGGTGCGCTTCTTGGAGACGCTGCGCTGATAGGATCAAGAGCGATGATTGAGCGCCCTCGCCGCAACCGCCGCAACCGTGCCATGCGCAACCTCGTTCGCGAGGCGCGCTTGTCGCCGCATGACTTGATCCTGCCGATGTTTGTCGAGGAGGGTGAGAACGTGCGCACGCCCGTCGCATCTATGCCGGGGGTGGAGCGCGGCTCGATCGACCAGATCGTCGCCGACGCCAAGACGGCTCACGGCCTCGGCGTTCAGGGAGTTGCGTTGTTTCCGGCCTTAGAGGACTCGCTGAAGGACTCGACGGGGACGGAGAGCCTGAACCCCGACGGCTTGCTGCAACGCTCGATCCGAGCACTGAAGCAGGAGCTGCCCGACCTGCTGGTGATCACCGACGTGGCGCTGGATCCCTACTCCTCAGACGGCCATGACGGCGTAGTTCGAGACGGAGAAATCGTCAACGATGAAACCCTGCCGCTGCTTGCTGCGATGGCCGTTGCTCAGGCTCAAGCCGGCGCGGACGTGGTGGCGCCCTCGGACATGATGGACGGTCGTGTCGAGGCGATTCGCGACGGGCTGGATGCTGCGGGATTTACCGACGTTGCGATTTGCAGCTACTGCGCCAAGTACGCCTCGGCTTTCTACGGCCCGTTCCGCGACGCGCTGGATTCCGCACCCAAGTCCGGCGACAAGAAGACCTACCAGATGGACCCGGCGAACGCCCGCGAAGCGCTCCGCGAGATCGAATTGGATGAGGCTGAGGGGGCTGACTGGATTCTCATCAAGCCCGGGTTGCCCTACTTGGACATGGTGGCGTTGGCACGGGACAACACGCATCTTCCCGTGGCCGTCTATCACGTCTCGGGGGAGTACGCGATGCTGAAGGCTGCCGCCCAAAACGGCTGGCTGGACTACGACGCCTGCCTGTTGGAAACCCTGACGGGCTTCCGGCGCGCCGGCGCGGACATGATCTTTACCTACGGGGCTGTGGATGCGGCCCGGCTGCTCGCCTAATGCGGTGTATGCTATCGGCTGGCGGGGCTGGCCGCGAGTGACCGCGCCCATACTATGACTCCGAAACTTCAACCGCTGGCGGTCCGCTCGACAGTCCAGGCCGCCGCCGATTGGCTTCGAAGCGCGATCATGCGCGGCGAATTGGAGCCGGGTGAGCGCCTCGTCGAGCACAGGCTCGCCAATGCTCTCGGGATCGGTCAGCCGACTCTCCGCGAGGCCCTCAAGGAGCTGGAATTGCAGGGGTTCGTGCGAAAGACTCCTAAGAAAGGGACGCACGTTACCAAGTTAACGAAGGACGATTTCCGCAGCATCTTGGAAGTTCGTATGGCGCTTGAGGTCGTGGCGGTTGAGCGAGCCGCAACGCGCTTGACCAAAGGTTCGATCGCCCAACTCGCGCTGCGAATTCGAGGAATGGAATCGGCCGCGAAGAGATTTGAGCTCGCCGAATTCCACCAGAACGATGTGGAGTTCCACGAGATCTTATGGGCCGCGGCGGGGAACGAGTATTTGACCTTAGCCCTGGAGCGCACCGCGTTCGGCCTCTTTGCATTTGTCCTGCTCCAGCGAGAGCCGGACGCTACGGAGGAGTTCTTAAGCGCTGTGGAGCAACACAAGGTGATTTTGGCGGCGCTAAAGACCGGCGATCCAGCCGAGGCTCGAAGGGCCTTCACCGAATCAACTCTGAAGTTCTGGAACGAGAGCCACGAGTTGGGGGCGGAATACGGCCCCGGCGGCAAGGTCTCTTTTTCCAAATAGAACGCCTGTCTCACAATCGCCTTCTTGTCGCGCTTGCTGAGTGCTAGAGTGCTCACGATGGCTGCTTCAACAGCACACAGCGCCGGGCTGAGCGCACTCCTCGTCTGTGTTGCGAGTCTGGTTCCCTCCGCTTTCGCGCAGACATCGCGAACGGCCGAATTGGACGGCAAGCGCATTCACTACTCGGATGCCGGCTCAGGCGGCGAGGCAATCGTGCTGGTCCACGGATGGGCGGCGGATTCGCGAGTTTGGCAGGCGCAACTCGATTCCTACGCCGAGCGCTTCCGGGTGCTTGCGGTTGATTTGCCGGCGCACGGTCAGAGCGAGGATTTCGATTCGCCGTTGACGATGGACCTGTTTGCCAGGTCGATCGCCGCCGTGATGGACCAGGCCGCCGTTGAGCGAGCCGTGCTGGTTGGGCACAGCAACGGTACGCCTGTGGTGCGCCAGTTCTGGCGGTTGTTCCCGGAGCGAACCTTGGCTCTGGTTGCCGTGGACGGGGCCTTCAAGAAGATGTTTGACGACTCTCTCCTCACGGTGATGAAGCCGCGGCTGAGCGAAGAGAGCTTCCGGTCGACCGTGGCGGGCATGATTGACCACATGCCCGGCGCCGGGCTGGATGCGGACATGCGCTCGCGCCTGAAGGAGATCGCAGCCGAGCAGCGGCGCCAGGCCGTCTACGAGGGTTTTCTGGCTTCCGCTGACCCCTCAATCTGGGAGCCAGACATCATCAATCGTCCCGTCTTGCTGGTGTTGGCTGAACAGCCCGCGTGGAACGACCAGTATTTTGATTTCCTCAACGAAATTGCACCAAAGAAGGATCTCAACGTCGTGTCGGGCGTCAGCCACTACCTCATGATCGAGCAGCCCCGGCGCTTTGATTCTTTCGTATTTGCCTTTCTTGAAGCTTTCGACCTCCTCCAGCGGTAAGATCGAGCACAAATGTGGCTCCGATCGGCACTGACGCTCTTGCTGGCCGCGCCTTTGTGCGCTCAGACGTTTCTCATCCGAATGGGAGTCGACGGCGGGGAGCCCAGGGATTGGTCGGGGTCGCTCGCTGTGGAGAACGGCCACGTCGCGGACCTCCGGGGATGGCAATTCGATGCGGGCGACGAGGTTCGTTCGCCTCTTGAGTGGCGAACGGCCACCGTCGTCGACGAGTATTGGTACGCGCCGTGGGAGCGCAGCCTGCAAGGGACCAAACGCCGGACCAAGCTCAGCGAGCGCGGTGTTCTCGCCGACCTGGAGATGCGTGGGCCGGGTCGCGTGGAGGTCTCCACCGCACAGGGTGATTTCGCATTTGATCCCGCCTCGATTGGATGGGCCCGGCGGGTGCGGTTCCTGGAGGGGGCGGTTGAGGTGTCGCGCGCGCCGGAGGTGCGAGCGATCTCGAAAGGCGCTGCGGCTGAGGACTTTCCGGCGGCGATCGAGGACTCGCAAGGGCGTGGCCGCCTCGCTTGGACGACCTATACGCATGGGGTCGGCGACCGACTCTGGACTGTTCGCGCGGACGAAGAACCCGTCCCGTTGACCCCGGACGGCCGGGACCTCGCGGGCGTTGCACTGGCTGAAGACGGGCTGGGGCGCGTGTGGGCGTTTTGGTCGGAGCAGCGCGGCGGAGATTGGGATCTGTGGGGTCGATACGACCGCGGAGAGGAGTGGAGTCCGCCCGAACGCCTGACGCAAGCGAGCGGCGCGGACATCCTCCCTGTCGCCGCTTCGGACGGGGACGGCAGACTCTACTTGGCCTGGCAGAGTTCACGCCGCGGCAATTCGGATGTGTATGTCCGAATCCTCGACGGCGAGGACTGGCGCGAAGCGTTTCGCGTCTCCGACTCGGCAGCCAATGAATGGGCTCCCGCGATCGACGCCCACGGTTCCGAGGCGGTCGTCGCTTGGGACGGCTACCAGACAGGGAACTACGACGTCTACCTGCGGCGGTTCCAGGACGGGCGCCCCGGCCAAGTCGAGCGCGTCACTCGATCGGACGCATTCGAGGCGCATGCCGATGTCCATTACGACGCTTCCGGCCGACTCTGGCTGGCCTGGGAAGAGGGCGACGCGGACTGGGGCAAGGACTACGTCAACCAGATTCGTGATGCGGGCATGGGGTTGTTGATGCGCCGGCAAGTGCGCGTTGCCGTTCGGCAGGGCGGGGAACTGCGCGAGCTGCCCGGCGACTTGACGGCGGTCTTGCCTGAGGAAGAGCGTCAGGTGTTCCTGCGCCCCCGGTTGGCTTCAGACGGGGCAGGCAACCCCTGGCTGCTGTTTCGCTATCGCACGAACACGCCCGTGCGCCCCAAGCCGACCTTCCGTTCCATGTGGAGGCAGGCGGCGACGAGCTTTCAGGGTGGAGGTTGGTTGCCCGCCGTCGAATTCGCCGACGGCTACGGGCGCTTGGATGCGCCCTCTGCGGTCTATAGGTCCCAGGACGGCGACTTACACGCCTACTGGGCCGGCGACGGACGAGTCTTTCCCGACGGGATGCCCGGTTTGTCTAGGGCCCCGGAACTCTTCACGGCTCGGTTGACGTCCGGTCCGGCGGCGGACCCGGTCCAGCTGCAACCGTTCCGCGAGCCGCGCGAGCAGTCCGCCGGCGTGCATCCCAATGAGGTCGCCGATGTGGCGCGGCTGCGCGACTACCGTACGGAGACGGACGGCGGGACGCTTCAAATCGTTCGCGGCGACATGCACCGCCATACGGACCTCTCCTGGGACGGCAACCGCGACGGCTCCTTATGGGAATCCTTTCGCTATTCGCTGGATGCCGCCGCGATGGACTACCTCGGAGTTGCTGATCACAATGCCGGGGCGGATGTTCCCTACTCCTGGTGGATGATCCAGAAGGCCGTCGATCTGTTCAGTCTGCCGGGCAAATTCGCTCCGCTCTACGGTTACGAGCGCAGCCGTTCTTTCCCGAGCGGCCATCGCAACGTGATGTTCGCGCAAAGGGGAGTGCCTGTGTTCGGCTTCACGCAGGAGGAGCTGACCGACAATCGCAACGCCGGGCTGGAGCACCTCTATGAGCACCTCCGCACGGAGCGCGGCATCGTCATGGTGCATACCTCAGCCACCGGAGCGGGATCGGATTGGACCGATGCTGCTGAGGACGTGGAGCCGCTGGCCGAGATCTACCAGGGCTACCGGACGAGTTACGAGCACGATGGAGCCCCTCGGTCACGGACGCCCCCGAGGGCCGAGCAAGCCCTCGGCTTCCTGTGGAATGCGTGGGCGAAGGGACTCAAGTTGGGCGTCCAGTCCAGCTCCGACCACGTTTCGACGCACGGCTCCTACGGAATGATCTTTGTCGACGAGGTCAGCCGCGAGTCGATTCTTGAGGGCATCCGCGCGCGTCGCGCCTATGCCGCCACCGACAACATCCTGGTCGATTTCCGAGCGAACGGCCGCCTGATGGGATCCGCATTCCAGACGGACCAGCGGCCCCGCCTGCGGGTACATGCCGTAGGGACAGGTCCCATCGCAAAAGTGGAGGTCGTCAAGAACAACGAGTACGTTCACACGTTCTCCGGGTCTAATACGGGAGAAGTCTCCTTCGAGTACGTCGACAACGACGCCGATCAAGGAGAGAGCTTCTATTACGTTCGCGTCGAGCAGGAGAACGGAGAGCTGGCTTGGGCGTCTCCCGTCTGGGTCACCTACGCGCCCTAGGCCGCCTAGCTGATCTCGGCTTGACTCGTGCTGGCGCGGCGTCGGAGGCTAGACCGCAGCGGACAAGTGGGTTCGGTCGGAAATCGTGTCCATCGTGACCATCTCCCCTAGTTCCGCTAAACGGTCCAGAAGCCGCGGATAGTGATCGAGCCAGAGGTCTGCATAGCAATCGTGGAGGCCGAACGCCGTGAAGGGTTGACCGGCGATCCTAGCCAGTAATCCAGACTCCCATTCGCTGTAGCTCATCGATTTCTTGTAGAGAGGGAAGTCGTCGTAGGCGATTGGGATTCGGACGACGCGGTCTTGAAGAAACGGGGCGGCGGCGCCGCGAAGACGACTTGCGGAGGTTGCGATCCATTCGAAGTTCCGCAAGCAGAGATGTTTGTCTCCGAGTTCCCACGTCATTCGTGACTGGGGGGGGCGGTATCCCTTGATTCGATAGTCCACCTGCCGACAGCGCAGGAGTTGTCTACGCCAACGGCGGTGATCGAACGAATGGAACGCAACGCCGTGCCGGGCTTCGGCAAGCAAATCGCGCACGTCGGGGAGGAAGGAGCCGACAATGTTGTAGGTGGAGCGAACACGCCGTTCTTGTTCGATCTGCGCCATCGCATTTAGGCGCCGATTGAACTCCGAAACGGGCAGGGACTCCATCGCTGGATCCAACCCCAGGTGTCCTAGCTGGCGTTCGATGTCGTGCGCAATGCAAATGGCCGGGCGCGTACGGCCCAGTTTGCGGATCGCGCTCGGCAGCGGCAGGAATCGGTCGCGGTTCTCAGCCAGTTTGATGACCCAACGGTCGCGGCGTCGATGGACGCGGAACTGTCGCTCCACCGCACGGTCATAAAGGCGCTCGAACATTTGAGGTTGAACGTTGCGCTTGCGGTCGGCGCCCGAGAGCGCGAGGGCGCTCGTCGGCATCACGATGCGGCTTGCGCCCTTCTCGGCGGCGAAGCTCGCCACGGCGTTGAGAAGCATTTCATTCCAGCCCGCAAACTGCTTCTCGATCGTCGTCTTGTATCGTCGGTGACGGCCTATTCTTTGGACGACGTCCGCGAATCGGACGGTTGCGTACAAGGCGTCCCCGGCCAGAATCACGTCGGCCGTCGCAATCTGACCCCGCATGCCGAATTGCTGCTGGTGCCACAGCAGTTCGTTGTCGAACCACAGTTCTACGGGAAGGAGATGGTGCAGCGACTCGTCAGCGTACAGCTGGACCTGATACATCTTCGACGGATCGGTTAATCCGTACATTCGTTTGGCGAGAAGGAATCCGTCGGGACCGCATTTCCTCAAGTAATAGACCTGATGGGGGAATATCCTCGATTCGCGAAGACCGAGCTCGTGAAGAGTCCTCGCTTCCGCGGGGCCGCAATAGCGGTAGCGGGCGGATCGATCGTTCTCCGGTAGCGTCTCCTGGAGGTCCGTTCTCATTGCAATTCTCAGCGAGCGTCCGGCTAGGGCCTAGGGCCCGATCGAGCGGCGGACTTGAGAGCGGCGCGATCCCAGAGCCGCAGAGCGGGCGCCTCGAGAGTTCGATAACCATTCTTGCCGAACACAGCCCAACTGAGGCAGCCGAGAGTCACGAGCCACGAGCGCGGGTCGCGCAGGAAACGCATCGGCCGAGCTCGGAAGCTGTCGAGCAGTAGGCCGAGGGCCGATTTCGTTTCGCCTCCTTTGTAAGCGACCAGCGCGAGGTAGCGATACATGTTCCGTCGAGCGGTGCGATCGACGCTTGCGGTCTCGTGGGGCCGGAGCGACTGCATCTTGAGCATCAACTGTTCAAAGGCGTCGCGCATGCCTCTCCAGTTGGAACTAATCTGTCCGCTGCGCCGCCGATAAAAAGTTAGGTACCGCTGAACGCAGACGATATTGCGCGGGCGGAGAGCCGCGACCCTCAACCAAGCCTCGTAGTCGTTGCAAGCGGCAAAGGCCGGGTCGAAACGCCCGGCGGCGACTAGCGCGTCTCTTCGCACGAGAACCGTTGACCCGTTACGGATGAAGTTCTCGCTGAGGAGGTCTGCGTAGGATAGGGGACCGGCGGGGCCGGGGCCAGTCAGCGCGAGCGGCGTTTCCTCCTCGTCGACCACCGTGCAGCACGCAAAAACCAAGTCCAGATCGGGACGCTTGTCGAGAACGGCGAGTTGTCGCTCTAACTTATCCTCCCGCCAGAAATCATCTCCGTCGAGGAAGGCGACGTAAGGCGCACGCGCTTCGTCGAGTCCTCGATTTCGTGCGGCGGACGCACCCTGGTTGCTCTGGCGGATAATCTGCAGGCGTTCGTCGTCGACCGTCTCTACAACGGCGAGCGAGTCGTCTGTGGAACCGTCGTCCACCACGATGAGTTCCAGGTCGCTCATCGTTTGATGCAGGACTGATTCCAGGGCCCGTCCGATGAAGGAGGCGGTGTTGTAGAGCGGTACGATAACGCTGACGCGCGGAGTGTTCTCCTGACTCGAATCCGGCGACGAGGAGTGCAAGGCGTCGCTCATTGGATGTACCCCAAGCTCTTGAGCAGGTCGATCACGCCGGGGGCAGTTGGATCCGGCGAAGACTCCGCGGCCGGCGGAGTCTCGCTGGTCCACCGCTCAATCTCCTGTGCGAGCTGTCCGGCCCGGGCGACACCGGCTTCGTAGAGGTTGCGTAACTCACCGGGGTCGCCGTCGAGGTCATAGAGTTCCGGAGACGCTCCGTCCCGGAGGATCAGCTTGGCGGATCCTTTCACCGCGGCCCGTTCGTGTTCTGACGGATGCTCCAGATCGCGGGCGAACGCCTCGCTGAAGACCGGCCGCTCCTGCTCAGCCGAGAACATCCCGACGCCGCCGATTGCGTAGGGTACTTCCGACCCGGCCAGATCCAGCAACGTAGGCAGGACATCCACCTGGCTGACTGGTCGCTCGATGATGCCTGCAGCCCGCTCTCCCGCCCGCTTGACGATCATCGGAATGCCAGTCTGTGTTTGATACGTCGACTCGCCGTGTCCCATCAACTGCTGTTCGCCGAACGCTTCACCGTGGTCGGCGGTGATCACAATGATTGTGTTCTCGTAGACGCCCGCTTCACGCAGTGCCTCGACAAGGAGCCTAAGCTGCGCGTCGATGGCGGCGATGCCTCCGTCATATTGCGAGGTGTAATGTCGGTACTCGTCATCGGTGAGCGCCCCCCTTCGTTGAACGACTCGGCGGCTGGCTTCCTGCAGTGCGGCCATGGTAAATCGCCCGTCCTTCACGCCGAATAGCGAGTCGAACGGCGGCTGCGGGAGATAGGGCGCGTGCGCGTCCATATAGTTGAGGAACAGGAAGAACGGAGCCGGTTGCCGCGAGAGTCCGTCGACGTAGTGGATCGCGGTCTGGGTGATTTCGCGGGCCGTTCGGGTGACCCGGTCGAACTCCAGTGTGGAAGTGAATAGGCCGATCACCTCCCGTAACTGGTTCCGAAGGTAGTGTCGCTCGTTCGTCCACAGGATTGGAATCGGCTGGGTATCGTCAAAGTGATCGAAGCCCTGATCGATGCCGTACTCAGGTCGCAAGTACCCGACGTTGGCGATCGCCGCATAGGTTTGATACCCGGACTCGGAGAGGATCTCAGCCAGTGTTTCCGCATTCTCGGTTAGCGGCCGCCCGGCCGAGAAAACCGGCGGCAGGAAGTGCGCTCCGTGTTGACGCGGGTACTGGCCGGTCATGATCGAGGCGTGGGTGGGAAGAGTGTGATTCGAGGTTCCGATCGCGCGAGTGAAGACCGTGGAGTCCTCGGCGAGATCTTCAAGAAATGGAGTGGTGGGGCGCGAGTATCCGTAGACCGATAGGTGGTCGGCTCGAACCGTGTCGAGCGTGACCAAAACGATATTAGGCCGTCGGGACTCCTCCGGTTGAGCGCCGATTTCCGTAGCCACGGACGGCGGCGGCTGTGTGAGTGCGACGGCGACGACGGCGGCTCCCGTCATGGCGCCCGCCGTCGCGAATCCCTGTCGAAGCGGGTTCGCTCCCGGCCACGGCAAAAAGCGTCCGCCCAACACGGCGACTGCAACGAGCGCCGTCGCCAGTGCCGCGACGTGCAGCATCACGCTCGCCATAGAGTTGCGCGGCAGCACTGCATGTCCGATCCAGTGTGCTCCCAGGTAGGCGACGCTCAGGACCCACGGAGTTGCGACCGTCCTGACCCATCGGGTCTTCGGTCGAAATATCCCGACGAGCGTCACGACGACTGCGCAGAGGGCCGCTGCTTGCGCGGCCTGCTCCGCAAGCGACTTGTCATCCAGCCCGCCCGTGAGCCAAATCATCCAACTGGTCAGCAGCAGCATGACCGCGTGTCCGACTTGCGCGTTGTGTTCCGCTTGGTCTTCGCAAGCGGGATGCAGCGCCGAGACCACCGCGGCTGCGGCCGCTCCCGCCAACGCACCGAGAAGAACGTACGCTGCGTAGAGCTGGATAAGCGGACCCCAATGCCAAGCCGGCGTGACGTCGTAGGCGTTGCCTAACAAAGGGCGGACTGTACAGAAGGCTTCTTCCACGACGGCGTAGGCGCCCCACGTGGAAGCTCCGATTCCGGCGCCGGCCGAGATCCTGCCACGGGCCTGGGTCGACGCGCTCACCGGACGCCGCCTCCCTGTGGCCCGTGGCGAATCTCATAGATGCGCGCATCTCCAAGGTCCGAGACGAGTTTGAATCGTTCCGAGTGCTCTTCGGCCAGAGGCAGCAGATATCGCTGCACCATTGGTTCCAGCTCGTCGGCCAGCAAATACCGGGGCCGGGCCGAATCGAGCATGGCCGACCACGCGCCCCAATCGCTCGTTAGCGGGAACGAAAGCGTCGTTCTCTCAGCGATCAGCTCGACGATCTCAGCGTGTTGGGTCACCATGACCTCGTCTTCGCGAGAATGGCCGCGGGCCCAGACGGCGCTTCGCTGGAGGTCATAATTCGCCGCATATTTGATTGCCGATTCCGGAATAGGAGAACTCTGGGCCTCCGCTCTCGCGGCGAGCATGTATTGGACTCCGAAGACGCAATACGACGCAAGCCCTGCGAGTGCGGGCAGGGCCGCCGCAATGCGAACGGCTTGGGATCTCTTCGCGAGTCGACTCCAGAGATACTCTGCGCCTGACCAGGCGTAGAACCAGAGCAGCGGGACGAGCGGGCCGAACCAGCGGATCGCCATTTGGATGTAGTACACGCTGAACAGTGCGAACGAGAAGAGTAGATAGAACTCCAGGTAGGTGGGTCGTCCCAGACGCCTGACCAGTCCGACGGCAAACAGGCCGAACGCCGAGGCGGCCATGGCTCGAAACAGCGGGTGCGTCTCCGCATGCGAGGGGTCTCCGTTTGCCAGGACGTGGCCGATCATTCGGAAGTCGGCCAGGTTGGCGCTGAATCGCTCGAGCAGCGTTCTCAGCGTTAGATAGCCTTCTGAAGGAGCCCAGGGTTGCGCTTGCACGGCGAGATCGATGGTGGAGTAGCCGTAGAACGTGTTGCGCAACTCCCACGCCGCATCCACGGCGATCACCAGCCCCATGGCTAGTATCGGCATCCATCGCACCTTCTTGAGGCTCCGCACATCCCGCAGCGAATTGAACACTACTTCCGCAATTACGGCGCACGCCGCGACGAAGGCGACGATCCGGGTCATGGACGCGACGAAGACGCCCAGTGTTGCTCCGACCAGGCCACGTGCGGACCAGTTCGAGTCTCGCGCTCGTTGCACGGCGTAGAGAGCCGACATGGAGAACAGCAGGAAGAGACTCTCGGAGAGCAGCAGAGTTCCGTGGCGAAATACGAGCGTAGACCCGAGAGAGCAGAGCACGATGGGCCCGGCCGCGTGAGCTCCCAGCAGGCGCCGCATTAGCAGAAAGACGGGAATCATGGCCAGCAATGTGGCGAGCGTCGTCAGCGTGTTGAGCCACAGATAGCCTTCCGGCGCGGCTGCCAGGGCGACGGCGAACGCCAGCGACGTAGCGGGGGGCCGCAGCGGGATATCGTATGGTCGTCCCTCGGCGATCGCTCGGGCGCCTTCCATATAGACCGTGCTGTCAGGGGTCACTTCCCAGAAGGGGCCGACCGCCGCCAGGTGCAGGACGGTGAAGCAGACGATCCCGAGTGCGACCAAGACGCCGGGAATGCGGGGCGCGAGAACCATGGACGGGCAATTCCCATGCTACAAAGGTCTCCACCACTCGACGAGCGGGAGGTTTGCCTTAGTCGTGCCGCCAAGAGTACTGTTGCGGGGAATCGGCTGAGATCGCTCGATCGCCGTCGACGGCCTCATTTTCGCGTGCATCGGTCCATGCCCGAGCTCTCTCCAGCCGCAACCATCGTCATCCCGCTGCTGGGCCAGCCGGACGACTGGTTGGAGCAATGCGTGTGTTCCGCCCTGGCCCAGACCGCGGACGTGGAGGTGATCGTCGTATGCTCCGCACAGACGCCGCCCTCGAATCGGTTGCTGCTGGAAAAACTCCGCGAAGAATCCTCGAGGCTTGTGGTTGTCGAAGAGGAAAGACCCTCGTTTCCCGGAGCATTGAACCAGGGCATCCGACTGGCCCAGGCGGTGCGGATCGGTTTCCTGTTGGCGGACGATTGGCTGGAGCCTACAGCCGTCCAAGAGTGTTTGGCCCACGACGCAGATATCGTTTCAACGGGATTGTCGGCCTACGAGGGAGACGGCGTCACGCGATTGCCCGAGATCGATCGAGTGGCGAGCCAGGCCCAGTTGGACCGCAGGGCGACCCTACAGTCAAAGGCCCAGTACCTCACGCATTTCTTTCTCTTCCAGAAGCGCAAGCTCATGGAGGTGGGGTTGCTGGACGAGTCCGTGGGCGATTTCCCGGGCATCGACGACTACCACTTGATTTGGACTCTCCTGGAGGCTGGGGCGACCGTCGGAATGGTGGAGATGCCGCTCTATAACAAGCGCGAACACCGAGGTGAACGATTGACGATGGAGTCTCGGCGTCAGGCTCGAGCGAATCTCTCGCTGATTCTCGACCGACACGGAGTTCGCGGGCGTCGGAAGCGGCGATTGTTGCATGAGCACAGTCGTTGGTTCGGGCGTTCTACTCAAGACGTTTACCTCACGTCGCAGGAGAGTCCGTTGACTCGCTGGCGCGCCGTGTTCGACCGCCTCGTCTATGGGCCGCCCGAATGAAGATCCTCTCGCTGGCGACTGTTTTTCCCAATCCAAGCGAGCCCGGATTGGGTCCCTTCGTGCACGCTCGGCTTGAAGCCCTCGCTCGCATTGCCGATGTCCGGGTCGTGGCCCCGGTAGGTCCGTTTGATTACGACAACCCCGCGCGCAGAGGCCTCGGCCGGCGTTCGATTCCGCGTTTGCGTCAGGAGGCTGAAATCCGCCAGATTCGGCACCCCGCCTGGATCTACCCGCCGGGCAACGGGTTCGTCAAGGGGCCGCTCCTAGCTGCGCAGATGCTTCCCAGGCTGGCGATCCTGCGTCGACGATTTGCCTTTGAGGTGATTGACGCTCACTTCCTCCATCCCGAAGGAATCGGCGCCGCCCTGCTGGCCAAAGCTCTTGGCGTCCCTTTCACCGTGACCATGCGCGGCAATGAACTCGACTACTCCAAGCGCGCACCGCATCGCGCTCTGATGAGCCGAGCTGCTCGCTTGGCGGCTAGGGTGTTCCCAGTCTCGGGCGAGTTGGGCGAATTAGCGGTGGCGCTAGGCGCAGACCGAAAGCGTGTACGCCCGATCGGTAACGGAGTCGACTCGACAGTCTACCGCCCGTGGGACTCGCCGCCGCCCCGCACCGGCAGGCGTACCGTGATTCTCAGCGCCGGGCGGATTGTGGAGGGGAAGGGGTTCCATTACCTCATCCGAGCCCTTAAGATCTTGGTCGACGGCGGTGCGGACGCGGAGTTGCAGATCGCCGGGGAGTCGGGCCGCGGACTCGAGGATCACAGGGCGACGCTGTCCGCGCTGGCGCAGAGTTTGGGTCTTGCCGAGAGGGTGAAGTTTCTCGGGTGGACGCCGCCGGAAGAGTTGGCGCGGCGCATGTCGCGGGCAGACGTGTTCTGCCTGAGCAGCGTGAGGGAGGGATGGCCGAACGTACTCGCCGAAGCATTGGCCTGCGGCTCGCCGGTCGTCTCCACTGACGTAGGCGATGCTCGGCGGATCATCGGCGACCAGAGTCGAGGATTCCACGTGCCGTCCGGCGATGTGGAAGCGCTGGCCGGCGCGCTAGTGAAGGCCCTCGACCGCAATTGGGATCGGGCTGGACTCTCCCGGTTTGCGCACGAAAGAACTTGGGATCGTGTGGCTCGGCAGATTCTCGGTGAGCTTGAGGCCGTGATCGCCGAGGAAGGTTGAAGGACGCCCTCTATCTCTCAACGTCCCGATAGAGCTCTCTGAGGCACTCGTCGATCCGCTCCAAGCTGTATTCTTGAGCGACCCGCAGACGGCCTTGTTCGCCCATGCTGGTCGCTGCCGTCGGGTCGTTCAGCAAACGACCAATCCGGTCGAAGAACAAGTCCTCGCGGTCGCCGTCGACTACAAAGCCGGTGACTCCTTCAACCACCGCCTCCGCTGTTCCTCCGGCAGCTGTCGCTACGACGGGCAGGCCGCTGGACATCGCCTCAAGAACCACATTGGACATCCCCTCCACTTGCGAGGTCTGCACGAGAGCCGTGGCTGCGCGGTAGAGCCCGGCGACGTTGCTGTCGGCAGGTTCGAAACGAAAGTGCGGAGGGGCCAATCCCAGGGCGTTCGCCATTCCTTGAAGCTGGTTCTTGAGCGGGCCGTCGCCGACCAAGACCGCGTCGACGTCCCGCTCTCGCCGGATCTCTGCCACAATCCGCAAGAAGCGATCGAACCTTTTCTCCGGGACGAGTCGCCCGACGGCCAGCAGTTGGGGGCGCCCCGTTTCCTTAGGCGTGTCCGGGGGGCGGTAGACTCCCAGGTCGATTCCATTCGGACAGAAGAACAGTCGCTCAGCGGGTACGCCGCGTTCCTGGGCCTCGGCGATCGCCGCTTGCGAATTGCAGATGATCTTCTGAGCGCTCCGCAGCACGCCGGCGCCGATCCCAAGCGGCAGCTTGGCCATGTCGGCTCCAAGCGCACTATGGACGGAACAGAACGCTGGGATTCCCGCAAGTCTTGCCGCAAGACAGGCGTAGGGCGCGACGAAGAAGTGCGCGCCGTAGATCAAGTCTTTCGGTCGCCGGGTGAGTTCACGCTGGATTGCGCGAAAGCGCGAAAGGCCGTTCTTCGCCGATTCCAAGGTTGTCGTCTCTACCCCGGCCTCACGCAGGCGACGTTCCCACGGGCCTCCCTGGAGCGAAACGACCCGGACCGAGACCCCTTGGCGCTTTAGAGAGACTGCTTGGTAGAAGAGCTGGCGCTCGGCGCCGCCCAGTCCGAGCGTCCCAGCGATGACGGTGATGTTCCGGATTGGCGAGCGGCTCACCTGCCGCCCCCAATCCGTCGGCGGAGCCAACGCGTCCAGCGATCGACGCGGGTGCGGGCCGCCTCGCCTACTTCCCGGATAGTCTCTCGCCCGCGTAGGTCGGACTCAAGGGCGGTTCGGATTCTCTCGAAGTCCTCACCCCGATCGCGGAAATCAAGCTCATTGTCGGACGGCTGTTGCTCGCTGAGCGCCGATACGGCGCCGAGGAAGGAGTAGAGGTCGATCTGCGAGCCGGTGCGCTGGTAGCGATCCAGAAAACGCGCCGGCCACGGCGCAGCCCACAGCGGCCGACCCGTCAGCCTGCGCTTGATGAACAGGCGCTTCCAGCGGACAAATGCCGTGTCCGGCGTGTAGTTCTTTCCGTGAAGTCCAAAACAAGCCTCGCGCGACCAAGCGAGCGGCAGCGACTGAACAGCGAAGCCCGCCTCGGTCAGCTCCTTGTTGTGGGCTACTTCGCAACTGACGGTGTCGCGGTGAGGGAAACGAGCGACGATCTCAGTCCGGTGAATCTTGACGCCGTAGATCGGCCGCTCGACCTGCACGTCCCACAACGGAGCCGCGATGATCGCCGTCTCCGTCGGCGCCTCGGCGAGTGCGCGGTGCAGGCGTTCGACGGCGTCGGGGAACAGCAGCATGTCCTCGTCGACCTGAATGAACTCGGGCGTTCGACAACGCTGGTGCATCTCGTTGAAAGCACGATGCATGGGCGCCGCATCGCGAATGGTCTCCCGCTGGAACTCAACGCTCTGCGCATCCAGACAGGCCAAGCACTCGCTGAGGTTCGGCTCGTCGCCGACCGTGATCACGAAGCTCGTAAGCTGATTGCGGAGGTCGTGCACGGTGTTCAAGCGGCTGCGGGTCGGCCGATCATCTCCCAGTCAATCGCCCGTCCGCCGCGGTGACGGCAGACCCAAATCGCCAGGGCGAACAGATGCCACAGTTGGGTAGCCGCTCGACCTGCGGGCGCCGGACTGGCGGTGAGCAAGCGCCGAACCTCGTCCCGGCGAACGAATTCCTCGATCTCGGGCTGGGCGATCGCGAACGAGAATATGGCCCCCAGCTCGTGGGTGAGCCAGCGGCCTGCCGGAATGGCAAAACCCTTCTTGCGGCGATGGAGGATGGATTCCGGCACGCGGCCTCGCAACATCCGGCGGACCGTCTTCTTCCGAGCGCTCCCACTCGCTTTGAGAGACGGCGGCAGCCTTCCCGCAAAATCCACGATCCGGTGATCCAGCCAGGGCGAACGAACCTCCAGAGAGAACGCCATCGAAGCCCGGTCCACCTTGGTGAGGATGTCTCCCGGCAGATACGTCGCAAAGTCGCACGCTTGCAGCTGAGACAGCAGCGGCAGGCCCTCCGTACTAACGAACCGATTGCGGAAGGTCTCTCGCGGGGATTGTCCTTCGAGGGTCCGGCGGGCCCCTGACGGGAGCAGCGCCTCGATGTCGTCGTCATGGAAAGCAGCCATGGCGTTGAAATAGGAATCGGCCGCCCCGCCGCCGACGTCGCCGAATCCCGCGCGAATCCTGCCCGTGGTCGTGAGCGTCGTCAGGCCCGCGCCCGACCCTCCTCCAGCCCGCTTGAGAGCGGGAAGCAGCGCGCCTGGAACCGCGGAACGAAGCTTGCCCTTCAGCAGCTCTCTCGAGTAGCGTTCGTATCCTCCAAAGACTTCGTCCGCTCCGTCGCCAGAGAGTGCGACCGTCGCGCTTTCTCGCGCGAGCTGAGAAACGCGCAGGGTCGGCAGAGCCGAGGAGTCCCCGAACGGCTCGTCGTAGACCGTGGCGAAGCGCTCCATCAGGGCAGGCGCGGGAGAGGCGAGAAGGTCTTCGCGATGGTGCGAGCCGATTTGAGCTGCGAACGACCGGGAATACGGTCGCTCGTCGAACTCCGGCTCGTCGAAGCCGATCGCGAAGGTATGGATCGGTCCGGAGGCGTGTTCCGCCATTGCTCCGGCTGTGGCGGACGAGTCGACGCCGCCGCTGAGGAAGGCGCCGATCGGAACGTCGGCCATCAGGCGGAGCCGAACGGAGTCGCCGAAGAGCGCCTGCAACTCCTCCGCTGCTTCATCAGCGGTCACCGGGGTCTGCTCGAAGACAGGGCTCCAGTAGGTCCGCACAGTCGCCTTCTCCGGCGTCACGGAAAGGGAGCATCCCGGCGGAAGCTTGCGTACTCCCTTGTAGATGGTGCTCGGATCGGGGATGTAGCCGAAGGCCAAGTACGATGCAACGCCTTCAAAGTCGATCTCGCGTGTTCTGCTTGAGAGCGAAGTGAAGGCTTTAAGCTCGGAGCCGAAGACGACGGCATGGTCAGGCTCTTCCAGGGAGTAGTAGAGCGGTTTCTGTCCCATGCGGTCCCGAGCTAGGAACAATCGGCCGCGGCGTGCGTCCCACACCGCCAGTGCAAACATCCCGTTGAGCCTGTCGGGAAGATCCTCACCGATCTCCTCGTACAGGTGGGCCAAGACCTCGCAGTCGCTTTGTGAGCGCAGGTGATGTCCGCGCGACTCCAATTCCTTGCGCAACTCGCGGTGATTGTAGATTTCGCCGTTGCAGACGACTTGGATCGTACCGTCCTCATTCGTCAGCGGCTGCGATCCGCCTTCCAAGTCGATGATGCTGAGCCGCGCGTGCCCCAGACCGGCGGCCGAGTCTGCGTAGATTCCCACGGCGTCCGGCCCGCGGTGGTCCAATGTCTGGACCATGCGTCCCAATAGGTCTCGAGTGTCGCCAAGCGAGTCGTTTTCGGGCGCAGTCCGCACCATGCCTACAATTCCGCACATGCTTTGGACCCGTCCGCCGGAAACGTGTCCAGTTTCTCACACCGGTCGGGGGCCCGAGGCTCTATTGCGGCGGACTGAAGCGTTGTGGAGCGCGGTACAATCCAGTACTCTTCGCTCGATCATACGTTCGACGCGAATCCCTTGAAGCCGACCGCCTAGTCGGAAGTTCCAGAAGTTCTTGCTTGAGAGTCGAATTTTTCCTGATGGACGCGATGGAGGTCGCCAACTTTGCGCCGGTCTGCCGATCGCTGCGCGCGAAGGGCGTTGACGCGAGGTTGATCGCGTCTCCACGGGACGCACACGGCGCCGACGAGAACTGGCTCGATTTTGAGAACGCCGTCGAACTGCTCATGGAGCAGGGCATTCCGTACTCGACGCGGCCCGACTACGACTGTGAGCTTGCCGTCACCACCCAGCGGTCGCTCCACCTCAACGACTATCGGGGGCTAAAGGTCCGTCTCGCATACACCGTGGGGTTGTATGAAAGTGAAGAGCTGCAGGAGACGCGCGCCCGCGGGTTCGATGCGGTCCTCGTGCAGGGAGCCTACGCAAAGCCGTTCATTGCCCGCTGGCTGGGCGATTCCAAAGTGAGCGTCGTGGGATTTCCTAAGTACGACGCGTTCTTCTTGGACCCGCCGGATCGGGTTGCCGTCGCGCGGAGCCTGGGTCTGTCGCCGACTAAGAAGGTCGCCGTCTACTTGCCTACCTGGGAGGCGAGGTCCTCACTGGATGTATTCCTCGAGCCCCTGGAGGATGTGGCCCGCCGGTGCAACGTGCAGATACTCGTCAAGCCCCACCATTGCACGCCTCGGTTCGAGCCCGAGCGTTACCGCCGGCTGAAGCGTTCTGCTCACCTCAGGCTGCTCCCAACGAATTTCCCGAGCGCCGAGCTGTTCGCGGTTTCCGACCTGGCGGTCGTGGACGCCCTCAGCGGAGTTATGGGAGAAGCGATTCTGACGTATCCAGAAAAGCCTCTGATTTGTTTATGCCCGAACCGCGCGCTTCTCGATTCGCAGATGGACCCGGCGTTTGAGAAGATCTGTCCGACCCTCACGCGGCCGGGAGAGCTGTCCGCCCTCGCTTGCCGATTGTCGCTCGAAGGCGCGACGGAAGCCGAACAATTGGAGGCTAGAGCGACGGCTAGAGATCGATTGTTTGCCTTCAAGGACGGAACGGCTGCCGATCATGCGGCGGAGGCGATGATCGGGCTCGTTGAGAGGCAACTTGCGCGCCTCTGAATCTTGGTTCTCGCGCACCAAAAAAAGGGCCGCGCCGAAGCGCGACCCTCTGGTTGAAAGGTTGTTCTGACCGCGACTAGAAGCCGAGGCGCAGACCGAAGCGGAAGAACCGCTGGTCAATGCCTTCACGCCCCGTGTTGCGGATGCCGGTGACCTGCATGAAGCTGCCCGACGTCACGTTCCCTTGCGGGTTCGAGAAGTGCGGCGTGTTCGTCAGGTTGAACATCTCGGCGCGGAACTGCAAGCCCACACGCTCGGTGACCTGGAACTTGCGGAACAGACCGATGTCCATGTTGAACGTACCCGGTCCCGGAAGCGTGTTGACGCCGCAGGTGCCGAAACGCGCGCCGGTCGGTTGAGCGAACGCGCCGGGATCGTAGAAGACTCCCGAACCGCCCACGACGCCGACCTTGTTCGGCTCGCCGATGCAATCCGCCACCTGGCCGGAGCCCGGGGCGTTCAAATCGCCGCCGTTGCCGGTGACCGTAAACGGCTGGCCCGTGTAGAGACTCAGCAGGTTGTTGAACTGCCAGCCGCCCAGAATCGCCGCCAGCGGACCGGAAGTAACGTACTTCTTGCCCTTGCCGAACGGCGACTCATAGACGCCGCTCATCTGGAAGTTGTGACGGATGTCCTGGTCGGCCGGTCCGTAGTTGCGGTTGTAGAGCCACGGAATGCCGAAGCCTTGCGTGCCGGCGCCGGAATCCTCGTTGGTGAATGCCCGAGTGTGCGCCCAGGTGTAGCCGAAGTTCATCTGGAAGCCGTTGGAGAAACGGTGCTCCAACTTCGCCTGCAGGGCGTCGTACTTAGCCGTTCCGAGGCTACCGTGGTTGCGGACGTTGACCGTCTTGTTATCGAACGCGTCGATGTTTAGCTGACGACCCGCGTTGCCGAAGCCGATCTGGCCCCAGTTCTGCTCCAGACGCGCCAACTGGTTGACCGAGCGCGTCGCCACATAGCCGACGTTTCCGATCCAGTTGCCCGCGAAGCGGTGCTCGACCGTCGCGTTCCAGGACTGGATGTAGCCGCGAATCGCATTGGTGTTGTCAAAGAAGTTCACCGCAGCAGTTCTAGGCAGAACCAACGTGCCGCCGGAAATATCCGGCTCGGTGACGACCGGCAGGCCGTCAGTGAGCGTCGTGCCGACGTTGAATCCCGACGCGTTGATGTTGTCCACCTGCATGATCGGGAAGTTGGTGCGCAACGGACGCGCCCAGTTGAACGGGTCGACCGTGATGCCGTAGCCGGTGCGGACGACCGTGTTGCTGCTTGCGCGGTAGGCCAAACCGATCCGAGGGACCGTCATGGACTTGCCGACGTTGATGCCGCAGTCTTCCGGCTGTCCGCCGGCGCCGCAGACGACGATGTCGTTCGGGTTACCGGAGACGCCGCTGGCGTCGTCCAAGATGAACCGCTCCAGACCACGCTCTTTGCGCGTCGGGTAGGGATAGAGTTCATGACGCAGACCGTAAGTCATCGTCAGCTTGTTGTTGATCTGCCAACGGTCGCGGATGTAGAACGCGAACTGGCTCGTGCGCGTCTTGTAGCCCTCCGGATTGAACTGCCAGATCTTGCCGGCATCCTCGGACACGCCGAGCACGAACGAACTGAAACCGTTGAAGTCGGTCGCAATCGAGTCCGTTGCGGCGTTTAGACGAGTCTGGTTGTTGCGGAAGCGGAAACCGCCGGAAGCCGGACCCAACGAACCGGAGAACTCCGGCTGGTTGTGGTTCAGGTTCTGGAAGTAGATGTCGGTACCGAAGCGAACGTTGTGCGATCCCTTGGTCCAGTTGCCGTTGGCCACGTACTGCCACTGCGGATCGGAACGGAAGTACGGCATGAAGTTGTTGGAGATGCCCAACTGCTCAAA
>Ga0070726_10000454_pt1 | contig 51436 bp, 44 predicted proteins | sample tdAd471_FD_67275 | JGI IMG/M metagenome (GOLD analysis project Ga0070726, IMG submission 67275) | Marine sediment microbial communities from the Atlantic coast under amendment with organic carbon and nitrate - tdAd47.1 | ecosystem: Environmental > Aquatic > Marine > Coastal > Sediment | place...
GCGGCCTGCTCCAGCGATGGCGATGAAATCGTGTTCGACACAACTCTTGGCCCACGGACCGAAGCGCAGGTGGAAAGCCTGCCGTCTAACTTGAAGGGCGATAGCGACAACGCCCGCTATTCAAGCGAGAACCTGAAGGGCGCCGGGATGGAATCGACCGACGGCACCGAATAAGACGCCCACAGACATCAAAAGAAAAGCCGCCCAAGGTTTGACCGGGCGGCTTTTTCTATGGGGTGATCGCCCCGTCAGCTTTTACGATACAGTTTGATAAAGCACTTCACCACGTCAACTACATGGGCTTCAAGGACATCATTGCTCACACTATCACGCAGGCCGATTTCCATTTCGAAATGAGGCTTGCCTTTCAGAAGCGAGATCAGGCGCGCGCCAGCTTTTTCCAGATCATCGATTTCCAGCTCGCCTTTATCCACCCAGTATTTGAGAAACGCGGATAGCTTGACGATCATCTCGGCCGGTCCTGCTTCCCAGAAAATCTGGGCAAGTTCCGGCCCCCGCGGTGCAGCAGACACCAGCACACGGTGCATAGCCATGGCATCCTGGCTCATTAACAGATGAGCGAAACGCATAGATACGGCTGTCAAGTCGGCCTCCAGCGTATGACTACGCACTTCCTGCAATGCCTGATCCGGGAAATATTTCTCAATGGTGATGTGGATGGACTCACCGAACAGCTGTTCTTTCGACGAAAAATGGCTGTAGACAGTTTGCTTGGATACCCCGGCCCTTTTCGCCACTTCATCCATGCTGGTACCGTCGAAACCATTCTCAAGAAACAGCCTGCTCGCGGCATCTATAATAGCTCTGTTTTTTTCCACATCGCGTGGACGCCCGCGCGAGGGCTTACTCTGATCTTCTGCGCCCTTTTGCGCCAGTGCGGTATTCGACACGGTTATCAGCCTTTTTTCTGTTCCGACTTTCCAGTCCGTTCGGGCTTTCAATAGCCCGTCACTCCCGAACATGCAAATTTCTGACAAGTCAGCTATGCATATTTTTTAGACTAGCTAGTCTACAAATACCAAACCAAATGCCCCATATGCAAGCCATCAAACGCGTTGGACATAATTTTACGTTACGGAACCATTGCCTTGATAATTTACTAGACTAGACAGTCTAGTTTATATATACAAGCGGAAAAGCAGCCTGACAGACAGTTGTAAGATCAGGCAGTTGCAAGATAAGGCCCGAGGGGCGACAGCAGGACACAAGATGACAGTACAGCGTGCGAAAATCTTCAAGGCGGCAGCTATTTTGGCCGCAGCAGGCATCTTCAGCAGCATCCTTGCCGCTCGAATTACGGCGCAGAGCATTCCTGAAAGCGGTCAAAGCCGGGCACTGCCCGTCCGCACCACCGAGGTGGTGCTGGAACACGGCTACCACGCAAAACGAACCTTCACCGGTCGCGCGGTCCCTGGGCGGATCAGCCAGATGGCCTTCGAGCTAGGCGGCAGCGTAAGTGCCATCGCGGTCGACCTTGGCACTGAGGTAAAGCAGGGTGACACGCTGGCCGCGCTTGACACCGCCCGCCTTGCTGCCCAACGGGCGCAACTGTTGGCGGAGCAAGATGAAGTGAAAGCCCGCCTTGATCTTGCCGAACGCACGCTGAAGCGGACAAAGGAAACCTATGCGCAGGGTCATGCATCAGCCCAAAACCTGGACGAAGCCGAAGCAAACGCCATTTCGCTCAGGGCCAATCAGAAGCGCCTGGAAGCCGCAATCGCCGCACTGGACGTAGACCTGACCAAATCCCGCATAACCGCCCCGTTTGACGGCGTTATCACCGCCCGCTTCCTGGATGAGGGCACGGTAGTAGGCGCTGGCACAAGCATAGTTGAAATTTCAGAAAACAAGCGGATGGAAGCCCATATCGGCATGCCGCCCAAATATGCCCAGGCGGCAAGGGACGGCGCGCCCATTGAACTCCGCGACGGACGCCGCAACACTATCAATGGTGCTACCCTCCGATCCGTAGTGCCCTCGATCGAGGGGCAAACCCGTACAATGATGGTCACGTTCGACCTACCGACAGACTCTGCCGCGCGCGGTGAACTAATCACCGCTGTTGTAAGCGACTGGGAAGAGGCGAAAGGCGCATGGCTACCCCTTCGCGCCCTGTCGTCGGACGTACGCGGATTGTGGCGCGTCAACAAAATTGTAGACGGCCCCGAAGGGCCCCATGTGCAGTTCGAAAACGTCCAGATCCTCTACACGGACAATAACCGTGTGTTTGTTACCGGCACCATCTCAGCTGGTGATCAAGTCATCGCCGACGGGATTGAACGCCTTGCCCCGGGGCAGCGCGTGACCATCCTGCCCTCAAGCCCAGAACCCCGCGGTTAAGGAAGACGTCAGATGAAAGGCTCCCTTTATAACCACCCACGGGTGGTCTGGCTGATCCTCCTTCTGATCGTGATCGCCGGCTTCAACAGCTTCTACACCATGCCGCGCCTTGAAGACCCGCACATGCAAAGCCGTGTCATTCAGGTGACGACCTTCTATCCCGGTGCGGACGCGGAGCGTGTGGAAGCGGAGATCTCAGAGAAGCTGGAGCGCAAGATGCGCGAAATCCCGGAAGTAAAAGAGGTATGGAGCGTCTCCAACCCCGGGGTATCGCTGATTACCGTTGAACTGGAAGACCGGGTTGATGACGCCAAGCCCATTACCGCCCGGCTGCGCGACAAGGTATCGGAAGTAACCGACCTGCCCACAGGCTCCCTGGCGCCCGACTTTTCCGACACGCGCATCTATGCCCATTCCGCCATCATGGCGCTCACCTGGCACGCGGATGCGCCGATCAATTATGCCATTCTTGGCCGTCATGCCCGCGAAATTGAAAGCCAGATCAGGAACCTTTCGGGTACCGATTTCGTTGATGTCCTGGGCCTGCCACAGGAAGAAATCAGGGTCAGCATCGATGACGCGGAACTCGCGGCTTACGGCCTGACAATGGAAGACGTGGCCGCCCGCATTCGGGGATCCGACGCACGGGGTGCAGCTGGCGTGGTGTCCGATGACAGGAACCGCATGGTGGTGCAGGTTTCAGGCGCGCTCGACAGCCTCGACCGCATCCGACGCATTCCCCTGGGGCTGGATGCCTCGGGTGCCAGCCTGCGCCTTGGCGATGTGGCAAAAGTGGAGCGCGCGTTTGAAAACCCGCCCAGCCGCCTGACCTATCTGAACGGCCACTACGGTGTAGTTATCGCCGCCCGCATGTTCGAAGATTACCGCATTGATGCATGGTCAGAACAATTGGGCGCATTACTTGAAGACGCAAAGGGAACCTTGCCGTCAAGCGTGCACCTGGAGCGTATTTTCGACCAGCGCGAATATGCCGATGAGCGCCTGCATGGCCTGATGGGTAACCTGGCCGAAGGGGCGCTGGTGGTGCTTCTGGTGCTTCTGGTGTCGCTGGGATGGCGCGCGTCTCTTGTGTCTGCATCCATCCTGCCGCTGACACTTCTGGCATCGCTGGCTATTACAGACGCCATGGGCCAGCGGATCGAACAGGTTCTGGTGACCGGCCTGATCGTGGCGCTTGGCATCATGGTGGACAATGCCATCGTGATCACGGACGAAATCCAGCACCTACGCCTCAAGGGCGAGCGCAGGTCTGTCGCCGTTGCGAAAACGGTACGTAAGCTATGGCTGCCGCTTCTCGGGTCCACTCTCACCACCATCATTGCTTTCATGCCGCTTGTGCTGATGCCGGGCAATGCAGGTGACTTCCTGATCGGCGTACCGGCTGCTGTGATTGCCTCGCTGATCGCCTCTTACGTGATCGCCTTCACCATCATTTCTGCTGTTGCAGGGCGTGTGGTGGAAGGGCGCGCGCCGGGTGCCGGGCCGATCAAGCGCGTCTGGTGGCGGGACGGTGTTGAAGGCAAGCTTTTGTCCACGCCGTTTCGGAAAAGCCTGGAATGGTCCGTCCGCCGCCCGGTTCGGTCGATGGTCGTTGCAACGTCGATTCCACTTCTGGGTTTCCTGCTGGCTGGACAATTGACTGAACAGTTTTTCCCGACAAGCGACCGGAACCAGTTCCGCGTTGAGATACAGATGCCTGCCCAAACCTCCATCGAGGAAACCCGCCGTGTGGTTGAAAAGCTGGATATGGACCTGCGCACCAACCCGGAAATCCAGACGACCCACTGGTTCATCGGCACTCGGGCTGCAAAGTTCTATTACAGCATGATGGCCAAGAACGATGGCCTCGTGAATGCCGCAGAAGCTGTTGTTACTGTTGAAGAGTTCGACCAAATCCCTGTACTGATTCCCAAACTGCAGACTGAGCTGACAACGCTACTGCCCGAAGCGACAGTGCTTGTACGCGAATTTGGCACTGGTCCCCCGATTGCCGCCCCGCTTGAGGTGCGCATCGAAGGCCCCGACCTGGCTGTTCTTGAACGCCTTGGTGAAGACATGCGTGCTATTGTCAGCCGCCTGCCAAACGTGACTTTCACAAAGACCACGCTGAAGGCCGGTCGTCCGATGATCAACGTAAAAGCCCGGGAAGACGATGTGTCCGTAACCGGCCTGACGCTCAGCCAGGTGGAGGCCCAGCTTCAAGCACTGACAGGCGGCATTGTTGCTACCTATGTGATTGAAGAAACCCAACAGGTCCCGGTACGCCTGATCGCGGATCGAGCCAACTGGTCCAACATCAGTTCAATCGCCAACATGAGCCTGACCGGGCGCCCCCTACAGGGAACATCCTCACGGGGCCTGACCGACCTTCCGGTCTCTGCCGTGGCAGACGTGGAACTGACGACGAAGGTAGGCACCATTGAGCACCATGACGGTGTTCGGCTGAACAAGGTGCAGGCTTTCCTGGACTTCGGTGTGTTGCCGGATACCGCCTTCAAGGCCCTGAAAAAGGCGCTTGAAAACGAGCCCCTGGAAGTCCCGCCGGGATACAAGATCGAGTTCGGCGGTGAGTCGGAAAAGCGCAACGAAGCCATGACAAAACTGTTTGGCACTGCGGGCCTTTTGATGGTGCTGATGCTTCTTGCGATCGTCCTGACCTTCAACAGCTTCCGCATGGCGTTCGTGACCTTCGCAGCAGCTGTTCAGGCGGCGGGACTCGGACTCTTCTCTCTGTGGTTATTCAAATTCCCACTCAGCTTCGTGGTAATTTTCGGTCTGATGGGGCTTGTAGGCCTGGCCATCAACGCGACCATCGTGATCCAGTCCGAACTCAGGGGCATCAAGGCCGCGCGGGCCGGTGACCCGGACGCCGTGGTTGAAGGTGTGATGAGCACGGGCAGGCACATCGTTTCCACCACGATCACGACTGTGGGCGGCTTCACGCCGCTAATTCTTGCAGGTGGAGCCTTTTGGCCCCCCTTCGCGGTGGCCATTGCAGGCGGCGCGTTCCTTTCAATGATTGTGAGCTTCTATTTCGCCCCGGCCGCCTTCCTTTGGATAACCCGCTACAAGCCTGTGACTGCCCCAGGCGGAGAACCGCCCGCACCGGCAAAGGCACCTTCTGGAAACTGATCGGATATAAAGAAAAAGGCCGACCCAGTTGGGATCGGCCTTCTTTTTAAATTCAGGCGATATCCGCCAGGGCTTAATCGAGAAGCGGTGCCATCAAGGCAAGCGCAAGGGCCTGGTTGTCGTCGTCTTCCATGGCTTCCACAACATGGCGGGCCAGATACATATCTGAATTGCCAAGCGCGCCCTCAAGAAGGGTCAACCGCACGAGGTCGCGTTCATATGCCCCCTGCAACTCCTCGACTTCATTCAGCAGCTCCCGCATTTCGGCAGCAAAAATGCTTTGGTTGGAGCCGGCTCTCAGTGAGGCCAGATACTGCGCTTTCTCATCCACAGCGATAAAATACTCAAGCCGTGACAAGGCGGTTTCAAGATCACCGCGAGCGGCTTCGATCACGCCAACTTTCTTGGCGAAATCCACAAGCGCCACATTGTTTCTGAGCCGCCCGCCATGCAGCATAGCCATCTCGTAACTTTCCTGAACGAACGCTTCATCCATTCCGGCGTCGAACATGCTGCGAGCACGTCGCGCCGCGATGGTGGCACGAGAGGAGATACCGACAATGCTGCTGAAAAGCTCCTCTGCTTCCGCCAGATACGCGTTCCGGTCCCCGGGGCGTCCCATACGGTCTGCTATGATCGCCAGCTGTATAACGCCTTGGTACCGCTGATCAGGGACATTGACTTCCCTAACCCTGGCTTCCAGAGTGGCGGGATCCACAGTGACGAGAGCCTCGCGCGGTGCCCGCGGTAACAGCGACAGTTCCTGCCAGAAGGCTTTTACCTGGTTTGTCATTTGCCCAAGCGCCACACGTGCATCAGCCAACTTACCTGCTGAGATGGCCTCTTCGGCAATCTTGCCCAGCACCGTATCCCGAATGCCGTCATTTTGAAGTTCTTCAGCCAGCGCCAGTGCGCCAGCGCCATCCCCTGCACGAGCAAGCAGCGGCGCAATAACAGTGATTTTTTCTTGCGTAACCAGTGTCAGGCGTACTGATCTGGCCTCATCAAGAGCCAGCATCAATGTCTGGATCGCCTGATCCTGCTGTCCTGTTTCGATCATGGCACGCGCCACACCGATCAGCACCTTCGCCCGCTCAATCCCGAACTCTTCACCAATCACTGTCTGTAGCGCCGATGTGAAGGCACAATCCCGTGTCGGCGCCTCAAGGCACGCCACAGTATGCTCGTTCGGTCGGTGCTCTGTGGTAACAGTGTCATTCTGTGCCAGAGCCGGCATTGCGATTGCGGTCAGGAAGGTGGAAAAGAGCAGTTTTTTCATAAACGTTCCCCATTTATGTGTATCTGGCTGACAATGTCGGCAAGCCTGGCGGCTGTTCCCTTGTCATAGCACCCAGATACTGTTTCGGGTCGCCAATGTGCCTGAAAGGCACGGACTTTGGATTCTGTGGCGTCATCAAAACTTCCGGTGTCGTCCTGATGATATCCGACGATACCTAATTGTTTGTTAAGGTTACTGACAATATCCCCCCGGTCGCCCGGCCTGGCAATCACTTCGGTTTCGCAGCCAGCTACATCAGACCAGAGGCCAAAACCTTTTTCCGCCAGGCACTTCCATGGAAAGAGCTCGCCGGGGTCTGCTTTCCGGTCCGGGGCAATATCGCTATGTCCAACGAAATGTGCCATGGGGACAGTATGCCTTGTTTTGATGTCACTTAGAAGAGCCAGAAGTGAAGAAATCTGGCTATCGGGGAATTCCCTATAGCCGAACTCATGCCCCGGGTTGACAAGTTCGATCCCGATGGAATTGTGGTTCAGGTTTTCCCGCCCACGCCAATATGACACACCGGCGTGCCAGGCTCGCGTTCCCTCATCCACCAGGCAAAATATTCGACCATCTTCTTCAATCAGATAATGGGCCGAAACCTGGGCAGCGGGATCACACAAACGGTCTAGCGCCTCTGCCCCGGTGCGCATGCCCGTATAGTGAAGCACCACCATATCGGGAGCCATCCCTTCAGGGCGTTCATTCCAGTTCGGGGATGGATGCTCAATGATATCAGCCACCCTCGCCGCCTTTCCTTTCTTCCGCGATCTCCTCCGGCGTGGGCCTGACTTCGGCGACCGCGAGCGACTTGGCGCGCGCGCTGTTCCTGATAGTCACCACCAGAACACCGGAAAGCGTAAGCAAGGCGCCAACCGCCATCCTCCAGGTAAATTCCTCACCCAGGATCAAAATACCGCTGCCGATCGCAAAGACAGGCATCATCAGAAAATAGGGTGACACCACGGAAACCTCATATTTCCTGAGCAGATAGTTCGCGCCGCCATGGCCAATCACTGAGGACCCAATCCCGGTATAAATTACCGCGGCCCAGGCCTTTGGGCTTGTGTTGGCGATGGCTTCAAACTGGCCGTTCTCAAAAATGGATGACAATATGGTGGACCCGATGATGCCTGCAACCCCCACCCAAGCCTGCGTCGTCACAGCGCGGACTTCCTTGAGTTGCCGCATCAATATGGCTGACACGCTATACATGAATGCAGAGAAGACAATGATCAAAAGGGCGTCCCAATAGGCAAATACATTGGGATCAAACCCAAGCACCATCACCCCCGCAAAACTTAAAGCGATCCCAAGCGCCCGCTTCCACCCAACGGTTTCATGCAAGATGAGGATCGCAAGGATTGTTGAAAAAGGTACATTAAGCTGTGAGGCAATCGCCACGGCCCCAACACCGTCGGCCAACTGCATGCCCATGAAGACTGCACCAAAATGAATGACGCCAAGACTGACAGCAGCCAGCGCCAGGTCTTTCATTCGGCCTGGGATTACCTTGAGGAAAGGCAGCAGGACAATGACCACAACAATGAAGCGGGTTGCGTTGGCCACCAGGGGCGGTAGGTCCTCCACCGCCCATTTCACCGCAATAAAATTCAGGCCCCAAACGAGTGTTACAAGCATGACAAGGAAAATATCCCGCGTTTTCATGCCCGTTGCTCCGTATGTGGGCTTTCCTTGCCCCGCATGGCCTTGATCTTGTCATAGGCGGCGTTGATTTCTGCGGCCCGGCGTGTTGCCACGGCAATGAAGTCGTTCGGAACACCGGCCGCGATCAGGCGGTCCGGGTGGTTATCCCGCACCAGCTTTCGGTATTGCGCCTTTAGCGCGGCATCATCGATGGATGGGTCGACACCCAGCACACCATAAGGGCACTCAGGGTCCGCCCCCACATGCCGATGTACGAGCGCGTCAATTTCCGCCTGCCTGTAGCCAAAAATCTTGGCAACAGCCCTGATATAATTCAGCTCGTTCGGGTGCACTTCACCGTCAGACTTGGCGATGAAAAAGAGCGCTTCCAGAAGATCCGCCAGCACAGGCCTGTTATCATACATCAGGCTGGCGATCTGCTTGGCGTAGGCATCGAATCCTGCGGTCGAACGGCGCGCCATATCGAACACCTTGCCGACATTCGCCATCTCTTCCGGCGGTACGCGGAATACCTGCTTGAAGGCATCCACTTCCTCACGCGTCACCCTGCCATCGGCCTTGGCCATTTTAGCCGCCAGGGCGATCACCCCGATGGTAAAAGTGATCTGTTTGGTAGCGTCCGGCCCTGCACTTCCTCTGGAGACGCCCGCGTCCACCGCAGCACCGGCCGCGACGCCCAACAGGGCCCCTATGGGCCCGCCCAAGGCCAGCCCTGCAGCGCCACCAATAATTTTACCCCAGATCGACATACCAATTTGGTAGCATAGCCGTATGCGCTATCCTACAGAAAACTAAGCCATTTTTTGCATGGCAGATATTCCCAGAATGATTGGTTGGATGTTGGGCCAAAAGGCAGTATATCTATGCGCCCAATGTAACAGGCCTGTCATAAATCGGCGTAAGACAGGCCGGCAAAAACAAGGAACTGTTTGGTATGGTTGATGTAGTAATTTCGGGTACGGGTCTTTATGTGCCGCCGCACAAAATCACCAACGAGGAACTCGTCAAAACGTTCAACGAATATGTTGATGATTTCAATGCCCGCAACAAGGCCGATATCGAAGCCGGCCTGATCCCCGCCAAACAGCACTCAAGCGCTGAATTCATTGAGAAAGCCTCCGGCATCAAAGCCCGCCACCTGGTAGACGTTGAAGGCGTGATGGACCTTGATCGCATGATGTCAAAAATGCCCGAAGGCGGCCACGGCGACGATGAGCGTCCCTGCTTCCAGGCCCACATGGCCATCGAAGCCGGCAAACAGGCCATCAAAAACGCTGGCCTTCAGCCAGAAGACATCGACCAAATCATCTGTTCCGCAGCCGTTGTGCAGCGCTTCTTCCCAGCCATCGGCATCGAAGTTCAGAAGCACCTTGGCACCAAGGGTAGCGCGCTTGACATGGTTATGGGATGCTCCAGCGCCACTTACGGCCTGATCGCCGGTGTGAACGCCATCAAGGCTGGCACCGCCAAGCGCGTATTGATGGTAAACCCGGAAATCTTCTCCACCATGGTGAACTTCCGTGACCGCGACAGCCACTTCATCTTCGGCGACATCGCTTCTGCTGTTGTGCTTGAAGATGCATCCATCGCCAAGGGCGACGACCTCTGGAAGGTAACCGGTACAAAGGCCGAAACACAGTTCTCCTCGAACATTCGCACGCACTATGGTCCGATGACGCGCCTTGATGACGATAGCCTGCTGCGTGAGGACATGTTCTTCATGCAGGAAGGCCGCAAGGTATTCAAGGAACTGCTGCCGCTGGTGACCGAATTCATCTCCAGCCAGCTTGAAGACGCAGGCCTCCGCGTAGAAGACCTGAGCCGCATGTGGCTGCACCAGGCAAACATCAACATGAACATGTATGCCGCCAAGAAGCTTCTGGGCCGCGAACCGGAAAGCCACGAGGCACCGACGGTTCTCGATCAATATGGCAACACCGCAGGCGCTGGCTCCATCGTGGCTTTCCACGAAAACCACAAAGACATGAAGACCGGTGACAAGGGCATCATCTGCTCCTTCGGTGCGGGCTATTCGATCGGCAGCCTGCTGGTTGAAAAGCTCTAAGATTATTTTGCAGAAAAACAAGAATCGGCCCGCGATCATCGATCCGGGCCGTTTTTTTTTGACCTATGCGCTTTGGACGGGTTTAACGGCTCCTGCGCTGCCTGAAACCTCAATCTGGTTGCGGCCTTCCTTCTGGGCTTTCCTGAGAGCCTTGTAGGCCGCATCAAGAATACTGTCAGGAAGAAGGTCATCTCCGCGTGCAGTGGTGACACCGAAACTCACCGTCAGGCTGACATCCTTATTGCCGTGCTGGAAAGGATACCCGGTGACAGCATCGCGCACCCGGTGCGCCACCAGCTCGGCCCCCTCCTCCGCTGTGCCGGGCAACAACAGCACGAATTCTTCACCACCAAAGCGGCAAAAGACATCCTGCGCCCGGCGACCTTCCATCACACCTTCGGCAAACTGGCTGAGAATGGCGTCCCCCACCAGATGTCCATGCTTCAGGTTGATCCGCTTAAATTTGTCGATATCCATCATGATCAGGGACACTGGCTCGCTTAGGCGGCGTGACCGGGCAAGCACGGTCTTGATCACGGTCATGAAAGCGCGCCTGTTGAGCGCCTGCGTCAAGGGGTCCATCATCGCCTGAATGCGCAAATCCGCCTGCACACGTTCTGCCGTCGAAACAATAAGCGACACGGCAAGAGCCAGCGCGAACACCATGCCTTCAATCTGGGTCAGGGTCGCAATAGCTGTATCATCGAAATAGGCCTTTGGCGTCTCCATCGCCTTGATGCTTATGCCGCGGTACACGTTGAAACCGCCATGGGCCAGAAACACACCGGCAACAACGCTTGCACCGATGGTTTTCCGTTTGATGATACCTTTATATAGCCCGACCCGCCCGCCAAGTGCCTGCACCACTGAAAGCGCAGCGCCCAGCGAGAACACGGCCGCAAAAAAGGAATAGAGCGCTGCCCGATTTTCCTGTGTGCCACCCTGCAGCAGGTTATTGACCAGAATGACAATCGCGAAAACCATGATAGCGCCCGCCAGATAGGTCAGGCGCCGGGATCGCTCTTTCCAATAATCTGCAATCCCGAACCAGAACCAGAGGTGACCTGCTAGAATAAGCAGATCGCCAAGGAGGATAGCCAAGGACCGCTCAGGCCCGGCTGCCAGTGTCAGGACAAAAACCCCAGCTGTGGCCATCGCCATGCCGACTGCAAGACGCCCCAGTCCCGCAAAACTGAAATTGGCAATCCAGTGCGCAACAAGCACACAGGTTGAGACAGCCAGTATCAGAACGGTCACCAGCAGCAACGATGAAAGATCTAGGGCCACATTTTCCCCCAATGCGATGCCAAGTCGGGCAACACCTTATTCCAGAAAGGCAAAAAATCAAATCCGGCTTTTTGCAGACGGCTAATTTTACAGACCCGGGAAACTTTTCAGACTCTTTCCATTGACGACTTACTACAGCTGTAGTAATGATTCTTCTACACATGTAGTAGAAGGTCCGAGACATGACAGCGAATATAAAATTATCAGATCAACAATATCAGCTCGTGCAGGCGCTCTGGAAGCTGGGCGAAGGCTCAGCCAAGGATGTGCAGGCCGTGCTGGATAATCTGGGCCTCGCTCATACGACCGTCGGAACAATATTGTCCCGGCTAGAGAAGAAAGGCGTTCTCGCTTCGGAAAGCCGCGGGCGGGAACGGGTCTACCGGCCGCTCATCAGCGAAGGCGACGTGAAGCGGTCCATGGTTTCCTCGCTCGTTTCCACGCTCTTTAAAGGGGACAGCAAAGCCCTGCTGGCCCATTTGGTCAACGAAGGCGAGATAGAGAAAGATGAACTGGACCAGATCAAGCAGTTGATTGAAGGGGAGAAAAGCTGATGTTTGACGCATTTTTCGACATGCCGGCGCTGACGCTTGCCCTCAAATTCATGGTTGCCAGCACGGTGTTGCTTGGCGCTGTGTGGCTGATGGAAAAAACGCGGCTCCTGAACAAGCCTGATCTGGCTGACATGGCCTGGAAACTGGCGGTTGCCGGCTCGTTCCTGGCACTATTGCCCGTCGGTGACTGGATTTCCAAACCCATCACTATCCAGCATGAAAAAACAGCAGCCCTAGTTGAGGAATTCAATGAAGGACGCCCCCTAGCCGGCATGCTGCCGATGCTTGACCCAGCGCCAAGGCAGGCCAAGGAAATGTTGGTCGCAACACCCACACCCAAGGTGGCTGAACGGGAGAGCCGCTTAATAAAGACTGACCAGCCAGTCATGCCTGCGACAAGACCAGCGCAAGAGCCAATGGTCACTATCGAAGCAGCCACTACATCTGAGCCAGACACCCTGTGGGACCTGATGGCCACCCTGCGCACAAAAGACCTTGCTGCACTCACGTGGGCTGGCCTTGCCGGTCTTGCCCTTGTGTTGCTTATGGGCGGATACGCCAGCGCCATAAAAAGCCTTGGGAGCAGGATACGCGTCCCGGCCGAGCATGATGCCAACAAGGCTCTCCGAGCCATCTGCGACGCGGCCCAAATCCGGCAGGTGCCTTACCTGAGCCGCTCAAGCGACCTTAGTAGCCCGGTATGCCTGCCACGGCGCGAAATCTGCCTGCCCGATTGGGCCTTTGACGACTTGCCCAAGAGCGAGCTCGACAGCTTGCTGGCACATGAGGTTGCCCACATGGTACGCCGCGACCCACTGATGCTGATGGTCATGCAGGCGCTATCTCGACTGTTTTTCTTTCAACCGCTGTTTAGACTGGCGCGCAAGCGGTTGGCAGATATCGCGGAGCTTTCCGCGGATGAATGGGCAGCAACGCACCTGGCTGACGCCAAGTCTGTTGCCGCCGCCCTCTATACCTGCGCCACAAAAATACATGAAACACGACAGATACAATGGGGACTTGCAATGGCAGGTAATAAATCAATGCTAAAAACCAGGGTCGAGCGCCTTATCGGTGCTAACGGCCAAGCTTTCGGCAAATCCGGCGTGGCAGCGAAGGGCGCTGTTGCATGTGGGCTTCTCGCCATAACACTGGGGCTTCCAAGCATCCAGTTTGCGGACGCGCTGTCTGCTGAAATGCCACTGCCTATAATGGCGTCGACCACGGCCCACCCGGACGCACTAACGAGCGCCGAGGAAATCGAAGCGGAAATGCGCCGCACGATCGAAGAGGCCCGCGCAAAGGTTGCGGAAAAAGCGCGCGTCATGACCTTAGAGGCCAAAGCGACAGGCATGCCCGCACCCAGCGAAGCACAGATCGCCCGTGAGATGCGCGTGGCCATCGCCCAGGCAGAAGCAGAAGTGAAGGAAAATGCACGCCTCCTGGCGGAAAGGGCCGAACTGCACGAATTCGAAATGTCGTCCCACAGAGTTGACAGACCTACGCGCCTTCATATTACCGATGCAAGTGGCACCGGCAACATGATCTGGAGCGACGGAAAGCGCGAGATCAAAGCCCGCTGGGACGGTGATTTTACCCTCACCGATGACGATGCTGCCATCGCGTCTATGGAAGAAGGGGCGATGCTGGTACTGCGCAGCAAGTACGGCAGCAAGAAGCACAAGGTTCGCATTGAAAATCCAGACGGTCAAATTCAACTGACCTACTGGAAGGACGGCAAGAAATCCGACTTCGACAAGGAGGGCGAAAAGTGGCTGGCCGATACGCTACTGATTCTGGTGCGCCAGGTGGGCTTGAACGCCAACGCCCGTGTCACCCGCATTCTTGCCGCCAAAGGCACAGGCGGCGTGGTGAAGGAAATTGACCAGCTTGACGTTGATCACGTTGCCCGCATGTACGCGGCCCTGCTGATTGATAAGGCCGACCTCTCAAGCCGCGACCTGAAAAAGCTGGTAGACCGCTTTGCCAAAATGGACAGCGACTATGAGCTCCGCCTTGCCCTGTCATTGCTGCTGGAAGAGAAAGAGCTGGACAAGAGCGTGATGCCAAAGGTTCTGAAGGCCGCACGCACGATCGACAGCGACTATGAACTGCGCCTGTTGCTGACACCGTACATTGATCGGTTCGGCACAGACAACAAGACCATGAAAGACCTGCTCGAGCTCGCCCGTTCGGTCGAAAGCGACTATGAAATGCGGCTCCTGCTGTCTGCTGCCGTCAATGACCAGACACTGACCGAAGGAAACCTGGAAAGGCTTGCCGAACTTGCTGCCGAAGAGATGGAAAGTGACTATGAACTGCGCCTTCTCCTGAGCTCCTTTTTTGAACAATTGTCAGAGTCCCGTGGGGCCACGGCCATTGCCCTTAAAGCGATCAATTCAATCGGTAGCGACTATGAAAAACGCCTGGCGCTCAGCAGCATTGCAGCCTACGGCGCTTTCGACACCAAAGGTTGGGTATCCCTGATTGAAGCCGCGGCTTCAATCAGCGGTGACTATGAAAAGCGCCTGGCGCTGAGCGCCATCAAACACAGGCTACCGGACGACAAACCCATCCAGGAGGCCTTTAGCGCCGCTGTCGCGAGCATCTCTTCCGATTATGAAAGGAAACGCGTGGCCACGGCCGTCGCACCTGTTACCCGAGTAGCAACGACCGTGCAGAGCGTAACCACCACGGCCACCGCGATCGTGGAGCCAAACGTTCCGCAATCTGTAACAGTAGTCGTGGATGCACCCGCAGACCCTGAAAAAATCAGGTATGACAGCCACCTGTCACGGTATGAGGACAGCATCAATCTTATTGAAGACAAAAATTGCAAGCGCAATTGCATCCTTCGCCATCCAGCCTTTGACACCCTGGATCGATATGACCTGCTTTCCATGATGGAACGTATGATCGACGGTGGCCTTCAGGCCCGCGGCGTCGCTGTTCCCGATTATCAGGTTACGGTTACATCTATTCAGCTGGACCATTCACTCGCCGCACTCAACAGTCGCGTCTCATCAGGCGGGGCCTTCAACAGCGGTCGTCGCTCGGGCCCTACAATGGGGGCTGCCAAGGGGGTCATGAAAGTAACGGTGGAACTTCTGGACCCCACAAATGGGCAGTACACCACCCTGGAGCTGGACACGATCAATCCGGGCTCTGACTATCGGGCATACGGCCTGAACACAGACCGATACTGGACCAGCGACCTGACCAGACTGACTGCTCATATGGCTGATGCCGTTGCAAACCAGATAGCTCTTCATGTGGGATGGCAGGCCAAAACCTAGCGTCTTTTGAATTGGCAGGACTTAGACACTCGCCAAAGACGGATCCTCCCCTATACTCATGTAGGGGAGGATTTTTTATGGCTCGCATTCTCAAAGTAACAGTTACGCTGGCATTGCTTGTCTTGCTCATTGGCTACATAGGGCTGCGCCTGATCGCGGCCCCCATGGCGGACCGCTCCATGAACAAACAGGTGGACCATCGACCCTACCGGCTCAGCGCAGACTCGGAAACCTTCCACCGCTCCCTCCTTGTGATGGACTGGCACGCGGACACACTGCTCTGGAACCGAAGCCTGCTGGCACGGCATGATTATGGCCATGTAGACCTGCCCCGCCTGCGGGAAGGCAATATGGGCCTGCAAATGTTCACGACTGTGACCAAAACGCCGCGCGGGCAAAATCTGAACGCAAATGACGCTTCAAGCGACAACATCACGTTGCTCGCAGTCGGTCAGGGCTGGCCTGTCCGGACATGGAACAGTCTGCTGGAGCGTGCGCTATACCAGGCCGAAAAGCTGAACGATGCCGTCAACCGCTCTGGCGGTGCCATGATGTGGGTTCGCACCCAGGCTGAACTGGCAGCCTTTCTTGAAGCGCGGGATACAGCCAAACGCCATGCGCCCGTCGGCGCCCTGTTGGGCACAGAAGGCGCACATCCCCTGGAAGGCGCCATTGCCAATATCGACCGCCTCTATGACGCCGGCTTCCGCATGGTCGGGCTGCTGCATTTCTTCGACAACAAGCTGGGCGGATCATTGCATGGCGAGGCAAAAGGCGGATTGACGGATTTTGGCAGGCAGGTTGTGCGGCGTCTGGAAGAGAAGGAGATAATCATCGACCTGGCCCATTCATCCGAGCAGGTCGCTTGGGACACCCTTGAAATCGCGGCGCGCCCAACCGTGGTCTCGCACACCGGCTTCCGGGGCCACTGTGACACCCCCCGGAATTTCCCGGATGACTTGATGCAGGCCATCGCGGGGAAGGGTGGATTGATCGCCGTCGGCTTTTGGGACAGCGCAGCCTGTGGTGACACCCCAGCTGACATCGCCGCCAGCATCGCCTATGGCATTACCCTCGTGGGCGCGGATCATATAGTGCTGGGATCAGACTGGGACGGCACGGTGAAAGCCATCACGGCAAGCGACATTGGTGCCGTCACCGAAGCCCTGATAAACCGCGGAATTTCAGAAGACAGCATCCGCAAAGTCATGGGCGGCAACAGCGTTCGCTTCCTGTCGGAATGGCTGCCAAAAGGTGAATAAAATCAATAATGTGGGTAAAATTTTATTCATCTCTTCACAAAAGAAAATGCTTCTGGCACTAAGAGCCCTGTGAACAGAATCACGTGTTCAATTTTTGGTTCAGGAGTTATTTTATGATCAGCAGTATTTCGTCTGGCCCAGCCCTGCAGCTCAACACCGCAGGCATTGCCCCCCAAAAGAATGGTGGCGGCGCCAAACTGGATCTGAATGACGTACCTCAGAGCAAAGTGAAGCTCGAAGCTCCGCATACCATCAATGGCAAGGGCCTGAAGATCGACATCAAAGTCTAAGGGGTTAGACTGGGGTGACAGGCGGCGCAACCATATGGTTGGCGTCGCTTTTTATTGCCTGCCAACACCTATTAGCGGCGCAGGCCCTTTTGCACAGCAAGCTCAAGCGCAGACAGGAAGCGTGACCTGTCCTTTTGGGAAAAGCTGGCGTTGAAGCCGCGATCTTCACCCATGTCCCGCAGCTGGGATTTAAGCTCCCGCATCGCCAGTGCCATACCAATATTGTCTGTTGTGAACGGCTTGCCGTTATGGCCCAAAACCACTGCGCCCGCTTCAAGAAGGCGGGCAGCCAACTGGATATCACCGGTGATGCAGATATCGTCGGCTCCTGCGTGCTCCACGATCCAGTCATCGGCAGCATCAAAGCCGTCGCTTACCACGACCTTCCTCACATTTTCCCCGACAGGGATACGAAGCCAGGCATTCGACACCAGATGCACAATCAGGTCATGCCGATAGGAAACCTTCAGCACTTCTTCCTTCACTGGACAGGCATCTGCATCAACATAAATTTCCATGAACCTTACTTTCTCCTCCCTGCGTGGCCAGGCCCTCCAGTGTCCCGATGGGGCGATTTAGCATGTTTCGCCGAAGCAAAACAATGGTATGACGATACCCAGAAAAACATATGGGAAGAAAACTCCATGAAAAAGCTGATCGCCACAATCGCCACTGCTGCCTGCCTGCTGCAGGCCACCAGCGCCCTTGCCCAGGACGAAGACGCTGCCCCAAACCAGCGGGAACAGATGATCAAGTCCATGCAATATATGCTCAAGCGGGCTGAGATCGTGCGCATGCTTGCCGCACAACACCTGAGCTACATTGACGAAAACCGGGATAAAGGGGAGCTTCATGTCTTGGATGATGCTGCCCAGGTCATGGCCTTCAGCCTTGTCTGCCAGGATCCGGATTTCGACCCCGCGATGCTGAACAAAATTGCAGCGGAATCCACACTGCAAATCGCCCTCAAGGTCGAAGGCTCCCCAATAGAGGAATCCATTTCACAAATAATGGGAGAACTGAACAGCAAGGAACGCATCACTTTGGTGGCCGATGTTTCATCAGCTGCTCTGATGTTCAAGGTCGGACGCCGGCGCGGGCTGTTTGACGCCCTGCTGACCGATTTCGGGACCACCCGCTTCTGCAAGGGAATGCGCAGCAACATGCGGGCCCGGTATCAAGGGCTGGCAACCTATCTGGAAGACCTTCAAACCAGACAAAGCAACAAGGCCCAATAAAACCGGGACGAACGCAATTGACAATCATTGGTTTTAATTTTACTCTCAATAGGTGAAGGAAAGGAAATGCAGGCCATTGGCATGCATCCTTCTGGGTTCCCGACACCCAGGCCCCGACCTTCCCTGGCACCATTTCAGCTCGAGGGGCCACCCCAGGCACCACTCTCTCCCAGAGTGGTGCCTTTTTTCTGACTAAAGCGTTACATCCTGTTCCCGCATTGAACTTGCCACTCAAGCCCGCTATGCATAGGCAAAACGGGGATGGATGTATGAGCAAGTTTGAGTTTTGGATCGACCGGGGCGGCACCTTCACTGACGTGGTGGCGAAGCACCCCGATGGCAGCTTGGCAAGCCACAAGTATCTATCGGAAAATCCCGGCCAATATGACGATGCCGCCGTGCATGCCATGCGTGACATTATGGGGGTGGCAGATGATGCCCCCTTCCCCGCCGCGGACGTCGGCGCGATCAAGATGGGCACAACGGTTGCCACCAATGCGCTGTTGGAGCGCGACGGCGAGCCCACGCTTTTGCTGATAACCAAGGGCTTCAAGGATGCCCTGCTGATTGGCCAACAGCACCGGGCCGACCTGTTCGCGCTTAAGCCTGAGCGCCCTATGCCGCTTTATAGCGATGTTGTGGAAGCTGATGAACGCATGGCGGTTGACGGCACGGTTGTCACTGCGCTTGACGAAGCCGCATGCCGCAAGGCACTCCGGAAAGCCTATGATACGGGCCTCAGAAGCGTTGCTGTCGCCTTCGTGCATGCATACCGCTTCCCCGACCATGAAATCATGGCAGGCAAGGTCGCCGAAGAGATCGGCTTCACGCAGATTTCCCTGAGCCACAAGGTTAGCCCGCTGATGAAGCTGGTATCGCGTGGTGACACCACGGTGGCGGATGCCTATCTATCCCCAATCCTGAAGCGCTATGTAAACCAGGTGGAGCGCGCCACCACCGGCAGCCCGCTTTATTTCATGCAGTCAAACGGCGGGCTTGCGGCAGCCCACGCCTTTGAAGGCAAGGATGCCGTCCTTTCCGGCCCAGCCGGCGGCATTGTGGGCGCGGCAAAAACTGCCGAACGCGCCGGCTTTTCCAAGCTGATCGGCTTTGACATGGGCGGCACATCCACCGATGTCAGCCACTATGACGGCGCTTACGAGCGCGTGTTCGACACTGTGGTCGCCGGGGTCCGCATGACAGTGCCCATGATGGATATCCACACAGTTGCCGCCGGTGGCGGTTCCATCTGCAAGGTCATCGACGGGCGCTTTCAGGTTGGGCCTGCCTCCGCGGGCGCCTTCCCTGGCCCCGCAGCCTATGGCCGTGGCGGCCCAATAACCATCACAGACTGTAACGTCATGTTGGGGAAACTGTCGCCAGACCTGTTCCCCACTGTGTTTGGCGAAGACGGCAAGTCCCCCCTTGATACGGCGGCGACGGAAGCGGGCTTCAAGGAAATCCAGGCCCAACTCAAGACAGAGACCGGCACCAGCTACAGCCTACATAAAATTGCAGAGGGGTTCCTGGCTGTGGGCGTGGAGCACATGGCCCGCGCCATCAAGCGCGTGTCAGTGGAGCGCGGCCATGACATCAAGAAATACAGCCTGCTGACCTTCGGCGGCGCGGGAGGCCAGCATGCCTGCCTTGTGGCAGATGCGCTTGGAATCGACCATGTCATTGTGCCGCCATTCTCAGGCGTCCTTTCAGCCCTGGGAATGGGCCTCGCAGATCAGCGGGTTATCACGGATCAGGCGCTGGAGTGCCCGCTAGCTGATACCAGCGCAATAGCCGCGACGGCTGGTGAAGTGCGTAGGCTTGCGCAAGAACGCCTCACCGAACAGGGTGTGGCAGAGCGTGACCAGGCCGTCTCTGTGCGCCTTCGGGTGAAATATAAGGGCACGGATACGACGCTGACAGTGCCGCTGGCGGACGAGAGTGAGACCAAAGCCGCATTTGAGGACGCACATAAAGCCCAGTTCGGCTTCACAGAGCCAGACCAGGCCATTTATGTGGAAGCCGTGGAAGCGGAAGCCGCGGGTGGCGGTGCCGCGACCGCGCTGAACCTGACAGCCACAGGCACAAGCGCAGCGCCTGCTGGCAAGTTCCAATTCTTCAGCGGCGGGGCCATGAAGGACGCTGCAATCTATCACCGCGAACAGCTGAAATCAGACTGCACCATCGCTGGCCCCGCAGTTATCCTTGAAAATGGTGGTACCACGATCCTTGAGCCCGGTTGGTCAGCGTCCCTTGAGGCCAATGACACACTGCTGCTGCACCGCACGGCAGAGCGCACCCGCCGGGATATCGACACAACGAAACCCGACCCGATCATGCTGGAGATTTTCAACAATCTCTTTATGTCGGTGGCGGAAGAAATGGGTGGCGTACTGGCGAAAACCGCCCATTCGGTAAATGTGAAGGAACGGCTGGACTTCTCCTGCGCCGTGTTCGACAAAGCAGGCAACCTGATCGCCAACGCGCCTCACATGCCAGTGCATCTGGGCAGCATGGGCGAAAGTGTCTTGAACATTATCGACGCGCGTAAGGGCACGATCAAGCCAGGTGACGTGTTCATGCTGAATGACCCGTTCGCCGGTGGCACTCACCTGCCGGATATCACAGTCATCACTCCGGTCTTCTTTGAAAGCGATGCTGAGCCGCTTTTCTATGTGGCATCGCGCGGCCATCACGCTGATATTGGCGGCATTTCGCCGGGGTCAATGCCACCAGCGTCCAGAACCATTGACCAGGAAGGCATCCGCTTCAGCAATTTCAAGCTGGTGTCTGAAGGTAGTTTCAACACGCAGGAGCTCAGGAACAGGCTGGCGGAAGGCCCGTATCCGTCCCGCAACCCGGACCAGAATGTTGCTGACCTCAAGGCCCAAGTTGCCGCAAACGAACGCGGTGTGGCGCTTGTGAAGAAACTGGCCGGTGATTTCGGCCGCGACGTGGTCGACGCCTATATGGGCCACGTGCAGGACAACGCCGAAGAAGCAGTCCGCCGCGTGATCGACCGCCTTAAGGACGGCCAGTGCAGCTATCCGATGGACTGTGGCGCCGAGGTGTGCGTGCGACTGGCGGTCAACAGGCAAGACCGGACTGTTACCGTGGACTTCACCGGCACAAGCCCGGTTCAGGACAATAATTTCAACGCACCGCTTGCGGTCACCAAGGCCGCCGTTCTTTATGTTTTCCGCACCTTGACCGGCGAAGACATCCCACTGAATGCCGGGTGCCTGAAACCAATCCACCTGATAGTACCTGAAGGCAGCATGCTGAACCCAACACCGCCAGCCGCCGTCGTTGCCGGCAATGTGGAAACCAGCCAGATTGTCACCAACGCCCTGTTTCTGGCCGCGGGCACGATGGCCGCTGCCCAAGGCACCATGAACAACCTGACGTTCGGCAACAGCCGTCACCAATATTACGAAACCATTGCGGGCGGGACCGGCGCCGGGCCAACATTTGACGGCACGGATGCCATCCAGTCACACATGACTAACAGCCGCCTGACGGATGTTGAAGTAATGGAATGGCGCTACCCTGTGCGCGTGAAAACCTTCGGTGTGCGCACCGGCAGCGGCGGGAAGGGCCAGCACACCGGCGGTAATGGCACGGTGCGTGTCATCCAGTTCCTTGAAGAAATGGAAGTCTCGATCCTGTCCGGGCACAGATCAGATGGACCACCAGGCCTTGCAGGTGGCGCGCCTGGCAAACCCGGACAGACAGCCGTTATCCGCGTGGGCGGCAGCGAAGAAAAAATGGCTGCATCAGATGCCATCACAGTCAATCCCGGCGACTGCATCGCCATTGAAACACCCGGCGGAGGTGGCTACGGCCAACCTTAGGCCGTATCAATACCCATCCTTGCGCCAATGGTTAATAGACCCTATGCTGACTTTCATAAACGAAAGTGCCAGCTTGGGGCACGAAGATATGCGCACTGGGGGCGCGAGCGACAGCAGGAGACAAAAGCAAGACAGACGCTGCAGAAAAAGCAGCGCGTTGGCCTTTTTGGGGAAAAGGCTTGTCACGATAGTGGAGCATGAATTCGGAATCTACTTGAGAGAGGAAGGGGAAAACCATGCGAACCACAACCAAAGCCGCCTTGGGGCTCTTGATGGCGGCAGCTATGGGCGCACCAACACCCGCTGCCTTTGCAGAGGGGGACGAACACGACGGGCAGTGGCTGACATCGCGGTGCAAGGGCGCACGCCTTGCGTTTGCGGTGAAACAAAAGCAGCTGCAGGGCCACGTCAAAGTCAAATATGACATCCAACCAAATGGTCGTGTAACCAATATACGCGTGGTCGAAAGCGATCCACCAGGCGTGATGGACCGTTCTGTGTCCAACGCCATAAGAGGCTGGCGCTATTTCGCCTATTTCAAGGATGGGGTTGAAAGCGGTCGCAAAGATGTGGAGCTGACCTTTACATTTGGGGGCTCTCCTGAAGAACAAGAGGCAACCTGCACCCATGTACCTTGGCCCCAAGCCACAACAGCTGAAGCTAAATAAACTGCTCAGCCACGAGCAATCAACAGCCCGCCCTTCCGGTGGGCTGTTTGCATTTTGCAGCACAGACAGGCTGTTGACAGCGCATACGATTTATATATGTTATATTATATCAGTTTTATTCATGGGGCATAGGAAATGTTCAGACAGATCGGAAAAAGCGCACTTGTTTTCATGACCACCGTGATGGCGCCTGCGGCACTCGGGGCCGACGGCCCACCAAGGCCACAAGACCCGATGTGGCAGAATTCCGTTTGCGTCAACCCAGTGTTACCGCGCATTGTCGTCAAGAAACGCCTCACAGGTCACACCTCTGCGCTGTTTGATATCACCGCCGAGGGCGAGGTGGAAAACATCAGGATCACGGATAGCGACCCAAAGGGGGTAATGGACGGCGCCACCAAACGGGCGCTGAGGCGCTGGTCCTATTTCCTTCACTTCGAAGATGGATATGCAACACCTCGCAAGGATGTGCCCATTACCTTCACTTTTGGCGAAGAAGGTGAAACCACCTGCAGGCATATACCGCTGCCGGAACAGCCCTCTACCGCCGGGGACCCGTCCGACCCCTATATTCAGCTGAAGCAGTGCACCATGCTGGTAATGCAGCAGAAAGAGGCACGAGACGGCATATCCGGCAAAGTGACCCTAGGCTATGACATCAGCAAAAAAGGCAAAGTCGAAAACATTGAGATACTGTCCTCCACGCCCGAGGGCGTGTTTGATAACAACGCCGAAAGGGCTCTAGCACGCTGGAAATATCACCAGTTCGAAGATACTGGCGAAGCTATTGCCCGCAGCGGCCTGAAGGTCGATTTTTATTATGGCGACCTTCCTGAAGGCGCTCCCAACAACAGGTGTGGCCATGCCCCATGGGAAGCAACCAATATAATAAGCGACATGGAGTATTACCAGGAGCGCCAGAAGAAGCCATTTATCAAAAAAGGCGCGCCTGCCCCCTCTCACGGCAAGAATTGACAGCCGCATTTAGTGCCCTATAGTCATTTTCTGGACTGTTGAGTTCCGTTTATTTAGTTTGGACCGGATCACAGCACCCTGGGGAGGGACAAGGCACATGACTGCAGCTGCAACAGAGCGGCCAGCGGCGCGTTTGGAAGATATTCCAGGCGAGCGCGGCCTGCCGCTTATTGGCCACACACTTGATATCATTCGCGATCCGGTAGCCTTTGGCGCCCGCATGCGCAAGACATATGGCCCGATATACCGGACCAACAGCTTCTTCCGCGACAGCGTGACCCTTCTTGGGCCAGAAGCGAACGAATTTGTCTTGATGGACAAGGGCAAGAATTTCTCGAGCGAAAAAGGCTGGTGGCCCTATATTGGCAAACTGTTCCCGCGGGGGCTGATGCTGCTGGATTTTGCCGAGCACCGCGCGCACAGGCACATCATGGCAGCCGCGTTCAAGACAGAACCCATGAAAGGGTATCTGGAGCGGCTGAACGATGCCATGCCCGAGCGCATCAAGGCCTGGGGCGAGAAGGGCCACTTCGAATTTTATCCGGCGATCAAAGAGCTGTCGCTTGATATGGCGACCACGGTATTCCTGGGTTTGGAGCCAGGCGAGGAAAGCCGCCGCGTCAATAAGGCGCTAACGGACATGGTTGCCGCTAGCATGGGCATCGTGCGTGTTCCCATCCCCGGCACCATGATGGCCCGCGGCATAAGTGGTCGCCGCTTCATGATCGACTTCCTGCAGGGCCTGATCCCCCAGCGCCGGGAAAGTGACCTTACAGATATTTTCACTCAGCTGTGCAAGGCGCGCGACGATGAGGGCAATACCTTCACCGACCAGGAAATTATCGATCACATGATCTTCCTGTGGATGGCTGCACACGATACCATCACCAGCTCGGTAACCACCATGGTCTATGAACTGGGACGGCACCGGGACTGGCAGGACAAGTTACGGATGGAAATTTCTGCGCTCGGCCTCAATGATGGTCGCCTGCCCTATGAAAAGATGAACGACCTCACCCTGACGGAATATGCCTTCAAGGAAGCGCTGCGGCTGAACCCGCCGGTGCCGGCCATGCCGCGCGAAACCGTAAGGGATGTTGAATTCAAGGGTCATATCATTCCCAAAGGCACAATCGTGGGCCTGAGCACGGTCACAACGCACCGTGACCCGGACACCTGGCCGGAACCCACAAAGTTTGACCCTATGCGTTTCTCAGCCGAAGGCGGCGCCAAGGAGAGGCACCGCTACGCCTGGGTGCCGTTCGGCGGCGGTGCCCATATGTGTCTGGGTTTGCATTTTGCCTATATGCAGGCAAAGGTGATCATGACGCATCTATTGCCGAACTATGAGCTGATCCTGCCGGAAGGCTACAAGACCCGGTTCCAGATCATGCCTCTGATCAAACCGGTCGATGGCCTGCCAATCACACTGAAAGCGATAAAATGAACCAGAAGACATTCGATTATATTGTTGTTGGGGCCGGGTCTGCCGGGTGTGTCATGGCTGCACGGCTAAGCGAGAATAGCGCGGTCAGCGTCTTGCTGATTGAAGCCGGCAAAAAAGATAGCTCGATGGCGATCCACATGCCCGGCATGATTGCCAAGGTCGTGGCACCCAACAAGCACAATTGGAATTACTGGACAGAAGCACAGCCCCACCTGAACGGACGCCGGCTTTTCTGGCCACGCGGCAAGGTGCTTGGCGGTTCGTCTTCGATCAACGGCCTGCTATATGTGCGCGGTCATGCCCGCGACTATGACGAATGGGCGCAGATTGGCTGTAAAGGATGGGCGTGGGATGATGTCCTGCCCTATTTCAAGAAAGCGGAAGGCAGCGACCGCGGCAACGACGAACTTCATTCCGCAGATGGCCCGCTGTTGACCACACAGCACACATCCGACAGCCCGCTCAATATCAGCTTCCTGAACGCCGCAAATGAAATGGGCCTGCCCTTCACCGACGACTTCAACGGACCAAATCAGGAAGGCGTGGGCTGGTATGATCAGACAATCCGCGGCGGCCGCCGACAAAGTGCGGCAAAAGCCTATCTGGATACAGCGAAAGACCGGCCAAACCTAACAATCCTGACCGAAGCCCAGGTGCGCCATGTGATGCTCAAGGGCAAGAAAGCTGTGGGCATTGAACTCAGCCGAAAAGGTAAAGTAGAACAGTGGCACGCGGGCCGGGAAGTGATCTTGTGCGGCGGCGCAATCAACAGCCCCCAGCTTCTGCAGCTTTCCGGGATCGGCGACCGGAAGGACATCCAGGCTGTTGGCCTGCCCGTCATGCATGAACTGAATGGCGTGGGTAAAAACATGCAGGACCATCTGGACCTCACGGTTTATGCCCACCTGAAGGAACCGATTTCATACCTGCGCTACAAGGCTCCGCACCGCGGTATTGCGGAAATGCTGAAATGGGTGATGAAAAAGCCTGGCGTTTTGTCGGATTGCGTGACGCCTGTTGGCGCGTTCCTCAAGACCGATCCTGCGCTTGAACGGCCTGACATCCAGTTCCACATCATGCTGGCGATGGCCGATGAACCACATGGTTTCGCCGACCCTTACGAGCACGGCTTCGGCATTCACATCTGCCAGCTGCGGCCTCACAGCCGTGGCACAATTTCCCTTACGTCCAGTGACCCGCTGGAGCCGGCGAAGATCGACCCCAACTATCTGGCGGAACCAGAGGACCTGCGCGTCATGCGTGAAGGCATCAAAGTTGTGCGCCGCCTGATGCGCCAGCCCGCGCTCGCCGATATGATCGAGAAGGAAAAGAGCCCCTGGGACACCATCGATCTGGAAGATGACCCAGCAACCGATGACGCCATCCGCGCAAAGGCCGAAACCATCTATCACCCTGTCGGTACCTGCGCCATGGGCCCGGCAGACAACGCCATGAGCGTGGTGGACCCGAGCCTGAAAGTGATTGGACTTGAGGGATTGCGCGTGGTGGATGCATCTGTTATGCCGCGCCTGATTGGTGGCAACACCAATGCCCCTACCATCATGATCGCCGAAAAATGCGCCGCCATGATCAAAGAAGGCCTGATAGCGGAGCCTGCATAATTCCCGAACAACAATTGATATCCGTCAAGGTAACTGCCAGTATGGGTTGATAATTTCCGTCTTGAGTATGGACACATTTTTCCGGGAGGAGCGGACATGGGCAAACAAAATCTTTATCTGGTAGCTGTTGACGGCAGTGAATGGGGCGACAGGGCAGCCAAGCATGCCATCAACCTGGCCAAACAGACCGGCGCGAAAGTGCGCCTGATCACAGTGATCCCTTGGTCCGGTTATCAGCCGCTAACCGTTGAGGAAATCGTCAATCGCCCGCTTGAAAAAGAGCATGAAGAAAAGCGCGCCCGCGAGGAAATCCTTGATCCTGTTGTTGACAAGCACAAGGATTCGGGCGTTGAAATCAGCAGCGAATTCTTCTGGGGCCACCCTGTGGACGTGATCCGCAAACAAGCGAAGGACGAAAAAGCCCATCAGGTCTTTATTGGTCGGCGCGGTCGGTCCCGTGTGGCCGATTTGATCCTGGGAAGCGTAGCCAACTCATTGGCCCATTCCCTGGGTGTCCCGATCGTTCTGGTGCCTTAAAATCAGACCAGGACCGATTTGCTTTACGGGAAGCGATGGCACGCGCTATCGCTTCCTGAAGCTTTTTAGGGTCTACCGGCTTACTTTGATACCCGTCCATACCTGAGTTCAGGAATATCTCCCGATCACCCTTCAGCGCATGCGCCGTCAGCGCAAGAATTGGGGTCTTGCCGACAGGCCCGACCAGCGACCGGATAAGAGAAGTTGCCTCAAGCCCGTCCATCACTGGCATGGCGATATCCATCAGGATAACGTCGAACGGCTTTTCCACCTGAACCTTGTTCACCGCTTCCTGACCATTTGACACAATCGTAACTTGATGCCCCTCACGCTCCAGAATCGTGCGGAACAGTTCCTGGTTCACCGGATTATCTTCAGCCAAAAGAATGCGCCATTGGCCGGTCTGGCGCCCAGCCCCGACCCTTGTGCCTTGGCTGTTTGCCACCACAGCATCCTGCGCTTCATTTACTGGAATAGTGAGCGTGAAGGTCGTGCCTTTTTCAAGCGCGCTTTCAACCTTCACAGTGCCGCCAAGAAGGTCCAGCAGCTCGCGGCACAGGAAAAGTCCGAGCCCTGTGCGATTATAGAAGCGGCCGTTATCTAGGCTTGGCTTGCTCGGTTCGAATAGCGTCCCAATGCGGCTTTCAGGGATACCGACTCCCGTGTCGGAGACTTTCACCAAAAGCCCGGGCTGTTCACGTGCCTGCCTGTAATCTACCTCAAGGCTGACACCCCCTTTGTGGGTAAACTTGAATGCATTGTTCAGGAGAACTGCCAGTATCTGCTGCAGCTTCTGATGATCGACTTTGACGTGCCTTGGCACATCAGGCGAGACGCTGAGCACACCTCGCAGCCCCTTTTGCGACCCCATCGTTTCAAACATGCCCATGACATCCTGCAACAGGAGGTGCAGGTCGGTTACTTCCTCTTCCAGCTTCACACGCCCTGCTTCCAGATAGGAAAGGTCTGTCAGTTCATTCACGAATGTTTGTAGGGACTGCCCAGCACGGACCAACAGTTCGATATATTTGCGTTGTTCATTGGTCAGCGCCGTATCGCGCAACAGTTCCGCCACACCAAGCACACCATTCACAGGTGTTCGTATCTGGTGGCCGATCATGGCCAGGAAATTAAGGCGTTCAGCTTCGGCCCTCTTCGCCACCGCTTCGTCTTCGTCTGGCAACCCCTGCCCCTGCGCCGAATATCCAGCACGCAGCGCGGGCAGATTGGCCCGGATCTGTATCAGACAGAGCTGGTCTACAACCTCTTCCCTGACCGGGCGCAAGGAATGCACATAGTGACGGGCTTCAAGAGGCTGGATGGTGATATCAACGGGCTGGGATGAAAGTGTGAAATCGCTGTCAGGCTGAGGAATGCTTGTCGCAATCCCCATGTTGATCGCGTTGCGGACCTTATCCACCAGCATAGGCGTAAAGATAGAAGGCAATAATTTTTCGGCTTGCTGGTAGCTGGCTGTTTCGCTGTCAATGCCAGTGGCCTGCGCCATCCACCTGTTCCATAGCCGTATTTCAAGCTTCGGACCAATAACGACCAAGCCGACATTCGCGACATTCACAATTTCCTGCAGCACACAATTCTCCTCGACAGCTATCAAGGCAGCATCCACTGACGCAGCCTCCCACACTCCTGCTTCCTCCCCGTTTCAAACTAATTCGGCGCACTCTGTTGGCGCGACCCCAGGACACTTACCGTTATCTGCCGTTATTTTATTGTTGCTTCTGACCTGAACCGCACCGCTCACGGAAGTGCCTCAAGACAGCTTTTACGGTTCCATGCTACGAAACGGATCACCAAAAAACAACCTTTAGTACGCATAATAGCCTAAAATATATAACCTTAAGATTGTGTTTACCATATTTCCTTGGCCCATGATTGAATGAAATGGAATTTAATGGCTTAAATTCATGCACTTATGATTTCGTACCAAAAAGGATGTGAAACTGTTGTGCAAATCGCTCGCAAAATTTTGATCTTTGCAGGACTGAACGGCGCCATTGCTACCGGACTTGCTGCCGTAGGCGCGCATGCACTGCCCGCTTCCATTCCTGACGCGGACATCGCCATGTTCACCATGGCAACACAGTTTCACTTGTTCCATGCGCTCGCGCTTCTGGGGCTTGCAGCCTTGGCACACAATACCGCAGGCACACGGCATCTGATGATCCCGGTCTGGCTGTTTCAGGCTGGTGTGCTGGCCTTTTCAGGCAGCCTCTACGTAAGGGTACTCCACGGGCCAGGAAGCCTAGGCATCTTTCATTGGATCACGCCGCTTGGCGGTCTTGCTCTGATTGCGGGCTGGCTTTCCCTGCTGGCGCTGAAGCGAGAGAACTAGCCCCTATTTGGCCGGAAGCTTCAGTACCACCGCAAGACCACCAAGGGTGGCCCGTTCCAGCGAAGCACTGCCCCCATAGAGCTCTACAATATCGCGTACGATCGCGAGGCCAAGGCCAGTCCCCGGAACGTGCTCATCCAGGCGCTGGCCACGTTCGAACAAAGCATCCATTTCAGCTTCATCCACACCCGGTCCATCGTCCTCCACACGGAATTGCATGTAGGGCCGGCGCTGGTCTGTCGGTAGCATTTTGGCTGCCACAGAAACCCTGCCCGTGGCCCATTTTCCTGCGTTATCAACGATGTTGCCAACAACTTCGTCGAAATCCTCTTTCTCGCCGTCAAACTTCAGGCCGGGATCGATATCCAAATCCACCTTCAGGCTTTTGTCCCGGTTAAGTCTTTCGATGGCTCGCGCAATCTTCTCCGTTCGTTCCTTGACCGGCAGCCCCTTTCCGCTTCCTCCACCCGCGATCCGCGCACGTTTCAGATGGTGGTCGATATGCTCGCCAATGCTGCGCACCTGAACCGCGATGGCTTTTGCCTTGTCTGCCGGGTCTTCATCCACTTCATTCTTGATGACACTAAGCGGCGTCTTCAGGGCGTGCGCTAGGTTGCCCACATGGGTTCGCGCGCGGGACACCAGCTTTTCATTCTGATCGATAAGAGCATTGATCTCCTGCGCGAGCGGCTTGAGGTCTTCCGGCCAGTCCCCTTCAATACGTGAGGCATTACCACCCCTGACATCCACCAGTTTGCGCCTCAGGTTCCTGAGCGGTCGCAGGCCATAGGCAACCTGCAGCACGAGCGCGAGCGACACAGTCAGCATAATGAGGCCAAGGGCGCTCAGCAGCAGCCAGTTGAAACGCTGGATAGCTTCCCTCACCTCAGCGGTGTCGGTGGCCACCTGATAGCGAAAAATCCGGTCTGCCTCCGGCAGGATGATGTCGCGTTCAGCCACCCGCAATGTCTGCCCGTCCGGCCCATCCACCTCTGCATGTCTGAGCGAGAAGGTCCGCGTCGTCATATCCGGCTTAAGCTCATAGTCCCAAAGGGACCTTGAACGGAATGGAGGTTCATCCTTTTCGGATATCTGCCAGTACCAGCCGGAATATGGTGCGGCAAAACGTTGGTCCAGAAGGGGCTGATTGAAGCGCAACACGCCCTCAGGCGAGATTTCGCTGATCCCCACCATCGTGTCGATCTGAAGCTCCAGCTTTTCATCGACGTCGGAGAGAACATAACTTCGAAAAGCATAGGAAAGTAGCATACCGCCGATGACAAGTGCCGCCCCCGACCATAACAGCGCCGACAGCAACAGACGCCCGGTCAGCGTGCGCAGGAAATGCCGCAAGCGCCCTTGCGAGGCCTGCTTTGCATCTTCCTTTGCTGCGTCCAGTCCTTTCACACCTACTCCTCAATCCATTCCAGGCGATACCCCAGGCCACGCACTGTGTGGATAAGCGGCACGTCCAGCTTCTTCCTTACCCGGTTCACAAACACCTCGATGGTGTTGGAATCCCGGTCGAAATCCTGGTCGTAGATATGCTCCGTCAGCTCTGTTCGGGATACCACCTTGCCTTCATGGTGCATCAGATAGCTGAGAAGCTTGAATTCCTGCGCTGTCAGCTTGATGGCACTGCCGGATACCGACACCCGCCCGTTACGGGTATCCAGAATCACAGGGCCGCACTCAAGCTGTGGGCTTGTCTGCCCCGCCGATCGCCTGATCAAGGCGCGCAAGCGCGCGAGCAACTCTTCCATGATGAAAGGTTTGGTCAGATAGTCATCGGCCCCAGCGTCCAGGCCTTCAACCTTCTCGGTCCAACCGTCGCGGGCGGTCAGGATCAGCACCGGCATGGCTCGCCCCGCAGAGCGCCACTTCTTCAGGATGCTGGCGCCGTCCATGATCGGTAGCCCGAGATCAAGGATCACCGCATCATAAGGTTCGGTGTCGCCCAGGAAATGGCCGTCTTCGCCGTCTGCGGCATGATCAACCGAATAACCGGTATCTATAAGGCTGGACTTAATCTGGTCCGCAAGCGCCTGATCGTCTTCCACCACAAGAATACGCATTCTTTTTTTCTCCCCCGCTTAACGTGTTGCGACTATTTCACCTGTCCGGGCATCAACTATGGCCACCATGACTTTACCGTCTTTACGCCTGACCCGCAGGTCATATTGCCACCCCCGATTCGTGCGCCGAAGCTTCTGGCCAACAACGACGCCCTGCAGCTTGGCCTCCGCGATCCGCTTGATTTTCGCATAGGACATCAGCTCGCCGCGTTTGATCGCTTGCAAGACATCATCATGTTCATCAAGGGCTGATGCCGCCGAAATCCCTGCTTCGAGAGCGAATGGGAGCGTCAGCATCCCTGCCGACACGGCACCAAAAAAGAGCAGAATACAAATTACACGTTTCATAGAGTATACTTTTAAAATCATAGCGGTGAACGCATGATGAACCAGCTTTGACAAGCATCAAAGACAGAAATGAAACTTTAGGCCAAGCATTGAGTTTGAAAAATGCGAACGGAGGCAATCCCGATGAAGTCAATCCTTCTCCCTCTCACGGCGAATATCCAAGCTGCGCCCCTTCTTGCTGTGGCAAGCAGCTTGGCCCTGCAGTTCCGGTCGAGCCTGACAGGCCTTTTCATCCGACCTGACCCGCGCTCTGCCATCCCGTTCATGGGCGAAGGCCTGACAGCCGACATGATCCAGACCCTGTGCGACAACGCGGAAAAGCAAGGCAAGCGCCAGGCTGATGAGGCCGAAGCTGCATTCCGCGCTGCGGCAGATGAGCATGGACTGAAATGGCTTGCCGAAGGGGAGCCCAGCGACAAGGCCAAAGCCAGTTGGTCTGTTCTGACGGGCGAAGTCAGCGACCATGTCGGTCGCCGTGCCCGCACAGCCGATATCGCCCTGTGCCTGCAACCCGACAGTAAACATCTGGACACTGAAGACATATTCCACGATCTGATTTTCCGCTCAGGGCGGTCAGTCCTTATGGTGCCCAGTGCCTATGAGGGCACTGTGGGCAAGCACCTGATGATCGCCTGGAATGGGCGGGCAGAAGGGGCCCGAGCCGTTGCGGGTGCATTGCCCATGCTCAGAGATGCGCAAACGGTTACCATCGTGCAAGTGGGCGACATTGGCGAAGATCGGCCTGGAGCCGACGCCATTGCCCACTATCTGGCAGAGCATGCAATTGAGGCCAACACCCGGAAAATTGAAGCCGATAACCAGACGGTTGGCGAATGCCTGCTCAAAACGGCAGAGATGATTAGCGCGGACACGATCGTCCTTGGTGCCTACTCTCATTCCCGGTGGCGCGAAATGGTGCTTGGTGGTGTCACCAAACACATAACGGCAGAAAGCCAGCTACCGGTATTCATGAGCCACTAAAAGGGTTGTATTGCCTTGACGCACGTTCCCTGCGGCATTACCCCTGAGAATGTCGCGGCCAGGAGCATTGGATTGATTAACCCTTTTCGAATCCTACATGTTTTCCCATCCTTTGAGGTTGGTGGAGCGCAGCGCCGCGTGGTCAACCAGATCAACGCGCATACAGGGAATTTCACGCATTCCGTGTTCGCCATGGACGGTTGCTATGATGCTTTATCAATGATCAAGGACATCGGCCCCATCCCGGAGATGCCGGCGGCACTAGGCAGTATGGGCATCCTAGGATCGGTGAAGGCCTGCCGCCAACTGCTGAAGGACTTTGGCCCGGACCTGCTGGTCACCTATAACTGGGGATCGGTGGAATGGGCACTGGCCAATCGGTTCCTCAGAGTTTGCCCAACCATCCAGATTCAGGATGGCTTCGGCAAGGAGGAGCAACATCGCGAACTCACGCGCAGGCGTTTGGTCCGTTCCTTCGCCTATCGCGGGTGCGACGCTGTCATCGTGCCGTCGCGCACGCTGGAAAAAGTCGCGCGGGAAAACTGGCATATTCGCGCGGAAAAACTACATTACGTTCCGAACGGAATTGATATCAGGCGTTTCATTTGCCCACCTGACCGGGGCCTGATGAAGACACTCGACTTGACCAATGACGACCGGATCATTGGCACTGTTGCAGGCCTCCGCCCCGAAAAAAACATCACACGGCTGATCAATGCCTTTGGCCAAATCGCGAGCCTCTACCAGGACGCAAAGCTGGTGATTGTCGGCAGCGGCAGTGAAGAACAGGCGCTCAGGGCGCATGCTGACCAACTCGGCCTGGCCAAGCGGGTTGTCTTTACAGGTGCCATGGCAAACCCGGAAACCATCATCCCCGCTTTTGAGGTTTTCGCCCTGTCCTCGGATACCGAACAAATGCCCCTTTCAGTTATTGAAGCAATGGCCTGCGGCCTGCCGATCGTCAGTACCGATGTGGGCGATATCAGGCAGATGGTGTGCAAGGAAAACCAGCGTTTCATCCACGGTCGGGACGAACGCAGCCTTGTTAAGTCTTTGTCTGCCATGCTCGAACGTCGTGACAACGGGCTGAGGATTGGCGCCTCAAACCAGCAGAAGGCCAAGAAGGACTATTCGGTTAAGGCCATGGTCGATCGGTATGAAGCCTTGTTCTGGCAAGCCGTGCGCGACTTTAAAATCTAGCGCTCTCATAGTCCGGCACCATTGCTTCAATACTTTCCCGCACGCCTGCAAGGTCAGGCGTTTTTAGCGCCCTTGAAAGAAGCCTGAGCACACGGGGAATATGCCCCAGATAGATGGGTTTTCCGTCGCGTTTGTTGAGGCGCACAAAAATGCCCGCCACCTTGGCGTGGCGCTGCGCGCCCAAAAGGGCCATATCGCGTTCCAGGGCCGTGACTTCATTATCCTGCATACCTGCCGTGTATCGCTCCTTGACAGCAGCACGCAGCCCCGAAGGCACATCGCGCCGGGCGTCTTCCACCAGCGAGACAAGATCATAGGCAGGCGAGCCCAACAGAGCATCCTGATAATCAAGAAGACCGCAGTGGCGAATGTCTTCCGTCCCGCCCGTGATCATCAGGTTGTCTACGTGATAGTCCCTCAGCACCAGCGCGCTCCGCACGCGAGCAACGTCCGTCAGGGCGCCTTGCCAAGCATCCATATAGCGCTGCTTTTCAGCCTCACTGGCCTCACTCCCCCTGAAGGCCGGCACGAACCAGTCCACAAACAGTTCAGCTTCCCTGAGAAGTGCGGCCATATCGTATGGCGGTACATCGACTTCCACAGCCTTTGGATGTGCATGCAGTGCCTTCAACAAGTCTGTTGCCAGAAGATACAGGGGCTCTGCGTCGTGGCCCGCATCCAACAGGCGTGTGAAAGTGTCATCGCCCATATCTTCAATCAGCGCGAAACCAGCTTCAAGATCAGCGCCCAGCGTGTCAGCAACCCTTAGCCCCAAGCCACGCAGATGGGCTGTAATGTACAGATAGGCCTTGAGGTTTTCATGAGCTGGCGGGGCATCCATCAGCATGCATCCACCGCCTGCGCGGCGCAGGCGTGCGTAACTACGGAAGGAGGCATCAGGAGTCAGCGGCTCAATCCGGGCGTCGTCCCAGCCCTGCTCGTGAAGAAATTTCGTCCGAGCTTCTTGGCGCGTGCTTGCCGATGTCATGTTGCCTCCCTACCGGTGCTTGTGGGGGCCGATCATATTCACTTTTGCCCGAAGGTAAAGCTGCTGGATGGCGGCATGCCTCCCAAAACGGTATAGACCCAAAGCCTATTCAGCCGGCACCGCTGCAGCAGGCACCTTGCCCCACATAACTTCATTACCCGGCCCGGGTTCAGATGGCACGTTAAACGACAGGACAAGCGATACGGCTGCCATGATTGCACCCGCAATAAACACCAGCGACGGGGAGATCGGCCACAACACCGCGCCAAAGACCGCCGGGATAACAACCGCAGCAATATGATTGATGGAAAAGCTGACACTGGATGTCGCAGCGATATCACGCCCATCGGCGATTTTCTGCAGGTAACTTTTCTGGGCAATCGCGAAGGAAAAGAACAGATGGTCCAGCACATAAAGCGCGGCCGCCACAGTGGCTGTTTCAACCACAGCATAACTGCCGAACACAACAATGAGGCCGATATATTCGACAATCAGCGCCTTCCGCTCACCAAACCGGCTGATCAGGCCACCAAGCTTGGGGGCGAACCACATGGTTACAACATGGTTGGCAAGATAAAGCCCCGCAATTTCAATAACTGTGAAATCGAATTTGGTAACAAGCAGGAAACCTGCAAAAACGACAAAAATCTGGCGCCGCGCTCCGCCCATGAAAGTGAGCGCATAGTAAAGCCAATAGCGTTTCCGGAAGACCATGTGCTTGTGCTGCACTTCATGGCCATCAATGCGTGGGAACGCCAGCCAAATGAAAAGCGCCAACGCAATGGTCACACCACCACCACAGGCATAGAGAATTATATATAGCCACGTATGCTCTGCAGACATCGCCGACGCTTCTGCCACGGCCTCTGAGGCACCATGTCCGCCACCAACCTTCCCCATGACTCCGTCAAGCATATCCGGCGCCAGCAGGAAGATTGCCCCGAAAATCAGCCCATAAGCCAAAAGGGAGCCAACCGATCGCGCAGACATCTGCCGACCGAGCGCCCGCGGAGCGATTGCTTTTGGCAACCATTGAAGCGAAAGGGACATCTGGATGGTTTCAAAATAGTGGAAACCGACGGACATGATGATGGTCGTGAAATACAGGCCGTAAGCGGTTGGGAACAGCCCGGTGATCGCAACACCAAGCCCCAGCATCGCAAGCGCCAGAACGGCGAAAACCTGTTCCCTAAGCACCAGCAACAGGAAAACCGCAGTGAAAGCAAGGAAGCCCGGGATTTCACGCAGGCTTTGCAGGATGCCAATTTCCTTACCAGTAAAGCCCGCTGCCTCAACCGTGAAATTATTCAGAAGTGTCATCCAGATCGAAAAACTGAAGGGTGCCGCAGCCGCCATCAGAATGAGGCATACTTCAGGGGTCTTCCAGGTGGTCTTTTCCGGTACTTGAGACATAGTCAGGCGCTTCCTCCCAGCAGTCAGTTCGAGGCATTGGGCGAAAGCTTACCTATTTTCAAAACTTCAATCTATGGAAAACAGAGCATGACTGAGTTGCGCTCAAGGCATGCAGGCAACCGACGAAAATAAAAAAGGGGGCAACAGCCCCCTTCCTCCAGTTTATGACTGCCGGCGTTTAGCCAAAATTCGGCGCGCGCTTCTGCATGAAGGCCATTACGGATTCGGCAAACTCGGCGGACATCAGCTGCTCGCCGAACAGTTTGGATTCCTTCTCCATACGGGCGCCGACCTCTTCAATATCGCCCCGCATCAAGGCCTTCGTGCGCTGGACAGACTGCGGCGCCTTGTTCGCCAGCGCCACAGCAGCTTTTTCTGCTGCAGGCAACAGATCATCCACCTTGAGCACCCGTGAATACATACCGATCTCAAGCCCTTCGCGGGCGGTAACCTTGCGGCCAAGCATCATGATCTCAGCCGCCCAGGCATGCCCAACACGCTTCGGCAACAGAAGCGAAGACCCCGCCTCCGGAACGAGCGCCAGGTCAACGAACGGCGCAGTGATCACAGCCTCTTCCGCCGCATAGACGATGTCAGCATGCAAAAGCATGGTCAGCCCAACACCAACAGCAATACCGTTCACCGCCATCACGATCGGCTTTTTTGCAGTCAGCAGGCACTGCAGAAACTGGGCAACCGGCGCATCCGGTCCCATCTTTGGATTATCGCGAAAATCCACAAGATCGTTGCCAGAGGTGAAGGCTTCACCGGCGCCCGTGAACAGCATCGCCCTGATGCTGTCGTCTTCTTCGGCAGTGCGCATGGCCTCAACCACTTTGGTGTACATGTCATGCGTAAGAGCGTTTTTCTTGTCCGGGCGATTGAAAGTGATCCGCATTACCCGGTCTTTGATTTCAGTGATGATATGATCTGTCATGGCTTCCTCGTTCAAATGTGGGTCAGGCTGACCGTTTTTCTGCCAGCTTGATTGTGTCTTTCCCGTAAGCATCGGATTTGGCGATCACGGTTTCCAGGAAGCGAGCAATGGTTTCCTGCTCGGCTTCCGAAAACCCTTCAAGAAGATGGTCGTTGGTGGCGTGGATAAGCGCATGGCTTTCGCCAGCAATCGCGCGTCCCTTCGGCAGCAGCACGAGCTCAAAACTGCGGCGATCCTGTTCACTTGGGCGGCGAGCGATCAGCCCCCTGCCCTCCATCCGGTCCACCAGCCCCGATGTTGCAGCGTTCTTGAGCCCGATCGCGGTCGCCACCGCTCCCATCGTCGCGCCTTCGTTTTTTTCCAGATACAACAATAGCCCGTTCTGTGCGGCTGTGATGCCATGGCGGTCCGCCAGCAGCCGGTCTGCTGCGCGGAACAGCGCCCTGTGGGCCATATGAATCAGGTGGAAAATCTTGGGCCTGCTCATGCCGTTCATCCATGTATTTCGCATCCGAAGTATTTATTTCGTATCCGAAACACATGCCATTTGCAAGCAGGAATTATAGGGCCTGTGTGCTGAAGGATGGACTGGCTGCGCCGATAACGGCTTTACTGAGATGCCCCTTCGCGGTATGAAACCTGCAAGCAAACAATGTGAGCACCCTGCCGATGAACAAAGCCGCCTGAGATATCCTGTCCGCCATAGCTGACGGCACAGGCCACCTACATCTGCCACTTTGCAGCAAGGCTTTGTTATGCATCTAAAATACAATCACCCTGACCCTGGCCAGCGCTATCCACTCGCGCACGCCAAGCGCGTTGTCTTCCTCAAGAATGTCGTCTCCGGCGAGAATATCGAGGTGGGCGACTATAGCTATTATGACGACCCCAAAGCCCCAGAGGCCTTTCAGGAAAACAATGTGCTCTATCACTATGACTTTGTCGGCGACCGGCTGACAATCGGGCGCTTTTGTGCCCTGGGCACAGGCACCAAATTCATCATGAACGGGGCCAACCACCGCATGGACGGCCCATCCACCTTCCCCTTCCCTATATTCGGGGCAGACTGGGCGGGCCATATGCCGCTACTGGCGGATCTGCCGATACGGGGAGACACCACTGTGGGTCATGATGTCTGGTTCGGTTTCGAAAGCCTCATCATGCCAGGTATCACAATCGGCCACGGCGCGATCATTGCGTCCAGGTCCGTGGTCTCAGAGGATGTCCCGCCGTTTGCCGTCGTGGGCGGCAACCCGGCACGCGTCCTAAAGATGCGCTTCGATGAAAAGACAATTGAAAGGCTTCTGGCCGTCGCCTGGTGGGATTGGCCCATTGAAAAAATCACCCGGCATATCCCCGCCATCATGGCAGGAAGTGTGGATGATCTTGAAAAGGTCTAGGAAACCAGTTTGAGCGACCCGGCTGTCACGCGCCCATTTGGCCCGTCCATGAGCTCGAACGACAGCCGCTGCTCTTCCTGAAGGTCATGAAGGCCAGCTTCCTTGACTGCAGAAATATGCACAAACACATCGTCCCCGCCTTCGTCGGGGGCGATGAAGCCAAAACCCTTGGCTTTATTGAACCATTTGACCGTGCCTGTACTCACGCTGTCCTCACCTGATCAAGTCCGCTTGAAACAAAGACAATTCACCATTTTCAGCCTGCTCACGTCAATAGTCATTCTTTGCACGAAGGTTTTTTCACTACGTGCGCGTACCATGAAATACAGAGCTTTTTTCTGTATCCTCCAGACCTCCCTGAGCGCCAGATGGCGTGACCTCCTCTGTGCCCTTTCAGCCCCACCCCTTGGGAAGCTGAGAGGGCTTCTTTTTGGAAAGTGAAACTTTTTCAAAAAAAATGCATTGCCTTGACCTACATCAAATCCTCGGCGTGACCACAGCGGTATAAAGAACCTGCCTTCGATGATTGGTGAAGCCCAAGTGGCTTCAGGCATATCAGGACAGTGCGCAGCAGCAATCCATCTCTCCCGCTCCTGTCGCACGTGCCACAGTGAGCCCAAGGCTGCATTGCTTCCCTAGCAGCTATGGGCAGTGGGGCAACCTGATAGGTCAGCCAATCTCTGGTGGCGGCATTATTGGTGTCCGGTTTTTACGCTCCCCCGCATCGAGCCAGAGGCATCAAGACACTGCCGCATCCTTGAAGGTGGGTATATTGATATCCTCTTTTGTTCCAGATTGAGCCTGCCCTGACTGTCCCGTCGGCGGCAGGCTCAGACTTTTCAGGGCTTGTCAAAACCTGGAGCCATCGACCATTAGAGCCGCGATGGCTGAAGACAGCCCCCTGTTGCAACCGGAAAACGGAAGCAAATCATAAATTCCTCGCCAAAATTTTCTCGTTTGGTTACATTTTAAACACTTATAACTTGCACACTCAGGGGGAGGCTATCATGGCGAGTTTCAAACGGGCACTGGTCCTGTCGGGCGGCAACGTAAAAGGCGCCTATCAGGCTGGGGCCATCAAGACACTTTTGAATCACACCTTTGCGGACGGTTCCATGTTCTCGCCGGAAGCCATTTATGGCGTATCGGTGGGCTCCATGAACGGCGGCTTCCTGGCAGACCGGGCTGGCGCAGCCGTTCTCGCGGGCAAACAGCCGGACTGGCCTGAAATTGGCAATGAAATCGAAGCCTTCTGGCGCAATAACGTCACCAGCTTCGCCTCAATCGGCAAAAAGCGCGGCACACTTGAACTCGTGGGCGACGTGCTGTTCGGCAAATTCGACGGCCTGACCACCATGGACGGGGCCGCTGATCTCGCACGGGAAAACATCCGCCCTGATAACCTGCGTGCCAGCCCAGCCTATTATGCCTGCGGCGTCACCAATATGGCGACAGGGGATTTCTTTGAGGCCAGCGTGGAAACATTTGGCGACGACGTGATCGACTATGTAATCGCCTCCACCCGCGAACCGGTCGCGATGCCGCTTATGTGGATCAATGAGATGCCCATGGCGGACGGCGGCATACGCAATATCGCCCCGCTGAAGCCTGCGATCAAGCGCGGCGCGGAACAGATGGCCGTGATCGCCATGAAGCCGGAACAGATGACACCGGATTATGCCAGAAAGAACTTCCGAAACATCCTGAAGCTTCTGAAACGCACCATCGGCACGCTGACAAGCGAGATCATGAACAATGACCTCAATGAAGTTCGAAAGATCAACCATGCCTGCAAAATCGGCGGCCAGGCCATAGCAGCCGGTAAGCGCATCATTGAGTTCATTGAGATCCGCCCGGAAGACCGGCTGCCGATTGACGTGACCGACTTCGACAGCAAGGACATCCAGGCCCTGATCAAGATGGGTGAGGAAGAAGCCAAGAAGCAGCTCGACAAGGGCTGGCTGACCGGCGACGACTGATCACGTTGAAATCAGCCGCCACAGCCACATTTGTGGCGGCTAATCGCCTTGATAGGTCTGCAACAGATCCCGCAGCCGTGACAGAAGCTGGCTTCGCTGCCTGTCAGACTTGGCGGTCTCAAGCTTACGCCTGAGATCCATACTCAGGGACGCCAAGTCATTGTGCCAATCCGGCTTTTCAACTGCTGTTGGGTCAAGACGCGGAACCACACGGTTCAGCTTCGGCACCCCTTTACCGTCCTCAAGCGTGTAATCGTCATCAAGCTGCGGCACGATAAGCTGCTCCTCGGGGATACCTGTTTCAGCCAACGCAACCCGCATGGCTTCCAGCGACTGTGCCGACCCGTGGCACAAGAAGATATTTCGCCTAACCGGCAGCCGTTCTTTCGCCCATTCCAAGAGCCCGTTATGGTCGGCGTGCCCGGAATAGGTATCGATCGTGCGAATGCTTGCGCGCACTTCAATTTCTTCGCCCTGTATCTTGATCCGCTTCTTGCCCCGCTCCAGAAGGCTACCCAGCGTACCTTCCGCCTGATACCCCACCAGAAGAACGGTAGACTGCGGCCGCCACAGGTGTTCTTTCAGGTGGTGGCGGATGCGGCCAGCATCGCACATGCCAGACGCCGCAAGAATGATCATGTTGCCCCTGAAGCGGGCGATGGATTTGCTCTCGTCCACTGTTTCAGTGAAATGAAAACTGCTGTGATTGAAAAGCGACCCACCACCGTCCACATCCTCAAGACTATCCGCATGGTCCGCAAACACGGAGGTAACCCGGATAGCAAGAGGGGAATCAAGGAACACCGGCACGTGTGGAATTTCGCCGCTTTTCAACAAAACGGCGATATCCAGCAAAAGCTCCTGCGTGCGCTCCACGGCAAACGCAGGGATCACCAGCGCACCATCGCCCTTGAGCGCCTCGTTTATTTCGTGGGCCAGAAGCGCCCTGCGCTCCTTCGGCTTGAGGTCCGTCCGCACACGGCCGCCATAGGTTGATTCCATAAAGAGATAATCAAGCCCGCTCGGGGCATCCGGGTCAGGATGAAACAGCTTGTGATCCGGCCCGATGTCGCCAGAGAAAAGCATACGTTCCATGTGCCCTTCCTCGTGGGTCACCTCAAGCTCGATCGATGCAGCGCCCAAAATATGCCCGGCGTTCCAGAAGCGTACCCGAACACCCTGCAGGTCACACCAGTCTTCATAGTCCACCGTGCGTATCTGCCCCAAACAGGCTTCGACATCCTCACCGGTATAGATGGGCTCCACCTCGTCCCTGCCCCGTTGCCGGTTCCTTCGGTTCAGGCGCAAGACTTCCATTTCCTGAATGTGGGCGCTGTCCGGCAGCATGTAGGTCAACAGGTCCCGCGACCCCGCCGTAGTATAAATATTGCCGCGAAATCCATGCTTGGTCAGCTTTGGCAGCAGGCCTGCATGGTCTGTATGGGCATGCGTGAGCAGCACAAAATCGATCTGGGCCGGATCGAAGGGAAAATCACCATAGTTCAGTTCTTTCACCGTTTTCGGCCCCTGGAACATGCCGCAGTCCACAAGGAACTGCACGTCGGCGAACCGAACCCAGTAACACGACCCGGTCACAGTGCCCGCGGCACCACAGAATTTAACTTTCAGTGTCATCTTTCGGTCTCCCGGGTCAGTGCCTCAGCCAATAGTGGCGCAAGGGAAATAGCGTTTGTTGGATGCAGAATACCGTCACACGATCGCACGCGACTGATGCCCGCACCTTCCAGTTGATCAAGATCGGCGTCGCTGCAGACGGCATGCACGGCCATGGCCTCAACGTGTGTGGCGCCAGCGTCCAGCAATAGCCGCGCGCAGGCCTGCATGGTTGCGCCGCTTGAAATCAAATCATCGATAATCACAGCGGGGCGCCCCTGGGCAACGCTGGCGTCATCCAGGCTTACCCGCACGTCACGGTCACCGAAGCGCTCCTTGCTGGCTACAATAAAGTCCAAGCCTGATACTTGTGCCGCAGCAGCCACCCATTGACGAGATTCTCCGTCAGGCCCCACCAGCACCGCATTCTTTAGCGCAGGGTCAGCCGCCACAGCAGCCCCGATCAGCGGCGCCGCGGAAAGCGCATCCGCTTCCCTTCCCGGGAACACTTCCGCGAGCGTGACCACCCTGTGCAGATGCGGGTCTACGGTGACAATACGGTCGAACCACGGCCCCAGAAGCGGCCCCAGCAGGCGCTGCGTCACCGCTTCGCCCTCATGGAAGGCCTTGTCCTGCCGCATGTAACACAGGTAGGGGCAAACCAGCACTATCCGCGATGCCCCGCCATCCCTTAGGGCCTGCGCCGCCTGCAACAGATGGATCAGCTTCTCGTTGGGATGATCAAGGCTGGCATACAGAATGGCTGTGTCCTCGCCAGGATGTACCCGCAAAAGGCTCTCCCCATCCGGGAAAGTGTGAATATCAATGCCCTGCATATCGATGCCGAGCTTGTCTGCCAGCAAAGCGGCCGGGACTTCCTGCCCGGGGTAGACATGCAGTGTCACAGCCGTCATGCACCGTCCCCAAGCGTGTAACCGTCGCCTTCATCTGCGAACTTCTTGGCGAACCCGAAGTCGGACTCGAAGCAGGCGTGGATGCGGTAAAGCGGCTCGCCGGCTTCCACCGTGTCCCCCACCTTCTTGAACAGGTCGATCCCGGCACCGCAATCCATCGGGGCCCCCGCAAGCCGCGCAAGGCGGGCAATGCGGAAGCAGTCTATGCCCACAACCTTGCCGGACCTGGATGCCACGATGTCATGCGTTAGCTCACCGGTGCATGGGATATCCGTTCTGCGGCCCTGGGCATCAATAATGCGGTTCATGGCCTTCAGCGCTTCGCCGCTTTCAAGAAGCTGGTGCGCGCGAGCATAGCCTGATCCGCCCTTGAGCGCGGGATCATTCTCCAGAAGCGCCCCCGCGAGCTGCAGTGACTTTTCGCGCAGATCCGCCGGTGCGTCGGCTTTGTTTTCCAGCACCGCCATCACATCGCGCGCCTCAAGAACCGGGCCGATGCCGCGCCCAATAGGCTGGCTTCCATCGGTTGTCAGCACGTCAACATGCAGGCCGGTTTCCTGCCCAACATATTCAAACAACTTCCTCAGCCGCATGGCGTCGCCATGGCTTTTGACCTTGGCGGTTGGGCCAATCGGAATATCGATCACCAAGTGTGTCGACCCCGCAGCCATTTTCTTTGACATGATGGAAGCCACCATCTGCTCACGCGTATCGATCGAAAGTGGCCGTTCAACCGAGATCATCACGTCATCTGCGGGCGACAGGTTCACATGCCCGCCCCACACAAGGCAGCCGCCACATTCATCCACCACCTGCTGCATTTCATGCATGGAAAGATCAACCCGCGCCAGAACTTCCATCGTATCCGCCGTACCGGCAGGCGATGTGATGGCACGGCTTGAGGATTTCGGAATCGGCAGCCCATGCGCGGCCACAATGGGCACCACGATCATGGATGTCCGATTGCCGGGAATGCCGCCGATACAGTGTTTATCCACTACCACAGGCGCACGCCACGAAAGCTTGTTCCCAACCTTGGCCATGGCTTTCGTCAGCGCCAGCATTTCAGCAGTCGTCATAAAGCCGGCACAGGCCACAAGGAAGGCTGCGATTTCCATTTCGGAACAACGGTGCGCGGCGATATCGGAAACAATCTCCTCAAGCTGGAAGGGTTCCAGCGTGTGGCCCAGAATTTTCTTTCGGATATGGTCAATGCTGCGCGGTTGTTCGGCCAGCGCGATGGTCGTCATCTCGCCTTCCGGCATGCCAAGGCGCTCGAACGCCTGCTCGGACAAGCCGAGCTCGTCATCACCCACGATGGACAGGTCATCGACCACCATCAGGCTGGCCAGCAGAGTCCTGCCGTTATGGGCTACCTTAATTTTGTTGAAAGCCTGATATTCTTCGGGGCGATAAATGCGACATGTCCTGGCAATGAAGGCCACATTGGCCCCGTAGGTATCAATCGCAACACGCTTCAGCTTCAGCATACATTCCCCCTTATCATCCCACCTACCATAGGCACTGGCCATATTGCAGCCTTGATAAGCGTCAAGCCATGGCCTGATAATGACACTATATTGCTGCAGAGTGAACCATATGGATAGGCCGGAGGGAACAAGACCGATGAAAGCGATGGTACTGACCAAACAGGGGAGCCCACTGACGCTTGAGGAATTGCCCTGCCCCAGTCCAAGCCCGGGGCAGATTCTTATTCGCGTCAAGGCCTGTGCAGTCTGCCGCACGGACCTGCATGTGGTAGATGGGGATCTGAAGTCGCCCAAACTGCCGCTTATTCCCGGCCACGAGGTCATCGGGGTGGTCGAAGCGTTGGGCGAAGGGGTCAGCCAATTCCGTATCGGCGCGCGTGTTGGCGTGCCCTGGCTTGGCTACACCTGCGGCACCTGCACTTACTGCAAAAACGGGCAGGAAAACCTGTGCGACCAAGCCAAATTCACCGGCTACACGCTGGATGGCGGTTTCGCGGACCATATGGTCGCCGACGCACGCTACTGTTTCCCCATTCCTGGCGCCTATGATGATGTGGCTGCCGCCCCACTTATGTGCGCAGGCCTCATCGGCTACCGCGCCTTCAGAATGGTCGGCGAGGCAGAATATATCGGCCTATACGGCTTTGGGGCCGCTGCCCATATCATCACCCAGGTGGCCGTTCACATGGGGCGGAAGGTCTATGCCTTCACCAAGGAAGGCGACACACAGGCCCAGGCCTTCGCGCGAAGCCTTGGTGCTACGTGGGCCGGCAGCAGCAATGAGGCGCCTCCCCACAAGCTGGACGCCGCGATATTGTTTGCGCCCGTGGGAGCGCTTGTCCCGGAAGCCCTCAAGCACACAGACAAGGGCGGCACGGTGGTTTGCGCGGGCATTCACATGAGCGACATCCCCACTATCCCCTACAAGAACCTTTGGGAGGAAAGGGTCATTCGTTCTGTAGCCAACCTGACCCGCGAGGACGGCGAACAGTTCCTGAAGATAGCCCCGACCGTTCCGGTAAAGACAAGCACCCACACCTATGCCTTGAAGGATGCCAACAAAGCACTGGATGACCTCCGGCATGGCCGCTTTGAGGGGGCAGCCGTTCTGGTGATGGACAGCGGACCGGCTGAATGACTGACTGCTTTGGTGACTGGCTGGCTTACCCTCCCACAGAGAATTTGTGCCGATAGGCTTCAATATCGTGCACCGAAAAAGGCACACCATCGAACGCCAGCCGGCCAGGGTCCTCATTGACGGAATTATCCTGTTCCGCCCCCTGAATACCTCCTGTCTCAAGCGGCTGGAAAACAGTCTCCACTTCCTTTTCAAACCCGGCCTCAGCCTGCCCCCAGCGACGCATCTGTGCCAGAAGCCACAGGGCCCCTGCCTTTGTCGGCATGCAGTCACCACCAAACTCAAGATAGCGGGGGACATAGGTCTCCCCAAAGCCTGGCGCCAATTGAGGTTTGCAGGCCAATGCCCGCGTCAGCACCTCTGCCGGCACATTCAGATAATCCTTGCTCGCCAGGATAAGTGCCAATTCTTCTCGGTTCTCAAGCTGGGCCGCCCATTCCATTCCCAGGGCAATCGCCTGAATGGTGCGCTCGGCCACCTCGCCGTGCCCCTTGACCCAGGCATCACGAAACGCCAGCACTTTTTCAGGACTGTAGGGATAGAGGTCCGCCTTCGTGGCAATGATATGACCAATACCGGCCTCCACCGCCAACTGCCCCCAGGGGTCCCCCACGCAGAAGCTGTCGATCTCTCCGGTCGCCAAGGCTTCCAGCATCCTGGAGCGCGGCACAACAATCAGCTCAACATCCAGATCAGGATCAAGGCCCGCATATGCAAGCCACGCCCGCACTTCATAATTGTGGCTGGAAAAGGCATGAACAACCCCAATACGGATGCGTCGCTCCCCCCGCGCCTTGCGCTGCAAGGCAACAGCCTTCACCAGAACCGCGCTTTCCGCCCGTGGTCCTTCATATTCGCTGCCCAATAGCGATATGGCCTCTTCATACAGCTTGACCGATAGGGTAATGGCATTACCGCCGTGCCCCAAAAGAAGCGGCACACGCACCGGCACGCGAAGCCCCGAAATCCCCAGGTGCATGGCAAGCGCCAGCGCACCCGGCATTTGCGCGCATTCAAGCTGCTCGAATGCCAGCCCGTCACGGACCGCGCTCCAGGATTTCATCTGAATCGGTTCAAGCTTGATGCCCGCTTGCCGGTCAAACCCCAGTTCCTGGGCAACAATCAGGGGCGCGCAGTCTGTCAGGGCGATATAGCCGGCCTTGACTGTTGGATACTCGTCAAACGGCATCGCGGCCTCCCTCCATCAACTGGGCGTCAAGCTCCATCGCGGTAATGATGCTTTGCGCAATCTCCACCAGCTTGCGACTCTGCTTCATGGCGGCTCCGCGCATCAGTTTGTAGGCATCGTCTTCAGAAATCTTGCGATGGTCCATCAATAGCCCTTTGGCGCGGTCAATGGTCTTTCTGTCAGCCAGGGCATTCCGCGCGGCGTCCCGCTCGTCGGTTAGGCGCTGGAATGTCTCGAACCGGTTGACTGCCACATCGACAACCGCCTGCACGCGGTCGCGCTTCAGGCCGTCCACCACATAGGCACTGACACCCGCCTCGACAGCCCGGCGGATCATCTCCCCGTCAGATTGGTCCACGAACATAGCGATCGGCTTCTTGACCGACTTGGTCACCTGAAACATGCCCTCAAGCGTATCCCGGTCAGGATTCTGGAGGTCGACAATCACCATGTCAGGCGCCAGTGCGGCTATGCGCTGATGCAGGTTCGTGGTGCTCTGGATCGTTACCACGTGGGTGTACCCCGCTTCGACCAGCGCCTCCTCCAGAAGCATCGCTCGACCAGGATCTTCATCAATCACCAGAATGTTCAAGTCTTTGTCTGCCATATGTGTCGGTCTCTTTGTTTGCAGCTGCGCTGCTGTTCTATGTACGCTCAACTCGGACAACCGGGCCGGTGGTTACTGTGACGCATAAACCTCGTCTGACAGCCCTGTCATTCCACTTTGATCACAGCAAGCGGTATGCCAGAATCAGAAAGCCTGTGGGTTTTCGGAGAGCCCGGCATACGACCACCTGGCCAAAACCCGCTAAAATGCTGACTTACATAGAAAAATACATAGTCTCAGAGACGACTGGGTGGAGCTTTCAGGCAACGAAAACACCGTCCGAAGCACGAATATCCACCATAAAATGGGAGCAGCGGCGGCCGGATTGTGATCAATATTTAATCACTGTCTATTTTGAAATCACATCAAAAAGAACGGCGCCAGATAAGTTAGGGGCGAGGTCTTAAATAAAGACCTCGCCCCAGGGAAACGGCAGTGGAAGGATCTGCACCCACCGGACCTGTCACTTACGTGACATTTGGGAAGGAAGGGAAGGGAAAGTCAGTGTGTGCAGACTGCCGCGGTCGAACTCCCTTAACTTTCTTGGAAGGCGTAAACCACCTTGTAGCGCTTACCGGTCACGGCAACCGGCTCACCCGCATACACGGCTGGCTCAAAACGGAATTGCTCGATCGCCCGAAGTGTCGCCCGCTTGAACAGGGGGCTTGGGCCGTCATCGACGATTTCGGCATTCAATGGCATCCCTTTTTCGTCGATATCCAGCTCCACAATCACCCAACCTTCACGGCCAATGGCTTTTGCGTGGCTTGGATATTCTGGTGATACTGCCTTGATTACTTTGGGAAGGGCATCAGGCTTCACGCCAGCCATACCGGCAACCTCAAGCGTATCCGGACCTGTAACAGGGCCTGTGTTGCTGACAGCTTTAGCCGGAGCGGCAGCAGCCATAACAAGACCAAGTGACAGAGCAAATGCGCTCAGGGAAAAAGTTTTCGTCAGGCTTTCAGTTTTCAGTACAGATTTCATGTCAATCTCCATTGGATTCATCTGAAGCCTCGTGGCAAACGCATTATGTTAGGGAGGTACGATTGCGCTGAGGCCAAATACACCATGCAAACCTGCAGCGGTCAGGCACGATGCTATGTAAACTCAACCCTTCGATGGATCGGAGATTTGAACCGTCTGCTGTGGCGGCTCACCCTAATAATAGCAACCTGTGTGCCAGTTATTTTTTCCGCCCTGAGAAAAATGCATATTTTTAATAACCAATTGAAATTATTAGATTTATTATTATTCTTCTCTTTTTTGCGCCAGCAGAGCTGGCATAAGTTTCATAAAAGCCTCAACAACTGTTGAGTAATTTTTAGGCAGGCGTTCGCACAACGCCTAATTAAGAGGCAGGTTAGAGAAGCTATCTTGAGCAGTCTTTGCGTTGCAGACTTTATTGAACAGATGAAATCTGTCTAAATGGCATCGCATAAACACATACGGATCGTTCATGGATTTTTCCTTCACCAAAGAAGCCTGGCCTATCGCTGGCACCTTCACCATCTCGCGCGGATCAAAAACCGAAGCGATGGTTGTCACCGCCAGCGTTCACCATGAAGGCCGTACCGGGCACGGTGAATGCGTGCCTTATGCACACTATAGTGAAACTGTGGAAAGCGTCATCGCAGCGCTTGAACGCGCTTCGAAAGACCTGCACTTACCGGCGGACCACAGCAGACTGCAAGCCCTTATGCCAGCGGGTGCCGCCAGAAACGCAATGGACTGCGCCTTATGGGACCTACGGGCCAAACTGGTCGGCAAGCGCGTCTGGGATATGCTTGGCTTGGCTGAGCCCAAGCCCGTAGCAACTGCCTTCACCCTGTCGGTCGCGGCACCGGACGAAATGCGCGAGAAAGCCAGGGCCAATGCGCATCGGCCACTCCTGAAGCTCAAGCTCGCAGGCGATGATGACCTGGACCGTGTCCGTGCAGTGCGCGAAGGCGCACCGGAGACCGCCATCATTGTGGACGCCAATGAAGGTTGGCAGGAAAGCCATTACCGGACCCTTGTGCCCGCCCTTAAAGACCTCGGCGTTGCAGCCATTGAGCAACCCTTCCCTGCTGGTGCCGAGGAAATGCTGACATCGCTCCAGCGTCCCATCCCCGTGATTGCGGACGAAAGCTGCCACACGGCTGCAGACATCCGGCGCCTGGCCACACTCTACGACGGCGTCAACATCAAGCTGGACAAGTCAGGCGGCCTGACCGAAGCGCTCAAGATGCGTGAAGAGGCAATCAAGCATGGGCTTCAGATCATGGTCGGCTGCATGGTTGGAACGTCGCTCGCCATGGCGCCCGCCATGCTGCTGACCGCTGGCGCGGGCTTCGTGGACCTGGACGGCCCGCTTCTTCTTGCCCGCGACCGAGAGCCGGGACTGACGTTTAAGGGCAGCACTGTCGGCGCCCCACCCGCGGCGCTCTGGGGATAAAAAAAAGCCGCGGACAAGCCGCGGCAATAAGTATGATGCTTTATAGAAACACTAGTGATCCTAAGCGCTTAGGCTGCGCCGTCAACCAATTTAGACCTGTTTCACAAATGTTTAAAAAGACTGCAACAAAGCACTGCCCAAGCGCCGAATTGTTACAGTTTTGATATCACTTACAGCCGATCAACCCAACCACAGGCAGTACCGCAGACCAGCCGTCAGCCGTTTCAATCGACACCATCCCTGATGGCAGCTTCAGTCCCTGCTGCAGACTGCGCTTCGCTTCGGGCGTTACTGTGACATCCAGCGCGAGGTCTGCTGTTTCGAAAGACTGGCTTTCGAAATATTCCAGGGCGATCCGGCCCTTTTGGGACATGCGCCTCATGGGGGCCTCGGTGCCGTCAATCATCATGACCGCAGAGCCGTCAGATTTCTGGAAAAACACCAGCGGCGCATCATCGCGCTTAAGCCACAGGAACAGGCCGCATTCCCCAGCCGCCAACGATTGCGCGGGCAGTACGCTGAACCGGGACAGCACTTCGTCACTCCCAAGTGGCTGTACAGCCATTTGAGGTTTATTCGCCACGCGGCTTTCTGGCGGCGTGCTGCCGGTGCTCGTACAGGCCGGGAGGCTGAAAGCCAGAACGCAGAGCGCGAGCCGGTTGAATTTGGTCATAGAAACATATCCAATTCAAATTGCGCGCCTAAACTGCCGTCTGCCCTGGGGGTAAAACTGTAACGCGACAGCAACTGGCGCAGTTCATCAGGTATGTCCGCCCCTGCCGCCGGTGTCAATGTTGCCGACAGGGGCTGCGCGTTT